>Ga0073934_10009319_pt1 | contig 12626 bp, 11 predicted proteins | sample LarsenN4metaG_FD_76834 | JGI IMG/M metagenome (GOLD analysis project Ga0073934, IMG submission 76834) | Hot spring sediment bacterial and archeal communities from British Columbia, Canada, to study Microbial Dark Matter (Phase II) - Larsen... ...
CCCATCCGGTAGAAGACGAGCGTCTCGGGGAAGTCGGCCTTGATGCGCAGGTACTGCTGCATCATCGGCGTGTGGCCGTCGAAGGCGGCCGTCACGGGCTGGTCCACCGGGGCGGTCTCCGGCGGCTCAGAGCGGGGCGTCTTCGTCGCGGGCCGCGTCGGCCTTGCGGATGCGCACCGGGACCTTCTTCTTCACCGGCGCGGCGGCCGCCGGTGCCGCCGTGGCGGCCAGCGCCTGCTCGGGCGTCAGCCCCGCGGGCGCCGCGGCTGTCGCGGCCGGCTCGTCGGGCTTGATGGCCCGGGTGTAGGGCGCCAGGATCTGCACCAGCTGCGCATAGACCTTCGGGTTGCCTGCCACCACCTCGCGCTGGTAGAGGTAGTCGGCCTCGCCGGTGAAGTTGCCGATCAGTCCGCCTGCCTCGGTGATGATCAGCGAGCCGGCGGCGATGTCCCAGGGGTTCAGGCCGGTCTCGAAGAAGCCGTCGTAGTAGCCGGCGGCCACGTAGCACAAGTCCAGCGCGGCGGCGCCCGGGCGGCGCAGCCCGGCGCAATGCTGCATCACCTCCTCGAACATCTGCACGTAGCGCTTGAAGTTGTCGCCCTTGCGGAACGGGAATCCGGTTCCGATCAGCGCGTCCGACAGCCGGGTGCGCTTCGACGCCCGCAGGCGCTTGTCGTTGAGGAAGGCGCCACGGCCCTTGGAGGCGTAGAAGAGGTCGTTGCGGGTCGGGTCGTAGACCACCGCCTGCTGCACCTGGCCGCGGAAGGCCAGCGCGATCGACACCGCGTAGACCGGGAAGCCGTGCAGGAAGTTGGTGGTGCCGTCCAGCGGATCGATGATCCAGACGTAGTCGCTGTCCTTCGCGCCGTGGCTGCGGCCCGATTCTTCGGCCAGGATGCCGTGGCCCGGGTAGGCGGCCAGGAGGGTCTCGATGATGGCCTGCTCGGCCGCCTGGTCGACTTCGCTGACGAAGTCGTTCGGTCCCTTGGTGTTGATCTTCAGGAGGTCCAGGTCGAGCGAGGCGCGGTTGATGATGGCCCCGGCGCTGCGTGCCGCCTTGATGGCGATGTTGAGCATGGGGTGGAGCGCTTGCGACATGGGGCAACCTGGAGAAGGAGAGGGACCGGCGGGGAGGAAAGAGCGGGGCTGCGCACGGGGCGCTGCGGATAATCGCGATTTTAGCCGCCCGCCCATGACAGCACCGGACCCGACGCGCTTCATCCTGATCGGCACCAGCCATCCCGGCAACGTGGGCGCCGCCGCGCGGGCGATCAAGGTGATGGGCTTTTCCGAGCTGTGGCTGGTGGCGCCGCGCGACCGCGAGGCCGCCACGCGCGAAGAGGCCGTGGCGATGGCCAGCGGGGCCACCGACGTGCTCGCCGCCGCCCGCGTGGTCGACACGCTGGCCGAGGCACTGGACGGCGTCGACTACCTCTGCGCCACCGCGATGACGCCGCGCGACTTCGGCCCGCCGACCTTCGCGCCGCGCGAGCTGTTCGCCACGCTGGCACCTTCCAAGCAGCGGGTGGCCTTCCTGTTCGGCTCCGAGCGTTTCGGCATGGCCAACGAGGATGTCTACCGCTGCCACGCCTGCCTGAGCATCCCGACGCGCGCCGACTACGGTTCGCTCAACCTCGCGCAGGCGGTGCAACTGATCGCCTACGATTGGCGCGAGGCGCTGGGTGGCTTCGCCGTGCAGCCGCGCACCACCGATCCCACACTGGCCGATGCCGCCTCGTTGCAGGGCCTGCTCGAGCACTGGCAGCGCGCGCTGGTGGAGATCGGCTTCCTCGACCCCGCGGCGCCCAAGAAGCTGATGCCGCGCCTGAACCAGCTGCTCAACCGGGTGCAGCTCAGCCGCGAGGAAGTGGACATCCTGCGCGGCATCGCCCGCTTCGTCGGCCAGGGCAAGCCACGCGATTGATGCTCGCAGCAGGGTCGGGCGCCCGCCGCTACACTGACTGCCCACCTCCTCGAGAACTGCCATGTTCCAGCGCCTGCGCGAAGACATCGACTGCATCCTCGAGCGCGACCCGGCGGCGCGCTCGCGCTGGGAGGTGCTGACCTGTTACCCGGGCCTGCATGCGCTGGTGATCCAGCGCTGGGCCCACCGCGCCTGGAAGGCGAAGTGGTTCTGGGTGGGCCGCTTCCTGTCGCACCTGGGCCGCTTCCTCACGGGCATCGAGATCCACCCCGGCGCCACCATCGGCCGGCGGGTCTTCATCGACCACGGCATGGGCATCGTGATCGGCGAGATGGCCGAGATCCACGACGACTGCACCATCTACCAGGGTGTGACGCTCGGCGGCACCTCGCTCGTGCGCGGCGCCAAGCGCCACCCGACGCTGGAGCGCGGCGTGATCGTCGGCGCCAACGCCTGCGTGCTCGGCGGCTTCACGGTCGGCGAGGGCGCGCGCATCGGCTCGGGCGCGGTCGTCACCAAGCCGGTGCCGGCGGGAGCCACCGCGGTGGGCAACCCGGCGCGCATCATCGAGGCCAAGGCCGATGCGGCGCGCGAGGAGGCCTCGGCGCGCATGGGTTTCTCGGCCTACGGCGTGACGCAGGGCGACGACCCGGTGGCGCAGGCGATGAAGGGCCTGATCGACAACGCCGCCGGCCACGAGCACCAGATCGCGCTGCTGTGGCAGGCCATCGAGAAGCTCTCGCAGCGCTCGCGCGAGCTGCCCACGCCCGACTGCGTGCCCGACGAGGCGCACACCACCGAGCAGTTCGATGCCGAGCGCCTGAACAGACTCGTCAAGTAGTCGAAGCGATCAGAGCAGGAACAGCAGCGGCGTCAGCAGCCAGAGGTAGCGCCAGTCGCGCGGCACCTCGATGACCAGCGGCGAGCTGTAGGGCCCGACGAAGCCGTCGGGCTCGATGCTGCGGTAGCGGAAGTAGTAGGTGCCGCTCTGCGCCGGACGTGGCAGCGTCCACTCCGGCGCGCTCAGGTCGGCCTGCGCGACGATGTCCTTGAAGGCCGGGTCGCGTGCCAGCTCGACGTGCTGCGTGTCCTCCGGCCGGCCGCTCCAGGCCAGTGTCAGCGACTTGCCGTCTTCGGCCATGCCTCCCTTGGGGGGCTCCGGCAGCGGCCGCAGCTCGAAGCGCTGCGGGTCGCCGAAGGGGCCCTTGTCGCCATTGGCGCGGGTGCTGGCCAGGCGCCAGTGGTAGACGCCAGGGCCGCCCAGGTCGAGCGTCAGCGCGTTGCCCTCGAGGCCTTCCCGCTCGGCGACCATGTCCTTGAAGCCGTCGTCGCGCGCCACCTGCAGCCGCGCGGTGCGTGCCTCGAGGTTCGGCGACCAGCGGAACTCCACCGGCCCGAGCGACTGCTTGCCGCCCGCGCGCGGCGCGTTGCTCGCCGGCGGCTCCGGCCGGGCCTTGAGCACGAAAGGCCGCACGGCGTCGTAGCCCTCGATGCCCTGGCCGTCGAGGCGGCGGGCGCGCAGGTACCAGCGCGCGTCGTCCAGCCCGGCGATGCGCACGTCGCTGCCGGGCTCCACCTTGCCGTCGCTGACGATGCGCTCGAAGGCCTCGTCCTGCGCGACCTGCACGCGCACCGTGGCCTGCTCGGTGGGCAGCGCGAAGCGCACCAGCGGGCGTTCGAAGCGCTCGGGCATGGCGGCGAGATCCGGCGCCGGCAGCAGCTTCACCGGCTCCGGCTTCTTCGCCGTGGCGTCGATCGAGGCGCCGAAGCCGGCGGCGACATCGCTGCCGACGTTGCGCTGCGGCGACTCCAGCTTGACCTTGCCCTCCAGCACCTCGCTGCGCGTGGCGTTCGTCTCGCCATCGAGCGACACGCGGTACCGGGTGCCGCGCACGCCCACCACCGCCGTTGGCGTAGTCACCTCCAGTGGCGGGCCGCGGCGCACCTTGGCGGCCAGCACCTCCACCGAGCCGCGCAGCATGCGCATGGCGCCGCTGAACCAGCCGTCGGCCGCGAGCGCGGCCGCCTGTGCGTCGGTGGCGCCCGGGCCGCGGCTGGCGATGATCTCGGCCAGGCTCGACGGCGGCACCTTCACCCGCGAGCCATCGGCCAGCGCCAGCACCGCCGAGCCGTTGGCGCCGGTCTCGAGCTGCTGGCCCTCGGTGATCGCCATGCCGGGCTGGACCGGCGTGCCGCCCAGGCGCACCTCGCCCACGCTGCTGGCCAGCGCCACCGGCACCGGCCGCGTGCGCATCAGTCGTGCCGGCACGCGCAGCACCTGGCCGGGGCGGATCAGGTTCGGGTCGGGCAGACGGTTCAGACGGGCGATCTCGCGCCAGGCCTGGGGGCTGACGAACACCGTCTGCGACAGGCCGATCAGGGTGTCGCGCTCGCTGACGCGGTAGTCGACGATGGGCTCCTGCGCGGCCGCCGTGGCCAGCACACCGAGGCAGGCGAGGGCGACGGCGTGGCGGCGCAGGTGTTTCATCAGCGGGGCGGGCGGATCGCGTTCTTCGGTCGGAAGGCCTTGCACACCGATTCGTCGGTCTCGAGGTAGGGGCCGCCGATCAGGTCGATGCAGTAGGGCACGGCCGCGAAGATGCCGTGAACGCCGCGGTCCTTCAATCCCTCGAGTGTCTCGGCGATCGACTTCGGCTGGCCCGGCAGGTTGATGATCAGGGCCTTGCCGCGGATCACCGCCACCTGGCGCGACAGGATGGCGGTGGGCACGAAGTTCAGGCTGATCTGCCGCATCTGCTCGCCGAAGCCGGGCATCACCTTGTCGGCCACGGCCAGCGTGGCCTCGGGCGTCACGTCGCGCGGGGCGGGGCCGGTGCCGCCGGTGGTCAGCACGAGGTCGCAGTTCGCCGCATCGACCAGCTCGCGCAGCGCGGCGCTGATGCCGTCCTGCTCGTCGGGGATCAGCCGCGTCTCCCAGTGGATCGGGTTGCGCAGCGCCTGCTGCAGCCACGCCTGCAGCGCGGGGATGCCCTTGTCCTCGTAGACGCCCGAACTGGCGCGGTCGCTGATCGACACCACGCCGATGCGCACCGGATCGAAGGAATCACTCATGGTCTTGGCGGACTTGCTTGATGAACTGGAACAGCTCGCGGAAGGCCCGGCCGCTGCGTTGCTCGGGCTGCAAAGCGGCATCCTTGCGCGCGGCTCGGATCAGGCTGCGCAACTGCTGGGTGTCGGCCTGCGGGAACTGCTGCAGGTAGCTGCCGACGGCGTCGTCGCTGGCGATCAGCTCGGCGCGCCAGCGCTCGGCCTCGTGCAGCGCCAGCGAATCCTTGGCGCGGCCGAGCTGCATGTCGAGCACGGCCTGGCGGATCGGCTCGGTGTCCACGCCCCGCATGAGCTTGCCGATGTACTGCATCTGGCGGCGCCGGCCCTCGTGCGACCTCGTGCGGCGGTACTCGTGCACCGCATCCCGCAGGTTCTCGGGGATCGCCAGGTCCTTCACCCGCGACTCGGGCAGCTCGACCAGCGCCTGGCCGAGGTCCTGCAGCTCGTGCGAGGCCTTCTTGCGCTGCGTCTTGCTGGGGCGCTCGTCGGGGTCGACGGCGTCGGCGGGGGATGGGAGAGGGGCGTGGCGGGACATCGAAGGAGGGCGCCAGTGCGGCGCAGGGGGCTGGTTATGATAGCCCGCGCCCTCCGAAGCCAACCCTCCTGCAGCCCTCATGACCGACAAGAACACCCGCGGCTTCGCCCATTCGCGCGAGCAGTTCCGGCAGCTGGCCGAAGACGCGCTCGCCCTGGCCAAGGCGCTGGGCGCCAGCGAGGCGGGGGTCGAGGTGTCCGAAGGCGTGGGCCTGTCGGTCAGCGTGCGCAAGGGCGAGATCGAGAACGTCGAGCGCAACCGCGACAAGTCGCTGGGCGTCACCGTCTACGTCGGCAAGCGGCGCGGCAACGCCAGCACCTCCGACTTCTCGCGCGCCGCGCTGGAGCAGACGGTGCGCGCTGCCCACGACATCGCCCGCTTCACCGCCGAAGACCCGGCCGCCGGCCTGCCCGAGGTGGAGGACCTCGCCTTCGGCGCCGCCGCCGAGCGCGACCTCGACCTCTACCACCCCTGGCCGATCGTGGCCGAGCAGGCGGTCGAGATCGCGCAGCGCTGCGAGGCCGCGGCGCTGGAGACCGACCGCCGCATCACCAACTCCGACGGCGCCGGCGTCTCGGCCCAGCAGTCGCACTTCTTCATGGCCAACAGCCGAGGCTTCCGCGGCGGCTATGCCAGCTCCCGGCACTCGGTCTCGGTGGCGCCGATCGCCTCGCTGCCCGGCAAGGGCGGCGACGACATGCAGCGCGACGCCTGGTACACCTCGATGCGCTCGCCCGACGACCTGGCGGCGCCCGAGGCCGTGGGCCGCTACGCCGCCGAGCGGGCGCTGTCGCGGCTGCGCGCGCGCAAGGTGGCCACCGCCGAGGTGCCGGTGCTGTTCGAGTCCACCGTGGCGGCCGGGCTGCTCGGGGCCCTGGTGCAGGCCACCAGCGGCGGGGCGTTGTACCGCAAGTCGAGCTTCCTGCTCGACAGCCTGGGCAAGGAAGTGCTCGCGCCGCACCTCGACGTGCACGAGGATCCGCACATCCCGCGCGGGAAGGGCAGCGCACCCTTCGACGACGAGGGCGTGGTCACCCGCTCGCGCGACGTCGTCAAGGCCGGCGTCCTGCAGGGCTACTTCCTGTCGAGCTACTCGGCCCGCAAGCTGGGCATGCGCACCACCGGCCACGCCGGCGGCTCGCAGAACCTCACGCTGACCAGCCGGCTCACCCAGCCCGGCGACAACCTCGACGCCATGATCCGCAAGCTGCACCGCGGGCTGTTCGTGATCGAGCTGATGGGCCAGGGCGTCAACCAGGTCACCGGTGACTACTCCCGCGGCGCGGCCGGCTTCTGGGTCGAGAACGGGTGCATCGTGCACCCGGTGCACGAGGTCACCATCGCCGGCAACCTGCGCGACATGCTCAAGGGCATCGTCGCGGTGGGCGCCGATGCCTATGCCAGCGGCAGCAAGAGCACCGGTTCGGTGCTGGTCGAACGCATGAAGCTGGCGGGTCGCTGACCAGGCGTTCCAAGTAGTTTTGCGCAGGGGAAAACACTGGGCGGGGGGCACATACCCCCCTCCTAGAATCCTCGCGCTCACTTCACCCTCCCGCGTATCCACCACAGGAGAGAACGCATGGAACGTCGCTCATTCATCCAACGCGCCGGCATCGCCGGCGTCCTGGCGGCCGGCGCCGCACCGGCCGTCGTGCACGCCCAGGCCAACATCCGCTGGCGCCTCGCGTCGAGCTTCCCGAAGTCGCTCGACACCATCTACGGCGCGGCCGAAGTGATGGCCAAGAAGGTCGGCGAGATGACCGGCGGCAAGTTCCAGATCTCGGTGCATGCCGGCGGCGAACTGATGCCTCCGTTCGGCGTGCTCGACGGCGCTTCCAACGGCACGGTCGAGATGGCCCACACCGCGCCGTACTACTTCTTCGGCAAGGACCCGACCTACGCGCTGGATTGCGCCATCCCCTTCGGCCTGAACAGCCGCCAGATGACGGCCTGGATGTACGAGGGCAACGGCCTGAAGCTGACGCGCGAGTTCTACGGCCAGTCGGGCATCGTCAACTTCCCGATGGGCAACACCGGCGCGCAGATGGGTGGCTGGTACCGCAAGGAGATCAAGTCGCTGGCCGACATCAAGGGCCTGAAGATGCGCATCGGCGGCTTCGGCGGCAAGGTGCTCGAGCGCATCGGCGCGGTGCCGCAGAACATCCCGGGCGGCGAGATCTACCAGGCGCTGGAGAAGGGCACCATCGACGCGGCCGAGTGGGTGGGCCCGTACGACGACCTGAAGCTCGGCTTCAACAAGGTCGCCCCGAACTACTACTACCCCGGCTGGTGGGAAGGCGGCCCGCAGCTGTCGCTGTACGTCAACAAGAAGGCCTACGACGGCCTGTCGGCCGAGTACAAGGCGATCATCGAGAGCGCCGCGGCCTACGCCCACGTCGAGATGCAGGCCCGCTACGACGCGCGCAACCCCGCCGCGCTGAAGACGCTGGTCGGCCAGGGCACCAAGCTGTTCCGCTTCCCGAAGGACGTGATGGAAGGCGCTTTCAAGGCCGCCATGGAGGTCTACGGCGAGCTGAACAACACCAACCCGGCCTGGAAGAAGATCTACGAGGACTACGCCGCGTTCCGCCGCGACGCCAACCTCTGGTTCCGCTTCACCGAGTCGGGCTTCGACGACTTCATGCAGTCGCAGAAGCTCTGAGCGGCAGCGTTCCGGCCAGAACAAAGCCCCGCCTCGGCGGGGCTTTTTCATGCCTGGCCCCGCCGCGCGGCGGGGCCGGATGGACCGGCTCTATTTCTTCTGGTCTTCCTTGATCGACTCGAGCAGGCCCTTCATCGGGTCGTCCTTCTGCTCGGGGGCGGCGCTCTCCGGTGCCGAGGCCGGCTGGCCGAAGCCCTGCATCGGGTCGACGCGGTTCTGCTCGCTGTCCTGCATCTGCAACTGCTCGAAGGCCTTGTCGGCGTCGATGGTCACGGTCTTCTCGATGCCGCCGGTCACCAGGGTCGGGAAGGCGATCACCGCGGCCACCATGATCAGCTGGAGCACGATGAAGGCGATCGAACCCTTGTAGATCTGGGCCGTGGTCACGGCCGGGATGGTTTCGCCGGTGACCCGATCCTTGTAGTCCTTCTTGGCCGCCACGCTGCGCAGGTAGAACAGCGCGAAGCCGAACGGTGGCGTGAGGAACGAGGTCTGCAGGTTCATCGCGATCACCACGCCGAACCAGATCAGCGTCATCTCGGGCGGCGTGCCGGGCGGCAGCAGTTCCGGCAGGATCTTCTCGGCCACCGGCGCCAGGATCGGGATCACGATGAAGGCGATCTCGAAGAAGTCGATGAAGCAGCCGAGGAGGAACACCAGGATGTTCACCACGATCAGGAAGCCCATCGCGCCGCCGGGCATCTTGTCGAACAGGTGCTCGACCCAGATGTGGCCATCGGCGGCATTGAAGGTGAAGCTGAACACCGTCGAGCCGATCAGGATGAACAGCACGAACACCGACAGCCGGGCGGTGTTGTCCAGCGCCTGGATGAGCAGCTTGCCGTTGATGCGGCGGCGGCCCAGCGCCATGACCAGCGCGCCCAGCGCACCCATCGCGCCACCCTCGGTGGGCGTGGCGATGCCCAGGAAGATCGTGCCGAGCACCAGGAAGATCAGCACCAGCGGCGGGATCAGCACGAAGGTGACCTGCTCGGTCAGCCGCGACAGCAGGCCGATCTTCAGTCCCTTGTTGATCAGCGCCAGCGCCAGCGCCAGCAGCGAGGCCACCGTCATCGACATGATCAGGATCTCGTCGCCGGGGGCCGGCAACTGCCGGTCGATCAGCGGGTTGATGATCGACTGGTGCACCTTCGACCAGGCCCAGCCGGCCGCGCCGCACAAGGCGAGCAGCGCGAGCAGCGACAGGTGGCCGCTCGAGCCGTTGGCCTCGCGGTAGATGCGCGCCTCGGGCGGCAATGCCGGCACCCAGGACGGCCGGAAGATTGCCACCAGCGCCACGAAGGCAAGGTACAGGCCCACCAGGAGCAGGCCCGGGATCAGCGCGCCGGCGTACATGTCGCCCACCGAGCGGCCGAGCTGGTCGGCCAGCACGATCAGCACCAGCGAGGGCGGGATGGCCTGCGCCAGCGTGCCCGAGGCGGTGATGGTGCCGGTGGCGATCGTGCGGTTGTAGCCGTAGCGCAGCATGATCGGCAGCGAGATCAGGCCCATGCTGATCACCGCCGCGGCCACCACGCCGGTGGTCGCGGCCAGCAGCGCGCCGACCAGGATCACCGCCACGGCCAGGCCGCCGCGAAGCGGGCCGAACACCTGGCCGACCGTCTCGAGCAGGTCTTCGGCCATGCCGGAGCGCTCGAGGATGATGCCCATGAAGGTGAAGAACGGAATCGCCAGCAGCGTGTCGTTCTGCATGATGCCGAACACGCGCAGCGGCAGCGCCTGGAACAGGTTGCTGCCGAACAGGCCGGCTTCCATGCCGATGAAGCCGAACAGCAATCCGGTGGCGGCCAGGCCGAAGGCGACGGGGATGCCCGACAGGAGGAAGACGAACAGCCCCGCGAACATCAGCGGGACGAAGTTCTGCGTGATGAACTCGACCATGGCTCAGCGCCCCTCGTTCTTGTTGCTCTGGGCTGCGGCCAGCCGCTCCTGCTCGTGGCGCTCGGCCTCGGCGGCGAGCTCCTCGGCGAGGACTTCCTCGTCCGACTTGTGCTGTTCCACGCTGAAGGGTTCCGGGATCGCCCCCTGCAGGAAGGCCAGCCGCTTGATCAGCTCGGACACGCCCTGCAGCAGCAGGATGGTGAAGCCCAGCGGGATCAGCAGCAGGGCCGGCCAGCGGATCAGCCCGCCGGCGTTCTGCGACATCTCGCCGGTGTTCCAGGCGTTCACGAAGAACGGCCAGCTCAGCGAGATCATGATGAGGCACAGGGGGATCAGGAAGACCACGATGCCCAGCGCGTCGATGACCGCATTGGTGCGCTTGGACAGCTTCGACGAGATGAAGTCGATGCGCACGTGCACGTTGCGCAGGAAGGCGTAGCCGGCGCCGAGCATGAACACGGCGGCGAACAGGTACCACTGCACTTCGAGAAAGGCGTTCGAGCTGATGTTGAAGGCCTTGCGCACGATGGCGTTGACGGCGCTGATCAGCACGGCGGCCAGCACGAACCAGCGGATCAGCTGTCCGATGCGGTCGTTGACGCGGTCGATCAGGCCCGAAAGGGGAAGCAGGGCGTTCAAGGGGTTCTCCGAGGATGGCGCGGTCTGCGCCGCATTGTGCCGATCAGACCGCGGCTGCCGCCCCGGCGCAACCGGTGAAACCGGTACGTGGTACTACGCAGGGTCGGGTCATGCAGGCCCGCGGCAGCGCTCGACGGCGTACTTGATCAGCTCGGCCTGGCCGGCCAGACCCAGCTTGCGGCGGATGTTCTGGCGGTGCGTCTCGACGGTGCGCACGCTCATGCCCAGCGCCTCGGCCACCTGCTTGCTGGCCATGCCGTCGGCCAGGCAGCGCAGGATCTCCGACTCCCGGGCCGACAGCAGCGGGCGGCCGTCGACGGGCCGGCCCGACGTGGCCGCGAGGCCGGAGCCGAGGAACGGGCGGCCTGCCGCCACCGCGACGATCGCCTCGACGATCTCCTCCGAGGGGGCCTCCTTGAGCACGTAGCCCATCGCGCCGGCGGCCAGCGCACGGTGCACGTACTCGGGGTTGTCGTACATGCTCAGCATCAGCACGCGCAGCGCTGGGTGCTTCTCGCGCAGCCGAGCCGTCAGCTCGATGCCGTTGACCTGCTTCATGCCCACATCCATCAGCACCAGGTCGGGCCGCAGCATGGCCACGCGGGCGAAGGCCTGCTCGGCGTCGCCGGCCTCGCCGACCACCTCGATTCCCGGCGTCTGCGCCAGCCGGGCGCGCAGGCCCTCGCGCACCAGCGGGTGGTCGTCGACCAGCAGGATGCGCGTGCTCATCAGGCGGCCTCGGCCTGTTGCGGGGAGCGCAGCCTCGCGATCGCGACGGCGGGCAGGTCGGCGAGCACGGCGGTGCGCCCAGGCCGCGAGTCGATGCTGAAGGCGCCGCCGATCGACTCGACGCGCTCGCGCATGTTGCGCATGCCGATGCCGCGGCGTGGGTCGACGCGGATGGCCGGTACGTCGAAGCCGATTCCATCGTCGACGATGCGCAGGCGGAGGCCGCCGGCATGGAAGATCAGCCGCACCTGCACGCGCGAGGCGCGAGCGTGCTTCTCGATGTTGGTCAGCGACTCCTGCACGACGCGGAACAGCACGGTGTTGACCTCGTCGGGCAGGGCGTCGGCCTCGCCCCACAGCAGCAGCGCCACGCGCGCCCGGCCATGCTGGTCGAACTCTTCCGCGAGATCCGCGAGCGCGGCGGGCAAGCCCAGCGTGTCGAGTTCGGCGGGGCGCAGGCGGTGCGAGATGCGGCGCACCTCGTGCAGCGCGTCGCCGAGGCGCTGTACGGCGCGGTGCAAAGCGGCGGGCGTGTGCTCGCGGCCGAGCTGGCTGGCGGCGGATTCGAGCAGCAGCTTGATCGACACCAGCGTCTGGCTGGTGCTGTCGTGCAGCTCGCGCGAGAGGTGGGCGCGCTCGTCCTCCTGTGACTTGACGACCTGGCGCGCCAGGTTGCGCAGCTTGCCGTCGGCCACGCGCGCATCGCTGAGGTTCAGCGCCAGGCCGCTGCCCGCGATCAGCACCACGCCGAGCACCGCGATGCCGGCGATCCACCACATCGTCTCGGCGATGTTCTCGTCGACCTGGGCGTCCAGCCGCGCCAGGGTGGCCTGGATGTCGTCGAGGTAGACGCCGGTGCCGATTACCATGTTCCAGCGCGGCATCGAGATCGCATAGGCCAGCTTGGGCGTGAGCGACCGGGTCGACGGCTTCTCCCACAGGTAGCGCACGAAGCCGCCACCCTCGTGGCCGCGGGCGATCAGCTCGCGGATCACCGGCACGCCCTCGGTATCGCGCAGGTCCCACAGATCGCGGCCCTGCAGCTCGGGCTGGCGCGGGTGCTGCAGGTTGCGGCCGCCGGTGTCGAAGACGAAGAAGTAGCCGTCGATGCCGTAGTCGAGCTGCGCGAGCAGGCGCAGCGCCTCGGCGATGGTCTCGGGGTCGTC
>Ga0073934_10009320_pt1 | contig 12625 bp, 10 predicted proteins | sample LarsenN4metaG_FD_76834 | JGI IMG/M metagenome (GOLD analysis project Ga0073934, IMG submission 76834) | Hot spring sediment bacterial and archeal communities from British Columbia, Canada, to study Microbial Dark Matter (Phase II) - Larsen... ...
ACGGCAAAGGCCGCTTTCTGCACTGACAGGCGCGCAAGCCCGGGAGCTCCGAGCCGGCCGGCTGTCGCGGCGCGCCGTCAATTCTCGCCGGCGGGCCCGTCCATGCCCGCGGGGCCTCCAGGGGCAGGACGCGGCATGCAACTTCAGGCTTGACGTCCTAGAACATTCTTGCTATAGGCAGGGCATGTTGCGTCAGGTCCTCCATGTCGACCTCGACGCCTTCTTCGTGGCGGTGGAGCAGGCGCGCGACCCCTCGCTCAGGGGCAAGGCCGTCATCGTGGGGGGCGACCCCGATGGCCGCGGCGTGGTAGCCACGGCGTCCTACGAGGCGCGCGCCTTCGGCGTCCACTCGGCGATGCCGCTGCGCACCGCCAAGCGCCTGGCGCCGCACGCCGTCTTCCTGCGCGGCGACTTCAAGGAATACGAGCGCGTCTCGCGGGCCTTCCACTCCATCCTCTCAGACTACAGCCCGCTCGTGGAGTCGGGCGGCCTCGACGAGGCGTATCTCGACATAACAGGGTGCGAGCCTCTCGTCGGGACCCCCGAGCAGGCGGCGGCGACGATCCGCGGGCGCATCCGCTCGGAGCTAGGCCTGGCCGCGTCGGTGGGGATCGCCACCAGCAAACTCGTCGCGAAGGTAGCCTCGGACGCCGCCAAGCCTGACGGGGTGAGGATCGTACCCCCGGGGAGCGAGGCCGAATTCCTGGCGCCGATGCCGCTGCGGGCGTTGCCCATGCTGGGCCCGTCCATGGAGCGGAAGCTCAACCAGATGGGCCTGACCACGCTGGGACAGCTCCAGGCCGTACCCGCTTCGACGCTGGCGGGGCTCTTCGGCAGGCAGGGCGCCTTCATCTCCCAACGCTGCCGCGGCATCGACGCGACGCCGGTAGGGGGCGAGGCGGGAGCGAAGTCGGTCAGCCGGGAAGGCACCTTCGCGGCCGACGTGGCGGACGTCCAGCACCTGCGCGCGGTCCTGCGGGCTTTCAGCGAGAGCGTCGGCTCGCAGCTGCGCAGGCAGGGCCGGCGGGCGAAGACGGTGTCGCTCAAGCTGCGCTACGAGGACTTCACCACCATCAGCCGCAGCGTCACCCTGAAACGGCCGGCGAGCAGCGACGAGGCGATCTTCGAGGCGGCGAACGGGTTGCTCGAGAAGGTCCGGGAGGCCCAGCGCCGGCCGGTGCGGCTCATCGGCGTCGGCGCCAGCGGGCTGGTGGAGGACGTGGTGCAGCTCAGCCTGGAGCCTTCGCCGGAGGCGAGGTCCGAGTCCCTGAGCGCGGCCTTCGACCGCGTGCGCCGGAAGTACGGCACGCGCAGCCTCCAGACGGGCCGCACGGCGTTCGATTCCGCGACGCGCAAGGACGATTCCGCGTTCGAGCGCAGCACGGGCCTTTCGTCACAGATGGAGGGGTAGCGGGCCGGCAGCCGGGCAGGCGGGCAGATGGTCCCGGGGGCCGAACCTCACGAAATCTCCGCGCTACAATGAGATTTGCGCAACTCGTGCGGGGACGTTGACATGGCGGAATCGGCGGGGCGGAGCGACGGCTGGGTAAGCCTGCGGCGGGCTTGCGAGATCCTCGGCGCCGATGAATCGACGTTGCGGCGCTGGGCCGACTCCGGGCGCCTGCGGTCCTACCGGACGCCCGGCGGCCACCGCCGTTTCGCCCTCGGCGACCTCGAGGCCGTGATCGGCGGGGACAGCAGGCGGCGAGGCGCCGTCACCATCGAGCGGCTGGCGGCTGCCAAGATCCGCAGGCAGCTGCAGCAGGCGCGGGCGCAGGAGCAGGCCTGGTACGTCAGCCTCTCGGAATCGAGCCGGCGCGAGCTGCGGGACCTCGGGAGGCGCCTCCTGGAGATGGCCGGCGAGTACTTGGACAGCCGCACGCGGCGCAGCAGCCTCCTGGACGAGGCCCTGGAGCTCGGCGGCGAGTACGGCCGCGTCCTCATCCAGGCGGGGCTGCCGCTGCCGAGCGCGGTTGGAGCGTACATCGGCTTTCGTAGGACAATGGACGAGACCACGCGACAGACCGCCTTGCGCGAATCGTTGCCGCTGGAAGACGCCCTGGCCGCCTACGGTCAGGTCCACACCCTCGGCGATCAGGTGCTCCTGGGGCTGACCGCCGCCTATCAGGCCCAGGAGCAGGGCCTGCCGGAGCCAGACCTCAAGGCGAGACGGGGAGGCAGACATGGCCGCACGCAAACGGCCTCGCAAGCGTGAGGGCTTCCTGGAAGGCCAGGACAAGGTCCTCAGGTTGAATACGCTCTACCGCACGCCGCTCATCGGCGCCGAACGGATGCGCCAGATGGCCGCTCGCGCCCATGCCGAGTTCGACGACGTTGGCCGCGACGAGCCGGACGAAGAGCTTGAGGACTCCGAGCTGAGCGATCGGGAGCGCCGCGAGGCGATAGCCCGGGAGCGCATGCGCCGCGAGGGCAAGGCCTGATGCATATCGCCGTCACCGGCGTCAGCCACCACGAAACGCCCGTCGAGCTGCGGGAGCGGCTCGCGTTCAACCCCGAGCAGCTGGCCCCGGCGCTGCGACGCCTCCCCGCCGACCTGGCCGGCGCCATCCTTTCGACCTGCAACCGGACGGAGCTATACCTGGCCTCGGAGGCCGCGGTCGGCCGTGAGGCGGCCGCGGCCGCGCTGACCGCGGCCAGGGGCGAGCCCGCCCCGGAAGGCGTTGCCTTCTACTACCTCAGCGGCCTCGAGGCGGTACGGCACCTCTTCAAGGTCGCGGCCGGTGTCGAGTCCCTCGTCGTCGGTGAGTCGGAGATCCTGGGCCAGGTGCGGGAGGCGTTTTCGGCGGCTACGGCGGCGAACCGGAGCAACGCGGTCCTGGCGCGGCTCTTCCACACGGCCCTGCGCGTGGGCAGGCGGGCGCGCAGCGAAACGGAGATCGGCGCCCACGGCCTCTCGGTGAGCGCGCTGGCCGTGAGCCTCAGCCGCCGCCTCGTGGGCGACCTGCGGCGGAAGACCGTCCTCGTCGTCGGCGCCGGCGAGGCAGGACAGCGCGCGGCCGGCGCGCTCGTGCAGCAGGGTGTCGGGCGGCTGCTCGTCACCACCCGGCGCAGCGGGGTCGCCGAGGAGATCGCCCGCGAGCTCAACGGGGTGGCATTCCCCTTCGAGGACCTGCCGGCCGCGCTCGCGGAGGCGGACGTCCTGATCGCCGCAACGGCCGCGCCGGAGCCGGTGCTCTCGGCCGCGGCCGTCGCCGGGGCGATGGCGCAGCGGCCGGCGCGGCCGCTCCTCGTCGTCGACATCGCCGTCCCTCGCGACGTCGACCCCGCTTCGAAGGAGATCGCCAACGTCCACGTATTCGACATCGACGACCTGCAGGCGGCAGCGGAAGCGAACCTGGAGGCGCGCAGGCGTGAAGTGAGCGCCGTGGAGGCCATCGTCCGGGAAGAGGCCGCCCGCTTCGAGGCCTGGCTGGGGGGCCAGCGCGTGGCCCCCACGATCGCGGCCCTCCGGCAACGCGCCGAGGCGGCGCGCCAGGCGGAGCTGCGGCGGACGCTGGCCCGCCTGGCGCACCTGGACGAGGCCGACCGCAAGCGGATCGCGGCCATGAGCGAGGCCCTGGTCAACCGCCTCCTGCACGACCCGGTGGTGCGCCTGCGGGAGCACGGCAGCGAGCGCCACGTCGAGGCCCTGCGCGAGCTGTTCGACCTGGACGAGGAGTAGGCGGGACGGGCCGATTTCTCCCTCGGCGGCGGGGGCGCTAAGCTAAGTCCGTGGTCGGCGGCATCGAAGGCGTCGCGTTCGACTGCTTCGGCACCCTCATCGACTTCAGCGACGAGGCGTTCGCCAAGGCTTACGGCGTCATCTGCGCGGAGCAGGGCCTGCCCGTTAGCGGAGAGGCCTTCTACGAGAAGTGGATGGAGGTCTGGAGACGCCTGGCGCGGGACGGCGCCTCCTCCTCCGCGTACGGGATGGGCTTTGCCCACGGCGAGGAGGCCGCGGCCGCCGTGAACCGGCCGGCAGCCTTGAGCGCGGCGGAGACCGTGCCCGGCCATCCGGAGCACCACCGCGCGCAGCCCGTCCGGGCGCGGCCGCTGGACGGCCCGGTGCCGCCCTTCCGCACGTATCGGGAAGAGTGGACGGAGCACTTCGCGCTCTGCTTCGAGGAGATGGGCCTCCAGGGCGACGCCGCTGCCGCCCACGAACGCCTGCGGCAGCTCATCGCCCAGGGCGCCGCCTTCCCCGATAGCCGCCGCACCGTGGAGACCATAGGCCGCCGCCTGCCGACGGCCCTGATGTCGAACGCGGACGACGACTTCCTGTATCCGTGTCTCGGCCGCAACGGCCTGGCGTTCCCGGTTGTCGTCACGTCGGAGGAGGCGCGCACCTACAAGCCGCACGTGGCCATCTTCCGCCGCCTCTGCGAGGCGATGGCGCTGCCGCCGGACAAGGTGCTCTACGTCGGCGACAGCCGCCTCGCGGACGTGACCGGCGCCAAGCACGCGGGGCTCAAGGCAGCCTGGGTCAACCGCGCCCGGGGCGACGGCCGCACCAGCGAGTGGGGCAGCCGCGGCCGCGAGCTCCTCGAACCCGATTTCGAGGTCGATTCCCTCACCGGGCTCCTCGAAGTGCTGGGCCTGCAATGACCCGGCGGACGGAGCGTTCCCGGCGCGTCTTCGAGGCGGGGCGCCGTTATTTGCCGGGCGGCGTCAACAGCCCCGTGCGCTCCTTCCGCGCCGTCGGCGGCGACGCGGTTGTCGTGGCGTCGGGGGCGGGCTCGCGCATTCGGGACGTCGACGGCAACGAGTACGTCGACTACTGCGGCTCCTGGGGGCCGCTCATCCTGGGGCACGCCCACCCTGCCGTGGTGGAGGCGGTGGAGGCCGCGGCCAAGGACGGGCTGAGCTTCGGCGCCGCCACCGAGCGGGAAGTGGAGCTGGCGCGCCTGGTGTGCGAGAGCGTGCCGTCCATCGAAATGGTCCGCTTCGTTAGCTCCGGCACCGAGGCGACGATGAGCGCGATCCGGCTCGCGCGCGCTTACACGGGCCGGAGCAAGGTAGTCAAGTTCGAGGGGTGCTATCACGGCCACGCCGATGGGCTCCTGGTGCAGGCGGGCTCCGGCGTCGCCACCCTGGCCCTGCCGGACAGCGCCGGCGTCCCGGCCAGCTACGCCGCGGAGACGCTCGTCGCTCCCTATAACGGCTTGGAAGCAGTGCAGGCGCTCTTCCAGCGCTGGGGCAAGGAGATCGCCTGCGTCATCGTTGAGCCGGTCGCGGCGAACATGGGGGTCGTCCCGCCTGCCGCCGGATTCCTGGAGCTCTTGCGGGTCCTCTGCAGCGACAGCGGCGCCCTCCTGGTCTTCGACGAGGTGATAACCGGCTTCCGGGCCGGCCTCGGCGGGTATCAAGCGCGCTGCGGCGTGATGCCGGACTTGACCTGCCTGGGCAAGGTTGTCGGCGGCGGCATGCCGGTCGGCGCCTACGGCGGGCGGCGCGAGGTCATGGAGATGGTGGCGCCGCTGGGGCCCATGTACCAGGCAGGCACGCTCTCCGGGAACCCGCTGGCGATGGCGGCGGGGATAGCCACGCTGCGAGAGCTATCGAAGCCGGGCTTTTACGAGGGACTGGAGGCGAAGGCGGAGCGCCTTGCCGGGGCGATCGACGCTGCCGTGGCGCGCCTGAAAGCGCCGGCGACGCTGAACGCGGCGGGTTCGATGATGACGCTTTTCTTCACACCGGGGCCCGTCGCCGACTACGCCGGCGCCCGCAAGGCGGACACGCGGCGCTTCGCCCGCTTCTTCCATGCCCTGCTCGATGCCGGCGTCTACTTCCCGCCCTCGCAGTTCGAGGCCGCCTTCGTTTCCGCGGCCCACACCGACGCGGACATCGCGGCGACGGCGGCTGCCATCGAAGCGGCGCTCGCCGCTTCGGCCTGAGGCCGCCGCGCGCGGAGGGGCGCCGGAGAACGCCAAGGAGGTCGCAGGATGGCAAGCTGGCGTGAAGTCGAGGAGCAGGCGCCGGAGCTGGCGGCCAGAGTGCGGCGGCTCTTCGATGCTCACCGGCACAAGATCGTGGCGACGGTCCGCAGGGACGGCTCGCCCCGTCTCAGCGGCATCGAGGCCACCTTCGCGGACGGCGAAGTCTGGCTCGGGTCGATGGCTGCCTCCCGAAAGTCGGCCGACCTCGCCCGCGATCCGCGGCTGGCTCTGCACGCGATGTCCGACGACCCTCCCGAAGACCCGACGGCTTGGCCCGGCGATGCGAAGCTTGCCGGCCGCGCGGTCCAGGTCCACGACCCCGCCCGCCTCAAGGCGATGGGCGGCGGCGAGAGCGAGGGCATCCTCTACAGGATCGACATCCAGGAGGTCGTCTTCACCTCCGTCCCGGACCCGCCGGACCACCTGCAGGTCGACGTCTGGCGCGAAGGCCGCGGCCTCAGGCGCCTGCGGGCGGAGTAGGGGCGTCCCGGCAGCCACAACACCGGGCGTAGAGAATCTGGCTCCTGATGCGGAGCGTTGCTATACTTTGCGCTCTGACCGAGGGGGGTTATGTCCGACACGATCGCCGTCCAGCTCGTCGGCGCCACCGGCTACGGAGGGCTGGGCATCCTCGAGCTGCTGCTCGGCCACCCGCGCTTCCGCGTGGCGGCGCTCGTCGCCCGCGACGATGCCGGCAAGCGCATCGACGAAGTGTACCCGCACCTCGCCGGCCGCTGCGCAATGACCGTCTGCTCGCCGTCCGACGTCGAGGTCGGCGCCGGGGCGGACGTCGTCGTCTTCGCGACGCCGGACGGCGTCTCCCAGGCCTACGCGGAGGCGCTCGCCGGCCGCGGCGTCCGGTTCATCGACTATTCGGGCGATTTCCGGTTCTCGAGCCCGGAGGACTACGCCCGCTACGCGGCGCGCCACCCGTCGATCCAAGGGACCGGCCACGCCGCGCCGCGCCTTCTGGGCCGCAACGTCTACGGCGTCTCGGAGCTGAACGCGGAGGCGATCGCTGAAGCGCCCATAGTCGGCAATCCCGGCTGCTTCGCGATCGGCATGATCCTCGGCCTCGCGCCGCTGTACGAGAAAGGCCTGGTCGAAAGCGGCATCGTCCACGTAGACGGGCTGACGGGCTCCTCCGGGGCCGGCAAGAAGCCATCGCCCTTGCAGCACTTCTCTCATCTCAACGACAACGCCGTCCCCTACCGGGTCCTCAACCATCAGCACGTGGTCGAGGCGGAGTTGACGCTGGGACGCCTTGGGGCGGCCGCGGGCGCCACGGTTGACTTCGTCCCGCACCTGCTGGGGACGACGCGCGGCATCCTGAACACGGTACACTTCCGCCTAACGAGGTCGATGTCGCGGGAGGCGCTGCTGGACGTGTTCCGCGCCTACTACGAGGGCCAGCCGTTCGTGCGCGTCCTCGACACCGCCCCGACCCTCAAAGGCCAGCTGGGCTCGAACTACTGCGACGTCTCCGCCTTCGTCTCCGAGGACGGCCGCCGCGCGGTGGTGATGTCCTCGATCGACAACCTGATGAAGGGGCAGAGCGGCTCCGCCATGCAGAACTTGAACCTCATGTTCGGCCTGCCCCAGACCCTGGGCCTGGAACGGGGGCCGGTCTACCCATGACCCGGACGTCCCGGCCCGCACCCGGACGCGCCCGTACGGGCGCCGGGCCCCGGCCTGGACGGGCGCGCTAGCTTCGAACGGCGATTCCAGCCCGTCCCGCCCGGCCGGTGCCTGGCCGCCAACGCCCGCGACGGGGGCCGGGCCGCGGCGCCCGGCAAGCTATCTGGAGGCAGATATGAGCATCGAATTCATCCCTTACGGCCACGTGACTACGCCGGAAGGCTTCGTCGCCGGGGCGGTGTGCGCCGGCATGTACGCGAGCGGGCCGAAGGCGGGCCAGCCGGACCTCGGCATCCTGTTCTCGCAGCGGGAGTGCGCGTCCGCCGGCGTCCTCACGACGAACCTCGTCCGGTCGGCGCCGGTCTACGTGAACGAGAAGCGGCTGCCGGCAGGAAACCTCCGCGGCGCCGTCACGAACTCCGGCAACGCCAATGCGCCCTTCGGCAACGCGGGCATCGCCGAGGCCGAGGAGATGGCGGCGCTGGCAGCGCGCCACGCTGGCGTCCCTCCCGAGCAGTTCGCCGTCTGCTCCACCGGCGTCACGGGCGTAGTCCTGCCCATCGACAAAGTCCGCGCCGCGATTCCGGGCATCACGCTCTCGCGCGAAGGCGGCCCGGACTTCGCCCGCGCGATCATGACCACGGACACGCGCCCGAAGCAGGCGGCGGTCGCGGTAACCGAAGGCGGCCGGCTGCTGTTCCGGGTCGGCGGTTGCTGCAAGGGCTCCGGGATGATCCACCCCAACATGGCGACCATGCTCGCCTACATGACGGCGGACGCCGCCGTGGAGCCGGGCTACCTGCAGAGGCTGACGAAGAAGGTCGCGGACGCTACCTTCAACATGGTCACCGTGGACGGCGATACGAGCTGCAGCGACACGCTCCTGGTCTTCGCCAACGGCGCGGCGGGCGGCGAGACCATCCGGGAGGTCGACCCGGCAGCCTCCCTGCTGGAGGAGGCGTTCATGGCGGTGGCCACGCGCCTGGCGCGGGAGCTGGCGCGGGACGGCGAAGGCGCGCGCCACCTGATCGCGGTGAACGTCAGCGGCGCGGCGACCCTCGGCGAGGCGCGCCAGCTGGCGAGAACGGTCGCCCTTTCGTCGCTCGTGAAGACGGCCGTGGCGGGAAACGACCCCAACTGGGGCCGGATTCTGGTGGCCGCCGGCCGCGCCGGCGTCCGGCTGGACCCGGCGAAGGCTTCAGTGTCGCTCCAGGGCGTGCCGCTCTTCCGCAACGGCGGCGTCGTCCCCTTCGACGAGGACGACGTGCACGGGCGCATGAAGGCCGATGAGGTGGCGATCGACATCGACCTCGCCCTCGGGGACGGCCGCGCGACGGCCTGGGGCTGCGACCTCACGACCGACTACGTGCACATCAACGCGGACTACCGGACGTAGGGCCGGGGGTAAGCGCGCCATCGCTTCGGCCGGGGCGGCCTCGCGGCTTTCAAGCCGCGGTACGGGAGAAACCCCGCCTCGATAGGAGGGACCTCACCCCCGCTGCCGCGCGCCCCTCTCCGCGGTGCGGCGAGGGGCTTTCGCCGGCGGGCGGTCGTCATCCGACGGCGGCCCGTGGGTGGCGCCCGGGGGACGGATCCCGCGGCTTCGGCCGATGCCGCGGCTTTCAAGCTGCGGTGGACGTTTTGCACACCGAGTGCGCGCGCAGTCCGCGGGTGGTGCGGGGCGACACCGCGCCCTGAGGGGCGCGGCATGAGAGCCCGCGGCGGCCTCACCCCCGCTGCCGCGCGCCGGACGGCCTTTCTTTCACGTGGAGCGCGCGGACGGCTACTACGGGGCCAGGTATGGCGACGCCGACCCGAGGCTGAAGGAAGATGCCCGCGGGATGAATCCCGCGGCTTCGGCCGATGTCGCGGCTTTCAAGCCGCGGTACGGGAGAAACCCCGCCCGGACCTCACCCCCGCTGCCGCGCGCCCCTCTCCGCGGTGCGGCGAGGGGCTGCTGCCCGGCGGGCGGTCGTCATCCGACGGCGGCCCGTGGGTGGCGCCCGTGGGATGAATGCCGCCGCTTCGGTCGATGCCGCGGCGACCTCACCCCCGCTGCCGCGCGCCCCTCTCCGCAATGCGGCGAGGGGCTGCTGCTCGCGGCATGCTTTGTACGACTGCGGCCCGTGGATGGCGGCCGCGGGATGGATCCCGCGATGCCGATGCCGCGGCTTTCAAGCCGCGGTGGACGTTTTGCACACCGCGACAGGCGCAGCCCCCAGTCCGAGGCGACCTTGCTCGCCGATGTGCCTGCCCCGCCGCCCTGCGCCCCGTTTGCCAGTTTGCGGCGTTCACCCGACAATTACGTCTATGAGCGCTCCCATCGTCGTCAAGATCGGCGGCAGCACGCTCGGCCAGCACGACACCGCCCTGGAGGACGTGGCGGCGTTGCAACGCGAAGGCCGGACGCTCGTCGTCGTCCACGGGGGCGGCAACACGGCGACCGAGTGGCTGAGGCTGCACGGGGTCGCCAGCGAGTTCGTGGACGGCCTCCGCGTCACGGGGCCGGACGCGATTGACGTGGTAGTCGCCGTCTTCGCCGGACTGGTCAACAAGCAGGTGGTCGCCGCCCTGCAGGCGCTCGGCGCCCGCGCCGTGGGGCTGAGCGGCGCCGACGGCGGGCTCTTGCGCACGCGCCGGGCCGACGAGCGCCTGGGGTTCGTCGGCGAGGTCGTAGCGGTCGATACGGGCCCCTTGTCCGCGTTGCTCGCCGCCGGCTACCTGCCCGTGATTTCCTCGGTCGGCTACTGGGAGGAAAAGCCGGCGCAGCTCATGAACGTCAACGCTGACACCGTGGCCGGAGAAGTCGCGGCCGCCATCGGCGCCTCCGACCTCGTTTTCCTGACCGACGTCGCCTACGTCAGGGACGGCTCCGGCGGCGCCTTGCGGGAGCTCCGCCCGGACCGCGTCGAGGCCTTGATCGCGGAAGGCGTGGCTTCGGGCGGGATGGTGCCGAAGCTGCGCGCCGGGGCGCGGGCGGCCACCGCCGGGACTCGTTGTCATATCGTCGATGGCAGGGAGGCGCATGCCCTTCGCCGCCAGCTGGAAGGAGCGCAGGCCGGCACGCTGGTCAGCGCCTGACGTGAGCCCTTCCACGAGCTCAGGATGAACTTCCAGTTCCCGCCGCGGCGGGATTATGACGACCTCGGCCCGCCTCCTCCGCCTTTCCGTATCCGTCGCCGCCGCGTCCAGTTCCGAGGTTTCGGCGGCTATAACCGCTGGATTATCGCCGGCGTCCTCATCGTCCTCCTCTACGTGGTCCTCAACACGGCCAAAAGCGTCTACGTGGACTGGCTGTGGTTCGAGGGCGTCGGTTACCGCTCGGTCTACGCGAAGGTAATCAAGGCGCAGGCGGTCCTCTTCGCTGGTGGGGCGGCGTTCTTTCTCCTCTACTTCGGCGGCAGCACTTACATCGCCGCGCGGCCCCTGTTGCGGACGCCTGCCCCTGGCCTGTCCGAGCCCGAAGCAGCGGGCCTGCGCCGCGTCTATCTCCTGGGCTTGATCGCCGGCAGCCTCTTCCTCGCCCTGATCTTCGGTTCGATTGCGGCGGACCGCTGGGACACCGTCCTCGCCTATCTCGAAGCGACGCCGTTCGGCGTCTCCGACCCACAGTTCGGCCGCGACGTGGGCTTCTACGTCCTGAAGCTGCCGGCGTTGCGCTTCTTCTACGAATGGCTGATGGGCGTCGCGGTCCTGTCGGTGCTCGCGGCGGCGGCCCTCTACTTCCTGAGGTTCGTCCTGCTGGGGGTCGACCGCGAAGGCGCGAAGGGCAGCCGCATCCACCTCGCCCTCCTCCTCCTGGCCGTCGTCAGCCTCTTCATCTGGCGGTACTGGCTCAACCGCTACGAGCTGAGCCTCTCGCCGTCCGGCATCGTCTTCGGGGCCACGTACGCGGACGTGCACGCCCGCCTGCCTTTCATCTACGCGGGCATGGCGCTGGCGGGACTGACGGGCGCTGCCCTCGTCGCGGCCGCCGCGGGCCGCAGCGTCATGCTGCCGATTGCCTCGGCCGGCGTATGGGCGGCGGTCGCCGTCATAGGCGGCGAATTCTTCACGGCCAGCCTGCAGCGCTTCACCGTCCAGCCGAACGAGCTGCAAAAGGAGCGCCCTTACATCCAACGGAACATCGCAATGACGCGCGCTGCCTTCGGGCTGGACGAGATCGAGGAGCGGCAGTTCCCGGCGGCGCCGGAGGTCACGCAGCAGGAGATCGAGCAGCACCCGGAGACGCTCAACAACATCCGTCTCCTGGACGTGCGCCCGCTCCTGGAGACGTACACGCAGATCCAGACCATCCGGCCGCTGTACCAGTTCCTCGACGTGGACGTTGACCGCTACGTGATCGACGGCGTGCGGCGGCAGGTCATGGTGGCGGCGCGGGAGCTGTCGTCCTCGCGCTTGCCTCCGGAGGCCCAGAGCTGGGTCAACCGGCGGCTCCAGTTCACCCACGGGTACGGCGCCGTCATGTCGCCGGTGAACGAGGTAGTGCAGGAAGGCCTGCCGAACCTCTTCTTGCGCGACATCCCGGTGACGGGCAAGCTGGCGGTCACCCGGCCCGAAATCTACTACGGCGAGGAGCCGGACCACTACGTCATCGTCAAGACCAAGGACCGTGAGTTCGACTATCCGGTCGGGGAAGGGAACGCCCAGAACGTCTTCGAAGGCGGCGGCGGCGCAAGCCTCGGCTCGCTCATCAACCGCTTCGCCTTCGCGTGGGAGTTCAGCGACCTCAACATCCTGATCTCGGACAGCCTCACGGACGAGAGCCGCATCCTCTTCCGCCGCAACATCGCCGAACGCGTCCGGACGATAGCGCCATTCCTGACGCTCGACCACGACCCCTACCTGGTGGTGGCCGGCGGGCGGCTGTACTGGATCCAGGACGCCTACACCACGTCTCGCCGCTACCCGTACTCGCAGCCCTCCCGCCGGGGGTTCAACTACATCCGCAACAGCGTCAAGGTGGTGGTGGACGCCTACGACGGCACGACGACCTTCTATCAAGTCGACGACCAGGACCCGATCATCCGCACCTACGCGAAGATCTTCCC
>Ga0073934_10009322_pt1 | contig 12623 bp, 5 predicted proteins | sample LarsenN4metaG_FD_76834 | JGI IMG/M metagenome (GOLD analysis project Ga0073934, IMG submission 76834) | Hot spring sediment bacterial and archeal communities from British Columbia, Canada, to study Microbial Dark Matter (Phase II) - Larsen... ...
TCGCCGTGCAACAAAGCGGGCACGGCCAGAGCAGCAGCCCCGGCAAGAAACGATCGGCGGTTCAAGCGGTGCGTCATTTCTTACCCTGTTCCGCGATGGTCGAATAATATTGCCGCAAGAGGTCGCTATACCGCGGCATGAACCGTTCCTTGAAATAGGCATCCATCTCCTGGCGCATTTTTTCCGGCAAATGGCCCCACACATCCTTGTAGAGGTCGGCAAGCGGCATGTCGGCCGCGTCCTTCTTGTTTTTGCCACCCACGCCTGCGAAGCCATCCTGCTTTGGATCGCCCGGCTTCGAGGCGTTGCCGCCGGTCATGGGGTCCTTCATCGGATCGGGCTTGCCTCCGGTGTTTTGGGCGGACATGGGGTTATTTTGCCCCGAGGTGCTGCCGCTGCTGGAGCCCGTTTTCGATCCGTCGGAAGAGGTACCGCCATTCTTGCCAGCCATCTGTTCCTGCTTGCGTCGCTGTTCGCGTTGTTCTCGCCGCGATAATCCGCTTTTGGACGAGGAACCGCCCGATGATGAAGCGCTCCCGGCGGACGATCCGGCCTTCGAACCGCCCTTGGATGATGAACTGCCGCTTTTCGAGCCAGAGCTTCCCGAGGAACCGCCGCCCTTCGAGTCCGATCCGCTGCTGGATGAGGAACCACCGCTCGAAGACGAAGAAGACGAGGAGGACGACGAAGACGACAAGGAACTCGATTGCGACTGATCGTTCTGCGGCGGGTTCTTGAGAAGTTCGATGAGGTCGTCGATATCCTTGAGCAGGTCGCGCTGCAGCTTCCGGGTTTGGTCACCCGGATCCTGGTCGCCGAGCCGTTTTTCAGCGGACTTGCTGTTCTTGGTAAGCCGGTCGATGATCTTTGCCTCTTCGCTTTCGGCGGGCGGAGCGGCATCGCCGGGCTTTTTGGATTCAGCCTCGGGGCGTTTCAGCTGCGTCTTTTCTTTTTCGTCCGGAATGCCGGACTTGGGCGCCTGAGCAAGCGAAAAGCCGGCCAGCGCGAGGGCAGCTACGGCGGCGGAAAATGTTCGCATCATGGCCGGTCTCCCTTCGGCGGCTCGGACGGGGTCAGTTCCTGGATCAGCTGAGCGATGTCGCGCTGCAGTTTCTGCAATGCTTCCAGTTCGACCTTGTCGGCATCCGTCAGTTTACCAAGGTCTGGGTGCTCCTTGGCAAACTTCTCGGTCCGCTCGTTGGCCTCGGCCTGCAGCATCCGCAGCGCTCGCAGTTCGGCCAGAGGCGGCAACGCATCGGTTTCGCGATTGCCGGCCGAGGCGGAGGCGTCGCCCGGCTTCTTATTATTGTTCGCTTCCCGCGCCGATTTTGCCAGTTCTTTGTCCGGCTTGATCGCCTCCAAAAACTGATCGAGCCGGCGCAGAGCCGTTTGCTGCCAGCCCAACGTCTCCTTCTGGAAGCGGTCCTCGATCGATGCATCGAACGGTTCTTCGTCGGGCCGGTTGTTGATATCCTCGACGCGGTCGCCGATCTTTCGTCCGGCTTGCTTCATCGCGTCGGTCGTGTGATCGAGCAGCTTGGCGATGACCTTCTCCTGCCGGAACCGCTTTTCGATCAGACCTTCCAGTTCCAAGGCGAGCGCTTCCTCGCTGTCGCGCAGCGCGATCAAGGATGCGACTTTATCGCGTTCCCATTTCTTGGCCTTGACCGCGTCGTCGTGCAGGCGGCGCGACTCGTCGACAGCGCGTTTTTGGCGGTCGCGAATGGACTCCACGCGCTGGGTGATCTTCACCAGTTTCTCGCGGAGCAACTCTTCCTCGATCTTTTCGCGGGCCTTTTCCAGTTGATCCTGCGCTTCATCGATCCGCTCCAGCGCGTCGTCCTGCGTGTCGTCGGCCTTTTCGCCGCGCTCGAGTCGTGCGCGAGCGTCGGCCATCTCGCGAGCGGAGCGGGACAGTGATTTGCCGGCATCTCCGGCCCGCAAACGGGACAGCTCCTGCGCCAGTTCGCGGGCTTCCTGCCGGAGCTTTTCCTGTTCGCGGGCGAGGCGCTCGAGTTCTTGATTTCGCCTGGCCGGATCGGAGATTTGTTGGGCGTCCCGGACTTTCTTTTGCAGCCGCTCCTGGCGATCGGCGAGATCGTCGAGTTTCTGTTCGGCCTGACGGAGCTTGCGTTGCAACCGGTCGAGGTCGTCCTGGCGGCGTTCTTCCAGCGATTCGAGCATATTGCGCAGCGCCTGGGCCGATTGCTGTTGGCTCTCGCGCGCCTGGCCGACGCGGTTCTCTTTGAGATCGCGAGCGGCTTCGTCGAGGCGAGTCTGATTGCGGGAACTCGATTGGCCGGACTTGCTTTGCAGCTGCTCGCGACCGGTTTTGGACGCCTGGCGCAATGCGTCGGCTTCCTGTTGCATGTTGCCGGCGGCATCCTTTTGTTCTTCGGCCTGTTCGCGCAAGCGCTGCGCCTCGGAGCGGAGCCGGGCTTGCTCGGCACGATCCGGCGTTTCCTGGGCGCGCTGGTCCGTCGCCTTGGCCGACGCGTCCGCTTTTTGGCTCTCTTGCAATTGTTCGTTCGCTTGCCGCTGTTTTTCGTCCGCCAGCCGATCCATCTTGTCCAATAATTCCCGGGTCTGATTCGCGATTGCCTCCTGCTGAGCGGCGGCTTTATCCAACTCCGCTTGTTGTTGCGGGGTCAGCCGTTCGCGGTTGGTGCCCGCCGGAAGCTGCTTCAACAACTCTTCTGATTGTTCCTGGAGACGGTCCAATTCGTTCAGGAGCGAACGCGTTTCGCCCCGCACCTCGTTGGCGCCGCTCCACGGTTCGAGGCGCTGCAGGATGGAATCGAGCGTCTTGCCGACTTCCTGTTGATGGCGTTGGGCTTCGGACAACGGATCTTTTTTCTTGTCGGCCGAGCGCTCGTTCGGTTTCGCGTCGGGCTGGTTCGCCGCATTCTCCCGGGCGGCGTTCAAGAGCGGTTCGATCGGCTCCAACTCCTCGCGCGCCAGCCGATCCAGTTCGCTTGCCACCGTCGCCATTCGATCCTGACTCGATGTCGGCGGCAGCTTGTTGTCCGATTGCGCCTGGCGGACGCGGTTCACCTCGGCGCGCAGGCCTTCGCGCTCGGCGCCGATGCGGCCCCGAATCTGGGCTTGCAACTGTTCCGCCTGCAGCAGCTTTTCGCGATCTTCCGGCCGCAACCGCCCGGTGGCGTCCCGCTGCTCGATGGCATCCGTCACTTTGCTCGATGCGTCACGCTGCATCTGCTGCAGTTTCAGCAGGTCCTGGCGAATGCGCGATTGATCGCGCTGCAGGATCGCTTCCAACGTCTGCGGCGAGACGATGTGCAGCTCGATCACATGGCTTCGCCCCGGCGGCTTACCGAAGGTCACATCGTCAAAATCGTCCGCCAGCATTTGGATGGTCAACACGTCGCCTTCGCGAAGCGAAGAGCCGTCGATATGACGAAACCCGGCAACCGACAACCGGTTCTCCACCCAAAGTTGCGGCAGGCGCAGCCGGATTGCCGGCGACGATATCGCCATGGCGCCGCTGAGCCTGTGCAACAACTGCGGCCAGACCCAGCCCATGATGCGGTGGTCGAAATAATTCACGTATCTCGGCGGGTCGCTTTTGCGGGTCGTGTACTCCAACTGGACTGAACGAATCGCGTACATGCTGTCGTTGATCTCGGCTCGGAGCGGCAAGTCGGCGTTGGGCGTAACTGCCAGGCTGTCGAGGCTTGCGTTCGGCCGATGCAGATTCACGACCGGCGGCGGATCCTGCAGGACGTTGATTTCCAGCAAGCGCGTGGCGCCGAATCCGGTTTCGTCCTGAAAACGCAAAGCGTACGTTCCGGCAAGCCGGGGCGTGAACGACACTTCGAACTGTCTTCCGTCGGAGTCGATCTCGAGCGGAACGGCGGCGTAGATCGACCGCACCGCCATCTCCGACGTCACGCTCTGCCAGTTCGAGCTGGCAGCGAGCGGCGCGAATGACGCGGCCAGGCGGGCGGCGCTGCTTTCCGGACGATAGACGACCCAGCCACGCGCGATCGGGCGATTGGTCGCTGCCCTCAACGACACCGAAGTGCCGGCAACCGCTTCCCAACTGCTGGCCCCGTCCGGAAGTTGCCGCGGCCCGAGATCGGTGTACGCGGGAAAATCGAGGCGTATCTGCGGCGACGGGCGCCCGTCCAACGGAGCAAGTTCCGGCGGCGGCAACACCTGAACCGCCAGCCAATCAGTATCTGCATCGCCCACGCGCAAACGAATTTTGAAGTTGCGCTGAATCCGGCTCGGTTCGATCCTCGCAATGAATCTTCCATTGCCCTCGGCATCGCGGTCGATCAACCAGGTCTGTTCGCTCGGCGGCGCACCGTCGATCCACAGCGTCAGCATTCCTCGGTCCGGCACCTGGCCTCGCACTTCGGCGCGAATTTCGAATGCCTCGCCGACCGCCATCCGATGCGGGAAGGAGTCGGGCTGATAAACGCGCAGCGTCGTTTTGGCGGGAAATGCCTTGACGCCAAACGGTGCGAAGAATCGAAACAGCGCCGTTTTCGCCAGGTTCGGCGCGACCGCCAACGGCGGAACGAATACGGCCAGGGCAATCGCCACGCCGATGATGGACCAGTACATCGGGCGGCGATCGACGATCTCGCCAAAATCGCATCGGTCCGCTTCGCCTAATGCCTGCCGAACCGCGATTTTTCTCAACAGCGGCGAACTGATCGATTCGTCTGCCGGGGGCTGATCCAGGAACTGAACGGCACTGGCGAGAAGATCGTTTAGATGAGGATTTTGCCGTTCGACTTGCAGTGCCAGGGCCAGGTTCCCGGCCGGGCGTCGCAGAGGCGATAGCAGCTGCAACCAGACGATGGCCGCTGTGCCGCAAAGGAGCCCAATCAGCAGGATCGCCCGCACGAGCGCCGGAAAATGCAATTTCCAGTCGAGCCAGCCCGCGAGGGCGGCGCCGCCGATGAGCGCGGCAGCGCTCAGGCAAAGGCCGGTGACAAGGCCGACGGCGCGCAAACGCCAGCGAATCCAGCCGAGTCGTCGCAAGAGACTCTGCGGGTCGATGCGCGAGGCGACGGCGGGCAGCATGCAGCACTCCGTTCGAGGCAAGGCTCTCGGCTTACACTATAACAGCCGATTGCGCTTCCGCAAAATCCACTCCGATGTCAACAGGCTTATCGCCAACAGGAATAGAAGCGCGTGGTTCCAGATCAGCCAGGGCGGACGCGGTTGATTGAGTGCGATCCGCGTGCCGGCCGGCAGGTCGTCGATGAGCGAATCGACGTCCGCCAATGTATAAAACTTGCCGCGCGATTCTTTGGCGGCTTGCTCCAAGACCGCGCGATCCAAGCGGATCCGATCGAGTTCGCCGGGCGGCGGGAGGACTCGACTCGTCGTTTCGGGCTTTCGAGCCTCCACCGTGGGCGACGCCAGCCAGAACTTGTACTCGCCTTCCGGCGTGCGCGTCAGCAACGCTTCATAGGCTGCCCGGCTGCCTTTCACCTTGGTAAGCGACAGCGTCTGTGTTTCGAGCGGCTCTGATGTGGATTCGCCGCGAGCACGCAGCCGGCTGCGTTCGACCACGACCTTCACGGGTGCCTGCTCGGACGGCGCAGGGGCATCGTCCGGAAAACGCACTGACACGCGAATCGGCTCATTGCGTCGATAGGGCGTCTGCTTATCCAGGTGCAGGTCGATCCGACCGATCTTGCTTCGCGCCAAATAACGAACCGACTGGATCCAAAACTGATTGAAACGAATCTCGAATTCGCGATAGCGCCAGCGCGAGGTTTCGTTGAATCCAAAAAGCAACACGCGACCGGCGCCGACGAATTGCTGAACGACCAGCGGATGCAGCTCGGGGCCGTCGATCGATCCGGCTGGACTACGCCGCGCCGGCAGGCTGGGATGCGTCGCCAGCACCTCGGCGGCGGTCTTCAATCGATACCGGCTGGCGGCAAAGTACATCGGCGGAAGCTGCTGCCAGATCTCGGCATTTTGCGCATCGTCCGTTACGAAGCGAAAGATCGGATGCTGCTGGCCCACCGGCGTCAGGACCGGGCGGTAACCGTCGTGCAGACCCGCATCCAGGATCGCTTTCTCCCCGGGAGCATCGTTGTCGGCCAGAATCACCGGCAACACATCCGCCAGCGGCGTATCCTTGTACGCGTTCGGCATAAACTCTTGCACGCCCGCCAGGCACAAGAGCCCGCCGCCGCGCTCGCGGACGAAGTCGCGCAGCAACAGCAGATTTCGCTCGCCCAGCCTGGCGTGCTTCGGATCGACGTCGCCCAAAATCACGGCATCGTACGCGAATAACTCCTCGCGGCTCGGAAACTCGGATATCGCGCTTTTATCCTGTTGGGCAAAATCCCTGTCGGCGTCGGCCAGCAAGACTTTCAGCAAGATGCTGCGGTTGCCTTGCTTGCTTGTGGCCTCGCGTTCCAGCAAGGTCTTGATGAACCGATAATCATGATGCGGGAAACCTTCGATGTAGAGCACCTTCACGGGCCGGGCGTCGGCGACGGTCACGCGCCGCTCCAGTCGGTTGTTGCTCTGGTCGACTTCCTGATCGACAATCGGGATCATAATGACGTAGGTTTTCTCGCCGGCTTCCGTGGGCGTTGTGGTCAAGCGCACCTTGACCGGTTTCGCGGGATCGAGGGCGACGGTTTCGCGCTTCAGTTCGACCAGATCGCCGTTCGGTTTCTTTTCCGAGAGCACGACGGGAATGGTGGAGACGTCCAATTTGCCTTTTTTCGAGACGCGCAGTTCGAAAATCAGGCGGTCGCGAACGTTGACAAAGTCCTCGGCCTGGAGATCGTGCAGAACGAGGTCGCGAGGTTCATGCGCATCGCCGATGCCGACGAGATAGAGCGGGACATCGGAGCGTGCCGCCGCCCGAGCCGCCTGGACCAGGTCTTCGCCGTCGGTCACCACCCCGTCAGTCACGAAGATGACCGCCCCCAGCGAAGCGCCGCGAAAGTCGCTGAGGACCGTGCGCACTCCGCCGCCGAGCTGGCTCGCTTCGCCGGTCGGCCGTAATTCGCGAACCTGTTTGAGTATCTCCGCAACTTTGGCGGCATCGACGATTTCGCCGATTTTCTGCGTTTTGGCGTCGCAGCGGTACACATGGACCTTCACTTGCCGTTGTTGCAGCAGGGCGCTCACCCAGTCTTCGTCGTCGACTGCGGTCAACGCCTTGGCGAGGTTCAACCGACTTTTCGTCTGCAGGTCCGCCAGCAAGGCCTGAAGCTCGGCCAGTTCCTGATCGAGCGCCGCCAGCCGTTCCGCTTGCGAGACGCCGCTTTTCATTTGTTGAATTTCCGCGATTCGCGCCTTGGCGGCCTCGACTTGCGGACTGGCCATTTTCGCCCAGATCTTTTCCAGTTTTCTGGCCCGCGCGTCCGTATCGGAGTCCTGAAAATCGTCGGCGGCGCCGAAGCTCTGCGACGTATCGTAAACGATCGCAACATCGGGCCAGCCTTCGCGCTCGAAGAGCAGTTTGAGTTGCGGCAATAACACGATCAGCGTCAGACTGAACAGCGCCGCCCGAAGCAATATCGGGCCGACCAGCGAGCTTCCCGATTTCGGCGGCTCGCCCGGAACGCGGATGCGCGTGGCGATGCGCTCGAACTGATAAACGGCGATGACACCCGCAAAAACCGCCAGCAGCACCAGCCCCGCGAGCCAGCGGTCGGCCTTGGCGTCGCCGGTGATGTAGGCCAGATAGTCCAGCTTCCACCGAGTTCCTTCGCCCGGCGAGGCCGCAGGGACGCCGAGCGCCTGTTCGATTTGCCCGCGGACAGCGGCCGGCAGAAAACCCAGAAAGTTGCCGGTCGCCGCTTCGTGCAACAACACGACGCCAAATGCCGCGAGGACAATAAAAGGCGCAAACCCGAGATTCGCCAGACGGAAGATTCGCCGCCACAACGGCACGCGTTTCTCCATCGGAGCGCCGTCCGGCAGTGCCGCCGTGCGTGCCGACCCAAAGCGCCAGGCGAGCAGCAATTCGACGAGGAGTAGAACCAGAAAGATCAGCAACAACGCTCGGGCGACGCCCGGGCCGGCGGTGGACTTCGGTGCGGCCGTCGGTTCCGCAGCCGCAACGCGGTTTCGCCGGACCTGGATTTCGCCTGGATCGCTCACGATCTGCAGCCAGTCGCTGGTTTCCGACGGCAGCTCGGCCGGGTCGAACCGGCTCAAGTCGCTTTCGGACGCCACCGCGCTCGATGTCGTGGCCGGTACATTGACCGCAAAGAGGTGCTCGCGCCTCGCGTCGAGTTGGGCGCGATAAATGCCGCTGACGGCGGTATCTGGAAACGGCAGGACGCCCACGTCGTCTTGTTCCCGCATCGTCGTGGACAACGTTCGGCCGTCCGGCGTGTGGATCGCGGCTTCGGTGCCGGCATAAATGATCGGAACGATTTCTTGAAGCGGTTCGTTCGCATTGGCCGTGCGCGGCGTCGAACCGACAGCGGCGTGTCGGGCCAGTTCATGCATGAAGGGCAAAAACGCCGGCGAACCCGGCCAGCTTCCCCAGTCCAGATTGACGGTCGTCGTGATCAAGAACACTCGGCCGCGATGCCGCTTCCATTCGAGGACTGCGGGATCGAGGCCAACGCCCTTGCCCGCAGACGGCGAAAGGAAGGAGAGTATCTTGCGCGTGGCGGACTTCGCGTGCGGTTCGACTTTCATGTATTGCCGGAACCGCGCCGAAAGCAGCGTCGCTCGATCGTTGTCGTCGGCAAACGCTGCCAGCGGCGGCAACTTGAATGCCTCATCGTCTGCGGCGAGGTTGAACACCTGCTCTGCGTTCGCCCGCTCGATTTTGATCAGGTTGGCGGGCAGAATGCCCTCGCCGCCGCGATAAAGAAGCCGGTTGTACGCCTCGATATCGACTTCGCCGCCGAGGGCGAAGACGACTCCGCCGCCCCGTTTCAGAAACGCTTCCAGGCGCTCGATCTTGCTTTCATTGAGCCGGGCAACGTCGCAAAGGAAAAGGCAGTCGCATTTTTCCAAGTCGCCCAGCGATGGGTCGGCAAATTGCGCCTCGGTCAACACGCGAGTTTCGAACGGGCTGGCGATGGCTGCCGCGGATTTCGGCTGTGGGTTCAGCGCGGTCGCCAGGTGATGCGTAGCCTGCTCATCGCGATCTGCTGCCGGTTTGCCATTGACGAGCATCACCGGGATGCGATTTTTGACAACCACGACCAAGGAGCGCGAATCGTCGAGCGGCAACGCGTCGCCCTCGATCCGGACCTGCACGACATATTCGCCCGGCAGGGAGAACTTGAGCGGAAACGTCACCCGAGCCGACGCCCCGGCGGGCACGTTCACGAGTTGCTGTTCGGCATTTCGCAGGTGAAACTCGGATTCGTTCGCCTCTTCTCCCGGAACAAACTTGCCTCGGCCCACGAGCAGATCGACGCGCAACTGCAGCCGCTCGATGCTGCCGAAGTTGTGGATGTGGGCCGTCACGGAGTTCAGCGAGCCGGTGAGTGCCAGCGATTCGCCGAGTTCCAGGTGCGTGACGGCGAGGTTGTCTGCCGCTTCGCGAGCCACGTCGATCCAGACCATGCCGGCGCGCGCTCGCAAGCGCTGCCAGGCGTCCGGTTCTGCTGTTTTATCGTCCGCCGCTGAACGAACCGGCGTTACGCCCGGCCCCTGGAACAAGGTGCGCTGCAAATCCGTCAAGAGATAGATTTCGCGTTGTTCGTATTTGCCCAGGGGCTGCGAAACGATGCGATCCAGCGCCGTCAACGTCCCGGCCAGATCCGAGTTCCCGTGCGGCATTCGCAACTGGTCGATTTCGTTGGCCACATTGGCGGCATGATCCGACGGCCCCGGCACGATCGCCTGCATCGGTGCACTGGCCAAGAGCAAACTGAATCCGTCGCCCGGTGCGGCGACGTCCACGATCTGCCGTGCCATCCGCTTGGCCCGATCGAAACTCGTTCCGTCGGCGTGTACGCGGCCCATGCTGAACGAGCCGTCGATCACGATGATGCGATGTGTCCGGCCCGTACGGGCCGGGCTCTTGCCGATCCCGCCCGGGAACAGCCGATTCCACAATGGCTCCAGCCATGGCATCACGCTGATCATCGCCAGTACGAGCAGCACGATCAGGAGAACGCGCAGCACCAACAGCAGCCACTGCTCGATGCGGAGCTTGCGCACGGTTCGCCGCTGAGCGTTCAGCAGGAATTGCATCGCCGCCCATGGCACGACGCGATAGCGTTTGCGATTGAGCAGGCGGATGATAACCGGAATCGAGGCAGCGCCGGCCAGCGTCGCCAACGCAGTCCACGGCGAGAGAAAGAAGACCGCAATCGGAAGCACGTCCGCCATGATCTATTTCTTCAGTCGCCTCGAAAGGTAGCTGGCCAATGCGATTCCAGGATCCGAATCGGTGCGCAGCAGCACATAGTCGATATTTTGCGCCCGGCAACCGCGTTTCAACTGGTCGAGATATCGGTTGAGTTCCTCGACATAACTTTCACGCAGGCTGCGCGGATCGGTCAAAAGGTCCGGCAACCGCTCCAAACCGCGAAACAGCGTGGGATCCTGGAACGGAAAATCGATCTCGGCGGCATCCAGCACATGAAACACGGTAATGTCATGACGGCGATACTGCAGATGCTTGAGCCCGGCCAGAGTCTCCGCCGGGTCGTCAAACAAATCGCTGAAAAGCAGCAACAAGCCGCGTCGTTGGATTCGCTCCGCGAGATCGTGCAACGTATCGCCGAGCCGGGTCTTTTCCGGACCGACCCCCTCCAACAAATGAAACAAGACCTGTTTCAATTGCGACGACTGGCCCGACGGGCGCAGGAACCGCCGCACTTCCGAGTCGAATTTCGCCAGTCCGACGCTGTCCGACTGTTGCAGGATCATGTAGGCCAGGGCAGCAGCGACGGTGCAGGCGTAATCGTACTTCGTTCGCTGCCCGGAGCCGTACTTCATCGATTCGCTGCCATCGATGAGCAGCCAACAGATCAGGTTCGTGTCCTGCTCGTATTGTTTGAGATAAAAGCGTTCGCTGCGGGCAAAAACCTTCCAGTCGATGTGCTTGATGTCGTCGCCCGGGACATACTCCCGGTGCTGGGCGAACTCGACCGCGAAGCCGTGATACGGGCTCTTGTGCATCCCCGCGAGATAGCCCTCGACGATGTGCCGTGCCTGCAATTCCAGGCTGCGCACACGTGCGAGCATCTGCGGGTCGAGGTATTGGGCTGTGGCGTCCGGCATAGGTGATACGTTGGAGACGGCCTCACGCGGTTTGTTTTTTCTGCGAGTGATCTTCGAGCACTTCATCCAGCCATTTTCGTTGATCGACCGTTTCGGGAACGGGCAGCCCTCGGCTCAATTGGATTCTATCCAGGGCGTCATCCAGCCCGATGCCGAGTCTTCTCAAAACGCCGGCAGCAATCAACGTGGAGCGTCCGATTCCCTGTCGGCAATGGATCAGCACTTTTTCGCCCTTCAAGACAGCACCCGCCAGCTGCTCGATCAATCGCTGAAACTGCGCGCGCGAAGCCGGCACATCTCGATCCGCGATCGGGAACGGCAAAAACCGAATACCGGATCGCTCGCACGAATCGGCCTCTGTTTCGAGATGGAAATGGGCGACTTCATCGGGCGTCAACAACGATACGACCGCCGAGATTCCTGCATTTTTCCATGCGCGCGCTTCATCTTCCAGCCAATCGCCCCCTCGTGGACGTACAGCAATTGCAAGCCGCCCGGGCGTGGGGACTTCAATCCAGAATAGTTGCGTGGACGGCATATGATTTCGTTCACTGGTCAGTCGTGGTCTGGCCGGACAATTTCGCGCGGCAAACGGTCCACATCAATGCCTCGATCTCGGAGTATCACTCTTCCCGCGGAGTCGTTTCTAGCAGCCGCTGCACGATCTTGTCCGCCGTCACATTGTCCGATTCCGCGTTGAAGTTCGTGATCAATCGATGCCGCAGCACGGGCACGGCGACGGCGCGGATGTCGTCGCATGACACGTGAAATCGGCCGTGCAGGACCGCCCTGGCCTTGGCCGCCAGGATCAGGTACTGGCTCGCACGCGGGCCGGCGCCCCAGGTGACGTAGTCGCGAATAAAGTCCGGCACGCCGCCCTTGTCTCGGCGAGTCGAACGAGTCAGTTTCATCGCGTATCGGATCACGAACGGCGCCACCGGAACCTTGCGAACGATGTCCTGCATCTCCAGCAGATCGGTGGCCGAAACGACGCGATGAATTTTCGGCTTTTGCATCGAAGTCGTCGTCTCGACGATGCGGAATTCCTCGTCCTCGCTGGGGTAATCCACCAGGACGTTGAACATAAAGCGGTCGAGCTGCGCTTCGGGAAGCGGGTAGGTGCCTTCCTGTTCGATGGGGTTTTGCGTCGCCAGCACGAAGAACGGTTCCGGCAACACGTGGCGCTGGCCGCCGACGGTCACTTGCCGCTCCTGCATCGCTTCCAGCAAGGCCGATTGTGTCTTTGGCGTCGTGCGATTGATTTCATCGGCCAGGATCACGTGGGCGAACAACGGTCCCGGAACGAACCGGAACTCCCGCTGGTTCGTCGTCACGTTCTGTTCGATGACCTGCGTGCCCGTGATGTCCATTGGCATCATGTCCGGCGTGAACTGAATCCGGCTGAA
>Ga0073934_10009324_pt1 | contig 12622 bp, 5 predicted proteins | sample LarsenN4metaG_FD_76834 | JGI IMG/M metagenome (GOLD analysis project Ga0073934, IMG submission 76834) | Hot spring sediment bacterial and archeal communities from British Columbia, Canada, to study Microbial Dark Matter (Phase II) - Larsen... ...
CGACGCTCGCCTGGTCGGCCAGGCCGAACTGCTCGGCTTTAACCTGGTCAGCCGGACCGGCCAGCCTCTCCAGGCCATCCCGGCCGATCAACCAGCCGTCATTCAACTTTACTGGGAGTGGCAGGGCAAAGCGCCCGATGAGCCGATCGGCCTGAGCCTGATCGACCATTCCGGCCAGACCTGGGGTCGGGGCAGCCCGCTCGATACCCAAGCCCGCTTTCCCTTTGAGCAGTGGCAGGAGGGCATGGTCGCCCATGACGATTTTATTTTGGACATCTTTCCCGGCACGCCGCCGGGCGACTACTATCTCAAGGCCTGGATCGACCGGCCCGCGACCGGCGAATTGGTTGGAACCTTCCCGCTTGCCTTTGAAGATGTCCAGCTCAGGGTCGAGCGGCCCCGCCGCCCTCTTCTGGCTTCCGCTCTGCCCCTACAGGTCCGGCTGGCTGCGCCCCTGGCCGGAGGCAAGCTGGAGCTTCTGGGCTTTGATCAGGCCGGCGATTGGGCCGAGCCCTGGCCGCCCAACCAGCCCCGCGAGCTGGTTCTGTTCTGGCAGGCCGACCAAGCGCTCTCCGAAAACTATCTTATCACGCTGGCTTTAGTCGATCCTGCCGGAATGGTCCGGGCCGAATGGTCCGGCCTGCCGGCCGGAGGCCGCTTTCCTACCGACCAATGGCAGCCCGGCGACCTGATCCGCGACCCCTGGAACTTGACCCTGCCATCTCACACCCCACCCGGCGATTACAAGCTAACAGTCCGCCTGGGTGACCTGTCACCCATTGAGTTAAGCCAGGTCACTGTTGAAGGCCGGCCCCGCCTCTTTGAGGCTCCGCCGCTAGCCCTCGATATCAACACCCGCTTTGGTTCCAGCATCGAGCTGTTGGGCCTGCGTCGGCTTCCCGGCGACGCCGGAAACGCCATCACCTTTACCCCCGGCCGGCCATTCACGCTCGACCCGGTCTGGTACACCGCCGGCCTGGTCGACGCCGACTACACCCTGACCTTCCAACTGCTCGACGGCAACCAGCAGGTCCGGGCCCAATGGGATGGAATTCCGCTCGGCGGCGCAGCCCCCACCAGCACCTGGGCCGCCGGCGAAGTGTTGCCCGACACCGTCACCCTCGACCTCCCCCCCGACCTCGGCCCCGGCCCCCACCAGCTCCTCATCGCCTTCTACCGTTTCGACACCGGTGAGCGCCTCCCTCTCCCAACCGGCGCCGATCATCTCAAGCTGCCGCTCAAGCTCAATTCAATTCCCTGACTCTTGAGAAAGCGCGATTAGTACCATCTGATCATCACTGCACCACTAATGCACCACTTTTGTACCTTCCATCACCTTAAGTTATCCGATATAATATGGCCAAGGATTGGATAATTAGTCTTACTGAGGAGAGACATCATGAACCTAATTGCAGCCGCCATCTTGGCTGCGCTAGTTGTCGGCATTACCAATGGGGTGACCGGGGTGAGTAAAAAAGTTGTACCTACTGCTTACCGGGCGGTTAAATCAACGCTTCGGCGAAAATATGGAAAGGAGAGCCAAATAATTAAAGCTAGAGCTGCCAAGGATTTACTGCAAAAAGTCAATCTTCAACCAAATGGTCCCCCAACCATCACCAGGCGATACTATGACGACTTCCATCTCTCTTACCTTTCAGATTTTTAAAGATCAACCCCACTAAAATTGGCGAAATCACTCAACCGCCTGTATCCTATTCCTCAACCTTGCCCTATTTTTCAAGGAGGAACAATGCCCCAACAAATCATCCTCAAGGTCAATAACCAAGACCATCAGCTTGAAGTCGAACCGGACACGCCGCTGCTCTATGTCTTGCGCAATGACCTTGGCCTGAAAGGGCCCAAGTTCGGCTGCGGCCTGGAACAGTGCGGCGCCTGTAAAGTTCTGGTCGATGGCAAAGCGGTCCCTTCCTGCCAGTTGCCCGTCGGGCAGCTCCAGGGAATGGCCATAACCACCGTAGAGGGACTCGGCCCGGCCGGCGAACTGCACCCGCTCCAGGAAGCCTTTATCGAAGAGCAGGCCATCCAATGCGGTTACTGCGTTTCGGGCATGTTGATCGCCGCCCAGGGCCTGCTCAACCAGCGCCGCTACCCGACCGATGAAGAAATCCGGGCCGCCCTGGCCGACAACCTCTGCCGCTGCGGCGTCTTTGACCGGGTTCGCCGGGCCATCAAGCTCAGGATCGGCTACCCGGTGATGACCCCAATTTACGAGGTCAGCCGGCAGGAGCCACTGCCCCAACCGAAAACGTCCACCCTAGCCGGAACCCTGCCCGAACCGCTCCGCCAGACGCCCGACCTCGACGCCTGGGTCCGCATCAATACTGACCGGACCGTCACCCTCTTCAGCGGCAAGGTCGAATACGGCCAGGGGATCAAAACCGCCCTGGCCCAGATGGGCGCGGAAGAGCTGGATCTGTCCCTGGACCAAGTTCGGATCGTCATGGCCGATACCGCCCAAACCCCCAACGAATATTTGACCGTCGGCAGCATGTCCCTTGAAACCAGCGGCAGCGCCCTGCGCTACGCCGCGGCCGAAGCCCGCCACATTCTCCTCCTCCTGGCCTCTGAGGAGCTAGAAGCGCCCGTCGAACGGCTCACCGTCAGCGACGGCGTCATCACCGATCCGGCCACCGGCCGCAGCACCGACTACTGGGACCTCTTTGGCGGCCGGAAATTTGCCACCCAGATTACCGGCGTCGCCCCGCTTAAACGGCCTGAAGACTATAAGCTGGTCGGCCAGCCCGCGACCCGCCTCGATCTTCCACCCAAGGTGGCCGGTGAGCCTTATTTTATCCACGATCTGGAACTGCCGGGCATGGTCCACGGCCGGGTCGTCCGCCCGCCCCACCCCGGCGCAAGACTGGTCTCCGTCGCTGAGACAGCCGTCGCCCAAATGCCGGGTATCCTTAAAGTCGTCCGCGACGGCAGCTTTCTGGCCGTCATCGCCGAACGCGAAGAACAGGCCATCAACGCCATGGAGCGGCTCCGGGCCGAAGCGGTCTGGGAGGGGGAGCCAGACCTGCCGCCTCAAGAGGCCCTTTTTGACCGGCTGCTCAGCCAGCCCAATCAAGCCTTTCTGGTCGTCGACGGCGCGCCGGTACCCGGTCCCGTTCCCCCGCTTGAGCCGGTAGCCGGGGCGGCCCAAACCTTAGCCGCCGCCTACTACCGGCCTTACCACATGCACGCCTCGCTTGGCCCGGCGGCAGCGGCGGCCCACCTGGTCGATGGCAAATTGACCGTCTGGACCCAGGCCCAGGGCGTCTTTCCCCCCCGCGCCTCCATCGCCCACGTTTTGGGGATGGCCGAAGCGGATATTCGGGTGATTCACCGCGAAGGCTCCGGCTGCTACGGCCACAATGGCTCGGATGACGCCGCCCTGGATGCCGCGCTGCTGGCCCGCGCCCTGCCCGGCCGGCCGGTCTTGCTCAAATGGATGCGCGCCGACGAACACCGCTGGGAGCCATACGGCCCGGCCATGGCCGTCAAGATGCAGGCCAGCCTGAATGACCAGGGCCAGATCATCGACTGGAACCACGAGGTCTGGAGTTACCCCCACCTGGGCCGTCCCCGCCCGGATGGGAACGTCTCCGGCTTGTTGGCCGCCTGGCGCCTGGCCGAACCCTTTACCCGGCCGGAGCTGCGGCCGGTCATGGCGCCCCACGTCGACGGGCACCGCAACGCCGACCCGATCTATGCCTTCCCCAAGCGGCGCATTGTCAGCCACTTTGTCCCGGATAGCCCGCTGCGGACCTCCTCGCTGCGCGGGCTGGGGGCTTACGGCAACGTTTTTGCCATCGAGTCCTTTATGGATGAACTGGCCCACGCCGCCGGCGCCGACCCGGTTGAATTTCGCCTGCGCCATCTAGCCGACGAACGGGCCAGGGCCGTTATCGCCGCGGCGGCGGAAAAGGCCGGTTGGCAGGCCGGCCGGCGGCTTCAGGACGAGGGCCGCGGCCGGGGGATCGCCTTTGCCCGCTACAAGAACCGGCAGTGTTACGCCGCGGTCGTGATCGAGCTGCGGGTCGACCGGGCCAGCGGCCAGATCCAGCTCGAACGGGCCATCATCGCCGCCGACGCCGGACAGATCATCAACCCCGACGGCTTGAGCAACCAACTCGAAGGCGGCCTCTACCAATCGGCCAGTTGGACCCTGAAGGAGCAGGTCAGCTTTGATCAGACCGGCGTCACCAGCATCGATTGGGACAGCTACCCGATCCTGACCTTCCCCGAAGCGCCCGTCATCGAGACCATCCTGCTCGACCGCCCCGACCAGCCCCATCTTGGCGGCGGCGAAGCCACCCAAGGCCCCACCTCAGCCGCCATCGCCAACGCCCTCTTCGGCGCCACCGGCCTCCGTCTCCGCCAGGTCCCTTTTACCCCGGAGCGGGTCAAAGCCGCTTTAGACGCTCAATAAGCCAGGGATGGAGTCGAGGCTTTAGCCGGGTTCCCGCCTGAAGGCTCGACTCCATACGTCCTGATCCAACAATAGGCTCCACAACAGCAACCAGGAGGGGCAGCGCGCAGCCGCTGCTCCTACATCCAACTACACCCGACCAGCTCGGCCTGGATAGCCATATCCAGGCCCTATTTTAGGGCGCTTTTTTTAAAGGTTGTCAATATTGGTACAGTTATGGTAGAATAGAAGAAGAGAGGATGATAGTTTTGGGTTATTCAACCAAAGTTACTGCGAACTAGGAATTGTTGTATTCATCATATCCACTTTTTGAGATTTTCCTCAATAAGAATGAAAACCTCAACACATCTAATGCAAGCTTCGAAAGGAATCCGGCTCAATTGCAAATCATTCGACCAAGGACCTATCCACGATCTCTAGGGAATATTTGAAATGAGCAGCAACCCCAGAGGATCAGGCAGCGACCTGTTTATCGTTGACAATAGCGACACCGATTGGAAAGTTGTCAAATATCTCCACCAGTGGGCCGAAATTGCCCATCAGATTGACATTGCTACCGGCTATTTTGAGATTGGCGCTCTGCTGGCTCTTGATGGCCAATGGCAAAAACTGAACAAAATTCGGCTGCTGATGGGCGATGAAGTCTCTCTGCGGACAAAGCAAGCCTTCGAAGCCGGGCTGACCAACATTACCCGCCGGCTTGATACCAGTCTTGAAATAGCCAAAACGGAAGATGATTTTTTAAGCGGCGTGCCGGCCATCGTCGAAGCGATCAAAACCGGCCAGATCGAGGCCAGGGTCTATCGTCAAAGAAAGTTTCACGCCAAGGCTTACATCACCTATCCTAAACTGGATGTGATCGGCTCAGCAGCGCTGGTGGGCTCCAGCAACTTCACCTATCCCGGTCTGCATCAAAACGTTGAGCTCAATATCAATTTGCGTCAACCGACTGATGTCAGGCTGTTGCAAGAATGGTATGAACTCCATTGGGCCGAGGCCGAAGATGTGACGCCGGATATCCTGCGCACGATCGAGCGCCATACCCGTGAATATTCTCCCTTTGAGGTATATGCCAGGGCGATGCTAGCCTATTATCAGCGCCACCAGCTCTCGGTTGGCGAGTGGGAAAAGCACCAGTCCAAAATCTACCCAATTCTCGACCAGTACCAGCGCGAAGGCTACCAGCAGTTGATGATGATGGCCCGGAACTATAGCGGCGCTTTACTGTGTGATGGCGTTGGGCTGGGCAAAACCTTCATCGGCCTGATGGTGATTGAACGGCTGCTGTTTGAGCGTAAAACGGTTGCCTTATTTGTTCCCAAGGCGGCCCGAAAAGACGTGTGGGAGGCCAAGCTGCGCCAATATTTGCCAGGTGTGCGAGGCCGGTTTAGTAACCTGGCCATCTACAACCACACCGATCTGCTGCGCGGCGGCGAGTACCCTGAGCTAATGCAGGAAGTAGCCGACAGGGTTGACGCCATTGTCATTGACGAAGCCCACCATTTTCGCAATATTGCCTCCAATCGCTACCGCATGCTTTACCGGATGACCGAGGGCAAGGAGCTGTATCTGTTGACGGCCACGCCGATCAACAATAGTCTATATGATTTGATGCACCTGATTGAGCTTTTTTCTCGGCGCGAGGCGGCCTATTTTAGCGGTCCGCCTCTAGGCATTTACAGCCTGCGTGGCCATTTCCGCAGAATGGAAACGGCGCTGGCGCAGCTAACCGGTCAAAATGGTGGAGATGAGATGGTTGAACTGGATGCCGTGCGGGCCGAAGAAGTTTTAGCCACGGACGATTTGTTTCGTGAGCTGGTGGTCCAGCGCAGTCGGGCCTACGTGCGACGCAGCCTGGAGCAGCACGGTGGCCGCCAGGTGGTTTTTCCTGAACGGAAAGACCCGCAGGTGGCCAACTATTCCCTCGTAAAGACCTATGGCGGGCTGCTGGACAGCCTGGAAAAAGCTTTCCAAAAAGACAAACCGCTGGTTTCGCTGCCGATTTACAACCCTCTGAACTTCCTACGCCGTGACGATGAGGAGGGGATCGATCCTTTCGACGTGGGCCGGCAGACCCAGGTGGTAGCGCTGATTCGGACGCTGTTGCTCAAACGGTTTGAAAGCTCGGCCAGGGCTTTTGAGGCCAGTTGCGAAGCCTTGCTGCTCAAGCTGCTCCAGTTTGTCCGGCTGCACAGCCCCCGAACTGCCGCTCGCTGGGAAGCGCTGCACGTCGATTTGCTCAAGCGGATCAGCGAACACCTGACCTGGCATGGCTGGTCCCAAAACGGCGACGAGGAAGCGCTGGATGAAGATTACATTCCCGAAGAGTTCAAGCACAAGGTCGAGCAACTAAACGAGCGCGAGTATAACGTGACCGAGATGGTCCTGGAAACCATGCTCGACCTGGACCAGTTGGCCCAATTTCTGGACGAACTGGCCGCCTTTGAACCGGCCCATGATGATAAACTGCAAATGCTCATCACCCTCCTAAAGACCCACCCCGTCCTCAAGGAGCATAAGGTTTTGATCTTTACGGAGTACGTAGACACGGCCCGTTACCTGGCCGGGCAACTCGAAGCCGCCGGGATTGGCCCGCTGATGCAGGTGGACAGCCAGCGCCAGAACCAGAGTGACGCCGTGCATGCCTTTGCGCCCTACTATAACGACAGCAGCAGCGCCGAATTAGCTGCCGCCGGAATCCAGGAGATCAGGGTGCTGATCGCCACCGATATCCTGGCCGAAGGGCTGAACTTACAAGATGCCACATGCATCATCAATTATGACTTGCACTGGAACCCGGTCCGGCTCATGCAGCGCATTGGCCGGGTGGACCGCCGCCTTGATCCTACCGTCGAGCCGAGGATGATCGCCGACCACCCCGAGTTGGCCGAGATTCGCGGCGTTGTTTACCTCTGGAACTTTTTGCCGCCGGATGAGCTCAATCGCCTCCTCAGTCTCTATGGCCGGGTGGCGCACAAAACGCTGCGGATTTCCAAAACCTTTGGCATCGAAGGCAAAAAGCTGCTCACGCCTGACGACGACTACGACGCCCTGCGCGATTTCAACCAGGCCTATGAGGGCGTCACGACGACCGCCGAGGAGATGTATCTAGCCTACCAAAAACTGCTGCAAGATCACCCTGCCCTAATGGCCCAGGCCGAGGTCATGCCGATGCGGGTTTTTAGCGGCAAGGCGCTTGACGCTGCGCCTTCAGCTCAGGCCCGCGCGGTTTTCTTCTGCTATCGCCTGCCCGCCACCGAAGCTGCCACCGGCGAGTGGACCGAGGCGGCCAGCATTACCCGCTGGTACCTATATGACCTGACCACCGAGCAAATCGAAGAAGAGGCCACCCGCATTTTTGAGTTCATCCATTGTGAGCCGGATACGCCGCGCCAGGCCGTCACCCCGAAAACGACCCTAAGCGAGATCCGCAGCAAGCTCGACAAGCATATTACCAACAGCTATCTGAAAAAAGTCCAGGCTCCAATCGGCGCTAAAAGTACCCTACTGGCCTGGCTGGAACTGGTCTAGAGGAGATATGAAATGCCCACTGCCAATGTCACCAAATTACAACGGATTACCAACTTCCGGGCCCTGGTCGATTATCTGCGGGATGAACTGGACTGGCCGATCGAGGTAGACGACGCCGACGAATTGACGTTTGAGTACGAACCGGCCGAGTTGGATATAGACCCTGTTCACGCGGTCAAGATCAAAACCATCAAGCAGATTCGCCCCCTGGTTGACGGCCAACCCTGGGGCGTCTTTTTTATCGAATTTGAGAGCAAGCGGCTGCCGGTGGTCGTACTGCGCCGCATTCTGCACAACTTTGTCGCCCGGCAGCGCCGTAATAATCCTCATCGTCCGGTCTGGAAGCTGGACGACCTGCTCTTTATCTCGGTCCAAGGCGAAACGGCCAACCGCAGCATCGCCTTTGCCCACTTCCGCCAGGGGCCGGACCGCCTGGCCGAACTGCGCACCTTTTCCTGGGACAGCCGCGAGACTCATTTTCATTACCTTGAAAAGTTCAACCTGGAAGCGCTGCGCTGGCCACCCCGCGACAAGCTCAACCCGATCGTCTGGCGCGAATTGTGGCGGCGGGCCTTTCCGGTAGAACACCGTTATGTGATCCAGCATTCGCAGGAACTGGCCCGAGAGATGGCCCATCAAGCCAAACGGGTACGTGAATTAGTTAAAGAGGTCTACCGCCTGGAGCGGCAGGATGGACCGCTGCACCAACTCTACAAGAGTTTTAAGGATATCCTGCTACACGACCTGACTGCAGAGACATTTGCCGACATGGTCGCCCAGACCGTAGCCTACGGCCTTTTTTCCGCCGCCACTCAAAGTATCGAGGAACTGAGCTATGACCACTTAGTCAATCTGATCCCGGCCACCAATCCCTTTCTAAAGGAATTATTGGCCGAATTGACCCGGACCGGGCGGATTGACCTGGCCGAACTGGGCGTAGACCGGCTGGTGGAGCTGCTGCGCCAAACCAATATGAATGCGATTTTACGCGACTTTGGCCGCCAGAGCGGCTATGGCCGCGAAGATCCGGTCATCCACTTTTACGAACTGTTTCTCAACGAATACGACCGGAACCAACGGGTGCAGCGGGGCGTCTTTTATACCCCTGACCCAGTCGTTTCCTACATCGTCCGTTCAGTTGATTATCTGCTCAAAACGGAATTTGGCTTAAAAGACGGTCTGGCCGATACCACGATTAACCCTGAGACTGGCGAACCTTGGGTGCAGATTTTAGACCCTGCTACGGGCACCGGCACCTTCCTAGCCCACGTGATCGACCGGATTGAGCAGACTATCAAGGCCAAGCCGGGCGCAGATTGGAACCACTACGTAACCAAGTATTTGTTACCCCGGCTGCACGGCTTTGAACTGCTGATGGCCCCTTACGCTGTAGCCCATATGAAGTTGGGCCTCAAGCTTAAGCAGACTGGCTACAACTTTGCCGGAGATGAGCGATTACGGATTTATCTGAGCAACGCGCTGGATGAACCAATTGAAAGACACGAGACTTTAGCCTTGACCGGTTTTCTTTCAAAGGAGTCTAATTCTGCTGCCTATATAAAACTGCGGAGTCCTATTACGGTAGTTATGGGGAATCCACCATATTCGGTAAGTTCGGTTAACTCTGGTGACTGGATAGTTAATCTTCTCGAGGATTATAAAAGAACTGTTAGAACCGAAGAAACACAAATTCAGGCTATTTCCAATGATTATGTAAAATTTATTCGCTTTACCCACTGGCGTATCGAAAAAACCAGAAAGGGCATCATAGGAATAATTACTAGCAATGGTTATCTAAGAGGGCCGCTATTCCGGGATATGCGAAAAGCTCTCCTGGACTCATTTTCCAAAATTTATATCTTGAACCTCCATGGTAGCACACGATGGAATGAAAAGACACCTGATGGACGAGAGGACAAAAATGTATTCGATATTCAACAAGGGGTAGCAATTATTTTACTGATATGTGATGAAACACAAAACAGTAATAAAGCTGAGGTCTTATACACCGATCTGTGGGGTACTCGAGAGGAAAAATACGCTGATCTCCTTTCGCATGATGTTGCAAAAACTAACTGGATTTCTATTAAACCAAACGCACCTCTCTATATTTTTTCTCCGGGCGATGAAACAGGAAAAGAAGAATATAATGCTGGCTGGTTGATTCCAGAGATATTTGGAACTGGAAATCCAAAGTTAGACCAAAATCACCGATGGGGGACGGGTTTTGCTACACGTCATGATGAATTTGCAATAGCGATGTCGCCATCAGAAGTCATTGAAAAGGTTGAATATGCCGCTGATTTAACGCTTACGTGGGAGCAATTAAATCAACGTTATCGCTTATGTACTACTGCACACTGGGTTCCTGAGGTTTCACGACGAAGATTGGCTCAAACTAAAGTTGCTGATTATATCCGCAAGATACATTATCGCCCGTTTAGTTTTCAATATACAGTTTACCTAAGAGATGTGGTTCTGGAACCACGAACTGAAGTTATGCGACACCTGAGCGATCCTGCTAAACTGCCAAATTTAGCATTGGTAACAGCCCGAGTAATTAATGGTGAAATACCACAGCATGAGTTTGTATCACGTTATCCTGTAGAAAAGATTTTCCTTTCAGCCAAGACATCCAATAATGCTTTCGTTTTTCCCTTATACATCTATAATACACCTGAAGACACAAAAGGAACATTATTTTCTACAGAAGAAAACTCACGCAAACCTAATCTTTCACCTCACTTTATCCAAGAAATTAACATTAGGCTAGGTCTCAATTTCATTAAGGATGGCTTAGGTAATCTGACCAGTACCCTTGGCCCTGAAGATGTCTTCCACTACGCATATGCTATATTCTATAGCCCTTTTTATCGTAGTCTCTATGCAGAGTTTCTTAAGGATAATTTCCCGCGTTTACCTCTTACGAGAGATGTAGATCTGTTTCGCGCCTTATGTCAGCTTGGAGCAGATTTGGTTGCCTTGCATCTGCTAGAGGATGATTACCGAGCTGCTTCATGGTTACAGCAGGGTCAACCCTCGCCTTTGCAGTCGCCTGTCACAACCTTTGTCAAGCGAGCTACCGGCACTACGGTTGGTGCGGTCAATAAAAACAATGCTTATGATCAGGGCAAGATTTACCTGGATACATCTAATCGTGCCCGCAGTTCTTACTTTGAGGGTGTGCCAGAGGAGGTCTGGAACTTCCACATCGGCGGCTACCAGGTCTGCCATAAGTGGCTATATGACCGGCGCGGCAGCGGCGGCGAGCCGGGCCGCACCCTCACTGAGGAAGATATCGCTCACTACCAACGGATCGTCGTCGCCCTCAACGAGACGATCCGGTTGATGAGCGAGATTGACGAAATCATCGAAGCCCACGGCGGCTGGCCGCTGGTCGGGAGTGTGGGGGAAGCATGAACGCGGAATTAGATACCCATTTTAAGCATTGGTTGAGCGAGATCGCCCAAAACTGGGAAGTAGATGTCGAACAGGCTGTCCAGTGGCTTGGAGGTTGGGATGGAAAAGAGGATGAAGTAGAAAACAGGTGGATTTACTACCCGCGTATTTGCCAGCAGCTTTCCGCCACCTCTTTCGATATTCAACAGTTCGCCCAGGTTGCCCGTAAATGTTGGGCGCTGGGTGGGCAGTTTGATCGCATTCGATTTAATCAATTTATTGACAATGGTGATCTGGCCGCCGGGACCATTCAAAACTTGATCGATAAATTCCCTGATGAAGACCCCTTAGCCAAAGAGCGGATTGATAATTTTGTTACGGAGGCAATCAACCTGGGTTACGTGGATAAGCCGAGGGGGAGTTCAGACCGGTCCGGCGCTGCCCTACTGGCAAGTCTTATCCTGACCGCCTTGTATCCTGATCGATTCGTTGATTACCGCCAAACGCGCTGGAGCAAGCTGGCCCAACGGTTCCATTACAGCCTTTTTACGCCTGGAGCTTCCTATGGTGAACAAATCATTTGGGTCGGAAAATTTGCGGCTGAACTCTCAAAAACCGAAACTTTCCAACGTCATTGGCCTAAAGATTATGCCCTATGGACGATCGCCGGAATTTGCTGGATAGGTCCAAACCCGGAAAAGCCGATAATAATATATCCTCCAATACCGCCTTCATTCCCTGAAGGCGTCAAGAAGCAAAGATGGCACGAGTACCGTGAACGCAGTTCAGAGGTGATCCGGTTAGCCAAAGAGCAAGCCTATCAGCGTGATCCTTTGCTGCAATGTGAAGCATGCGCATTCAGTTTTGTCGAGCGCTATGGCGAGCTTGGTCGAAAGTTCATCGAGGCCCATCATAAAATACCTATTGCGACGCTTAAGCCCGGTAGTCGAACTAAAGTTGAGGATATTGCCTTACTCTGTGCCAACTGCCATCGGATGGTGCATGTCGGCAAAAGGGTCCTCACCGTTGATGAACTTAGAGTTATACTTCAGAAAAGAAAATACCCTTAACCACACCACCAATAGAAGCGCATGGAGTCGAGCTTGGACGAAGCCCCCTTTAGAATTAGCGGGGACCGGCTAAAGCCTCGACTCCGTCCCCGGCTTATACCCATTCCACGCCCGCGTGGCAATCCTGTTCTATCCCTCCCTACGGAATCCATATTGGCGACCAACTTTCACTATTGTCGGCGGTCAG
>Ga0073934_10009325_pt1 | contig 12620 bp, 9 predicted proteins | sample LarsenN4metaG_FD_76834 | JGI IMG/M metagenome (GOLD analysis project Ga0073934, IMG submission 76834) | Hot spring sediment bacterial and archeal communities from British Columbia, Canada, to study Microbial Dark Matter (Phase II) - Larsen... ...
GACCCCTTCTCCGGCGGGCGGCAAATGAACTGCCATTTCGCCACCGCTTTCGTCACTTCCGAAGGGGCGTTTCTTGACTTAAAAAACCGCTACAACATCTCGTCCGACATCGCGCCGACCGGTGGGCAAATGGCGCGCGGTCTCGGCCTCGCCTTCGCTTCCAAAAAATTTCGCGAACTCCCGGCCATCTGCGGCGACCTTTCCAACAATGGCAACGAAGTCGCCTTTGTCACCATCGGCGATGCCTCCACGAGCGAAGGCGCGTTTTGGGAAACGGTGAATGCCGCCGGCGTGATGCAAGTCCCGCTCGCTATTTCCGTCTGGGACGACGGCTACGGCATCTCCGTTCCGAAAAAATACCAGACCACCAAAGAGAGCATTTCCGAAATCCTCGAAGGCTTCCGTGCGGACGGCTCCAACGACACAAACGGCCTTTCGATTTACACCGGCAAGGCTTGGGATTACCCCGGACTCTGCCAACTTTACCGCGACGCAACCGACGAAATGCGGATCACGCATCGCCCCGCACTCTTTCATATTCAGGAAGTTACGCAGCAACTCGGCCACTCCACTTCCGGCGACCACCGCCGCTACAAAAGTCCCGAACGCCTCCAGTTTGAGGAAGAATTCGACTGCAACCGCCGCATGGCCGAGTGGATGGTGGACAACGGCATCGCCACGCCGGAAGAAATCGAACGCATCAAAGCCGAAGCCAAACGCGAAGCGACCGAAGCCGCCCAACGCGCTTTCCGTGCTTACCACGACAAGGTGGCGCAGGTGAAAAACGAGTTGATTTCGATTTTGCAAAAACTCCCTTCCGTGCCGGGTGTGGTCGAAATTTTGAACGAATTGGGTCAAAAACGCGAGCCCTTGCGCTACGAAATTGTCGAGGCCGCCCGCCGCGCTTTGCTCTGTTTTCCGGAACTCCGTTCCGGTCAAGTCGCGGAACAGAGTTCCGCGTTACAGGAATTTATCAACCGCGAACGCTCCGAAGGCGATGTGATTTATTCCAAAAACCTGCTCAGCGAAGGCCCGAAGTCGCCGTTGAACGTTCCCGTCGAGCCAGCCGTTTTTTCCGAAGAATCACCTTTGAAAGACGGCTACGAAATCCTGAACGCCTGTTTTGACAAAAATCTCGAAAAAATCCCCGGACTCATGTTTTTCGGTGAAGACGTGGGACAAATCGGCGACGTGAACCAGGGCCTGCGCGGGATGCAACAGAAATACGGCGAAGCGCGCGTGTTCGACACAGGCATCCGCGAATGGACGATTATGGGCCAAGCCATCGGCCTCGCCATGCGCGGTCTGCGCCCCGTCGCCGAAATTCAGTATCTCGACTACCTGCTTTACGGCCTCTCGCCGCTCTCCGACGACCTCGCCACGCTGCGCTGGCGCTCCAACAACCTGCAAATCGCACCCGCCATCATCCGCACGCGCGGCCACCGGCTCGTGGGCGTGTGGCACGCGGGCTCGCCGATGGGCATGATGCTTGGCTCTCTCCGGGGTATGCACGTCTGTGTGCCGCGCAACATGACCCAGGCCGCCGGGATGTACAACACGCTCCTGCGCGGCGACGACCCGGCCATCGTGGTCGAAGTCCTCAACGCTTATCGCTTCAAAGAGCGCCTGCCCGACAACATTGACACCTTCACTGTGCCGCTCGGCGTGCCGGAAATTCTTCGTTCCGGTGACGACGTGACGCTCATCACCTACGGCGCTTGCGTCCGCGTGGCGGAGAAGGCTTGCGATCTGCTCGCCCGGCAAGGTATTTCGGTCGAACTCATCGATGTTCAGACCTTGTTGCCGTTCGATTTGCCGCAGGTTTGTATCGAAAGTTTGAAAAAAACGAATCGCGTCGTGTTCCTCGACGAAGATTTCGAAGGCGGCGCATCGGCTTACATGCTCCAACAAGTTCTGGAAAAACAGGGTGGCTATCGCTGGCTCGATTCGCAGCCCGTGACGCTCTTCGCCAAGCCGCACCGCCCGGCCTACGGTCAGGATGGCGATTATCACTCGAAGCCGCAAGTGGAAGATGTGGTAGAATCGGTGGTGCGGATGATGCGGGAGGCAGGGTTGTAAAAGGTTTTTGTCATTCTGGCGGAATCCGTCCACTCTAAGGCGAAAGAGCCGAGTGCGATTACCCTCGTAGAGTGGACGGATTCCGTCAGAATGACAAAGTAAATTCAAAACCAAACTCTTATGAAAAAACGAAAACGCCCGCCGCTGTACTCCGCTGCTTTAATTTTTCAATTCCTGCTTTTTTTGGGATGCAATTCTTCGCAGCCTCAGAATGATTCGCCAAAGCTTGCACAAGCCGCTAAAACACCCGCCGACTTTCTCGCGCAGTTTAAAAATGTCGAAGTCGACTCTTTTTTTATCGAGTCAACCAACGCCGCCGAGGACTTGACCAAATTCAAATTTAAAGGCGTCGAATTAGACTCGACTTTTCACTCGTTTTTTGGAGACGCGGATTTAATCAAGTGGGTGAAACGTGGCGGCGGACAGTTGTTCGCTTGCTACCGTTTTCCGCTGAGTGAGACCGTCCAGGGCTTGATCCTGCGCACGCCTTCGGACTATTGGGAAAGTTCTATCCGAATTTATTTGTTTGATAATCAGACAGGTAAAACCTTCCGCGACCTGGAAGTTGGCGAAGAATGGGGCGACGCGGGCGATTCCCTCAGTAAGTGTGCACTCCTCGTCAAGCAAAAAGACGGCTGGAAAGTGCTGATTTTTCAAAACCTGTGTCATCCGACGGAGGAAGACGATTTGGACAATATCGAATGTTGGGATTCTACTTTTCAGTACACGATTCTGCCAAATGCTTTTCGCGAAATCAGCAAGGCAAAATCGGATACGACAAAAGTGTATGCGCTGATAAAAAGATTCAGTGACAAGTAACTTTTGGTGCGCAAGGCCTTGGATTGGAGAATCAAAGCGGTAATCAACGAATAGTCGCCCGCCCGACTGTTTTGGAACAGTCTTTGCAACCGCTCACGGGAAATACGCCGCCGCTTTCTGTCGTTTTCTGCCGGAAAATTCGGGAAGCGGTTTTAATCGAACCGATTCACATAATCTTCCCGCTAACGCTATGGCACACATCTCATCCACCGATTTTTCCCTTCCTGACCGCAGGTTTTTATCCCGCAGTTCTCCTTTTCAAAACCTTGATTCCCAACTTATTCGCTGCGACATCGTGTTCGGTATGCCCAGTCAGGACTGCCGGGGCACGGGCATTTGCAAACTGACCAGCGATGTTTTTCAACCCTTGAATTTGAACAAGGAGTGCCGCCGCACAACGGCTTTCGCAAGCCGCACAGATGACGGACGGAAGGTTTCGCTCGTGTTTTTCCGCGAACTGTTGTGTGTAAATTTGTTTCGCCGTCATTTCCGAAAAGGTGTTTTGGAAATGACGGAATCTTGCCCGTTGCCTGCCGGTTTGGTTGCCGAACTGGGTTTGAAAGGCGCGGTTTTGTTGCCGGGCAAATACCCGATTCAGGAGCAGGATGGTTGTTTCCGGGTGGATATTTCATGTGAGTTTTAGTAAAATTAAAATAAAAAATGAGGCGGGCGTTGAAATCTCTTGATTTCAACGCCCGCCTCATTTTAAGAATGACACAATTTTCTATTTCTGCCTTGCGGCGCGCACGAGCAACCAGGCCAGTGAGAGGAAGAAAACTACCCCCAGCAACTGGTAGCCGCCATCGCCCAACGCGTGTTTCACGTTTTCTTCCAGGTTCAGTTTTGGCAGCCAGCCTTGCCCGTTGTAGGAAGCTTCTTTGGCGCTCCACAAAGCCGCGACAAGACCCATGAGCGCGCCGCCCGCCACGAGGCCGGTGGCAAAAAGACTGCCTTTGCCGAGGTCTTCATCTTCGGGTTTTTCGCCTTTGCGTTCGGCCATCCAATTCGTAAGTCCGCGCACAACGCCGCCGGCAAAAATCGGCAACGTGGTGGTAAGCGGCAGGTAGAGGCCTACGGCGAAAGAGAGTGATTTGACACTGCACAATTCGAGCGTGATAGCGACGAAAAGGCCGACCAACACAAATTGCCAGTCGAGATTGAACGACAAAAGTCCTTTCACAAGGGTTGCCATGAGGGTTGCTTGCGGTGCGTTGAACTCGTTGCCGATGGCGTGTTCATAACCTGGTTTGGTGGGCGTGTCGAGGAATAAAACCGTCATCCCGATGACCAGCGACGACACGACGACGCCAATAAAAAGTGCCAACTGCTGATAGCGCGGCGTGGCGCCCACGATATAACCTGTTTTCAAATCCTGCGAGGTGGCGCCGGCATTGGCAGCCGCGATACAAATCATGCCGCCTACCACGAGCGCCATCGGTTCGTACACTTTGCCCGTCCAGCCCACGCCGATAAATACGAGCGCTGTGCCCATAATGGTGGCGATGGTCATGCCCGAAATCGGGTTGTTGCTGCTGCCGATGATACCCACGATGCGGCTCGAAACGGTGACGAAAAAGAAACCGAACACGATGACCAGCACGCCGAGCAACAGTTTGCTGCCGATACCTTCGCCCGGAATGGAGGGCAAAATCGCCATGAGCAAAATGAGCGCGAGACTGCCAAAACCGACGACTTTCAGCGAAAGGTCATTTTCCGTGCGGGAAACGGCGACGCTTTTGTCGCGGTTGCGCAAGTCGGCGAGACTTTCTTTGAAAGAAGAAATGATGGTCGGCATTGTTTTGAACAGGGTAATGAAACCCGCTCCTGCAACGGCGCCTGCGCCAATCTGGCGGATATAAGCGCGATAAATCGCTTCAGAAAGATTGCCGAATTCCTGCGTGGCGGGATCCCAGCCGTAGCGCGCGTTGGGCTGCGTGGGGTCGAGCAGGTTGAGTTTGGCTAATTGCGCGGCGATGATGCCCTGATTTTCAGCCAGCAAAGTTGCCAGCAACGGGATGAGTCCGAGCCAGGCCAACACACCCCCTGCTACCAGCACGCCTGCAATACGCGGCCCGATGATGTAACCGACACCGAGATATTCGGGCGTGATTTCAGCGCCGACTGCTGCCGACGGGAGGTATTTATTTTTGACTGCGGCGAACCACGTGGGCGTTTCGGCGATCACGTGAAAAATCTTTTGTAGCAAAGCATACACGAACGCGAATCCGAGGCCGCGATAGGCCATTTGGGCAAAATCGCCGCCTTTATCGCCAGCGATCAGAACCTGCGCGCAGGCCGTACCTTCGGGATACGGGAGATTGCCGTGCTCTTTCACGATGAGCGAACGACGCAGCGGAATCATCATCAAAACGCCCAGAATGCCACCGAAAATGGCGAGCATCAGAATCGTCCAGTAATTAAAATAACCTTTGCCGATGCCGTCGCTGAGGAACAAAAAGGCCGGGAGCGTGAACACGACGCCTGCTGCGACGGATTCGCCCGCCGAACCAGCCGTCTGGATAATGTTGTTTTCCAAAATCGTTGTGCGGAAAAAACGCTGTCCCAGTGAAATGGCCAGCACCGCAATCGGGATGGAGGCAGAAACGGTGAGGCCGGCTTTCAAGGCCATGTAAACGGTGGCCGCCCCGAACAAAATGCCGAACATAGCGCCCAGCACGACGGCTTTAACAGTAAATTCTTTTACCGACGTGTTTTCAGGGGAAATGTAAGGTTTGAACTCTGTGGTGTTAGGTTGTTCCATGAAGAAGTTGTTTTCGTCAATTTGCCATTCAAGCCATCAGACCTAAATTGTACAGTGCGAAAGGTAGGTAAGTCTTTAAGTAGTTAAAAAAATATTCCTTAATTGTTCACGGCGTTGCGGCAAAAGCAATTTAGCCCCAAAGTATTCTCCCAAAACTTTCACCCTTAAAACTTTTTTTATGGCACTTGATTTTAGAATTCAGCGAGTCAATTTTTCAACGGCTACTCCTATTACATCACCGAATCTCGGAAAAATACTTTCTGCTCGCAGCTATTTTGACGCTCCTATCCGAAGAATTCAGGCAGCGTTAAATGGTTTTGATGTTCGATTTCGTAATGGTGATCATCATTTAGAGCGATTTCAGGTGAATTGTGATGTTAGAGTTGATCCGGACAACAGACATTATTTTATCGTCACGGTAAATCTTCTCCTGCACGATTCTCCACGTAACTTTGACGATCCTTTTGATGGTTATGCAGACGTTTTGTTAATCGCCGACACTGAATAATTTTTGGTGCTGACTAAATAAGGAGGAGTGTGGTATACCATCGAGGTGTGCCACACTTTACTATTTACTGTTAAACTTATCGTTTTAGGCAAAATCTTTGGGAAAAATCCGTTTGCCGCAAATCGAAAATCGCAAGGAGTAGGTCGTACGTGACAAGTCTCCTACCTTTGCCCAAACTTTTTTCCCAACGCATGAAGAAACTTCTCCTTTACTCCCTCCTCCTTTTGGCTTTTCTCCCGAAAGCGTTTTCTCAGGACAAACATTTTACCCAATTCTACGCGGCCCCGCTGACTTTAAATCCCGCGCTGACCGGGGCTTTTGAGGGCAAATACCGCGTGGCCGCAGTCTATCGCGACCAATGGCGGCAAGTGCTCGACAATCCGATTCGGACTTTCGCGGTGGCTGCCGACCTGCGCCTGAAAGCCCCGGTGCGTCGGGCTACTCAAGATGCTTTCGGCCTCGGTCTTATGTTTTTTACCGATAAAGTGAGTGTTGTGGATTTCAGCACGACACAGATTGCCGTTTCGATGGCTTATCATAAATCGTTGGGCTCCAGCAACAAACAGTTCCTGACCCTCGGTATCCAGGGCGGGCTGACCCAGCGCAACGTCTCCTACGGTTCGCTCAATTTTCACGATCAGTTCGATGGCGTAAACGGCTACACGATGGGTACCGGCGAGAATTTGCCGGAAAATAATATCTCTTACGGCGACCTCCAGGTGGGGTTGAATTACATGGCTGAAGTCGGTCGCAACGGTCGGATTTTTGCAGGGCTCGGTATGCACCACGTCACTTCGCCCGTGATTTCTTTTTACGAAAACACCAGCGAAGGCGACAAACTCTACCGGAAATATTCCGCTCAAATCGCCGCCAATATCCCGCTCGACCGCCAGAACAGCGTGTCGCTCTTGCCCCGTTTTCTGATTTCCAGCCAGGGACCGCACATGGAAATCAACACCGGCACCAACTTTCGTATCAACCTCGGTAAATACGGCGGCTCGGCGCTGCATATCGGCAGTTGGGCGCGCGTTGTGCGCAACGACGACGCGGTCGGCCTCGACGCGGTAGTTGGTCTGGTGGGCATCGAATTCAGCAACGTGCTGGTCGGCCTGAGCTACGATCTCAACCTGCGGGCTTTGCAGGCCAAACAGCGCCAAAGTGCCTTCGAAATTTCGGTAGCCTACCTCGGCGAATACGAAAACGAAGAAGTGTTGTGCCCGAAATTTTAAAGGCTTTCCGGGTCAGGAAACAATTTTGAGACTCGTCGCAGGCGATTTTTCAAGGCTGATTTTTTATTTTTGCCAAACATTTTTTGTCCAAAATAAAATCAGTCGAAATATGCGCACTATCGAAAACTGGCTCAGCGAATACGGCGAAAGCCATCAAAACCCTACCAATAAACTCGTACACTGGGTTTGCGTACCTGTCATTTTTTTCTGCGTTGTCGGGCTTCTGTACGGCGTCAAACTGGGCATTCAACTCACGCCGACCCTCGAACTCAACCTGGCAATGGTCGTCCTGGTGGCGACGATTTTGTATTACGTCCGCCTGTCGCCAACGCTGGCAGTGGGCATGGCTTTGTTTGCCGCAGTGTGTCTCGTCATTTGTCAAATGATCGAAACGAGCGGGCTTTCGCTCTGGCAACTGAGCCTCGCGCTGTTTGTACTGGCCTGGGTCGGACAGTTTTGGGGACACAAAATCGAAGGGAAAAAACCGTCTTTCCTGAAGGATTTGCAGTTCCTGATGATCGGTCCGGCGTGGCTGATGAGTTTTATTTATCAGCGACTTGGCATTCGCGTTTGAACGGATGTTTTTTAGCGAACTTGCCTGTCGCGCAATTCCTGAATCAGCACAATGCCGCCGATGACTGCTGCTAAAACAGTGGCTACAAGTCTTTGTAAAACGGAGTAAACGACCAGCAAGGACTCGGGCATCAGTCTGCCCATGAGCCACACGCTGGAAAGTTCGGCTAGCCCGGAGGCGCCGGGTGTCGGTGCGAAATAGAGCAACATCATTTGTATGATTTGCAAACCGATGAAAATGCCAAACGGGACGGCTTGCCCAAGCGCCAGGCAAATGACATAACCGATAAGATATTTGTTGAAATACAGCAGGAGCGTAGCGAGAAGCGTGAGCGCCAGGCCTCTTTTGTTGTCTTTGAGTATGCTGTTAAATCCCTCGTGAAAACGGCGGATTTCATCTTCCGCTTTTGCCAGCAGCGATTGTTTTTTGGCGGGCTTGACCGGGAGAAGTTTTATCAAAAAACGGATGATTTTGTCGCCGGTTTTTGGAAAAAGCAAAATGACCAGGACTACTGACACCACGCTTGCTATCAGCGCGAATCCGCTTCGAAATACCGCTGTAAAATTCACGCCGAACAAATCCTCCGGCAACAAAGCGATGGCGGCAATGCTCGCTGTCAGAAAAAAAACGAGTGTCGCGACATAATTGACCAGCGAAACCAGCAGGCTTTCGGACACACTTGCGCCTTTACGCCACAAAATGAATAATTGCGCAGGGCCGCCACCCGTTTGAAATGGAGTAGCGGCGCCCATGAACATATTGGCCCAATTGGAGCGCATGCAATCCCATTGCGAAATGTCGGGCAGTTGTTTCCCGTTGAAAAACAGCCGGTAGCGCCAGCCGCCAAGCCAGTAGTCCAGCCAGACCATCGGCGCCAGCAGCAGTGCCCGGCGCCATTCTATGCCGGTGATAAATTCGTCGAAATTCGACGGTCGTTTCCACCATATACTCAGGAGCGTGCCTGCTGCGGAAAAAAATATAAATGCCTGCACGCCGCCGATGATGACTTTTTGCGACGGTAAATAGGGGCTATCAACAGAGGGCTGTTCCATCGGTGTTATCGAGCGTTGGCCGTCCGGCCCATTTCAAAACAGTGTTAAAAATATCGGTCGTGCGCGCAGGACGAGCATCCCAGCCGGTTTGGTTGTAAATGAGCGGCACCATCATGTGTTCCCGGTGCAGCGACCCGTGCGAGCCGTGATGTTCAGGCCATTCCCACACTTCGCGCAGGTCGAATCCTTTTTTGGACGTCACGATAAAATCGCCCGTGCGCGAGCAGGAAAAAACCTGTTCGATCTGCACCAGCGCGTCCGGATACTGCGAATCGAAGGTAGCGGCGAGGCTTTCTGCTCGATTCATTGGCGTTTCGAGGCGACCGAGTCCGAGCGGGTCGCCGGTGTGTGGCAAATAACACAATCCGTTGTTTTTCTTGACGATATGCGCTTCGCCTGCCGCCGAACCGACGGCAAAAGTATTCGCGTCGTGCCGCCAGGTAATAAAATCTACCTCTTCCTGGTGGAGCAGTTCATCCCAGGTTTCGCCGAGCAAATGGCGGATCTCGTTACCGAAAACCGGCTGACCATCCCGTTTGTGCAAACAATAAACCTGCCCTGCGGCATTTCCCGAAATCATGACAGACATCTTCGGATTTTGTGTCCAGATGACAGGGTATTCGAGTGTACGGACTCGCCGGCGTTTGAAAAAATGTGCCAAATCGAGGTGCGTGTGTGTCGCCGTGAGTCCGTGATCTGAAATCAAAATCATCAGCGTTTCGTCCCAGCGACCGAGACGTTTGAGTTTTTCCACAGCCTGCCCAACGCTGTAATCCACATATTTATAGGCCTTTATCGTGTTTTCGTGGTGCGGATGATGCAGGTGAGAGTTGGAATCCACACCGGGGAAAACGACGAACATAAACTCTGGTTCCTGTTCCAGGCCCAACATTAGATGCTGATGCGAAGCCTGATCCACTTTATCCCATTTGTGGCTCAAATGCGCGCGCAGGTAAAGTCCCGGTTTTGCCTTTGCCGTGAGGTCGTGACCTTTCGGCAGCCCGCGTGTGATCATTGAGAAAATATTAAACGGACGCTCGAAAAGTTCGTGGAGCGTAGGACGTTCTTTTGGTAAATCGTCGTTGAAATAAGGCGCTTCGTAGCCGCAATAACTGCGAAAACTGTTGCGTCCCCAGCGTTTTTGGTGAAATTCCGACTTGTCGAGCCAGCGAATGCCGGGAATATTGCTTGTGCCCGGAAAACTTCCGGTGAGAAAAGGCAGGTAGGCAGGGCCGGTTGTAGAAGGAAAGCAGGAAGTCGCTGTGCGAAAAGTGCCACGGCCGAGAATCTCCTTTTTGATGTTGGGCAAATCGCCGGATTCGACGAGTTCCTGCATCACATCGGGTCGCGCCCCGTCAACAAGATAGATGATTACTAAGGGTTGTTTCAAAATGATTGTGTTTTGTAAATGCGGCCGCCAAAGTAACGTTTTTGTAAAATCTGCTACCTCTGCCCTTACCTTTCGGCCAACAAATGATATTCACATGACTCGCTTTTCGCTTCTGTTTTTACTCTTCTGCTCATTTTCCCAATCCCTTTTTGCTCAAAATTTTGACTCCGTTTTTCCCGGTCTCAGCGGCGACGAACTGCTCGACAGCGTGGCGTCTCACTACCGTCCTGCTGTTGTGCTCGACTACGCCAATGCACGCGACACGCTGTACGCCAGCATTTTAGCAGCTGATGACGACACGCTCCGCTGCATTTATTCGGGCTACGCGCTCTGGCTCGACCCTACGCAAGACCCGACACAATATATTTATCTGAACGGTAGCACACTTGGTATGAACACCGAACACGCCTACCCGCAAAGCAAAGGCGCCGGCGATGGCAACGCCCGCAGCGATATGCATCATCTGTTCCCGGCGCGCATCCCGGTGAATGAAGCGCGCGGCGACGTTCCTTACGCTGAAATCCCTGACGCACAAACGCAAAAATGGTTTCGCGGGACGCAGGTTTTGAACAGTATCCCGGGTGCTGACAAAGACGCCTGGTCCGAATCGCGCACCGGAATTTCCTTCGAGCCACGCGAATCTGTGAAAGGCGACGTCGCACGCGCGGTGTTTTATTTTTACACGATGTACCGCGCGCAGGCCAATGCCGCCGACCCCAATTTCTTTAATTTACAACGACTTACACTCTGTCAATGGCAGGCGCAAGACCCCGCCGACTCGGCTGAACTCGTAAAAACCTGGCGGATCGCAGCTTACCAGGACGGCAAGCCCAACCCCTTCGTGCTCGATTGTACGCTGGCGCGCCGCTGTTGGTGCCCAGAGCTGACGACGGATTGCACCGTTCCCGCGAAAGAGCCGCAAACCGAGATTCTTGCCTTGCGACTTTCGCCCAATCCTCTTTCCGGTTCCGGGAATTTGGAAATGAATTTGCCTTTTTCCGGGCGGCTGGAAGTCCGGCTGCTCTCGATGTTGGGGCAGGAATTAGCCCGGTGGCAAGTGGACGAAGCCGCAAGCGGAGCATTTAGCCTGCCGATAGAACTTCCGCGTTCGATTGAAAATCAAACAGGTGTCATCGAAGTAAAATTGGCGGATGAATCTAATTTACTGACGGCCTCAATTCCGGTTTTGCTACGCCAGTAATCTGTCAAATATTTTGGCAATTAAGAGGAACAAAGCGATCAGAGAAACCATGCCAACAGCAGCGTTACAAAAATCTTGTATCAGTTGTGAGGCAGGGTCATCTCTGGCCCCTGCTAAATCTTGAAGATTCACTTTTTGTCCAAATAGTTTTAAAAAGTAAAAACGGGTACGAATGCCGAGAAATCGAACTATCCATCTCCGGAAAACTATTTCAAAAATGAATTCAAAGAAAACAAACATCTGATTTTCAATTATTCTGAAGCAAACACCAGTTTCCCGGTCCACGTTCCGCTTCCATTTATCTTGTAAAAATAGGCGCCTTTTTGCGGGAAAATATCTGCCGATAGAAACACTGGCTGAGAGATTTCCTTGCCTGAAAGTTGTTTTTGGAAAATCACTTTACCCTGCAAATCAAATATTTGCAAGGAAAAAAGAGCCTCGTCACCAGCCGGTATTTTCAGCCAAACGCCACTTTCCCCAAACGGGTTGGGCCAGACTTGTATCGCTTCCGGAGCCGGCAATGTGTGGCCCGAAATCTCTAAAACCGGCTTCAGTGCTGAGCCATCCGGCTGAAAAGCCAAGGATTGAGTTGGCATTTCGCCGAGGCGGATGGTTTCGGATAATTTTCCCCTCGCTTTCGCTTTGAAAATGATACGGAAGAGTGGCTGTCTTGAATCCTTCGACGGTTTTTGGTTTTCAAAACTGACGGACAACAACCCGTTGGCGGCGCGGTTGGCGCCAAAATTTTCCTGCGACAATCCCGGCAGCAGCGGCTCTATTTTTTCAAAAACCAGTTTCTCAGCATCAAACTGAATTGTAAACTGTACACCAGCCATGCCTTCCAGCGACGCCTGAAATGTCGCAGCCACTTTTCTATTTTCTTCAAAATCAATGTCTTCGAGCGAAATAGGCCAATCGCCTAAAGTCCTATCCTCAGCCGAAATTTCCGCAATAAGATTAACTGAACTGTTCACGTCTCCAACTTTTATGGCCGTGAAGCCGAGTCC
>Ga0073934_10009327_pt1 | contig 12618 bp, 8 predicted proteins | sample LarsenN4metaG_FD_76834 | JGI IMG/M metagenome (GOLD analysis project Ga0073934, IMG submission 76834) | Hot spring sediment bacterial and archeal communities from British Columbia, Canada, to study Microbial Dark Matter (Phase II) - Larsen... ...
AAACTCCGGCCAAGCGGCGATCATCACGCTGTCGGACGACGGTTCCGGCGCCGGCAGCCCGCGTTCGAACGCCGCCTCGTTAAACGCCTGCCACAGCGACTCGGTCACGAACGGCATCACCGGATGAACGAGCCGGACGATGGCGTCCAGCGCGCCGATCAGCATGCGCTGCACCAGCGGTCTCGCCGCCGGGTCCTTGAGCCGGCCTTTTGACATTTCGATGTACCAGTCGCAAAACTCCGACCAGGTGAAGTCGTAGAGCGTTCGGGCTACATCGGAAAAGTGATAGCCTTCGAGCAATTCGGTCACGCTTTGTGCCGTCGCCTGCAGCCGGCTCAACAGCCAGCGATCCTCGATCGGCAAATCGGCGACGCGAATCGCCTCGGGCCGATAGTCGTCGAGATTCATGAGCGCCATGCGAGCCGCGTTCCAGAGCTTGTTCGCGAAGTTGCGGCCCAGTTCAAAATCCTTCGACGCCTGTTTGGCCGTCGGCATCGTCGGATCTTCGCTCGTCCACGGACCGCCGGGCCGGAATTGCTTCTTGCAGTTCGGGCAGGTGATCTTCTTGGGTCGTTTCGTTTCGTCCGGGTCGGTGTTCTCCTTTTTCATTGCCACGAAATAGTCGCAATGCGGGCAGACGTTCGACACCGGCAGCCGGCTGTCCTGTGTCTCGCCGGCGAGCGCGACCATCTGATAGCGCAGTGCGTCGGTGCCGTAGCGTTCGATAATGTCGAGCGGATCGACGCCGTTGCCCTTCGACTTCGACATGGTCACGCCGAAGCCGTCGAGCAGTTTCGGCGTGATGTAGACCTGGCGGAACGGCACATCGCCCATGTTGTACAGGCCGGAAATCACCATCCGCACGACCCACAGCGTGATGATGTCGCGCGTCGTCACCAGCGTGCTGGTCGGATAGTAGTACGCCAACTCCGGCGTCTTATCGGGCCAACCAAACGTCGAATGCGGCCAAAGCTGCGAACTGAACCAAGTGTCGAGTACGTCGGGATCCTGTTCGAACTCAATCCCGGGTCCGAAGGTGGTTTCATCAACGTCTTCCATGGCACACACGAGCCATCGGCCGCTGTCCGCGTCAAATTTCGCAATTAGTCCTTCGCCCTGCGATTCCACGATCACGTGATCGGGGCCCTTGACATACCAGATCGGAATCCGGTGTCCCCACCACAGTTGCCGGCTGATGCACCAATCACGCTTCTCGGACAGCCAATCGAGATATGTCTGTGCGTATCGTTCCGGAAAGAACTTCACTCTTCCGTCGATCACCGCCTCCATTGCCAAACGAGCAAGTCCCGGTTTTCCGTCGTCGGTGTCCCCCATTCGCACGAACCACTGATCGCTCAAATACGGTTCGATCGGCGACTTACTGCGGTCGCTGAACGCCAGCGGAATGATGCGATCCTCTTTGCCTTCGAACAAGCCCAGCGCTTCCATGTCGGCGACGATCGTCTCGCGGGCTTTGTAGCGGTCCATGCCGGCGTATTTGCCGCCGTTTTCGTTGATGGTGCCGTCCGGGTTGAGGATGTTGATCATCGGCAGCTTGTTGCGGATCCCGCAGGCGTAGTCGTTGTGGTCGTGGGCCGGCGTCACTTTCACGCAGCCAGTGCCGAGCGTTGGATCGGCCAGTTGGCCGTCGGCGATAATCGGGATTTCGCGGTTGACGAGCGGGATCGTCACCGTCCGGCCGACAAGGTGCTTGTAGCGCTCGTCGTTCGGGTGCACGCACACGGCAGTATCGCCGAGCATGGTCTCGGGGCGCGTGGTGGAAAAGCGGATGTATTCCTCAGAGCCGGAAGCGTTAGCGAGGGGCTTGACCGGATACTTGAACGTCCAGAAGCCGCCTTTCACGTCTTCGGTGTAGGTTTCGTCATCAGCGACGGAGGTTTGCAGTTGCGTGTCCCAGTTGACCAGGCGTTTGCCGCGGAAGATGTAGCCGTCGCGGAACCAGTTGAAGAAGGTCGTGCGCACTGCCCGGCTGCAGCCTTCGTCGAAGGTGAAACGCGTGCGCTGCCAGTCGCAGGAGCAGCCGAGTTCGCGAAGCTGGCCGAGGATGCGGGCTTCGTATTTGTCCTTCCACTCCCAGATGCGGCGCACGAGTTCCTCGCGGCCCAGGTCGTGCCGGGTCTTTTTCTCCTGCTGCCAGATCAGGCGTTCGACGACGGCCTGCGTGGCGATGCCGGCGTGGTCGGTGCCGGGCATCCACTCGGCGTTGTAGCCCTGCATGCGCCGCCAGCGGATGAGCACGTCCTGCAGCGTGTTGTTGAGCGCGTGCCCCATGTGCAGCGCGCCGGTGACGTTCGGCGGCGGAATGACGATCGTGTACGGCTGGCGGGCCGGATCAGGCCGGCTGTGGAAGTAGCCGCGTTCCTGCCAGAAGGTGAGCCAGCGTTGTTGCGCTTCTTTGGGTTCGTATGCTTTGGGAAGTTCGGTAGCCATGATGAGTGTCTTACAAAAAAACGAGCGGCGGGGCTTGTCCCCGCCGTGATGGTGTCGCGCATCTCGACAATAGCCAAAAACAACCGCGAAACCGAGGTCCAAGAATAAAGAACCGAGAACGGATTTTCATTCTCCGTTCTCGGTTCTCGGTTGCCCGGTTGCTTTCTTAGTACCGCCCCTGGATGCCGAAGTTCACGCCCTGGGCCCAGTAGCTGTTGTACTTGAAGCGGAATTCGGGACGCAGCGGCCCTTGCGGCGGGATGGTGCCGAACGGGATGTGCGTCGAATTGATCGTGAAGTCCACTTGTTCTCCGGCCCGGACGATGCTGCTTTGATACAGGAAGGTGTAGCCGACGAACAACCGGACCAGGTTGGTCACGTTGTAACCGAGGTTGACGGCCGCTTCCGGCAAGACGGTGAAGCGCGTCGTCTGGTAATCGCCGATGTTCGTGTCGAGCGCGAGCAGCCCACCGACCCGGGTTTCCGATGTGGGCGGGTTGCCTGGGATCGTGCGGGTCGTGCTGCCGCGAATCTGCACGGTGTGCACGGTCGGACCCATGGCAAGCAGCGAGCGCCAGTCGAGGAAGACTCGGCCCGAGCGGAATTCGCCGGTCAATCCCAGCTGGCCGCCGTAGAAGTCGTTGATCGTACGGAATGAATCGCGCACGATGAAGTTGATGCCGGGCGGAGCGGTCAAAAGCGTAAACAGGTTTTCTTCGATACTCAGCCGGTCTTCGACACGCTGATAACGGAAGCCGGCGAGCATGTCGATGCGGCCATCGCTGTGGCAGATCAGGTTGCGGCGGAAATTTGCATCGGCGCCGTAGAGGTCGCTATAGGTGCGAACGGTCACGGTGCCGATGAGATCGACATCGCAAACATCCTCGGCGCTTTGACCGGGCTGACGCGGATTGCCGTTGGCCTCGACGGACGCCACGTCGAAGAACGGGCGGGCGATGACGATGCCGGGCGGGCAGGGCGGCGTCACGAATACCTGATTGCGGTTGCCCAGAAAGTAGAAGCTGCCTTCGACGCCGCACATGTTGCATTCGTCGATCCAGGCGCCGGCACGAACTCGCAGGCCGGGCCGCACGTCTTCGCCGACGCGGCCATTGCCGTAAATAATCTGCGCGCCGGGCAGGACGCCGTTGGCGCCGGGCGGGCTCTGCGTGATCAGCGGCGGAAGGAACTGGCCGCGGGTCCACCAAAGGAGCAATTCCGCGCCGCCCCAGATTCGGCCGTCGGGTCCGCAGGGGCCGCACGGGCATTTCGGATTGCAGCCGGCAGGACCGCATCCCCATTGGCCGTAAGGATCGCCGCAACCATCCGGTCCGCACATGCCGTTACCGTAAGCCGGACCATATCCAGGTCCGTATCCCGGGCCGTACGGCATGCGGCGCGGGCCGATCAATGCATTGGCCGGTCCGACATCCTCGTCGATCGGGATATTCCGGGTGGAACGGCGCGGCGGCGGGAGTTGATCGTAGTCGTCCGGCGGAAGCTCGCGGGCCGGGCGACGCGGCGCAGGCCGATACTCTTCGTCAAACACATATTCGCGCGGCGGCCGCTTGGCGGTCGGAGCACGACGTTCTTCCATTTCGGGTGGATACTCGCGCACCGAACGGCGCGGCGGCGGATAGTCCTCGTCCTCTTCAGGCAATTCCACGCGATATTTGGGCGTGGGCTTTGAGGTCGTGCGATGCGATGACTGCGTCGGGCGAGAGGCAGCCGGCGGTTCGTCGAAGTCGCGCAACGGCGGCAGCGGCGCTTGAGCCATCAACCCCGCCGCTCCAGTCAACCATCCCGCGAGAGTTCCGATCAGGGCACGACGCATGAGCCCCATCCTTTCACTCGGTTTCCGTGATCCGCTGGTATGCCGAACGATCCGCGAGCGCGGCCCACGTAATTCGACGGCCCTACAATCGATTCATCCCCGATAATCGTCATTTCTCGTTCAGTTCATGAATGAAACGCCGAAAGTTGCGAGTTTGGGTCAAGAATACCGTGAGATTGCCTGCCGCTTCGTTCGGCTTGGGCATTGCCTCAGCCCTCAGGTTTGCCCAAATTCGCGAGCCCCCAATTTCGGTTCCTGTTGCTCGCCATGGAAAAGTCGCTATTGTTCCCGCCGCGATTGGAATCGATTCCCCCACTCTCGCGGAGCTTTCCCATGTGGAAACGATGGTTCATGATCCCGGCGCTCGTATGTGCCGGCATGTCGCTTGTCCTGGTCGCCGCCGACAAGCCGGCGCCCGCGCCGATCCAGCCTGCGCCCACTGCAATTGAATCGCCCAAGATGATGCAAAAGGTCTTCGCAGTCGCCGACCTGGTCGTGCCATTGGACGCATCCGCGAGTTGCAGCGGCCAGGCGGAAATGTCGGCGTTCGGCTGTGCGTTCTGCTGTCCGCTTCTTTTTCCGCCATCGAAGAACGAAGAGCGCTTGATGCAAATGATCACGTCCACGGTCGAGCCGAAGTCGTGGTGCCAGGCTGGCGGGCAGGGCAGCGTCGAGTATTTTCCGATCGGCATGGGCCTCGTCGTCTACAACAGCGCCGACGTGATCCGCCAGGTCGAAACGTTTCTCGAGTCGCTGCGTTCCTTGCAGGAAGTCAACGTTGAAGTGCAGGTGCGCCTGCTCCAATTGAGCGGCGCCTGTTTCAAAAAGTGCGGCCTGAAGCTGACCGGCGGCAACTGCGATCACACGTTCTGCAACGAAAGCGAATTGCGGGCGCTACTCGAATGTGTCCAGGCCGACCCGCAATCGAACATCATGTGCATGCCGCGGCTCATGGTGATGAATGGCCAGACGGCGAGCGTCCGAACCGTCAGCGAACAATTCGAGCGCGTCGGGGTTCACACCGAAGATATGAACGGTTCGACTTCCACGCGCGTCGAAAGAGTCGAACTTGGCACAAGTGCGAAAATTGTTGCCGCGGTTTCGGCCGATCGCACGTTCGTCAACCTTAAGCTGAATTGCAAGTGCGGCGAGCTGCCCCATGGCGATGCCCAGGCGAACAAATGCGCGACCTGTTGTGGCACATTTGCCGTTCCCTGCAGCAAGTCGGTGGTCGTCTACTGCGGAACAATCACCTGCCTGGAGCCATGCCACGCACCGCTTTTGAAGAAGCTGCCCTATCTGAATCGACTTTTCCGAGAGGGCGCCGTCTCTTGCGAAAGACATTGCGTGTTGATCGCCACGCCCGCGGTACACTGCGGCGCCGCACAAGCATGCCCGCCGCTGGCGTGTTGCCCGAAACAGTGCCAATCCCAACCGAAGCCGCTTGCCGGCGCGGCGCAGCAGGTGAAGCCGGCCAGTTTTCCGGTCGCCGATGGCGCACTCGCCCCGCTGCCGCCGGCCCAGGTGCAACCAGCTTCGCCGGCGCCCAGGATGTCGCCGGTTGAGCAACGAGCGGCCAGGATGGCGGAGAAGCTCGTCGAGAAGTATTACGCAGCCCTGGAAAAAGGCGACGCGGAAAAGGCACGCAAGTACGCCCGGCAAGCGCTCGATTTGGATCCGGGATGTTTTGGGCCCACGAAGGCATCGTCCCGCATGACGTGGCCGCGAGAGACCAAATGGGAGTTGTTTCAGGGTCAACCGGGGCGTCCGACCCCTGATCGAGTGCATGGCGGGATTGAGTAATTGATTGAATGAAGAATGAAGAACGAAAAACGAAGAATGAAGAATGTCTGGGTTCTTCATTCTTCGTTCTTCATTCGTGAGCCCTCGCTTACGCTCGGGGCTAAACGTTGCGCGGGGCTAGGTGTAGAATCATCTCGGAGATTTTTTGCTGCGGGAAATGGTTGCGATGCACATCCGCGATATTCTGGCCAAGCATAATCCGACGTTCAGTTTTGAGTTTTTTCCACCCAAGACCGACGAGGCCTGGAATGAACTCTTCGTGAACATTTCTCGCTTGCAGGAACTCAATCCGTCGTTCGTATCCGTGACGTACGGCGCCGGCGGTTCGACCCGGCAGCAGACGCACGACCTCGTTGCACGCATCCAGACCGAGACGAAACTGACCGCCGTGGCGCATTTGACCTGCGTCTGCCACAACCAGAGCGAGATCGCGCAAATCCTCGACCGGTACGCCGTGATGGGCGTCGAGAACATCATGGCCCTCAGCGGCGATCCGCCGCGAACGATGCCGAACTACGACCGCTCGCAGGATGCGTTCCGTTATGCCGCTCAGTTGGTCGCGTTCATCAAACAGCGAAAAAAGGTGCCCGATCCGCGTGGGTTCGGCATCGGCGTCGCCGGTTTCCCCGAAGGGCATCCGGATACGCCGAACCGGCTCAAGGAACTCGACCATTTGAAGCAAAAGGTCGATGCCGGCGCGGATTACATTTGCACGCAGTTGTTCTTCGACAATCGCGATTTTTACGACTTCCGCGAGCGCTGCGAACTGGCCGGGATCAACGTGCCGATCGTGGCGGGCATCATGCCGATCACGACCAAGGCGGGCATGACGCGAATGGCCGAACTCGCGGCCGGCGCTCGCTTCCCGGCGGCGCTGTTAAAGGCAGTCAATCGCTGTGCGACCGATGCCGATGTGCGATTGTTAGGGATTCACTGGGCGACGCAGCAGTGCCTCGACTTGCTGAACAATGGCGTGCGCGGCATCCACTTTTACACGCTGAACAAATCCGACGCCACCTTGCAGATTTACGCCAATCTGGGTTTACGAAGGTAAATCACGGAACGGCGTTGCCTTCGATGGCGACGGTCGCCGCCAGGTCTGCCCCCAGATCGGTTTTGATGGATAGGACTTTCTTCAAAGCGCCGGACTGCTTGGGTTTATACTCGATGGTGACGACCTGCGCGTTCTTGGCATCGGCGCCGTGCTTCACGTTGATGCCGTCACCCGCGCCTTCGACGCCGGTGATCTTGAACGGTTTGCCGTTGCCTCGGACGATGACGACGCGCGATACGGCTTCGTCCACTTTCACATTGCCGAAGCTGATGCTGTTCGGCGTGGCGGAGAGCGCCGCCTGAATGTTGCCTTCGACCGTGATCGGCAGGACGGGCGTTGCCGGGTCGCTGGTCTGCAGTTGCAGTTCATGCTTGAACTCGCCCGCCGGCGCGTTCTTTTTCAGCGTGACGTTGACCTGATAAATCGCGGCGAAACCGCGCACGGGCTGAGCACGGTGAATGGTCACGTCGAACGGCAAATCGGTCTTGCCCACGTCGAGCGTCCATTGCCGGTTGGTCTTGTGCGAAACCGTGATCGAACCTGTCGGCGTCTGGCCGGCCGCGATGATGCCGAAGTTCACTCGGTCCGGGTTGCAGGAGATCGTCGCTTGCGGCGTCGCGGCGACTCTGAGCGTCGCCATCGAACTATAGATTTTTTCGCCCGGCTTTTGCGACGCGGACATCATCGTGACATAGATGCTCACTTCCTTGCGGATGCCGGCCGGGATGCGTCGCGTGTCCATTTCGATTTCGAACTCGTAGGTGCCTCGCGGCGGGATCACGGTCGTCGGCCGCTTCGGCGTGACGCAGCCGCAGGATACTTTCGCGTCCGCCATCATGAAGGGGACGTCGTAAATGTTCGTCATCGTGAACTTGTGGGTCAGAAGCGATCCGTGGGCCACGTTTTTGAAGTCGTGCGTCAGGCCGTCCTTGAAGAACTTCGACGCCCAGCCTTGATCCTGAGCCGCGGCCAGACAGGGAAGCAACGCCATGACAAAAAGTGACGGAACAAAGCGCTTCATCGTTCGGCTCCTACCCACCTATTGGCATCCTTCGTGGTATCGTCCACCACCGGCATAGACCATAAACCCGGGCGAATCCGGACGGTATGGCAAATTCCAGCGCGTGTGGTAGAAACGATCCAGTTTACCAAGGCCGCGCCCTTTAACAGTCCAAGGTGCAGCGCATCCTTGCCCATCTTACTCCAAGTGCAGCTCGCGGGCTATCACTGCGGCGGAAAAGCCGGCTGAAGTTACGCTTGCCACTTGCTCTTCATGAACTTTAGCCCGTTGGCGTACACATCTTCCGGATTCGGGAATAGGTCGCGCCAGACCTTGGTCGCGGCCGCCAACGCGGGCAAGGCACGCCCGAACGCCTCGATCACGAACCAGCCGTCGTAGTTGACCGAACGCAGCGTGCGAAAGGCATCGTCCCAGTTGACCTGCCCGGTTCCCGGCGTGCCGCGATCGTTCTCGCTGATATGAACGTGGCCCAGCACCGGAGCGACCGTGCGAATCGCGCTGCCCTGGCTCTTCTCCTCGATGTGGGCGTGGAACGTGTCGAACATCGTGCGGAACCACGGGTGATTGACCCGCTTGACCAGAGCCGCGGCGTCGGCCGCCGTCGTCAGAAAATAGCATTCAAACCGGTTCAGGTACTCGATGCACAGCCGGACTTTCGCTTGCTGAGCATGTTCGGCGGCCTGGCGCAATACGTCGGCGGCACGGGCTTTTTCGTCCTCGGTCGGTCCCTGACCCGTAAAGACCGCCAGCGGCGAATGAAACGGTCCGCAGAGATTCTCGGCGCCGATGATGGCGCACATGTCGATCGCCCATTTCAATCGTTCAACGGCCGCCTTGCGCACGCTCGCATCCGGGCTGATCGGGCTCGCGTCGGGACCAACGACCGTCACCGCGGTGCAGGCCAGGCCGTTCTTGTCCAGTTCGCTGCGGATCTGCTTGTAGTGAGCCGCATCGCCCTCGAACAGCGGCAGCTCGACTCCGTCGAAGCCGGTTTGCTTCAGCTTGGCAAGGATTGGATAGTGCTCGGACGTAACGTGTGTCGCCCAAAGGAGCAGGTTCATTCCGGTCTTCATGGTTGCAATCTCCGGAGGACGAAAAGAAAACAATTCAGGCCAACGCGCGAAGACGCAAGGAAAAAAACCGTGGACGAATACACCGATTCTCGCTGGTCGATCTGCTTTTCGCCTTTGCGACTTTGCGTGAGGTTTGCTGTATCGTCTTAGCTCACAGGTACACCTGCGACGAAGGTTTGATGATCAACTCCGGCACGGAGACGCGAGCCGGCAGTGCAGCGACGAACAGCACCGCGGCTGCGACATCCTCGGGCTGCAGGATCTTGCGCCGTTGTTCCTCGGTCACCGGCGTCGGGCGGTGTTCGAGGATCGGCGTGTCGATTTCGCCGGGATAGATGTTGCTGACGCGGATGCCGCTGTCTTTTTCTTCCGCCGCCAGGCACAAACCGAGCGCCGACATGCCGTGTTTGGCGGCGTTATAGGCGGCGCCGCCGAGCGGATTCGAGCGCTTGCCCGCGACGGAACTGACGTTGATGATCACGCCTTCTTTTCGTTCGATCATCTGCGGCAACACGGCGTGGACGCAGTAAAAAGCGCCGTCGAGGTTGGCCGCGATCATCGTCCTCCAAGTTTCCGGCGTCAACTCGCGTAGCGTGCGTTGCTTGATGTTCATACCGGCATTATTGACGAGAATGTCGATTCGGCCGAAATGTTTGGTGACGCGCTCGACCAGCGCCTGCACCTGGGCCGGGTCGGCCACGTCCGCGGGCACAGCCAGAAGGCGATCGCCGCCCTTCAGGCTCGTCGCCGCCTGCTGCAATTTCGTCGCGGTGCGGCCTGTGATCGCGACGCGTGCGCCTTCCTGCAAGAATAACCGGGCCGTCGCCAGGCCGACGCCGCTGCCGCCGCCGGTAATAAGTGCAATGCGATCGTTGAGTTGCATGGAAGTCATTCGTCATTGGTCAGTAGTCATTCGTCAGTCGCTGTCCGTCGCGAGCGTATTCTTGATATAGTTCGCAAATCGCGGCTTGCCATATAACTACTGACTACTGACCAATGACCAATGACCAATGACCAATGACCAATGACCAATGACCGACCGCAGCGTGCTTTCCCCGGAATTAGCGACCCGGCCGATTTGGCGGCAGGTGCTCCACCTGGCCTGGCCGGCGCTGGGGCAGCAGGCGCTCCTGCTTTGCGTCGGGCTGTGGGATCGCTACCTCGCCGGCGCGAATGTGCCGGACGATCCCAGCCAGCATGTCGCCTACCAGGCGGCGCAGTCGAACGCAAGCTATTTTGTCTGGTTTATTTCCAGCTATAGCGTCCTGGTCAGCGTCGGCAGCACCGCATTGATTGCTCGATTCACCGGTGCAGCGGACAAGCCGCTCGCGCAACGAACTTTGCATCAGTCCATCTTGCTGGCGATTTTCCTCGGCATCGTCGGCGGGCTTGCCGGCCTTCTGTTGAGCGGGCCGGTGATTCACCTCGTTGGACTGCGCGGCGACACGGCGGAATACACGATCGCGTTTCTTCGGCCGCTTTTCATCATGCTCGTGTTCCAAGTGGTCGAGGCGGCCGGCATCGCCTGCCTCGTCGGCGCCGGCGACACGCGCACCGGACTGGTCATTACCGCCGGTATTGCACTGTTGAACATTCCCTTTGCCTGGCTCATGTACCACGGCATCGGCCCATTGCGCGGTTTTGGGTTTGTCGGCATCGCCATGGGTACGGCGTTCAGCCACCTGGTCGGCGGTTGTGCCGTGCTGTTCGTGCTTATACGCGGCCGATTCGGGCTCAAGCTCCACTGGCGCGAACTGCGGCCCGATTTTCATTTGCTTTACCGGCTGCTGCGCGTCAGCGTGCCGGCGGCCATCGATAGCTTTTCGGTAATTGCCGGGCAGTTTGTTTTCATCAGCATCGTCAACCGCCTTGGGGAAGATGCGATCGGGGCGCACGGCCTGGCGATTCAATGGGAAGCGCTGGCCTACTTGTCGGCCCAGGCGTTCGCCGTTTCGGCAATTACCCTCGTGGGACAGTATCTGGGCGCCGGCAGGCCGGCGGATGCCGCTCGCAGCGGCTGGACCGCGCTGGCCATTGGCGGCGCCGTCGCCGCCGTCATGGGCGCCGTCTTCTTCACCTTCGCGCCGCAGATGTTTCGGCTCTTTTGCCCGTACGAGCATCAAAGCGGCGTCGTGGCGCTTGGAGTGCCGGTGCTGCGCCTCGTGGCATTTGCCACGCCGGCCATGTCGGCCGCGATTATCCTGACCGCCGCCCTGCGCGGCGCCGGCGACACGCGCTGGCCGGTGCTGTTCACCTGGATCGGCTTTCTCGTCGTCCGCATTCCGATGTCGTGGCTTCTGACCAGCGATACCATCAGCCGCTGGAACATCGGACTCATCGGCGCCTGGTGGGCCATGTTCAGCGACCTGTACGTTCGCGGCTTTTTCTTCCTGCTGCGATTCGCGAGCGGCCGGTGGAAGTCGATCAAGGTATAGTGCGGCAAAAAAAGAACGCCTCAAATCCTCCTTTTGTCTCGGTTCGCGGTTCTCGAATCGTGCTCCGTTCAAGTAAGATAAACAACACATATTACGGGAGACACATCATGCGAGCCTTTTCAGTTGTTTCAGCGATGTTGCTCGTTGCCGGGATTTCCCTGGCGCAGCCCCCGATTCCGCCGCCGGCGCCAAATGGCCCCGTATTTCAGCCGTACGTCCCGCCCACGGGCGGCGCCGTTGCGACGCCGGCTGCCATTCAACAATCCCTGCGCGCCAATCAGGCACTTTACTTCTATGCGGGCTTTGCCGACTCGTATCACCAGCGTTACATGGCGCCGTTTCTGACGATGATCGGCCAGCGCCCGGGATACTTGGACGAGTACTATCGAAAATACTTTGCACCGTTTCAACCGATGTCCTGGTCGATGCCGGAGGAACCGGTGGCCACGATCACAGCCGACGGACCGGTGGCCACGCGCATCGAGCAGGCCCAGGTGACGCTGGAAGTGCCAGCGCACGCTCAGGTCTGGGTCGAAGGCAAGAAGCAGGAGTTTCGCGGCACCGCCGTGCGGATCGTCTCGCCCGACCTCGAACCGGGCCGGCGCTACGCGTACACCGTGCTGGTGCGCTGGCCGAGCGGCAAGTCGGAAGTGGAGCGGCATTTTGAAATGCCGGTCGCAGCCGGCGATCGCAAGGTGCTGTCGGTCGTTGGTGCATCGAAGTGACCCAAGCAAACAGCCCGCTCGAAATGAGCGGGCTGTCGCATTCGCAATGCACACTCCCCGTTACAGATCTTCCAGGTTAAACACGCGCGTATCATTTCGCACGCAAGCGCGGTTGAAGACCGTGGCGTTGACGCTGTAGCGGATATGTCGCACCGAGCCGTCGCCCATGCAGGCGTTGAAGCCCGTCGTGTGCGAAGAGCCGAACCGGTTGGAGCCGACAAA
>Ga0073934_10009329_pt1 | contig 12617 bp, 10 predicted proteins | sample LarsenN4metaG_FD_76834 | JGI IMG/M metagenome (GOLD analysis project Ga0073934, IMG submission 76834) | Hot spring sediment bacterial and archeal communities from British Columbia, Canada, to study Microbial Dark Matter (Phase II) - Larsen... ...
AGGAAGCTCCAACAATCAAGACGCTTTCACGATCTTTACGGTTACAAGTACTTGCCCTTGGCGATGCGCGCCAGACATTTCCGCATTTCCGCCCGGGCCCGGAATGCCCGCACTTTCACCAGCGGCACCGACCAGCCGGTGATGCGGGAAATCTCCTTGACCGAACGATCCTCGATTTCCAGCAGCGTAATGATCAGTCGCGAAGCCGGGGAGAGCATGTCCAGGAGGCGGCCCACCAGGGCTTTGGCCGCCTCGGCTGTTTCGCCTCCCTCCTGGTCGCTGGAGCCGTAGCGTTCTAGCCAATCGGATTCCTCGTCGCTTAACTCCGTGAAAGTCAGCTCCTTATTGCGTTGGTGGGCTCGCAAGAAGTCATAACAGGTGCGTACCGCCAGCCGCATCAGCCAATGTTCGAACGGCGCCTCCGCGCGATACGTGCGGAGCTTTTGAAACGCTTTGATCCAAATCTCCTGGACGATGTCCTCCACCTCGCTCTCACGCCGCGCATAGCGCCGCACCGTAGCAAAGACCCTCGGCAGATAGCGGCTCACCAGCACCTCGAACCGTGCCGTATTGCCTCGCAGCACGTCCGCAATCAACTCGGCGTCGGATGGCTCCATGCCTCACCCCGCATCGCCGGCGCGGCGCTTAATTCCATGGCGGGCGCCACAGACCCTGATGCGCTCCCATTGCACGGACCAAGAAACTGTCAGGTGCGGCTCGATTTGCAAGCCCACTCCAGAGCCCACGCGCTGGCAACCCCTTCAACGCTCGGCAGGTTTGGGGCAGTCCTGGGGCGGACTTGGGGGCTGGATTCCCTCCTTCCCCGCCTTGTCCCACAACTTCAGCCGTTGTTCGAGGAAACCGAGTTGCTTGGCCTCCGACTCCGTTAACTTGCCGGCGTCCTTTTTCTTTTTCAGTTCAGCGATGCGGCCCTCGAGGCGTTCACGCCAGACCCTGCGCTGGGCCTCTTGTTGCTCGGGAGTCAGCTTCTCATATTGCTTGCGCAACTCGCGCACCCAGTTCGTCCGCTCGGCCGGGGTCATCTTTTGAAACTCCTCGGGCGTCGGTTTCCGCGGAAGGCTGGGAGCCTCAGCAGCCGCGACGGAAAACGCCACCAGCACGATCGCAGAAAAATAACTCAAATAGCTCATGGTTAAGGGCATACCTTGTATGCAAACGCCGCTTCTCTGTGCCATCTCAATCCACGGATCCTCCCTGAACAGACGTCGGCCGAATGCCCGGAGTTACACCGGATACCGGGGGCTGCAGTCCGCTCCGCTGGGCCCCCAGGCATGGACCAAACCACACCCCGGCTTCGGAAACAAAGAATCTCGCCCGCGCCTCCCGGTATTCACCTCAACCCACCATGCCTTCCGGCCTGGCTGTGGGCTCCCCGGACACGGGCTGGGAGGAACCAGGGGTGCGTGTGATGCCGAGGGCCCGCTCGAGTTCGGCACTCAGCTCGCTGATGTGGGCTTTGATGGTCGGTACCCGCTGGGCGATCATATCGAGCATTCGCGTCGTTTGCGACGGGTTCATCCGGATCAACTCGATGGCCGACCCGATCACCGCGAGGTCGTTATTCACCTCATGGCGTTTGCGCGAGAGTGTCTGGTTAAGTTGCGCGATCTGTTCGACCGTCAGCGTGACTGGTGCCGTGGGCAAGGCCATGGAATGACTTAACTAGCCTGGGGCAAGCTTGGCAAGCGGGTTCTGGCCCCTTTACAAAAACCTCGTTTCCTTCGTTTTGGTCCACTATCCATCCGCGGATGCAACCGGTTTGCTGCGAGGTCAGTGAACAGGGAGTCATCACATTGAGCGAGAGGCGGTGGCGGGTGTACCCGGTATTAATCTGCAGGCAAACCTCCGCGCCCGCCGCGGAGTCAAGAGGCGTTCCAGCAGGGCGCAAGCCTGCGCTCCCGACTCAGGCCTCGTTGGCGGGGCCGCCGGGTTCCGGCGCTTTCTCGAACGATTGCAAGGCCAGGTAATTCGGGCCGAAGCGTTTGATGTTGTCGAGCTGCTTGTCAAACAGATCAAAGTGCCGCTCTTCATCCGCCACTTTGGCCTCGAAAAGCTGCTTGGACACCGCGTCGGCATTCTGCGCGCACAGAATGGCGGCCTGGTTGTAGGAAGCCACCGCCTCCTGTTCCATGGCAGCGGCCCGCGCTAGGATTTTTTCAGGGTCAGTAATCTTTTCCACCGGCCCGGCGGCGACCATTTCAACGTCTCCTTTCAGGAACAGAATACGCTCGGCGAACCCCTCCACGTGCATCATCTCCTCGATGGCAATCCGCTTGAGCAGTTGAGCCAGAGGGGCGAAACCCTGGTCATCCAGGTGGAAATGCCAATACATATATTGGTGCACCGCCTGCAACTCTTCAGCCACGCCCTTGTTGAGGAGTTCAATGCTGGTTTGTTTGTTCATCACCGGACTCGCTTTTTTCATGACCGAAAGATGCCTCGAATCGTGTCCGGGGTTCAAGCTTGCTTTGGGCCCGTCAACGCGCTCGGGCCGGTTTCAGCGGGGACCTCCTCGTTCGCCGCTGTGGGAGGCCGGTAAAGAACCGCCACATGCCCCACTACCGTGACTAAAAGGCTCCGGGTTTGCTCCGCCAGAGCGGCAGCCAACTCGTGCTTGCTTGCTTTCCATTCCTCAAACTTGATTTTCAACAGGTTATGATGCCGCAGGGCTTCATCCACTGCCCGAACAAACTCCGGCGATACCCCCTGCCGTCCCACCTTGAAGGTGGCTTTGAGCCGTTGCGCCCGGCCTTTGAGTTCCCGAATTTCGCGTTGTGTGGCGGTCACCATGGCTCCACTATGTTGCAGTCGGCGCCGCGAACGCCAGCAACTTCCGGCGTGGCGGTTTGATGGCCATCGGCGGAGGAAGAAACTGGTCAGGGGCCGGGTAGGGGTGTAAAGACCACGGCGGATGCTTCGATGAAGAACATTGTTTATTTTGACCTCGAGACCCAGAAGTCTGCCGAGGAGGTGGGAGGGTGGAGCAACATCCGCGACATGGCCATGAGCGTGGGTGTGACCTTCAGCACGGCTCGGGACAGCTATCGCATCTACGGGGTTGACGAGGTCAATACGCTGATCGAAGAGCTCCGGCGGGCCGACCTGGTGGTGGGCTACAACATCCTGCGCTTCGATTACGAGGTGCTGACGGGTCACAACGCCTTTTTTGACCCGGCCCAGGTGCCCACGCTGGACATGCTCGTCGAGCTGCAGAAGGTTCTGCCGCACCGGCTCTCGCTGGATTCGATTGCCCATGGCACGCTGGGCGTGGAAAAGACCAGCGAAGGCATGCAGGCCATTCGATGGTTCCGGGAAGGCAAGTTGGTCGAGATCGCCGAGTACTGTTGCTACGACGTGAAGATCACCAGGCTCATCCACGAATACGGACAGGCCCATCGCCAGATTCTCTACCTTAACAAATTTGGCAAGAAAGTGGCCGTGCCGGTCTCCTGGTAATACTCCCTGAACCGGCCGCTTCACGCCTCGCCTGCTCACCATGATGGCGGTCCTTTACCGCAGCCCGACGAGTCGGGCTGAACCATCTTGCAGCCCTCGCTCCCGCTTGTGGGGGGACGGTCCGGCCGGCGGGCAATGGATGATGCGCTGGTGCCATTTTTTTGCCTGTTTTTCGATCCGAGTCTGTGCAGGCTGTCCGCCGATGAATCCACTCCACACATCGGGAAACCTGCGGGCCAGTTGCTCACGCGCATATCGCTCCCTCGCCCGCCCGGCATGTTCCCTCCTGGTCCTCACGCTTAGCGGACTTCTGGCCGGTTGGTGGACGCCCCCCCGGGCCGCAGCGGCCCGCCCTGCGCCAGCCTCGCGGGCTTTCGATACCAACAAACTGGCGGCAATGGACCGGGCCATCGAGACAGCCATCGCGGAGAAGCGGCTGCCTGGGGCAGTGCTATGGCTGGAGCGGACCAATGTGGCTTACCACAAAGCTTTCGGCCAGCGGGCACTCGAGCCCGAGCCCGAGCCTATGACCGAAGACACCATCTTCGATCTGGCCTCGCTGACCAAGGTGGTGGCCACAGCCCCGAGCATCATGATCCTGGTCGAACGCGGCCAGTTAAAGCTGGACGCGCCCGTGCGGGACTACCTGCCCGAGTTCGGTCGCAAAGGCAAGGAACCGATCACCGTGCGCCAATTGCTTACCCATACCTCGGGATTGCGGGCCGGCCTGGGCCGCAGGGTGGACGGTGTGAATACTGCCATTGCCTATGCCTGTGAAGAGACAACCAACTCGGTCCCCGGCACTACATTTCTTTACAGCGATATTAACTTCATTGTGCTCGGTGAGGTGGTGCGGCGGGTAACGCAGACCCCGCTCGACGTCTTTGCCACCCGCGAAATCTTCGTGCCCTTGCGGATGCGTGACACCGGCTTCCTTCCCGCCCGCAAGACCTGGAACAACATCGCGCCCACCGAACTGGGCCTGCGGGGAGTGGTGCACGACCCCACCGCGCGCGGCATGGGCGGCGTGGCCGGCCACGCCGGCGTCTTCAGCACCGCGCGTGACCTGGCCCGTTTCGCCCGCATGATGCTCAACGGGGGCGAACTCGAGGGGGCGCGCATTCTTAAACCCGAATCTGTGCGTCTGATGACCGCCGTGCAGACTCCACCCCAAATGGCCGCCCGCCGCGGTCTGGGCTGGGACATCGAGACCGGCTACAGCCGTCGCGGCAAGGTGTTTCCCCTGGGCTCCTACGGCCACACTGGCTTCACCGGCACATCCATCTGGATTGACCCGTTCTCGCAAACATTTCTCATCCTGTTGTCCAACCGGGTGCATCCCGATGGCCGGGGCGACATCCGTTCGCTGCAAACGCAGCTTGCCACCCTGGCGGCCGAAGCCGTGTTGGGCTTTGATTTCTCCAGCGTGGCCGGCGCCCTGACGCCGCGCGCGGTGGGGACCGGCTTGGCGTCCTCCCCCACGAACGCGGTGCTTAACGGAGTGGATGTGCTCAAGCGGCAGGGGTTTGCCGTTCTGCGCGGGCGCAAAGTGGGATTAATCACTAATCACACCGGCCGCGACCGCGAGGGTAACGCGACCATTGACCTCTTGCGCGAGGCCCCCGGCGTCACCCTGAAGGCGCTGTTCAGCCCCGAACATGGCATCCGCGGGCAGTTGGACGAGCAGGTGGGGGACACGGTGGACGGCCGGACGGGCTTGCCGGTCTATTCTCTGTATGGGGAGCGGCGCAGTCCTTCAGCAGCCCAACTGGCCGGTCTGGACACCCTGGTTTTTGATATTCAGGACATCGGGTGCCGCTTCTACACCTACATCTCCACCCTGGGCCTTTGCCTCGAGGCGGCCGCGCGAGCCAAAATCAAGTTCGTGGTCCTCGATCGTGTCAATCCCATCAATGGCGTCGCGGTCGAAGGACCAGTCTTTCGAGGCGAACCGCGCTTTGTGGCTTTTCACGCGCTGCCGTTGCGGCATGGCATGACGGTGGGCGAACTGGCCCGGATGTACAACGAAGAGCGCGCCTGGAAGGCCGACCTCGAGGTCGTGCCCGTCGAGGGATGGAAACGCGCCTTATGGTTTGACGAAACCGGCCTGCCGTGGGTCAACCCCTCGCCCAACATGCGCAGCCTCACCGCTGCTACCCTTTACCCGGGCGTGGGCCTGGTCGAGTTCGCCATCTCGGTCGGCCGCGGCACGGACACCCCTTTCGGACTGGCTGGAGCGCCCTACGCCGACCCGGAGCGCCTGGCCGCTGCCATGAATGAGGCGCGCCTGCCGGGCATCCGTTTCGAGCCGGTTCGATTCACTCCCACGGCGAGTGTTTTCAAGGAAAAGTCTTGCGGCGGGGTGCGCTTCGTCCTCGAAGACCGCGAGCGTTGCCAGCCGGTGGATGTCGGCCTCACCCTGGCCCTGGCTCTGCAACGCCTCTACCCCGAGGATTTCAACCTCGAGGCAGTTCACACCCTGCTGCTGGATGATGTGGTGTTGGATGGGATTCGTTCCGGGCGCACTCTGGCGGACCTCAAGGCTATTTGGGCGGAAGAACTCGAAGCCTTCAAGAAACGACGCGAGAAGTTCCTGCTTTATCCTTGAGCGTTCTCCAGGCCTTGTGGGCCTCTGGCACGTGCGGGCGTGGCGGGGGCGTGGCTACCCCCCCTGGGCCCCGTCAGCTTGCTATCAACGTGAAGCGGCGGCGAAGGGTGATCGAGACTTGCTAGGGGGCCGCGAGGCTCCTAGGCTGCCCGGCAACTTGCATTTATGAACAAATCCATTCGATTCCGGCTGTTTGTGATGATGGTCATTGAGTTCATCATCTGGGGCGCGTGGCTGCCGCTGATCTACAGCTATCTGCCCAGCCTGGGATTCACCCCCATGCAGCAGTCTTGGGTTCTGAATGCCTTTCCCATCGCGGCCATCGTGGGCATGTTCTTCAGCAACCAGTTCGCTGATCGCAATTTTGCCGCCGAGAAATTTCTCGCCTTTAGCCATCTTGTGGGCGGGCTGTGCATCCTCGGTTGCGGGTTCACCCGCTCCTTCTGGCCCTTCTTCCTGCTCATGCTGATCCACTGCCTGCTCTATGTGCCTACCCTGTCTATATGTAACTCCATCGCTTTTGCCAACCTGAGAGACACCCAGAAGGAGTTCGGCCTCGTGCGCATGGGCGGGACCATAGGCTGGATTCTGGCGGCCTGGCCGTTCACGTTCATTTTCGTGGATTGGGCCAAGGTCAACAGCACCACCACCTCGGGCTTTGTGGACTGGCTGGGCGTGGTATTGGGCTCGGGACTGACGGGCGCGCCCCTGCAAAACATGACGCGGTGGACCTTCATCGTCGCGGGGGTGATGTCCTTCGTGCTGGCGGCCTACAGTTTGACCTTGCCGCACACGCCGCCCAAAAAGGCGGGTCAGGGGGCTACCGAGAGCCTGGCCTGGCTCGAAGCCATGAAACTCCTCAAGCATCCCTTTGTGCTGGTCCTCTGGATCATCACCCTCGTGGACGCTTTTCTCCTTTACACCTATTTCAACTGGACCGGTTCATTCCTGGGCACTCCGGCGAGCGCCGGTGGACCAGGCATTCCCGGCAACTGGATCATGCCGGTGATGAGCATCGGGCAGGTCATGGAGATTCTGACCATGTTCATTCTCGGGGTTACGCTCAAGAAGTTGGGATGGAAGACTACGATGATCGTTGGCATCCTGGGGCACACGGCCCGTTTCGCTATTTATGCCTTCTTTCCCCAGAGCAAGGAACTGATCATCCTCGTCCAACTCGTGCATGGTGTCTGCTACGCCTTCTTTTTCGCCACCGTCTATATCTTTGTGGACACCTATTTCCCGAAGGACACCCGGGCCAGTGCCCAGGGTCTGTTTAATATGATGATCTTCGGCTTCGGCAACATTGCGGCCAACCTGGTGTGCCCCTGGCTCAAACAATCGGTCTACACCGCCGGGGATGTGACCAACTACCGCGGGCTTTTCCTGGTGCCCACGGTCATCTCGGTTATTGCGGCTGTGGCCCTGGCGCTCTTCTTCCGGCCGCCGGCTCTGCCGTCCCCCGAAACGGCCGGCCAGGGTTCGGCCCCGGCGCACTAGGCCCCGGCTCCGTTCCAGGCCGGGTTTTCCCAGGTTGTGCGCGTGTCGCCTCCGCTGGTCCTGTTCGAGGACGACCACCTGTTGGTCATTCTTAAGCCCGCGGGCTGGAGCACCCATGCTCCGGCTCTCTACGCGGGCGAGGGAGCCTACGAGTGGCTGCGTGATCGCGAGCCGCGCTGGGCCACCCTGGGTCTGATTCACCGCCTCGACAAAGAGACCTCGGGGGTCATGGTGTTTGGCAAGACATCGCTGGCCAACCGTTCGCTGACGCAACAGTTCGAGCGCGGCACAGTCCGCAAGTCCTATGTGCTTTTGACCGATCGCCCTCCCCATCGGGCTCGACTGACTGTCCGCTCGGCGCTGGTGCGGGTTGGTGAACGCTACCAGGCACGCCCGCTTCACGCCGGGGCCATCGAGGCGGTTACCCGCTTCACCGTCCTCGGGCGCGAGGGCAAAGCCACGCGCATCCGGGCTGAGCCGCTGACCGGGCGCACCCATCAGATTCGCGTTCACGCGGCCTCGGAAGGCTTTCCAGTTTTGGGCGACCGTTTGTATGGCGGCGGGCCCGCCCCGCGCCTTTGCCTGCATGCCCAGCGGCTGAGCTTCCACCATCCTGTCACCGGCGCCTTGCTTCATTTCGAAGCGCCAGCCGATTTCGCTTCACCGCCCGTTTTGGCGCTGCGGACAGCCTTGATCACTCCCGAAGAAACCAACGCCTGCCGCCTGATCCATGGAGCCGCAGACGGCTGGCCTGGATGGCGGGTGGATCGCCTTGGCGACTATGTCCTGACCGAATCCCCCGCCGATCCGAGCCCTGCAGACGTGGAGCGACTGCAAAACCTCTGCTCGCGCATGGCGGACCGGCCTATCCGGGCGGTTTACCACAAACGCTTCAACCCGCGCGTGCGCAGCGCGGACAAAAGCGAGGCTTCCCCGTGCCTGCTTTTTGGTGAGCCGGCGCCCCCGCGTTTTCAGGTGATGGAGAATGGCCTCACCTTCGCGCTGAGTTTCGAAGAGGGCTACTCGACGGGCCTGTTTCTCGACCAGCGGGATAATCGCCGCCGCCTGCTGACCGGCTATGTGGCGTCAGGTTTTTCGCGACGGCCACCCGGTGAGCACACACCCACCCTGCTCAACACTTTTGCCTACACCTGCGCCTTTTCTGTGAGCGCCGCGCGCGGCGGATGGCATACCACCAGCCTTGACCTCTCCCGCAAGTACCTCGAATGGGGCCGTCACAACTTCGCCCTGAACGGGCTCGACCCCGCCAGCCACGACTTTATCTACGGCGATGTCTTCGACTGGCTCAAACGCCTGGCACGCAAGGGACGCGCCTTCGACGCCGTGGTGTTGGATCCGCCCACTTTCTCCCAGTCAAAATCCCATGGGGTCTTCCGGGCTGAAGCGGATTACCCTCAACTCGTCCGGCTGGCCCTGCCACTTATCAAACCGCATGGGTGGTTGCTGGCCTGCACCAATGCCGCTCGTTATCGCCCCGAGGCGTTTGTTGAATCCATCGAGGCCGAAGCACGCCGGGCTGGCCGGGCGATTACGGCCCGGCACTACGCGCCCCAGCCGCCCGACTTCCCCATCAGCCGCGAGGACCCTGCTCACTTCAAGTCCCTCTGGCTCCAACTGGTTTGAGAACCTCTCTCTCCGCCGGTTGGAGTCTTTACTGAATAACAACCAGATCTCTGCGCCGCGAGGCCGGCGTGACGCGCAAGTCGGTCACTCGACCGTCCCGGTACACCCCCTCCACCACTGTCCGTTGCGGGGCATGCAAACGAAACTCCACATCCCAATGCCGGGGCCAGGCCGGCAGGAGAAAGACCCGCGCCCCATCGCTCTGCAAGAGCATGGACTGAAACGTCTTCATCAGCACCCCGCCGTGGTCCTGGTCGGGGGTCCAGTCATAGTTCGGACCCCAGAAGGCCGGGAAACGCTCGCCGCGATCATGGCTTCGCGCGCGGCTGACCAATCCCTGCCGCGCTGCTTCGGTCAACCCAAGGTAAGCCATGAAAATGTCATCCTGGCGCCAGCCGGCGTGGCCGCGGTCCCACCGGTGCTCAACCGCCGCCTGTGCCCAATCCGCGTGCGGGCGGTTGAAAGCAAAGAGACGGAACGGGAACACCGGGTAAAGCTCGGGGTTCTCGATGTTGGACTTGTGGGCATAGGCCTCAGCGGGTGCCAGAGCCGTTTGGTTCCCCACCCGCCGCAGGGGGATGGGGGGCAATTTGGACCGTAGCCGCCTCCAGAACTCGCGTTCGGCTGCCGGCGCCAGTTGCCTCGGCAGCTCCAGCAGCCGCTCGGTCACGGCGATGCACCCGGCCAACTCAGGCATGGCATTGGTGCAATGCCACCAGGTCTCCAGGGCCTGCGAAGGGTGCATCACCAGGAGGCCCTGCGCGTTGGTGGGATAGTGCTGGTCAAAAAAAGTCAGGATCTCGCGGGTGAATGGCAGCACAGTCTGGCTCAGGAACATTTCGTCCAGGGTGTGCTCGTAGTAATCCAACATCATCCAGCACAGCTCCAGGCCGCCCACCCATTCCCACTTGTGCCAGCCGCTTTCCTGGAGCTTGTCCCGGCGCTGCGCGAAGGGTGTCCATCCGTAAGTCTCGCTGAAAACCGCGCCCCAGAACATCATGCATTCCGGGTAATAGGCGCCTTCGTGGTTCAGGTAAACCCTGGTGCGGTAACGGCAAAGGGGCAGCAGTTCGCTGGCATACATCCGGAACAGCGGCGCCATGAGGTCAAAGTCCCCCGAAGCGCAAAGGCTGATATAGGGCAGGCGGGTGTTCTGCCACCAGTAACCCGGCCCCCAGCGCCGGTAATCGGGGTCACGTTCGGTCGGACCCGGCGGTACGGTAAAGAGCGAACCGTTAAACTTGATCGGGTACCGGCCCCGTCCCGCGCAGGCCGTGATGAAACGCTGGAGATGATACATCTGGCTTACATGCGCGGCTTCGTCGCGGACCAATACCCCTGTGTTATCCGCCACCGTCCGCCCATTCACATAGAGCCGGCACCCGCCCGCTGCCGCATCGGCCACCCCCGCCACGTGCGTCCATTGTCCGGGGATCAGGGCGTCCTTCGCGTTAAGCTGGGTCTGGCCGCAGATGAGCCGCAAGCTGTTGCCCGGATAGGTGTCCAGCAGGAAGCCGTCATCTACCCCTGGCGTGACCTTGTCCACCAGCCGCCCACCGCCCGGTCCCAACCGGCCTGGCTTGACCCACAACTCGAAAGTAAATCCCCGTCGAAACTCCCATGACGCCGTATTGGACAGCACTTGGGGAATGGCGTTCAGATCCCCCCAGAGCCACCCATCACTGCGGGGCAACGGTTGATCACGGGGCGTCCGGGCCAGCGCGGCCACCGCCTCATGGCTCAGCGGTTGATTGTAGAGGGTGACCCGCCCAAACTCGCCCTGGAACCGGTTGGCGCCGGCCTGATCGAGGCCCAGCCGGACCGGGTGATGGTTGGCAGGGACGAAAGCGCTGAACGAATTTTCCGTGCCCGGCCGGGTGGTGGCCCGGATCCAACTGCGCTCCCAGAAGTCACGCCACCATTGCTGGTGGGCCTCGCGGCGACGGGCAAAGTCCATGGACTCCACGTGTTGAATGGTTTGCTCCATCGCCTCCGTCCACTGCGCGGGCGTGGCGGGGTGGCGGGTGAGCACATGGATGTTGAACCGATGCTCACGCCCCCGGGGCGAGCGCAGCCGCTGATGGTCCACCCGCTGGCCATTGACCGCCGTCACCACAGCCCCGAACGTCCGATGCCATAGCGGGTCCTCTTGCGCAAAGCCGGTCAGACCCTGCACCTCGGCCATGAGGCGCGGCCCTACCGACTTGACGTTATGATGGAACCACCCGATGCGGTCCCGCGACCCGGTCAGGATCGTGTCCGGCTCGATAATTGTGACCTCCTGTTTCTTGCCGGGCTTGGCAGGGTTCATCATTACGTCGCTGATCTCAAGCTCGGCCAATTCGTGGCGGTTGGTCCGCCAGAGCTCGGTGGCGAGGGTTGCTTCGAGGGGGGTGGTGCTTTCGCTGGTGATATGGAAGACCGGATGGTGGGCATCCACCCAGACGCGGATGCGACAGCCGGCGTTCGTCCCGATAGTGATCTCGACGCAACCCTCCCCCAGCCGGAGTTCCTGGCGGAAGGCCGCGCCGCCCGTCAATGGATTCGGCTCGAGACGCACCCGGACCTTGCCCACCTTGACCAGCCGCGCGTTGTCGTCCCAGGCGTCGGTCTTGCCCACGTAAGCGTGAACCTCGCCTGCTGCGGTCATCCAGACGTTGAGGGCGATGTCGCCGTTGCCCAGGGGCATGGACCCGTGATGATTGGCACTGGGCGAATCCCAGATCACGTTATAGCGGTCCACCGGGTCGGCCCGCAACACAGCTGCCAGGCAAACAAAAATCATGAGACCGAGTCGGCATCGGGAAAATGGGGATTTCATGGAGTTTCAGCGTTCGCGTTCCGCACAATCGCCTTCGAGTCGGTCTGATTCTGTCTCAGGTTCAGGAAGATGAAAAGCCAAGGATGATGGGGAGACAGATGGAACATCCCCGGCCTTCCCTCTGCTTGGGGCTTGAGAGGGTCTGCCGCTGCGGCAGTGTCTCGATCAGACCGGGCGGCGGGTTTGACTTTGGTGGGTGAACACCGCATTGTGCTCTGGATGCGCAAAGTATGGGCCGACCGTTGTTGTCCACCACCGCCACAAGACCTTGCGCGGGAACACCTGGCGCGGACCGGGGTTCGACCGCCTGAGGCCTTTCACCAGCCGTGGCGGCTTGTCTTTTGGACGGCAATCCTGACCACGGTGGCCTTCATTGCCGGCGCCCAGTCCCCCCGGAAAGTGGAGGATTTTGACGCTCGTCCCGCCGCGCGCGCCAAAGCGGCCTTGCTCCCGGAACAAATGGCGGCGCGGGAACGTTTGCGGGCCCTGGCACCAGGCGTGGAGGTGGACCTCGATCGTATCACAGGGTCGCCCCAGTGGATTGTCAGGCCCGGCGACACCCTGACC
>Ga0073934_10009330_pt1 | contig 12617 bp, 11 predicted proteins | sample LarsenN4metaG_FD_76834 | JGI IMG/M metagenome (GOLD analysis project Ga0073934, IMG submission 76834) | Hot spring sediment bacterial and archeal communities from British Columbia, Canada, to study Microbial Dark Matter (Phase II) - Larsen... ...
AACGGGAGCGGGCCGATAGCCCCTCACCCCCTGACCCCCTCTCCCCCGCTGTGGGAGAGGGGGAGTAAACCCTAACGGGAGCGGGCCGATAGCCCCTCACCCCCTGACCCCCCTACGCGCCGGGATAAGGGGGAAGTCCCGTATTTCCTCGTTCCCAGGCTCTGCCTGGGAATGCTTATCTAGAGGCTCTGCCTCGATGTCCAAGGAGGGGAGGCAGGCATTCCTAGGCGGAGCTTGGGAACGAGTTAAAGGATGGGAGGCGGAGCTTGGGAACGCTCCCCTTCCCTCGGGACGCCCCGCGGGGCTGTTTAAACCTTACGTCAACCCCACGGAGGTCGAAGCCTGGGAACGAGAAAACGGAGCTACGGATCAAAAGGTTAGGTTTGGCGTCCGGGTCACGGGCTTAAAAAAGTGAAAATTTTTCTTGCCTCCTTCCAGCTGGGGAGTTAAAGTTATTGGCGATTAAATGATTGTTTACCCTCAATCGATGGTTGCATGCATCACCTTCTTCAAGATATCGGCCTTTCAATTATTGCTGCAACGCTGGTAGGGATCCTTACCTATAAGCTGCGTCAGCCCACTATCTTAGGGTATCTCCTTGCCGGGGCCCTGATAGGTCCTGGAGTTGGACTCCGACTGGTGACCGATCCGATCAGTATTGAGATTATCTCCGAAATAGGGTTGATCCTTTTACTTTTTATCATCGGCCTGGAGATGAATCCGCGAGGGATTTTGGAGTCGGGCCGACAACTTCTGATCACCGGGGTCGGTCAATTTGTTCTGTGCGTACTGCTCGGGCTGGCGACCTTCCACGTTTTTGGCCCCTCCGGGGACGGAGAGAACCTTCAAAGTTTATATCTTTCCTTGTTATGTGCCCTCAGCAGCACTGCCATCGTCGTAAAGCTGCTGTACGACAAATTCGAACTGGACACCCGGCCAGGCCGAATGACCGTGGGCGTGTTGGTCATCCAGGATCTGTGGGCCATTTTAATTCTCGCCTTTCAGCCCAATTTTTCCAAGCCGGAACTTATTTTGATTGGAAATGCCCTCCTTAAAAGCGCCATTCTGGTAGGGGTGGGATTTTTTTTCAGTAAGTACCTTTTAAAGAACGTTTTTGAATGGATCGCTAAGTCTCCGGAGATGGTCGTGGCGACCTCCATCGGTTGGTGCGCCAGCCTTGCGTATGCGGCGGGGGCGATGGGGCTATCCAAGGAAATGGGGGCCTTAATTGCAGGTATTTCCATTGCCACCTTTCCCTACAGCATCCATGTGACGGCCAAAACCCTTCCCTTACGGGATTTTTTCCTGACCCTTTTTTTTATCTCTCTAGGCCTGAAGATCGTTCTCCCGGAGATGGGCGTGCTGATCGGAGCTTTGGGAATTCTAGTCTTCGTGATTCTCTCAAGATTTCTCTCGATCTATCCCCTCTTGATTTTGTCGGGGACGGGCCGGCGCACCAGCTTCATTACGAGCCTCAATCTCTCTCAGATCAGCGAGTTTTCGCTCGTCATCGCCTCCCTTGGGATAGGTTTTGGCCATCTCGAACAGAATTTTATGGCCATGATGATCTACGCCATGGCCTTCACCTCCGTCTTATCCTCCTATTTGATTAAGTACAACCATCCGCTTTTTCTCCTCTTCGATCGGCTTTTAAACCGGCTGGGTTTTAGCGCCTCCCTGGAAGAAGAAGAGGCGAGAGAAGAGAAAAGGCATCCCCTGGTCCTTTTGGGCTTTCACCATGGGGCTCGGGCCTTCGTCGAGGTCCTCTCTCAACAGAGCCCCCACCTTTTGCATAAAATTCTGGTCGTGGATTTTAATCTGGAGGTCTTAAAGGGCCTCAGAAAGATGAACATTGCCGGGGTGTTCGGGGATATCAATAGCCTGGATACGTTGGAGCACGTTCACCTTAAGGAGGCGGAGATCATCTTGTCCACCATTCCGGATATGCTCTTGAAGGGTACGGACAATCTGACGATCGTCCGGAAATGCCGGGCTCTGGCTCCCAACGCCGTGATCGTAGCTACCGCCGATTCCACGGAGCAGGTTCAAAAGCTGAAGGCGCTCGGGGCTACGGAAGTCCTGCTGCCTTATACCATGGCCGGAGAGTTTCTGGCCCACTTTGTAGAGGCCCGTTTAGGAGTTAGTTGAGATGGGATCCTTCCTTCTGGAGATTTTCCTCGATGATGAACTTCTCAATCCCCGGTAGAATTTCATCCATGGTTTCAAGATAGAGGCGCTGTTTGGTAATCTCTTTGGCTTTTTGATACTCCGCCAGGAGCTGACGAAACCGGGCGGCATCGCCATGGGCGCGCTGGATCCTCTCTTGCTTATAAGCTTCAGCCTGCTGGATTATCTCGGCGGCGGCCCCTTCTGCCTTGGGAACGATATCGTTTCGGTATCCCCAAGCTTCGTTGATGAGGCGGTTCTTATCTTCCAGGGCGCTTGCTACATCTCTGAAAGCCGCAAAAACCTCCTCAGGGGGGTGGACGTCCTGGAGCTGGACCATTTCGATAACAACGCCGCTCTGGTAGCTATCTAAAATCCCCTGAAGGAGTTCCCGGATGCCATTCTGGATGTCTATTTTCTCGATGGTTAAAGCCTCATCGAGGGTTCGACCTCCGATGATTTCCCGAATGGCGGCCTCGGCAGCATCCCGTACCGTGTTTTGCTGATCTTTTACATTAAACAGGTAGGCTACGGCATCTTTGATCCGATACTGAACGATCGCATCGACATCGATGATATTTTCATCCCGGGTCAGCATCAGGGATTCCTCGGGGACCGCCTGATATTTTGCAGGAGGACCCGGATCTACGGTCCTGAAACCGATTTCCTCCCGTTTGGCCTCTTCGACTTTGAGGAGGGTGACTTCTTCAATGAGGGGAAGCCGATAGTGGAGTCCCGGGGTCACCACTCGATTTAATTTGCCGAAGCGCTTAACCACCCCTGCCTCGCCCAGGTTCACCCTGAAAACACTGAAAGCCAGCCCGATCCCAACAATAACTAGCAAAACCAGGAACCGATTTAAAATTCGCGACCCGGGTGCTCCGGGTAAATTCAACCCTGACCCTCTAAACGCAGGGTCTTCATCAAAATTACCTCCGAAACCTTGCCAGAGGTTTATATCTTTCCAGGACATGATCCTTCCTTAGGTTTATCCCTTGTGTAGGATCAGGGAGGCCACGTTAAAGTAAAATAGCAAAGTGGCCATATCCGCCAGTGCAAGGGTAATAGGGCCGGCGGCGATTTTGGGATCTAATTTGACGGCGTGCAACAGGGCCGGAATGCTTAACCCCAGGATACACGCCGTGACGATAGATAGGAGAATGCTGAGCCCGATACTGAGGGCCGTGAATATTTCGCTTCGCCAGACCCATGCCATCGTTCCGACAATAACTCCACAAACGCTCCCAAGCAGGATGGCCGTTAGGATCTCTCTTTTAAGCCAGGTGAAATAGGCCCGCCAGGATAACTTCTGGATATGAAGGTTTTGTAAGGTAACCGTCATGGACTGGATACTGACACTTTCTCCAAGTCCCAACACAAGGGTTAAGAAAAAGGCCAACATAATGGCCTCTGCTAAAGTGGCTTCATACTTGCTGGCCAGAATCGCAGAGAGGATTCCGCTTGTCAGAGTGGCTGCAAGCCAAGGAAACCGATATCGGAAGACCTTGAACGGGGAGGCATTTCTAATTTGTGAGACCTTGAAGCCGATCCATTGAAAAACGTCCTCAACCTCTTGCTGCTCGGCCAGATCAAACACTTCTTCCGCAAAAAGATTGATGTCTACGACTCCTACGATCCGGTTTTCTTCATCCACGATGGGAAAGGCCAGGAACTTATGCAATAGAAAGAACTCACACGCGTCTAAGACCGTCGCGGTATGGGGTATCGATATCACCTTGGATACCATAATATCTTCAAGGCGCGTATCGGGCAGGGACGTCAACAAGCGCCTCGTTGGGATCACCCCGACGAGCTGTCCCTCCTCATTAACCGCATAAAAGTAGATAATTCTCTCTCCCAGCCCTTTCTGCCGAATAACCTCCAGGGCCTCCCCGACAGTTAAATCCTTGTTGAGGATAGGAAAGTCCTTCCGGGCGTATAAAAGTACAGGTTGGTCGAGATGGGGTTGATTCGGATCCATCATAAACACTCCTTTTTATACTTTTTATAAAGGTAAAATAGGTGGTATTGGGATCAGGCGCAACCTTATAAATCTAGTTTCCGCCCCGGATTCTGATAGAAGTCGTAAAATTTTTTATAACCGTTCAGACCCTCGCCCCCTCCGGCCCCTTCCCTTCAAGGGTATTTTTTTGACCTAACTCTCCCCCTTCCCTGGGAGGAAAGGGGAGAGCCAGGGTCCATGCAATCCCCCAGTGCCCCCTTCCCGCGTCAGGAAGGGAGTTAGGGAGTGCTGTACCTGGTCCTAGTTCGTTCTTAAATCCACAAAATCGTAACTCGAGACCTGTGATGCAAGGACGGCCGGGTTATACCTGTTTCTGATCGCGTACCTGGAGCCGGGAAAGCCTTTTTTCTGTGCAAGGAGAGGGTTCATCTGCTTAAAAGTTAATCAGCATTCTGTGACAGAGTCCCATTAAGCCGTTGATATCTTGGGACTTAGTCTTATTACGGGGCTGGCATTTGGATTGCTTCTTACCGGAAACATCTCAAGGGCGTAAGGTTTACTCGAAGTTTGACGTTCCCTCTCAGTTCGCAGGTAGGAACTCCCCGGGCTTCTTTTGAAAGAAGGGGGGGAGTTCATCTGTTTATTCAAAGTTCGGATAAAGAAATAGCCACCCTAAAGGAGGAGGAAAACGCATGTCGGATAAGAAAGGACACAACGAGGTTCACAATCCAGGTCGTAGGGAATTTTTAAAGCAAGCCGCCGCAGCCGGGTTGGGTCTTGCTGCCGGCAAGTTTATAGGGGGGACCCCTTTGCCCCGGTTGGCTCGTGCGGCGGAGGACCAGGCCATCAAGATAGGGGTACTTCACTCGTTGAGCGGCACGATGGCTATCAGTGAGGTGTCTCTGCGCGATGTGGTGCTGATGGCGGTCGAGGAAATCAACGCAAGCGGCGGGGTCCTGGGGCGGAAGATTCATCCGGTAGTCGTAGATCCGGCGTCGGACTGGGATCTTTTTGCGGAAAAGGCCAAACAGCTCCTGCTGCAGGAGAAGGTGGCGGTCGTTTTTGGCTGCTGGACGTCGGTGAGTCGCAAGTCGGTGCTGCCGGTCTTTGAGCAGAACAACGGGCTGCTCTTCTACCCGGTTCAGTATGAAGGGGAGGAGTGCTCCCGCAATGTTTTCTATACGGGCGCTACCCCGAACCAGCAGCTCATCCCTGCTGCCGAGTATTTGATGAGCAAGGAAGGAGGGGAGTTTAAGAAATTCTACCTGCTCGGCACGGATTACGTATTTCCCCGCACGGCTAACAAGATCCTCCGCGCGATGTTGCTGGCCAAGGGGGTGCCGGAGGCCAATATTATGGAGGAATACACCCCCTTCCATCATCAAGATTATCAGACCATCGTCGGGAAGATCAAAAAGTTTGCCAGTAGCGGCGATGCCGCCGTGCTGAGCACCATCAACGGCGATAGCAACGTGCCCTTCTACAAGGAGTTTGTTAACCAGGGGATCACTTCCGAGGACGTGCCCATCATGGCCTTCAGCGTGGCCGAAGATGAGTTGCGCGGCATGGATACCAGCGCGCTGGTCGGACATCTGGCCGCCTGGAACTATTTCCAATCGATTGACACGCCTGAGAATAAAAAGTTCGTAACCAACTTTAAGGCGTACTGTAAGAGAAATGGCCTGCCGGGAGGAGAATCCCGGGTTACCGACGACCCTATCGAGGCAGCTTATTTTGGGGTCTATTTCTGGAAAATGGCCGTCGAAAAAGCCGGTACGACCGATGTCGATGCGGTTCGCAAGGCAGCCTACGGGCTGGAGTTTATGGCGCCGGGGGGAAAGAAAAAGCTCGACGAAGTCAATCACCATACTTATAAACCGGTCCTCATCGGCGAAATCCAGAAAGACGGTCAGTTCCGAGTGGTCTGGAAAACGGATGGGCTGGTGCGCGCCGAACCTTGGAGCCAGTATACCAGTCCAGATAAAGGCTGCGATTGGGTCAATCACCAGGGAACCTATACCAAGTCTAAGGGATGAGTTGAGTGCGAAGGGCGGAGAGCAGGTTTTGGTTTTGCCATCCGCGATTCGCATTCCGCCGTGAAATAGATGGGAACGTCTCTGCGATTTAGACCCGATTGGCTGATAGAGGGTCTATCCCTCTTTAGGTACCTTCTGTTGTTTTTAACCTTAAGCTGGTCGGGGGGGTTCCCCCCTGTGCTCGGTGAAGAGCAACCTGTACCGGCTCCAAGTCCGGAGATTGCCCAGGAGATTGCCGCCCTGGCCAGCCAGGATGAAGCCGCCGTTTCCGCCGCCGTTATGGCTCTGGGTAAACGCAACGACCCCCAGTTACTCCCCCTCTTCGTTGCCCTTCGGGAGGGAGGTCTCTATGTATGGGCCCCGGCAGGCGGCGTACCGCGAGTGGTTTTGGGGGGGGAGGTTATAAGTCAGGGGGATACCAAACGGGTCCCTCTCTGGAGTGCCTACGGCAAACAGCCCCTCCTGGATGCAAACGGTCAGGCGGTGGTAGTGCCTCTGGAGGAGCTGACCGAGATCCAGGCGAACAGGAATTTGCGTAAGGTCCTTAAGCCCTTGATCGACGATCTGACCAATCGCCTCAGCCTGTTCAGCCCTGATAGCAGTACCCGCCGCGCATCGGCCATCAAGTTGGGTCAGGCGGGGGACCCGGCGGCTCTGCCTCTGTTGACCGAAGCGCTGGCCGCGGAGCCGGAGCGCTGGAACCGTTATGCCATCGAAGCTGCGATCCAGCTCCTCAAACTGGCCGATGCAGACCCGGCGGTACGTCGGGCGGCGGTCCTCCGGCTGGGGGAGTTGCACGTCGAACAGGCCCTGCCCGCTCTACAAAACTTGCGGGATACGGCGCCCAATGCGCCCGGAGGTGAACCTGACAAAACGGTGCGCGAGGCAGCTCGAACGGCCATCCAGAGGATCGAGCGCTGGGGCCTCTTCGTCCAGTTCGTAGAGACCCTGTTCCGCGCCCTTAGCCTGAGTTCGATCCTGCTCCTGATGGCGCTGGGGCTGGCCATCATCTTTGGCCTAATGGGCGTGATCAACATGGCTCACGGGGAACTCATGATGCTGGGGGCCTACGCCGCCTTTGTGATGCAACAGGGGTTTATGGCTTCCCTCCCCCCCGGTCTTTTCGATTACTATTTCCTCCTGGCTTTACCCTTCTCCTTCCTGGTAGCCGGGGGGATGGGCCTGCTGTTGGAGCGGTGCCTGGTTCGCTTCCTCTACGGACGTCCTCTGGAAACTCTGCTGGCTACCTGGGGAGTCAGCCTGATCCTTCAGCAAGCCGTGCGCCAGATATTTGGCGCCGCGAACGTTTCCGTGGTATCCCCTCCGTGGCTCAGCGGGGGGGTGCAGGTTCTGGTGGGCGTTTATCTGCCCTATAATCGGCTTTTTATCATGGGGCTGGCGGCAGGGTGCGTCCTGGGCACGTATCTGGTGCTCTTCCGGTCGGAGATGGGCTTGAAGATCCGTGCGGTGATGCAGAACCGGGCCATGAGCTCGTGCCTCGGCATTGCAGCGGGCAAGGTGGATGCCTGGACCTTCGCCTTTGGAGCGGGCATGGCCGGCTTAGCAGGATGCGCCCTGAGCCAAATCGGCAATGTCGGGCCGGATCTGGGTCAAACCTATATTGTGGACTCCTTCATGGTTGTCGTTACGGGGGGAGTGGGCAAGTTGATCGGTTCTATTACGGCTGCCCTGGGTATCGGAGGACTCAATAAATTCCTTGAGCCGAGTCTGGGCGCAGTCTTTAGTAAAGTCGTACTCCTCGTCCTTGTGATCCTCTTCCTCCAGGCAAGGCCTTCAGGGCTATTTACCCTCCGGGGACGAGGCGTGGACTCTTAACGGGAAGATTGTAAAGGGCTACTTGCAAATTTAAAGCGTTGGCACTTTAAGGGGCAATTTGCCGTTTATAATCGGTTATCTTATGAACACCCTGTACACATCCACATCCCTCAGAACCTGGCTCCCCTTCATGGCAGTCGCTCTATTTCTGGTGGTGGCTCTACCTCTCCTCAATGTGCTCCCGGCAGAAGGGGCCTGGTACCACGTATCGAATTTTTCTCTAAACTTGTTTGGCAAATTCCTCGCTTATGCGATCCTCGCCCTGGGGCTAGATCTCATCTGGGGCTACACAGGGATTCTGAGCCTCGGCCACGGGGTCTTCTTCGGTCTGGGAGCCTATTGCATGGGCATGCATCTGGCCCTTTCTATCGGTACCGAAGGGGTGTACCGGAGCAGTTTACCGGATTTCATGGTTTGGAACCGCGTGACGGAGTTGCCGTTGTTCTGGAAACCCTTCTATAGCTTTGGGTTTACCGTGCTCGCAATATTCCTGGTCCCCATGCTGTTCGCCACCGTGTTCGGCTTCCTGGCATTTCGCAGTCGTATCCGGGGGGTGTACTTTTCCATCATCACCCAGGCCCTGGCGCTCTCCATGTGGTTGATGTTCAATCGTAATTCGCTCAATCTGGGCGGTACCAACGGGCTGACGGACTTTAAAACCCTCCTCGGTTTCTCGCTCCAGGACCCCGGCACAAAGCGGGGTCTCTACGTGATTACGGCCCTGTGCTTCCTCGGCGCCTATCTACTCTGCCGCCGGATAACGCGCTCCCGCCTGGGCCGGATGTTGGTAGCCCTGCGAGACGGGGAGAATCGTGTGAGATTTTTAGGGTATTCTCCTGCCGAATTTAAGCTGTTTGTGTTCGTCTTATCGGCAGGTTTGGCCGGTCTGGCCGGAGCGCTCTACGTCCCGCAGGTGGGCATCATTACCCCGGGAACCATCGGCGTCCTCCCTTCCATTGAAATGGCCATCTGGGTCGCGGTAGGCGGGCGCGGCACCCTGATAGGGGCCGCCCTGGGCGCCGTCGGCGTCAACTGGGCACGTAGCTTCTTGACCACTCAGTACCCGGACCTCTGGTTATATTTCCTGGGCGGATTGTTCATCGCTGTGGTGCTCTTGTTCCCCGACGGGATCGTAGGAACGTTGCAGCGGATGCGTCGTAATTACTACCCACCGCACCGGCGCTCCGAGGGTAAACAGCCCGTACTGGTTTCCGGTTGAGGTTTTCTATTTTAATCCTCAGATCAGCACGGATAAACGCGGATCATTTTCTACAATTTGCAGGGTAAGGGCGGGTTTCAAACCCGCCCCTACGGAACAGGGTATCATTTCTAACTGGAAAAGATATTACCCCTTGCTCTAGAAACCGATAGAGTTTCTTGTTTTACCCACGTTTATCTGCGCCCGTTTGAGGATTAGGAACCTAGAATGCAAGGGTCTATCATCTATCTGGATGACGTCACCGTGAGCTTTGATGGTTTTAAGGCGCTCCAAGGCTTGAATTTTTACATGGATTACCGCGAGTTACGGGTGGTTATCGGCCCGAACGGGGCCGGTAAGACCACCCTGCTGGACGTGATTTGCGGGCGGGTCCGGCCCATAAAGGGCCGGGTTGTTTTCGGAATGAATACCGATCTGACCCGGCTGCGCGAGCACGAAATCGTCCGGCTTGGTGTGGGGCGTAAATTTCAGACCCCTTCTGTATTCAATAATCTCACCGTTTTCGAGAACCTGGAGCTGTCTTTACGGCAACAGAAGCGCGGGGTGTTCCCCCTGTTGTTCGCCTCCCTCAACCCGCAGCAACTGGAGCGCATCGAAGTGGTGTTGGACACGATTGGGTTGGCCTCTAAAGCCTATGACCCGGCCGGAATTCTGGCGCACGGTGAGAAGCAATGGCTGGAGATCGGCATGGTCCTGCTCCAAGAGCCTGAATTGTTGCTCATCGACGAGCCCGTCGCTGGCATGACGGACCAGGAAACGGCCCACACGGCCAAACTTCTGGAAAGGATCGCCCAGGAACACGCCGTATTGGTCATCGAACACGACATGGCGTTTGTAAGACAAATTGCCCGCAAAATCACCGTCCTCCACGAGGGCCGGGTCCTGTGCGAAGGCTCTGTAGACGAAGTACAAAACGATCCGCGGGTCGTGGAGATTTATTTGGGGAGAGCCCGTAAAAGCTAAGCAAAGCGGGAGGCTGCAAGCGAACCACAAAAATCAAAGGGACCGGGCCGACCTTTCGTGGAGGCATAAACCCAATCGCCTGCGAAAAAGGCAAAGGGGTAGAATCCTTCTATTTTTGCTTTTTGCCTTTTCGGGTGAGATGGAGCACCTATGTTAACCATCGAAAACCTTAACGTCTACTACGGGCAAAGCCACATCCTACGGCAGGTGAACCTGCATGTGCCGACCGGACAGGTGGCCTGTTTGATGGGGCGCAACGGGGCCGGTAAAACGACTTTGCTTAAAAGCATTATGGGCCTGCTGCCGGCCCGGAGTGGCCGTATAACCTTCAAAGAACGAGACCTCACGAAGCATACCATCCATCAGCGGGCTCGCCTGGGTATCGGCTACGTGCCCCAAGGGCGAGAGATCTTTCCGCAGCTTAGCGTCCTGGAAAACCTGCGTCTGGGATTGGAAGCCCGGATGGATAAACAGCGGGTCATTCCTGAAGAGGTGTTTCGCCTGTTTCCAGGACTCCGGGCGATCCTGCATCGCCAGGGCGGTTTGCTGAGCGGCGGTCAACAACAGCAGTTGGCCATCGCGCGCGCGCTGGTCGCAGAACCGGAGTTCTTACTGCTGGATGAACCGACCGAGGGGATTCAGCCTTCTATTATTCTGGAAATCGAGGAGGTGATCGCTCACCTTAAAGCCCAGGGTAAAGTCACCCTCCTGTTGGTCGAGCAGTACATTGAGTTCGCCGAACGCGTGGCGGATATCTACTATATCATGGACAAAGGCGTCATCGTCGCCCAGGGTACGCGCCAGGAAATTGGGGAGGAGATCGTCCGAAGACATCTTACGGTATAGCGTCCGGGCCGTGAAAAATAGATGTTGACAGGGAGCAGAAAGTAATCCATACATAATTAGTATGGCGAGCGTGCTCTTAGTTCCGGTTAAACTCTGAAAGTAGAGGGTGCCGGCCCCGATCGGGGCTCGAGACGGCTCGGAAATCGGGTGACCCCCAGGTCGCCCTTACCCTTAAATCCCCTTTAAGCGAAGGACGAGCAGGTCTGAGATCTGTCCGTACCTACATGTTTGAAGTTTATGCCTTTAAATTTTCTCGGACTCTCTCCTGAAGATTCGAGACTGGAGACTTCCCGGGTAGTGATACTCCCTGTGCCCTATGAGAAAACCACGACGTATATTAAAGGAACAGATAAAGGACCGGAGGCGATCTTGAAAGCTTCGCAGCAGGTGGAGCTGTACGATGAGGAGCTGGCCGTTGAGCCTTTTCGTGTGGGTATCCATACTCTGGATCCTTTGTGTACCGATCAACCGGAGCCTGAGGAAATGGTGGAGCAGGTGCGGAGGGAGGTGGTTCGATTAATCCGGCAGGGAAAATACGTGGTGGGCCTGGGAGGTGAGCATTCGATAAGCATCGGAATAGCCCGGGGCTTTGCGGAGGCTTTTGGCCCCGGTTCCTTTACGACGGTCCAGATTGATGCCCATACGGATCTGAGGGAAGAGTATGAAGGATCCAAATACAACCATGCCTGTATCATGAAACGAATCTTGGAGGTATCTCCAGGTGTGCACGTGGGAATTCGAAGCATGTGCCTGGAAGAGGCTGAACTGGTAAAGCAAAGAAATCTCCCGGTGATCTCGGCCAGGGAAGTTCATTCAAACCCCAATTGGATAGAGAACGCGCTGGATCATGTTAAAACCGATCGCGTGTTTTTAACCATCGACGCCGACGGTTTCGATCCCTCGGTTCTCCCTGGGGTAGGAACTCCAGAGCCCGGCGGTTTACTCTGGTACCCGGCGATAAGCTTCTTCAGAAAATTGTTTGCGACGAAAGAGGTCATCGGATTTGATCTCACGGAACTATGTCCCCTGGAAGGTCAGATCCTCTCGGATTTTACCTGCGCGAAGTTAGTCTATAAGCTGATCGGATATCAATGGCTAAGGATGAAGGATGAAGGATGAAGGATGAAGGGAAAGACACAGATACGGGATTATTCATGGCTTATACTTCATCCTTCATCCTTTTTACGGTATGGCAGCCTATCAATTTCCTGCCCAAGGAGGGAAAGTCTCCCGAAGGGCGTTTTTGAAAAAAAGTTTGACCCTAGCCGCTTCCCTGGTGCTGGCAAACCGGTCTGTAACTCGGTTAACTCGTTCGGAAGCCTTCGCCGCCGAAAAGGTCGATAAGAGCAAACTCTCCAAAGAGTTAAATGTCTACAACTGGTACGATTATATCGGAGAGACGACCCTCGCAGATTTTGAAAAAGAATTCGGAGTTAAAGTCAATTACGACACGTATGATAGCAATGACGTCCTTCTTGCAAAATTGCAGACCGGAGCAACCGGGTACGATGTGATCGTCCCTTCGGATTACATGGTCCGGATCATGATCAAAGAAGGGATGCTGGCGCCTTTAGAGCTTACGAACCTT
>Ga0073934_10009331_pt1 | contig 12617 bp, 6 predicted proteins | sample LarsenN4metaG_FD_76834 | JGI IMG/M metagenome (GOLD analysis project Ga0073934, IMG submission 76834) | Hot spring sediment bacterial and archeal communities from British Columbia, Canada, to study Microbial Dark Matter (Phase II) - Larsen... ...
CTTGTCCTGGCGCGGATCCACGCAGGCGAGCTGGCGCAGCTTGCCCCAAAGGTCGAAGCGCCGGGCCATGGCCTCGACGGCGACCAGCCCCGCGTGAATGGAGCAGTCGGCGTTGGCGACGAACTGGAGCTTGAGGCGGGTTTCTTTCCTGGTGATGGCAGCCATGCGTTTTCAGACCAAAACGTCCAGGACTAAATCCACCACCATTGCCAGGCTTTGAGCTCACTCGTAGTGATTGGGGCCCCTACGCACCACAAGCCTTGACTGGACAAAACGGCCAACCTGTTCTTTATTAAGGGTCATAAGCTCGACTTGCCGCCCACAGTGGAAGCACGTTTCTTTGTCCGGCGCGACGTTCCGGATGGTCGGCAGATGCCTCGAGGCCCAAACTGCATTGTCATGAAACGGATTCTTGTTGCTCTCCTGGCCCTCTATTCCATTTCGAACTTCTCGTCGCGTGGCGACGCGGTCGTGGTTTTTAACGAGGTGATGTATCATCCGGCCACCAATGAACCGGCCATGGAATGGGTCGAACTGCGAAACCAGCTAGCAGTGGATGTGGACATCTCTGATTGGTCGCTCGACGGCGGAATTCAATACCGTTTCCCGTCGAACACCATCGTGAAGGGTCGGGGTTTTCTGGTTGTGGCCTTGTTGCCGTCGGCTTTGGGGGCACTGACCGGGCAGACCAACATTTATGGTCCGTTCGCAGGTCGGCTGGGCAACAATGGAGACACGCTCCGCCTGCTTAACAACAGCGGGCGCCTGATGGATGAGCTTGCCTATGGCATCGAGGCGGAGTGGCCGGTGGCTCCGGACGGCTCAGGAGCTTCTCTGGCCAAACTCGACCGCGACGGTCCCACAGCAGCACCGTCGAACTGGCGAGCCAGCGAGCAGGTCGGAGGCACGCCCGGTGCAGATAATTTCCCGTTCTATGAGTCCTCTCCCCCGGACAGCCTCCTGCTGGCCATCAACGACACCTGGCTCTACCATGACGGGGGCGAAGACCTCGGAGAAGGCTGGCGCGCTCCAGGCTACGTGGACGCTGCGTGGCCGTCACGATCGTCCTTTACCAACCAGCCTATCACGACGCTTTACAACACCGGCGTAGGTGCCAACGGCGCGGTGTTGGCGGATGGTGCGGCCGACCCGCATTACATTCTCACAGCGGCCGCGCAAGGAACTGTGGGAGGCAGTGCCACCGTCCAACTGAACCATCCAAACTGGCTGGCCAACGACAGCACGTCCAAGTGGATCGGCGTCGTGGCCAACGGCTCCACCGGCGTCGCCCAGGGGCCGTATCACTATCGGACGACATTCTCCCTGGCGGGTTTCCTTCCCAGCACGGTCCGGCTGAACCTGGTGTTGGCGGCCGACAACAGTGTGTCTGACGTTCTCCTGAATGGGGTCTCCACGGGCATCTCCTACGTTGGCTTCAGCGCACTGAGCGGAGCTTACACTCTGAGCAGCGGATTCGAAGATGGAACCAATACTCTCGAGTTTCGCACCATGAACGACCCGACCACGCCAAATCCGGCAGGTTTTCGCGCCGTGCTGAGCGGAACCGGGCTGGGGGTGAATCCGCACAGCCCCATGGTCTCAGGGAGGGCGACCTACTACTTTCGCAAGCACTTTTACTTCAATGGAGATCCGGCTTATGCAGAGCTGCGACTGAGGACGTTGGTCTCCGACGGGGCGGTCTTTTACCTGAACGGCACGGAGGTTTATCGGCAAAACATGCCGACCGGTCCCATTGCGTATACCACCCCTGCCCTCTCAGACGTGCCATTACCAGGATATAGCGCGCCGGTTGAGATTTCGACCACCAGTCTGGCGGTAGGCATTAACGTCCTGGCGGTCGAAGTCCACCAGGCTGCGGGCGGCACGGAAGGGGCACTGCTCGGGGTGGAGTTGTTCTACAGACCGTTGGAAAGACCCCCGGTGACGCTGGCCTTCAATGAGACCGCCTCAGCGACCAACGCGGCTTTTTTCGTGGAAGTGGTGAACTATGGCACCAACCCGGTTTCTCTGGCGGACTGCCGACTCATTCACGATGGAGCGGGAACAAACGACCATATCTTCGCTTTTTCCCCCACTGTCTTGCCGCCGGGCGCATTCCTGGCTCTCACCAATGCAACTTTGGGCTTCCAACCCCTCAGCGGTGACCGGTTATACCTGATGAATCAGAATGGCTATGGCGTCCTGGACGGGATAGTCGTTAAGAACACCCTCCGCGGGCGCTATCCCGATGGCCGCGGCCGGTGGCTCCGGCCTGCCCAGCCCTCACCGTCAGCCCCAAATGACTTCACGTTCCACAGCGACGTAGTGATTAACGAGATCATGTATCATCACGCGGTGTTGCCTTCGACGAACAACCAGCCCTCACAACCTTCTCCGGAAGCATGGGTCGAGCTTTATAATCGCGGACCGGCACCGGTGGATCTTACGGGCTGGGAGCTAGCGGGGGGCATCAGCTACGCTTTCGCGCCGGGCACTCTGATTCCGTCCGGAGGCTACCTGGTGGTCGCAGAGGATGCCGCTGCGCTGCGCACTTTGTATCCTTCGATCGCCATCGTGGGCAACTTCGCCGGGCGTCTTTCCGGCAAGGGTGAGTATCTGTGGCTGCGCGACCCGCTGGGTAACCCGGCCGACGAAGTTTATTATCGCGACGAAGGACACTGGCCTGCTTACGCCGACGGCGGAGGCTCCAGCCTCGAACTCAAGGATCCGAACGCCGACAATGCCAACCCTGCTGCCTGGGCCGCCAGCGACGAATCGGGCAAATCGGCCTGGGAAACCGTGGCCTACCGCATGGTGGCCAATGTCCCCAGCGGAAGCGGACAACCGACACAATGGAACGACTTTGTGTTTGGGCTGCTCGACCAGGGCGAATGCCTGATTGACGACTTGAGCGTCGTGGAAAACCCCGGGGGCAACGCGGTTCAGTTCATTAACAACGGAAACTTCGAGAACGGCCTGGTTGGCTGGCGCGTGCTGGGCACACACGGCAAGAGCCGCGTCGAATCAGAAGAGGGCAACCCGGGGAACCATGTCCTGCATCTCATTGCCACAGGGCCGCAGGAGCACATGCACAATCATGTCGAAACGACCTACGCTGGCGGTCGCACCGTGGTCAATGGGCGGGAATACGAGATCCGGTATCGGGTCAAATGGCTGGCAGGCAATAACCTGCTCAATACACGACTCTATTTCAACCGCTGCGCCCGGACCCATGCCATGACCATTCCAGGGTTGAACGGCACCCCAGGGGCACGCAATTCGCGCTGGGTGGCTAACATCGGCCCGACCTTCGAAGGGCTGAAACACTGGCCGGTTGTGCCGTTGTCGGGTCAGCCGGTGAACGTCAGCATCCGGGCCGCCGACCCCCAGGGCGTGACCAACTGCACCTTGTGGTATTCGACCAACAGTGGGCCCTGGTTGAGCGCGCCCATGACCGCGCGTCCAGGCGAATGGTTCGGAGTCATCCCAGGCTACGGTTCCAACACTGTGGTTCAGTTCTACGTGCAAGCGATGGACGGCCAGGGAGCGAGCTCCACCTGGCCTCCCGGTGGTGTCAACTCAGGAGCACTCTACAAAGTGCAGGATGGCCAGGCCAATCTCTCCCTGGCCCACAATGTCCGCATCATTATGACGCCGGCCAATATAGACCTGATGCACGGCACTTCCGGGAGCCAGACCAACGTGATGAGTAATGAGCTGCTCCCCTGCACTGTGGTTTATAATGAACGGCGGGTCTATTATGACTGCGCCGTCCACTTGCGGGGAAGCCAGCGCGGGCGCTACAGCGACACGCGCACCGGTTTCCACATCAATTTCCAGCCGGATGACCTGTTCCGGGGTGTGCATCCGGTGATGCTGATTGACCGCTCCGGCCAGGGAGACGCCACCGCCAACCGCCAGGAAGAGATCATCCTCAAGCACATGCTGAACCGCGCTGGTGGCATCCCCGGGACCTACTCTGAAATCTGCCGTGTCCTCGCCCCGCGCAGTGTGCACACGGGCCCGGCCCAGTTCTTCCCCCGACACGAGGATCTCTTTATCGAAAGTGCCTTCGACAACGGCGGCGATGGCACCATGTTCGAAATGGAGTTGATCTATTATCCCACGACGGCCAATGCGGCGGGCTACAAACTACCCCAGCCCGATGGTGTGATCGGCACCGACGTCACCAACCTGGGCGACGACAAGGAAATCTACCGCTACAACTTCATGATCAAGAACCACCGCGACGTGGACGACTACCGGCCGTTCATCGCACTGGCCAAAGCCTGGAGTTTGAGCGGAGCGGCCCTCGACACCCAGACACGGCAACTCATGGACATTGATCAATGGATGCGGGCTTATGCCCTGGTGTCGCTCTTCAGCGTGGGAGACATGTACACTTTTGGCAACAACCACAATTTCTTCATGTATGTACGGCCGAGCGACGGGAAAATACTTTATTTCCCGTGGGACATGGACTTTGTGTTTTCCCGCGGTTCCACCGGAGCATTGGTGGGGGATCAAAACCTGTCCAAGGTGGTGAATCTCCCCGGCAACCTTCGCCGAATGTACGCCCACATGCTCGATATCATCGGTGTCAGTTTCAACACCGCCTACATGAGTTACTGGCTGGACCACTATGATGACTTTGCCCCGGGCCAGAGCTACGTGCCCCGCCTGACCACAATTGCCGAGCGGGTGACTTATGTGCGCAATGCCATCAATGCCGTCGGTGGAAACGCCGCGTTCAACATCACTTCCGGCACCCAAGTCACGACCTCGACGAATCTGGTCACGATTACCGGCACCGCCCCGGTTGGAGCTTACACAATCAAAGTCAACGCTGTGGAGTACCCCGTGACCTGGAGTTCGTTGTCCTCCTGGAGCCTGCGCGTACCGGTAACAGGAGGATCCAATGTCCTGGTGGTCACTGCGTTTGACGTCAATGGAAACGCGCTGACCAACCTGAGCCGCGTTGTTCATGTGAACTACACTGGTCCGGTGCCGGCGCCAGAAGGCTCTGTGGTCATCAACGAGATCATGTACAACCCGCGGGAACCTGATGCCGCCTATCTCGAACTACACAACTCCGCCTCGCAGTTTGCCTTTGACCTGTCGAACTGGCGGATCAACGGCCTGGGCTACACCTTCCCGCCGGGAAGCTATATTGGGCCAGGCCAGTTCCTGGTGCTGGCGAACAATCTTCAGGCTTATTTCAAGGCTTACGGCAGCAATGCTCCCGTGCCTTACGCCGTCTTCCCCGGAAACCTGCAGAACGGCGGCGAACGCATCACACTGCTGCGGCCTGGCGACAACCCCGGCGAGGAAATCGTCGTGGACGAAGTGCGCTACGACAGCGTGGCGCCCTGGCCAACCGCAGCCAACGGACTGGGCTCGGCGCTGCAACTGATTGACCCGAGTCAGGACCGCCGCCGTGTGTGCAATTGGTTCTCCGACTACAGCCAGGCCTACACTAATTACGATTGGCGGTTTGTCAGCATAACGGCCCGCATGGGCAGCACCCCACGGTTGCTGTTCTACCTGAATGAACCAGGAGACATTTACATTGATCAGATCGCGCTCGTCTCGGGGACCAACGCCGAGGTGGGCTATAATTTTGTTCGCAACGGAGACTTCGAGGCGCCGTTGATTGATGATCCGCCTCTGACCAATAGTTATTCCATCGGAACCAATTATACAGGCTCCCATCTCAGCACTGATATCAAACGAAGCGGGAATTCCAGCCTCCACATGGTCTCTACGGCCACGCCGGCCGGCACCAACCGCATGTTCTATCAGAACCTGTCGCCCGCACCCACCAACACAGAACTTTGCACACTGAGCTGCTGGTTCCTGCCCACGCTCACGGCCACGACGTTGAATGTGCGGGTCCAAAGCAGCACGCTAAGTCTCACCCTCAATGCCAGGCCTAATCTGGTTCCCGAGGCAATCTACGCCACACCCGGCGCTGCCAATGTGACAACCATCACCACCCTGGAGCCCATCCCGCCAGTGTGGATCAACGAGGTGCAGGCTGAGAATCTCACTGGTGTCCAGGACCATCTTGGCCATCGGACGTCCTGGATCGAACTCTATAACGCGGGCACGAATGCGGTCGCTCTGCAGAACATGTTCCTGGCCGACAATTACACAAATCTGGCCCAATGGGCATTTCCCACCGGAGCCATTCTGGCGCCCGGCGAATTCAGAATCGTGTTTGCAGACAGCTCCCCCAGTGAATCCACCTCCAACGAATGGCACAGCAGTTTTACACTTTCCCCAGGGGGCGGATCCGTGGCGCTCTCCCGCCTTTCCGGAGGCCGCATGGAGGTGCTGGACTACCTGAATTACCAGATGCGCCCGGACCGTTCCTTCGGATGCTACCCCGACGGCCAGCCGTATGGGCGCCAGGAGTTCTACCACCCGACCCCCTCCGCGCCCAATACCAACACCTCGGGGCCGTTGACTGTGTTCATCAATGAATGGATGGCAGACAATGCCCGGAGTCTGATGAACACGAATAATAACAACCGCTATGATGACTGGTTCGAACTCTATAACGCCAGCGACAGCCCAGCGGACCTGACGGGTTTCTTCCTGACCGACTCGCCGGTTAATCCGTTTCAGTTTGCCATCCCGGCCGGACGTACCATTGCGCCGCACGGTTACCTGCTCGTCTGGGCTGACAACCGGCCGGAACTGAACACCAACGCAGCAGGCGAACTGCACGTCAACTTCCGGTTGGACCAGGCTGGCGAGCACCTAGGCCTTTATGGAGCCGATGGCACACCGGTGGACCTTGTGTTGTTTGGCGCACAACTGGAAGACCTGACCCAAGGGCGATACCCGGATGGCGCAGCGGATGTGTATTTCTTGCAGACCCCCACACCAGACAGCGCCAACAGTCCCTGGGCAAACCGACCTCCTGTCATTACACCCCCGGCAAGCGTCAGCGCAGTCCTGGGCATACCGCTGTCTCTGTTCGTTCCCGCCTCGGATCCCGAGGCACCCCAGCAAACCCTGACGTGGAGCCTCGTGACTCCATCACCAGCGGAGGCGAGCATCAATCCGGCCACAGGGCTGTTCTCCTGGACCCCGATCGCCGCCGGGACCAACTGGGTCACGGTGCGTGTGACCGACAATGGCACCCCCGCACTCTCAGCCATGGCGTCCTTCTCGATTATCGTGAACAGCGGTTTTCCGATATCGGGCCTCACGCCACCTGTGAATGGAATCGTAGCCCTCTCTTTTGCCACGATTCCCGGACGAACCTACCAGGTCGAATACAAGGAAGACCTGAACACGGCCGTGTGGACTCCGTTGGGGCAGCCGACGGCGGCGTCCGGTACCAGTCTGACCATCAACGATTCGGTTGTGGATATCGGCCAGAGATTTTATCGTGTGGTCCAATTGCCATGAGACACCTCATCCTCATTGTTGCCACGACGCTGGCAGTCACCTCGGCTCCGCCAAGTCTCGGTGCGGCAGATCACGGCGGCTTCATGCCTTTATTCAACGGAAAAGACCTCTCCGGATGGACCATGGGGCCAGACCGGTCCTGGGTGGTCGAGGACGGGGTCATTACGCTAAAACGAACGCACTACGACGGCAAAGAGCACAACGCCGATTACTTATGGGCCATCGAGCCCATGGAGAACTTCGTCGTGGAACTCGAGTTCAAGGTTCCCGCCAACGCCAACAGCGGCATCTATCTGCGCACCGCCGACCGCAATGACCCTGTGCCCACGGGTCTCGAGGTGCAGGTGGCCAATTCCTTTGGGCAAACCAATCTGAGCCGAACCGGCACCGCTGGAGCCATCTACGATTGTCTGGCACCCACCGCCAACCCGATCAGACCTCCCGGCGAGTGGAATCATTACCGCATCACCTGCATCGGGCCTCAGATCGAAGTCATTTTGAACGGCGTGCAGGTCATCAACATGAACCTGGATCAGTGGTCGCAACCCAACCGGAATCCTGACGGTTCGCCCAACAAGTTCAATACAGCGCTGAAAGACTTCGCCCGAAAAGGCTATTTCGGCTTCCAGGATCACGGGCGGCCCGTGTGGTACCGCAACGTCCGGGTGAAGCGGCTGAACCCCTGAGCCCTGACGACCGGTGCGTACTGGCAACCGGCCACTGCGAGCGACGCGATGGCGGCGAATGCCCGGTGCCTCAGGCAACTTAAGCCTGTTTGCCTGGCGGCATAGTGTGCCCATAATCGTGATGGGCTTGCTGTTTGCACTTGCGCCTCCGACATGGGCGGCACCCACCAATTATTCCTGCGTCGAACTTCTTGGTGATCTCCACGGACGAGGCGGTCTGCGGGTGCTCGCGCCAACAGGTGGCGGAGAGGTCCTCGGCGAGTGGCGAACCGGTTCCACCAACCGTTCTGTTTGGGAACTCGCTCAATGGAACAGCCGCCACCCATTCACCAACAGTCTCATCTTGCGAGAGGGTGCGTGGAGCACCTCCAACAAAGCACAGTGGATCTCCTGGCAAACGTCTCCCGAAGGCACCCAGTCAGTGCTGACCCTGGGGATGGATTCTCGAGAACTCTATGCCGGACGCTTCCGGACCAACGCAAACGAACCCTGGGCCCACCTATTACTACAGCAGACAATCGTGGCGGCGCCGCCTTTGAGCCAGACCAGGCAACTGCGGCTGCGGGTCGAGGCCCGGCTTCTCGAAGCGGAAAGTTTTCGCGAGGTCGGCTACGACCCGCGTCTCCATGCGGCCCAATTTCAGATTGTCGTGACTCTGAACAACACGCGACGCAACTCGCCGGGGTTCGGTGATTATCTCTGGTTTGTCGTGCCGCTGTACGACGATCGTTACGATATCCCTCCCGAGTACGTGGCACCCGATTTCGCGGTCACGCATGGCAAACTAATCTACAACCCTGGTGGCGCGGCACTGGGAGTGCGCCGCATGACCACTGGCGAGTGGGCAAAGCTGGACTGTGACCTTCGGCCGTGGCTGGAACGTGCTTTGGAAACCGCCTGGAAACGGGGATATCTACGCGACTCCACCAACCCATCTGACTACAGCGTGGCTCACATTAACGCAGGATGGGAGGTCCCCGGCTTAAGCAGGGTCTCGATGCAACTCCGAGGCCTAAGCCTCACAGTCACCTACAAACCATAATAATCCGAATCTTTTTGTCCGACCTCCTTGGCTAACCCGAGTTCGTCAGGTGGAGGGGTGAAATCGGGTAATTTCGTAGCTGCGAGCACTGATTTCCTCGGGAATCGAGTCTGCGGAGAGCCTCCCGGCTTGTAGTGGAGATCGGCCCGTTGTGCCGGCCGGGCGTCTGGCGGTATTGTGGCGGACATGTTCCTGCGCCGCAATGGTCGGACGGTCAACGGGGAGTGCTACGAGTATTGGACCCTGGTGAAGACGGTGCGCACTGCCCAAGGCCCACGCCAGGAGATCGTGGCGACATTGGGCAAGGAGCCCGGATTGGAAAGCCGCACGCGTCATGGTTGGGAACTGGTCGGTGACTTGCTGGAGGGGCGCATCCCCGCGCTGGTTCAAGGAGAACTGGGGCAGCCAGTGCCGACGGTGCTGCCGCCGCAGTGGACCCAGGTAGATTGGAGTGGGTTGCGGGTCGAGCGCGTGCGCGACTTTGGGCAGGTGTATTTGGGTCCGTCGCTGTGGCGGCGATTGGGGCTGCACACGTTGCTGCGGGAGATCATCGAGCCAGGCCAGGAAGAGGTGCCCTGGGATCTGACGGCCTGCATTCTGACGCTGGCGCGGTTCTGCGGCCAACGCAGCGAGCTGGAGGTGGCCGAGCGCTGGTATGCCGACAGCGTCCTCGAAGATCTGTTGAACGTATCCCTGAGCCAGGAGAACGAGGCGCGACTCTATCGCGGGCTGGACGTGCGGCGGGAGCACAAAGAGCAGCTCTGCAAGCATCTCCTGGCAAAGTATCGGGACTGGTTTGGAGTGCAGTTTGAGTTACTGCTCTAAGATGTCACGAGCACTTACTTGGAGGGTCAGGCGCTGGGCAATGAGAAGGCGGCTCGGGGCTACTCGCGGGACCATCGGCCCGAGTGCAAGCAGGTGAACATCGGGCTGGTGGTCACGCCGGAGGGCTTGGCCATCGGTTATGAGATCTTCGCAGGCAACACCGCCGACGTGACCACCGTCGAGGAGATGGAGGAGAATTACGGCCAGGCCCAACGCATCTGGGTGATGGAACGAGGGATGATCAGCGAGGCAAACATCGATTTCTTGCGGGAGCGCAAGGCGCGCTACCTGGTGGGTACGCCCTCCCACGGGCCCCCCGGTCGCTACGCCGCGGACCCCGACCGAGGGTTCGCTGCGCTTGGGTCCCGGCGGCTCTGCCCCGTGGGAGACCGGGCCCCAAACGCTCAACCTAATGAACCTGGGGACATTTTCTCCTGAATTCTAAAGGGGACATTTCAAAAGAGTTTTGAGGGCCAGACCAATCGGCACATGCACCCACCGATGCCAGACCCCATACTCTGCGGGGGTTTCCGCGTACATCAGTCGCAGCACCATGAGCGCGAACGCCGCGACCAGCGTGGCGGTCACGGCGAACAGGAGGTTGACGCGCGCCGTCCGGTCCCTGGCCCAGACCAACAAATGCACACCGGCCAGTGTCAAAGACGCTGCCGCCGCCATAGACCAGACGATGGTGACCCAGTTCATTCGCGGGTCACATTAGGGCAATGCCCGCCCGGTAACAAACCCGGAGACGGCGGCGACTGTGCCGGGAAGTGTCAGCCGAACTGCAGACAGCACCTCTGGCCTGGCCAAGCTGATTCCTTGGGCAAGCATCAGGGGCAACTACCTCTGTTCTACCAGCCGACGAACTGCGGGATGCCAGAGCGGAGCGTAGTAAGGCGCAAGTGAAAGTGTGCCTCACCAACACCGTCATCATCCATGCTTTCTCCCAGAGAAGCTGGCGGTGCTCCGGGTCGGATCAGCACCGCTTGTCGCTGTGGTGTCGCATCAAAGCACGGCTACTGTCTCGAGCCATAGCCCCGCAGACCCCGGCTGGGTTAAGGGGACACACGTAATTGGCTTGCTCACTCAGACATTACGTCCAGGCGGGGCAGGCCGCCAAGGACAGACAGTCGAATTTGGACCGAACTTAGAGGGAGACTCGGTGAGGCGTCCCTTTGCGGCGGCCCCTCTTCGAGTCGGCCATGAGAGGCGCGAGTGGCCTGACCCAACACCGGCGATCGAGTCAAGACTGGTCATCCCGAACCACTGCCCGCTGTGACCCGACCGATGGCTCACGGAAACAGGCCCAGGCGGTAGAAACGCTGCGGGTCCAAGGCCAGCGCAGGGTCCTCCAGAGAGACGGTTCCCGCTGGCGCGTTGGTGATCAGCAAGGGTGCCCAGTGGATAAGGTTGGTGGACACTTCGATCAGGTAAAGCAGATTCACCGCTCCGTTCAGTTTGATTGTGAACTTGCCGTTCTCCGCTTTGATTTCGGTCAGCGTGACCGGATTCTCCGCCACAAGTTCAGCGGTGAGGGTGACCGTCTGAGGCGTGTAACCGACGTTGTAACCAAAAAGATGCCCCGGGTTCTCCGCCAGCGTATTGGCAAATGTCCCGTTGATGGCCCCGGCTTCCAGAGCTTCGAATTGCTGGCCGTTGGTTACCACCTGACCTGCGGTGGTGCGCGCACCCAGCACGCCGGCCAGATCAACAGCCCCTACCACGCGAAGCGGAGCGTCGATGGAAGCCGGAACAACAACTTGAGCCGAAGCATCGAGCGTTAAGCTTTGCACTTGAAGAGCGCCTTCAACAATCTCGCAAGTAGCATTGTTCGCCAAAGGAATCCCGCTGATAGTGGCTGTTCCCGAGCCGACTTTGCGCAACACACCCCCATTGCGCATGGCCAGTACAGCGGGATAGCCAGCATTTCGCTGTTGCACGGTAGCGCTTCCCGCCAGATCAATCCGGCCGGAAGGCTCATTGGTCAATACACAGGCCTGCCCGTGGCCGGTCACCGTAAATCCAAGGGCCGCGCCGTCAACCACGAGCACCCCCGAATTGGTCAGTACGGCATGATTCAGGGCTTTCTCGTCCGGGCCTTCGATCCGATGCGTCCCCGGGCCAAGTCGCGCTTGCGCGCCAGCAAGCCATCCACTCCTCCACCGAAAACCCCCGGTGATCTGAAACGTCCCCGAAAGATTGCCCCCGGCAAGCAGGAAATTCTCGGCCTCGAAGGCTCCCGCGAGTGTGGCATGACCAACGATTGCCGCAGCACCTGGACCGAACCAGCGACTGCCCGTCAAATCGTAAGTGCCCCCCCAGAAGTCATGTTGGCAGCCGGCCGCTATGCGAAAGACACCGGGCGAAATGCCGCCGCCGTTCTGGTGAAGCACGCCATTGAGGACTTCCAGTTCACCGCCGTTGTGCAAGGGAACACTGGCGATGTGGTTTGTCCCCAGGCTGGCACTACGCAACAAGCCCTCATTATAGATGCCCAGCGTCGCCGAAAACCCCGTATTCCGCTGCTCCCACCGCGCCCCCGCCCCCATCTCCCATACACCCCCCACCTCGTTCGTCACCAACACCCACTGCCCATGGCCCGTCACCACCACCCCCACCGTCGCCCCCTCCATCACCAC
>Ga0073934_10009332_pt1 | contig 12616 bp, 13 predicted proteins | sample LarsenN4metaG_FD_76834 | JGI IMG/M metagenome (GOLD analysis project Ga0073934, IMG submission 76834) | Hot spring sediment bacterial and archeal communities from British Columbia, Canada, to study Microbial Dark Matter (Phase II) - Larsen... ...
CCACGGCTGGTCAGACCGCGTCCCCGACCTTATGGCTTTTTAAAAGGTGACCGCCAACAAGCCCGACGAGAACATATTCAACAACTCCAACGCGCTGGTTGACGGCTCAAAAAGTTAGTGACATTGAGCAAGATGCTTGCGCTACGCACCTGTAACTGACCCATTACAGGCGACGGGCGATGGCGGCCATGGCTTACAGCCCAATCTCTTCCAGCCCACGCTGCCAGGGCAAACAGCTCACCTCGCCGATCTTCTTAGACGTGGGGTCAAGGGAAAGGCAAAACGCCTCGCTGTTGGCAATGTCCTTCGCGAGGCGCTGCAGGGCGCGCACATTGTCCTCGGTCACGCGCTCGGTCGACTTGATCTCGACGAGCGCGCGCTTGAGGCCGGGGCGCTCGATGACCAAATCGATTTCAACATCATCTTTCGTGCGCAGATAGGAAAGCCGGTATTCCTTCTTGGCGTATAATTGCAGCCGGTTGATTTCATTGATGACAAAGTGCTCGAACGCCAGGCCGAAGGCATAAGTTTGCGGCTTCAACTCCACCGTCAGCGTGCGGTTGAGCGCCCGCTGCACGCCGGTATCAAAGAAATAAAACTTGGGATTGTCGCGCTGGCGCTTGCGCACGGATTCGTCAAACGGCTCGAGCAGGAAGCCAACAAGCGTGTCCTCCAAAATCTCAAAATAGGTTTGAACGGTGGGCGCGCTGGCGCCAACTTCGCGGGCGATCTTTGAGAAATTGACGATCAGCCCGCTCATCTGCGCGGCGACGACGAGAAAACGGCGAAACGGATCGAGCCGCCGCACCACTTGCTCTGCGGTAATTTCCTCTTTGAGATAGGTGTGCGTGTAGGTTCGCAGAAAATCACGCTTGTCCTCGGCCGTTTCGAGCGCGAAAAGGCGGGGAAGCGTTCCCCAAGTCAAGGCTTGCTCAAGCGAAAAATTCTCCCCGATTTCACGCGCCGTAAGCGGAAAAAGATGATTGACAAAAGCGCGACCGGCGAGCAGATCGGCGCCACCGCGTTTGAGCTTGCGGGCGCTGGAACCCGACAGCGCAAACTTGAAATGCGAGGACTCGATCTGTTGGTGCACGACATCCAACAGCTTCGGAACTTTTTGGATTTCATCGATGATAACCCATTCTGTCTCCCTTCCCAGAGCCGCCAATTGTTCGGAAAGAGTTCGAGGCCGCAAGCTGTAGGTTTCGTTCTGATCCGGAGCAAGAAGATCAATGTAAAGCGCGCGCGAAGTTTTGAAACGTTGTTTCAAAAGAAAAGTTTTTCCGGTACCGCGGGCGCCAAAAAGGAAGAAACTATTGTTTTCAGGGAGCTTAATAAGCCTGTTAAACATACTTTAAATTTGTCCGCCATATTTAAAGTTAACTTTAAGTCAATATATGGCATTCTTAGGCAAAACTCAAGCAAATAGTTCTGCAATATTACAAATGCACTCTTTGCAAAAAATCCCTCCGAGAAACGCCGAAAACGCCGAGATTCGCCGAAAAAATTTTTCTTTCGGCGACACTCGGCGGCTTCGGCTACGCCTGCAGGGTGAAGTTCGGCGGATGGCTTTTCCGGTTTGGTTGCGGCTCGTCAGCGATGAGTAAACGCTATCTTTCATACACCTCCATCGGCGGACACGCACATACCAAATTGCGGTCGCCGTAAGCGTTGTCAATGCGCCCCACCGCCGGCCAGAATTTTCTCGGCCGCACCCACGGCAAGGGAAACGCCGCCTTCTCGCGCGAGTAGGAAAAATTCCACTGATCGGCAGCGATCATTTCGGCGGTGTGCGGCGCATTTTTCAAAACATTCTTCTCGCGGTCTGCCACGCCAGCCTCGATCTCCTCGATTTCCCGGCGAATCGCCATCATCGCCTCGCAAAAACGGTCGAGCTCCTCCTTCGACTCGCTTTCCGTCGGCTCGATCATCAGCGTGCCCGGCACCGGAAAAGAAACCGTCGGCGCATGAAAGCCGTAATCCATCAAGCGTTTCGCAATGTCTTCCACTTCGACGCCGGCGCTGGCTTTGAAACTGCGCAGGTCGAGAATGAACTCGTGCGCCACGCCGCCGTGCGCACCTCGATAAAGAATGGGATAATATTTCGACAAGCGCTGCGCCATGTAATTCGCATTCAGAATCGCCGCCTTCGTCGCCTGCGTCAAACCCTCGCCGCCCATCATCGCGATGTACGCCCACGAGATCACCAAAATATTGGCGCTGCCCCACGGCGCGGCGGAAACCGGCCCGATGCCATGCTGGCCGCCGGCTATGCCCGTCGGGGCTGCGCCCGTCGGGGCGATCACCGGATGCGACGGCAGATACGGCGCCAGATGGCTCGCGACACCGATCGGCCCCATGCCCGGGCCGCCGCCGCCGTGCGGAATGCAAAACGTTTTGTGCAAATTCACGTGACACACATCGGCGCCCAGCTCGGCCGGGCGGCACAAACCGACTTGGGCGTTGAGATTCGCGCCGTCCATGTAAACTTGCCCGCCATTGGCGTGAACGATGGCGCAAATTTCCTTGATCGCTTCTTCAAACACGCCGTGCGTCGACGGATACGTCACCATCAGCGCCGCCAGCTTGCCGCGATGCTGCCCGGCTTTGGCTTTGAGATCGGCGACGTCGATGTTGCCGAGATCATCACACTTGACGACGATGACTTCCATGCCGGCCATCACTGCGCTGGCCGGGTTCGTGCCGTGCGCCGACGAGGGAATGAGACAAACGTTGCGCTGCCCCTCGCCGCGATGCTCATGATAAGCGCGAATGACGAGCAAGCCGGCATATTCGCCCTGCGCGCCGGCATTCGGCTGCAGCGAAACCGCCGCGAAGCCGGTGATTTCCGCCAGCCAGCTCGAGAGCTGGCGGAAAATTTCGTGATACCCGGCGGCTTGTTCGACCGGCGCGAACGGATGCAGCTTGCCCAACTCCGGCCAAGTGACCGGCAGCATTTCGGCGGTGGCGTTGAGCTTCATCGTGCAGGAGCCGAGCGGAATCATGCTCGTGGTCAGCGACAAATCCTTCGCTTCGAGCCGGCGCAAATACCGCAGCATCTCGGTTTCGGAATGATATTTATTGAAAACCGGATGCTGTAAATAAGCCGAGCGGCGCTGCATGACGCCGTTGTAACCGGGTGCCATCTCCGCGGCCAATTTTTCGACGGTGAAATCACGCGGACGACTCAACGCAAAAATATCGAACAACGCGGTCAAGTCGCCGGCGCCAACCGTTTCGTCGAGCGCGATTCCCAGCGTGCCGTCGCTGTACCGGCGAAAATTGATTTGGCGAACTTCGGCTTTGGCCAAAATCGCCTCGAGAGAATGATCGCCAATATCAATGCACAGTGTGTCAAAAAAATCATCGTGCAAAATACGATAGCCGAGACGCTTGAGGCCCGCCGCCAAAACTTTAGCCAGGCCGTGAACGCGCTCGGCAATCTTTTTCAAGCCTTCCGGGCCGTGATAAACCGCATACATGCCGGCGATCACCGCGAGCAACACCTGTGCGGTGCAAATATTTGACGTTGCTTTTTCGCGGCGGATGTGTTGCTCGCGCGTTTGCAGCGACATGCGATAAGCCTTGTGGCCTTGCGAATCGACCGAGACGCCGATGAGGCGTCCGGGCATCTGGCGTTTGTACGCGTCGCGCGTCGCCAGATAAGCCGCGTGCGGGCCGCCGTAGCCGAGCGGCACGCCGAAGCGCTGCGTATTGCCGGCAGCGGCATCGGCGCCAAATTCGCCGGGAGGCGTCAACAGTGTCAAACTCAACAAATCCGCGGCAACTGCGACGAGGGCGCCGGCCTCATGCGCGGCTTTGCAAAAGTCACGATAATCCTCGACCGCGCCGTCTGTCGTTGGGTATTGCAGCAGCGCGCCGAAAATTTTTTCGGAAAAATCAGCTTCCAGGTGCTTGCCAACAATGATCTCGATCCCCAAGGCTTGCGCGCGGGTTTGCACGACGCCGATGGTTTGCGGATGGCAACCGTCGGAAACAAAAAATTGCGCCGGCTGCGCCCGTATGGGTTGCGGTTGCTTTTTTATGCTGTAAAACATCGCCATGGCTTCCGCCGCCGCCGTGCCTTCGTCGAGCAAGGAGGCGTTGGCGATTTCGAAGCCGGTCAAATCCATCACCATCGTTTGAAAATTGATCAGCGCCTCCAAGCGCCCCTGCGCGATTTCGGCTTGATACGGCGTGTATTGCGTGTACCAGCCGGGATTCTCGAGAATGTTGCGCAAAATCACCGGCGGGGTGATGGTGTCGTAATAACCCATGCCGATATACGAGCGATAAACTTTATTTTTGGCGGCGATTTTTTTCAGCTCGGTTAAAAGCTCGTGTTCGCTGAACGCCGGGTCAAGTTTCAAAGGATGACCGGAACGAACAATTTCCGGCACGACCGTTTCAATGAAAGTATCGAGAGACGAGGCATTCAGCGTTTGCAACATTTGTGCAATTTCGTTTTCATCCGGTCCAATATGCCGCCGCGCGAAGGTGTCGGTGCGGGCAAGATCGGTGGGCATGGCGCAAAACTCCTTGTGCAAAGTTCAATGGCGAATTTAAAATTCAAACTTTAAAATTTTACACCTGTCATCAAAAAAACCAAATCCCGCCCTTCCACATTTTTTTCGAAACGGGAAAAGCGGGATGCAAGAAAACTCAAAACCAATACTGCGGGATACCGAACATTCACTCAGACAATCTGTTTCTGATAGTCCTCGGCCGACAAGAGATTTCCGACTTCCTCTCGATTCGACAACTTGATTTTGATCAGCCAGCCTTCGCCGTAGGGATCCTGATTGATCAGCTCGGCGCGATCGGCCAGCTTGGCGTTGACTTCGGTGATGGTTCCGCTCAGAGGCGCGAACAGCTCCGACACCGTTTTGACGGCTTCAATCGTGCCAAACGGCTGCATCTGCGCCGTCGTCGCATTCACGGCAGGAAGCTCGACAAACACGATATCGCCCAGCTCGCTCTGCGCGTAATCAGTGATGCCGATCGTGGCCACGTCGCCTTCGATTCGCACCCATTCGTGCTCGGGGGTGTATCGCAAATCAGCAGGAAAATTCATAAGCGCTGTCCTTGTCAAAGTGAGAGTTATAAAGAGTGATCCATGCTATCAAACCATCCTTCGGCTTCGCTCAGGATGACAACAACTTTTGTCACCCTGAGCGAAGCCGAAGGGTCACGCCGCCAAACCTTGCTGCGTCTCCATTTTGAGCCGCTTGAAAAAATGCTCGACGTATTTCGTATCGAACTTGCCGGATTGAAAATCGTGATCGGCCATCACTTTTTTATGAAACGGGATCGTGGTGTGGATGCCTTCGATGATGAATTCGTCCAGCGCGCGCTCCATGCGTTCGATGGCTTCGGCGCGGGTTTTGCCGTGCGCAATCAATTTGGCGATCAGCGAATCGTAAAACGGCGGAATTTTATAGCCGGCGTAGGCATGCGTGTCGACGCGAATGCCGATGCCGCCGGGCACGTGTAGCGACTTGATCAAACCCGGTGACGGTCGAAATCCATTTTCCGAATCTTCGGCGTTGATGCGGCACTCAATCGCATGGCCGCGCATTTTGAAATTCGGATTGATGTTGTCCAGCCGCTCGCCGCGCGCGACGCGAATCTGCTCCTTCACCAAATCCAGGCCGAACACCGACTCGGTCACCGGATGCTCGACTTGAATGCGCGTGTTCATTTCCATGAAATAAAAATCGCCGTCCTGATAGAGAAACTCAATCGTGCCGGCGTTGACATAGTTGACGCTCTTGGCACCGGCCACCGCCGCTTCGCACATGCGCCGGCGAATTTCCGGGGTGATGGCCGGCGACGGCGACTCTTCCACCAGCTTCTGGTGCTTGCGCTGAATCGAACATTCGCGCTCGCCCAACGCGAAGACGTTGCCGTGCATGTCGCCGATCAATTGCACTTCGATGTGGCGCGGATGCTCGAAATATTTTTCCATATAAACCGAAGCGTTGCCGAATGCCGCTTCGGCCTCGGCTTGCGCCTGTTTGAAAAAATTTTCCAGCTCGCTTTCTTCCTGCACGACGCGCATGCCGCGGCCGCCGCCGCCGGCCGTGGCTTTGATGATCACCGGGTACCCGAACTCCGCCGCCACCGCCAGCGCCGCTTTGGCATCCGGCAGCACACCCTCGCTGCCGGGAATCGTCGGGACGCCGGCTCGGCGCATGGTTTCTTTCGCCAGCGCCTTGTCGCCCATCGCCGTGATCATTTCCGGCGAGGGGCCGATGAACTTGATGCCGCATGAGGCGCAGACTTCGGCAAATTGCGCATTCTCCGCCAAAAAACCGTAGCCGGGATGAATCGCCTCGGCATTGGTCACTTCGGCGGCGCTGACCAGACGCGGAATATTCAAATAACTTTCGCGGCTCGGTCCGGGCCCGATGCACACGGCTTCGTCGGCAAAACGCACGTGCAGCGACTCGGCGTCGGCCTCGGAATATACCGCCACGGTTTTGATGCCCAATTCTTTGCACGCCCGGATCACGCGCAGGGCGATCTCGCCGCGATTGGCAATCAGAATTTTTTTCAAGTTTTTTCGACCCGAAAGAGCGGCTGATTATATTCGACCGGCTGCCCGTTGTCCACGAGAATTTCGGCAATCCGGCACGGAAACTCGGCTTCGATTTCGTTCATCAACTTCATGGCTTCGATGATGCACAACACCTGGCCTTTGCCGACCGTGTTGCCGGCTTGAACGTAGGGATCGGCGTCCGGACCCGGCGCGCGATAAAACGTGCCGACCATCGGCGATTTGATCTCAACGAGATTTTTAGCCGGGGCCGGTGTTTCTGCCGCGGCTTTGGGCGGCTCACCGGCCGGCGCCGGAGACACCGCCGCAGCGGGCATGGCAGCCGCGGGAATTTGCGCATGCGTCATCGGAAACGGCGGCGCGTGGTACGAATTGCTCGGATACTTCGAAATTTTGACCTTGCGTCCCCAACGGGAGACTTCCAGGTCGGCGATGCCACTCTCTTCAACGATTTTGACCAATCGCCGGATTTCTTCTTCATTCATGCCTCTTCCTCCAGCCCCTCGGAAAATTTTTTCGCGACTGCTTTTCGGCTTCAATAGGTTAATTCTTCGAACAGGTCAATATAAATGATAATCGCAAAAAAGTCAACTCCAATCTTGATTACCGATTCCGCACGATCATCGTATACACCTTCTTCATCTCGCTGCGCTGAAAATGCGGCGACAACGCCCGCATCACGCCAGCCTTGTCATCATGAATGGATTGGCCCAATTTATCATATTCCGCCAGCACGCGCGCTTTAAATTCAAATTCATAGCTGACCTGCTTGATGCAGTTTTCAATGTGCGGGCGAAACATCTCAATTTCACGATCCTGATATTCTTCGAGCAGCAGCGGCAGCAGCGCGTCGTAATTCAGCTCGTCGCTCGTTTCCAGAAGATTCCAGCAGGTGGCGATCACCGCCTTCTTGTTGATGCCGGCCGCCCAATGAATCTCCTCAACCGATTCGGGTTTGCATTTCCACATGCTCACGCGGCCATCGGGTTCTTCGACATACCAAACCGTTCCTTCGACGCCGCTGAGTTTTTCGTCTTCGGTACGGCGGTTGCGCTTCTCCATCTCGGCGCGAATCTCGGCATATTTCGACACCGGGTCTTCACCGGCAACCAGCTCGCCAACGGCGGGCGTGCCGGGAACGCCGAGCAGATCGAGTTTGAACAACGGCACGATGCTCGCGTCGCGGCGCACGCCGAACAATGCGGCGACGGCGAGATCAACGTCGTAAACCATCAAATGCGTGTTGCGGCTGCCGTACATTTCGAAACTGAGGTGACAATCATTGGCTTCGACCAATTGCGGAATGGCAGGATGCTTCTTCAACAGCTCTTGCCACATGTCGAGAAACGGCCCCCAGCGGCTGTTGCGCAGTGTCGGCGCCAAGCGCAATTTATAAGTCAAACGCCACCGCCCGTCGCCGTCGCGATAGCGATAAGCGAGCACATTCGTGCCGTCCACTTTTTCGTAAAGATGAATTTTTTTGATCGGCGGGAAATGAAACGAGCCGTCTTTGCCGAACGGATAGTGCAATTTCGGCGTGGCGAGAATGAGCTGCGGCGCTTCGGCCTCACCGACATGCGTCAGCGCCAGCGCGCCGTAACGATGATCCGGCTTTTGGCAAAGAAAACCGCGCAGACGCAAGTTGTCATTGAACGGATCTTCGACATCGAACGCTTGGAGCCACTTCGCATCGAGGCCGATGATCTGGGTCGCCGTGGCAAGAGATTTTTCGTCAATATCCGTGCTCATCAGTCCTCAACATTGAAAGACACAACGTCGTGTCTGAGACAGTCCAAGCGACTTGCCACTTGCCACTTGCTTACTCTTCTTTGAACGCCCGATATTCTTCCGGCGTGTAAGCAATCAAGCTCAGAACGCGGCGCTGCTCGGTTTCGCTGAGCTTGGATTCCAGAATGTCCCAAACCTGATCTTGCCGATCGGCGTCGTCAATTCCCGCAAATTCTTCGGAGATAATGACACCCTTGACGCGTTCGCCATCGGGCGCCGGCTCGACCACAATATCCTGCGCCGAAGGCATTTCGGCCTGCAGAATGCCTTTGAGCTTTGTGCTGAACTCATTGAGCATCGGCAAAAAATCCTCGGTGTGTTCGATGCGTGAGTTCGCCTCATTTCTTTGCGCAATGCGCAACTCGGCCAAAACATCACCCCACGAGCTGTCATCGCTGAGCTGCGAAATGATCTTTAACGCTTTTTGTTTGATTGTTTGCACTTTCACCTCCTCAAAGATGACCATAATTTTTATGCCATTCCGCACGCTACGCCCGCAGGGAATCTTTTTTGATGGTTAACACGGTCTTGAGATAAAAAAGGATTCCTACGGAATGACAGATGATTACTGTATATTACGATTTATACAAATGCGCCACATATTCTTCATACCCATTGTAAAACAGCGTCGGACGGCGCGGGCCGCCCGCAATCGGCTGCTCCGTCGCCTGCGACCAACGCGGATGCGGCACTTTGGATTCACCTTGGAAAGAAAATCGTACTCGTTAACTCGTAAAAATTATTGTAATGCGCCGTCGCCCACTCATCAGTAAGCGGCCGGTCCAGCCCGAACTTCTCGTTGCGCTTCGCCGGATAAATGCTTTTCGTATCATCGAGCACAGCAGCCGAAACGCGATGCCATCCCGACAACGTTGTGGCGGCGCCCCGACTTTCATTTAAAGCTGTTAAAAGGAAAATCGCGGCGAGCCCAAGCGTTTTGATAAACCGGCGGCGATTGAGATAAATTTGTTCCGGCGTCGCTTCGCGTTCAGAAATTTCCCAACTCCGCGGGATTTTGATCAGCATGGGTCGCTCCTTTGGGTTAATAGTCAATTTAATGGCTTCACCGAGAAAAGCAAGCAGAAAGATTGATTTTACCATTTTTTTCTTCTCGCCGCACGAGCCAAATTTTTTGCTTGCATTTAAGAAAAGTCACTCTTTATATTTGTCGTATCGAATTTTTGCACATTACGGGAGTACAAAAATTCGGCCTATTCTAAGAGTTTAGCCAAATGAAGTTGGAGTACAAAGCTTTAGCTTTGCAATGATGAATCATTGCACTCCGCTTCAGATGGCTAAATTCATACAGCTTATCTTATTCCGGAGTGAGAAAAATGACAAATTATCTTCTGGCGAGCGGTGCGATCTGGCTGGCAGTTTCGGTGATCGCCAGTCTCGGACATCTTGCCGTGTCGGGAAAAATTTATAAAAATATGAACGGCCGGCTCGATGAACAAACGTCCAAACACCGAATGCCGTTGTATTATATCGGCCATTTGGCTTTTGCGCTAATTTTTACGTATTTGCTGCGCTTGGCGTGGCCGGTAGAGGTTCCTTTGACAGGCAGCGCGCAGTTTGGTTTCATAGTCGGGTTGGCGATTTACATTCCACAGATGCTCAGCCAATTCGCCGTCTTTCCTTATCCGGCCGCGATGGTGATTGGCGGCGCCATCATCGGCATTTTGCAAACGACGGCGGCGGGATTCATTGGCGGGCTGATTTTATAAAACTCCCGCCGAATTGCGCCGAATACACCCTACGGGCGTAGCTGAAGATCGCCGAATTTTTAATTAATCTGCTTCGGTTTTTCGGCGACACTCGGCTACGCCCGTAGGGTGACTTCGGCGGCTTTCGGAGGAAGAATTCATGTCGGCGTCAAACGACTTGACTTTGCCGGATTATTTGCGAGCCGGACTCAAGCTTGTGTTCATCGGCTTGAATCCCGGACTTTATTCAGCACGCGCCGGAAAATATTTTGCGCGCAAAACCAATCGCTTCTGGCCCGCACTCTCGATCTCACGCTTCTTTGACAAAGACGTGGGGCCGGGTGATGAAAGACTTTTGTTTGAACAAGGCGTCGGCTTTACCGATGTGGTCAAAAGAGCAACCGGGCAAATCGACGAATTGACCCAGGACGAAATTGCTGCCGGCGCCAAAAGACTTCGCCGTAAAATTGAAAAACTTTCTCCCGTCGCCGCTTGTTTCGTGGGATTGACCGGTTTTCGCTGGGTCTTTGCCGTATCGAATAAAGTGAGAATAACTCCGGGGCCGCAAAGCGAGCCAATCGGCTCAACGCGCCTCTATGTCCTGCCTTCGACCAGCCCCGCTAATGCGCATTTTTCTTTCGAGCAAATCGTGGCCGAATGCCGGCGCTTGAAAAGCTGGCTCGAAGAAATCGGCGTGAGGTTTTGAAAAATAAGAAGCCGGCGCCGACCTGAAAATCAGTCGGCGCCGGCTGTATGATTAAACTCGCCACGCTCCGTTCGCTGTGATGCCGATGTCAATGGGCGAGAGGGGACGCCTTAGCTCATCTTGATCGCAATTTCCTTGCTCTGCGACTCTTTGGTCTTCGGCAAGGTGATCGTGAGCACGCCGTCTTTATAATCGGCCGCGATGTTGCTGCGGTCGACGTTGTCCGTCAAGCGGAAGCTGCGCTCGAACTTGCCGTAAAGCGTTTCCTGCAGATGATAGTTGTTTTCATCACGTTTCTCTTCGTGGCGCTTCTCGCCGCTCAACGTCAGGACGTTGTTCTCCAACGTCAGTTTCACTTCGTCTTTCTTCATGCCCGGCAGCTCGGCGCGCACGACGAAATTTTCCTTGTTCTCAACCACATCGACGCGCGGCGCGTATGTGACGACTCTCTCTTCACCGTCAAAAAGATCGCGCAGCAAAGGCCGCTCGAACACGGAGAAGAACGACGGCACCGGAGCAAGATTGAATTTGGCTAACATGGCAAAATCTCCTTTGATAAAGTTTATCGGTTCACTTTTTATTTACGTTTTACATTTTCACGTTTTACTTTTTGCAACCCCCGTGCCAGTGAGTTTTTACGTCATTGTGTCGGAGATTATTTTGTGTTATTGCCATTTCAACCAACAAGTCTGCCACGCTTTGACAGGGTGGCGGCGTGCTCTGTAGTTTTTATAAACCGGGATGACGATTTGGCAAAGAAAAAGGAATTCGTAAAATTCGCTTGACAACCATGCAAATTTTGCGTAGAATAGGTCAGAGCTTGGCGTAAATAAATAAACCACAAAACGCGAGGGGCAAAGGTGCCGCTTGTTCTTTATTCGACGAATGCCTACATCGCTTACATGATCAATGAGCGATATTACAAAGGCTTTCATTATGTTTGGTGCAGCGAAGTTTTTGACGCCAGGAGGCAGTACGCGTACGGCCCTCATGCCAGCATTCCGCCGTCATCGAGCCCATGGGAGATTTACAAGACCATGCGAGAAGATGTTAAAAGAGGGGATTTGCATAGTGCAAACGTGCAACGGCTTCGGAAGAATATTCTTGACGGCGCTTTAGAGAAGTTGAAAGCGGGAAAAATCTCAAAAGCTCAATACAAGGACATTGGAAAGATTCTCGAAGAAGCGTTGCTTTCGGACTTTCGTCCCTTGCTCTACGTTATACCATATCAGGGCGTAGCAAAGTTGGTCGAGGAAGTTCCAATTGAAGAACGAGCGCATCCTCTTTCATTAGAGTTGAGAATACCAGCGCTTACACGTAAACATTTCGATATCATTGAGGTGAATTATGAGTGAAATTCGAGACTTGATTATGAGCCTTCCCTTTGAGGTTGCCGGTTATTTAATCTTTGATCTTGGCAAAGCCATGAAAGAAAACAAACGCCTCGATGTGTGGAACCCCATCCCTCAGTCAACGCCTTATCTATTGGACGACGAGCACAAGGAAATTTTCGAGAAGGCTCGCCGCTTGATCGAAGAAAAATGGCATACCAAGCTCACTGAAGTAGATGATGATCTTGAGCTCGAAATCTATTCCGAGCTTCGAAAGGCATTGTGGGAAAAACTCAAAGCCGAGGAAGGCTATGACGAGGCAGAAACGGAAGCACTTTTGAATGAACTCCGTAAGATTTCTCCTTATCAACCGACGCCGCCGGAATTGCGCGCAGTTCCGGTTTCCTGACCTCGACACAAATGCTTTTTGTGTTAAGTACAGATCATTGTTTTATCCAATGATTAGACAATTTTATTTTCCCTCAACCCCCACCCACTTTGTTCATATCTAAAATCTTTTTCATCG
>Ga0073934_10009333_pt1 | contig 12615 bp, 13 predicted proteins | sample LarsenN4metaG_FD_76834 | JGI IMG/M metagenome (GOLD analysis project Ga0073934, IMG submission 76834) | Hot spring sediment bacterial and archeal communities from British Columbia, Canada, to study Microbial Dark Matter (Phase II) - Larsen... ...
ATAATTTTCTGCGCAGTAAAGAAAGCTATTCATAAAATTCCCTGAATATTTTCCATTGAAATGAAGACTTTTCAGCTCTGTAAAGCCGGAGAGTCTTTTTGCCCGTTTCTTTAATTTTATCGGATTTATATTCCTGATTGAGAGTTACTGTTGCGTAGTTTTTTTCGGTCGAATCTATATCAATTTTAATATCCGAAAATTTTATATTAATTTTCTTTGAACTCCTGAAAGATTGTGTTAAACGTTTAATTCTTTCATTCAGATTTACCGTGCTTTTGTCTTTATCTATAAAAATATAATCCTCGTCATAAAAATTTTTAAGTTCTTCAATGTTTTTACTTTCCCATGAATATTTCCAGCTATATATAAATTGTTTTATTTTATAATCTTCTGAGCTGATAAGACTGTCGAGCTTTGTTATTGCAGAGTAAAATATTATTATGAAAAAAATAAAAAGAATAAACAGACTTCCAATAACAAAAGCATTCTGCCTGCGCCTTGCAGATATATTTTCTTTGTATCTTCTTTTGAATTCTTTCTCAAATAAAATTTTATCGTCAGCAACTTTATCAGTGAGCGTTTCAGGGTTTGTTTCAGTGGTTTGAGGAGTGTTTTGAAGTTGTTCTACCTCATTGATTGTTAAGTTCCCAACATCAACCGCATTATTCTTGAAATTTGGATTTTCACGGCAACCATAAGTTGTACATCCTCCGTTTTCATTCCAGCAGTCTTTGTGATGAGGGGTTCTGCAGAGTAAACATGTTACTGCTTCATTTTGATTCTTTATTTTCGTCTGGCAGTACGGGCAGTTCATTTAGCTTCCGAAAAAATTTCTTCATAACCAAAAACGAAATGATATTCTGATTCTCCGCTTCTCACTGTCAATATGTCATTATAAGGTATTCCTGATTCAATAAATTTCCGGTTAAAAAATTTTCCGTAAATATCTGATATGGAATAAATATTGGTAACAGAGAGAGGTTTAAATAACTTGCCAGAATCAGTAATATCTACAGCCCTTGTTAAGTTCATATTTGAAAAAAATTCTTTTTTATGACCGGTTTCATCTTCGAGGGCATAAATTATATCATTGTTAAATATGATTGAGTAAGGTTTATCACCGGATAATTTTTTAAACGTTAAATCAATATCAATAAATCTGCATTCTGAAAAAGATTTGCTTATATTATAATAATTACTGAATGTGTAATGTGACAGGCAATCATCTTTATACTGATATTCTACTATATAACTGTCATTATTTAATCCGTTAAAAACATATCCCTTTCCTGCCAGAAAAGAAAATTCTTCTTTGTTGTGAAGATATTTAATTGCTTCCTGTACCTGTATTCCTGCAATTATTGAAGATATAGTAGGAGTTGTTGGAATTTTACCGGCTTCAATTTCATCATTTCCAAGCAGAAGACAGGATTTACGTTTGCTCATTAAAGCAAAGTCTGTTTCATTTAATGTACATTCATAGCATACATCAAAAGGTGGTGCGAACATTCTTGCTACACCGTTTAAAACTTCAATCCCGCCATCAATCCAGGGTTTGTTAACTTTAATACAACTTCTGTTTATAAATAATCTCGCTTCTCTGTTATCAAGGCCTGCAATAACTATATCCATCTCTTTGAAAATATTTAAGCCCAGATTGAAAATATTACCGTTATAGTAAAAAATTCTGATTTCGGGGTTAATTTCTTTTACACGAAAAGAAGCGGTCTCTGCTTTATATTTACCTTCGTCTTCAATGCGGAATAGAACACTACGCGTCAGGTTACTTTTTTCTATTGTATCCATATCAACGGCGTAAATATTTCCAACTCCGAGCATTGCAAGATTTTTTATAATCTCATTACCCAATGCACCGCATCCTGCAACAAGAACTTTAGACTTTTTTAAAACATCCTGATTCCACCATGGTATAAGTCCAAGACGTGAATAACGTGAATCATCTATATTTATAATTTCATTCATTGCTGTAAAAAGTTATCCTGCAGTAATTTCCGGATATAATCTTAATACATCACCATCCTTTACTCCTGCCTCTGCAAGTGACTGATTTTCCGTAAGTTGTTTCCCTGATGCCTTATGGTGAAATTTATATGATATCGGTTCTCCATCCGGTCCTGTAACGGGCATTTTCATTTTTGGTAGTAATGCCTCTATAATTCTTTTTACAGGAGCATCATCAGGTAAAACAGCTTCCTGCTGTTTGTTACCTGTTGCGTCTATTATCATTACATTAATTTTTGCCATATTTAAAAATAAATAAGATTTTCCGGGGTTAAAAGTTATTTATCAATCCGAAATGAATTTTTCCATCGAGAATGCCATCTCCTTTTCCAAGCCCATAACTTACTCCTATGATTCCAATACCTGTCTCTATCTGTAAGCCAAGCCCATATCCGTAAATAAATTGTTCCTGTACAGGTATATTGTTTAATACATCTGCTTCACGAAAATAATAACCTGCATCTAAAAAAATAAACAAAAAACTCCTTCTGCCGATTACATACCGCGGTTCAAAGTTTTCATAAATAAAACGTTCGGCAAGGAATTGTTCATCTCTATAACCTCTTATGTTTCTCATACCGCCGACACGAATTAAATCAGCATCTTCGAGTTTATCTGAATTTATTTCTGATGCAGATAATCTTAAAAAAGTAGTTTGCCTTTTGAAAAATGAAAAAAATAAATCAAGTTCAGAAGAATATTTTTGTATATTAAATGATTGACCTGTACCTGAAAAAATAGTTTTATTTCCGTAAGTATAATTAAATTTAATACTAAGACCTTTTGAGGGATTATAAATATTATCTCTGCTATCATATTTTATTTCGCTGCCAGCATATAATGTCCTTGAATCAGAGGTTATAAAAACAACATTGGAATCAGATGAAGGAATAATACTTTCAACACCAAGGATTAAAGAACCAGTTATGTTATCTGTAAATTTCAGATCACCTTTAAATTCAAATTTCCTTTTTGTATAGGTTGAATCCTGTATCCTCTGTAGGAATCCAAGATTAAAATTTACAGGAAAACCCAGAACAAATGGTTCCAGATATTTTAATTCAAGTTCCTGAGTTGATTTTGTTTCCTGCATCCATTTTGCATCAAGCCGCCTGCCTGTGCCGAATATATTTTTAAAGTTCAGATTCACAAGTCCTGTAAAATATCCACTTTCATTTTCAGAAGGTGGCGGGACATAGCCAATTACTCCGTCAAATGTATTATTATTTCCTTCTTTTACTTCTATTAATAAACCGTTCTTTCTGGTATTTTTTATTTCGTATATTTTCGGGGTTTCAACGTTTTCAAAAATAGCAAGTCTGTCAAGGCGCCTTCTTATATTTTCTAATTGTTCTGTATTTATATTTTGTCCCACAGATATTCCTATCTCTCTTGTTATTACGTACGGCTCAGTAACTTCATTCCCTTTGATTCTGATTTCATCAATCTTGGTTTTTGTCCCTTCGGAAATTACTATCGAAATTAAAATCTGAGGATTATTACCTGAATAGTATAGTGAAATATCCCTGATTTCAACCCTTGTAAAAGGCAATCCTTTTTTTTCATAGAGTTTTAAAATTTCCCTTATATCATTATTTAGTTTATTTTCATCAGGAACTTCACCTGATTTAGTTTCCAATATTGAAAAAATCTGCGAAGTACTGATTTCCTTATTTCCTGTAATATCAATTTTTCCGATTAAAACCCTGTTCCCTTCAGATATTTGTATGGAAATATCAACAATAGAAGAATCTTCAGAAAAAATTATTTTATAATCAGAAATTTTTGCAAGCAAAAAACCTGCTTCCTTATATTTTGCACGGATAGAAATTAAGTCTGCGTTAAACTGTACCGGATTATAAACAATGTCCTTTTTTGTTGTAATTGATTTCAGTAAATCAAATGACGAAAAAAAATTATTACCGGAGAAATTAATACTGTTTACTACAGATTGAGAATAAAGAGAAGTAGTAAAAAAAAGAAAAAGCAATATTAATTTTATGTAACTCACCTATTTCCCTGATGAACCATTGTTGTATTTCTCATAAGCGTTTATTATGTCTTTTACAAGTTTATGTCTTACAACATCAGATTTTTTGAAATACACAAAATCAATATCTTCAATTCCTTTAAGGACTTCCTGGATTTCTACAAGTCCGGAGACTTCCTTAGGAGGCAGGTCAATCTGAGTTATATCCCCTGTAATAATAGCTTTTGAATTAACTCCAAGTCGTGTAAGAAACATTTTCATTTGAGTTGCGGTAGCATTTTGTGCTTCATCAAGAATTACAAATGCATTGTTCAGTGTCCTGCCTCGCATGTATGCAAGAGGAACAACTTCTATTATATTTCTTTCCATATACTGTTTAAGCTTATCAAATGGGATCATATCTTCAAGAGCATCGTATAGTGGTCTGAGATACGGGTCAATTTTTTCGGATAAATCGCCCGGAAGAAAACCAAGACTTTCGCCAGCTTCAACTGCAGGTCTTGCGAGAACAATTTTATTGATTTGTTTATTCTTTAAAGCTGCAACAGCAAATGCAACTGCAAGGTATGTTTTGCCGGTGCCGGCAGGACCAATTGCAAAAACAATATCGTTTTGTCTTACAGATTTAAAATATTCTGCCTGAGTCTCAGTACGTGGCTTAATAGAATCTGATTTTTTAAATAATATTACATTGTTCAGTTCTGCAGCATTTGAATCAAATTTTTCTCTGAAATTAACAGGAGATTTCTCGTCAACTAATTCAATCACAAGATTGATGTCTCTTTCTGTGATTTCGCCCTGTCTCTTCTGCAGATAAATTAATTCTTTAAATATCTTATCGAGAGTATCAACCTCATCCGGGTAACCTTTGATGAATAAATTCTCTCCTCTGATGACTATAGTTGACTCGAAATTATCTCTTATAAAATTAATATTGTTTTCGTTAATACCGATGAAATTCATCAGGTCAACACCAACAAGCGAAATATTTTTTTCGATTTTTTGATTACTGTCTTCTATGGCAAATCTCCTTTTTATATAAAAATAATCGAGGAAAGAGAAACAAAAAAGCCCTTATGAGAGAATCATAAGGGCTTATAAAGAAACTATTGATAAATGATTATTTCTTCTTTTCTTCTTTCTTTTCTTCTTTCTTTACATCTTTCTTTTCATCCTTCTTTACATCTTTCTTTTCTTCTTTCTTTACATCTTTCTTTACATCTTTCTTGTCATCTTTCTTTACATCTTTCTTTTCTTCTTTCTTTTCTTCTTTCTTTACTTCGGTTGTATCAGTCTTCTTTACTCTTTTTACCCATTTGTTTTTGTAAGATTTGGTTTTCTCTACAGCAGCTTTCTTTTCAGCATCTGTAAGAGCAGGAATTCTTAAAACCTGTCCAGGATAAATTAAGTTAGGATTCTTGATTGTTTTAGGAACTTTCGGAGGTGCTGAGACAACGCCATCTTTGTTCTTTTCCCAAATTGCAAACCAAGCTCTTGGTTCTTTGTAGAATTTATTGGAAATTTTCCATAAGCAGTCACCTTTTACTACTGTATATTGATCTGCTTTCTGTGGTGGGTTTTTCCATGCATCTAATTCTTTCTTAATCTTTGCGAGTCTGCTGCTATAGTCACCCATACATTTACATTTGGAAGCTTCTAATTTTGCTACCATTTTTTCAGCATCTTCAACTTTGACACCTGATTTATCTTTGTCCATTACAACCTTTTCAACTTTTTCAAGTTCTTTTTTGTATTCGGCTGCGTCGCATAGACCTTTTAATTCTTCTTCAGCTTTCTTTACTTTTGCATCTTTGTCTTTTAAATCTGAAGTTAAAGCTTTTACTTCATTGTCAAGAGCATTAATGTCGCTCTTTAAGTTGTTAATTTGTTGTGTTAACTCTTCTTTTTGTTTAAGATATTGCTCCTCAGTTATTTCTTTCCACGGCTCTTCATCCTGAGCGAATGTGGTAGCGCTTGCGCCGAGAACTAAGGAGAACACAAATAATGCGATTAACAGTTTGTGTAATTTCATGTTTTTAAAATCTCCTTTAAAATTGTTTTTAAAATGTTTTTGTTTCATTACAATTTGTGACAATTATTTGCAATTTTTTAACATATCAATGTCTTTTTGCAAGTTTTTCAGCTTTGCTTCTTTGTCGCTAATCTGTTTTTGAATTCCAGATTTTTCGCTTTCTTTAGCTGATTTGTCTTTTTGTAACTGATCTACCTGTGCTTGCAGATCTTGCAGTTCTCTGTACTGCTCTTCGCTGATTCCACCACCGCAACCGGTTAACATAACTGAGCCGGAAATGAATGCAGAAGCGAGAATAATGAGAGACATCTTTTTGAATTTTGCCATTATGGATACCTCCTGGTTTTTGGCTGTTTTTAAAAAAATTTGTTAATTAAAAATTTAGAACACTCAAAAATATAAAAAATAAATATATCTGTCAAGTCATAATTCTAAAAAAGTGTACACTATTTTGAAATTGTAACTACCTGAAAAAACAATAAATCTTAAAAATGTGTCAAAAATGAGACAATTTTTTTATCAGATAATTTATTTTATTCCCATTCTATTGTAGCAGGTGGCTTTGATGTTATATCGTAAACAACTCTGTTTACACCACGAACTGAGTTAATAATTTTATTTGAAAGATGTGATAAGAATTCTTTTTCAAAGTGATAAAAATCTGCTGTCATACCGTCAACAGATGTAACTGCTCTGAGAACAATTGTAAATTCATAACTTCTTGAATCTCCCATAACTCCTACTGATTTTACAGGCAACAAAGCCGAAAATGCCTGCCAGATTTTATTATACAAACCTGATGTGCGGAGTTCAGTCATATAAATATCATCTACTTCCCTTAGTATCTCAAGCTTTTCGTTTGTTATATCTCCAAGTATGCGGATGGCAAGTCCGGGCCCTGGAAACGGATGTCTGTTTATAAAATAATCTGGAAGTCCGAGTTTTCTTCCTATTGTTCTTACTTCATCTTTAAATAGCTCTCTGAACGGTTCTATTAATTTCAGCTTCATTTTTTTTGGTAATCCTCCAACGTTGTGATGTGATTTAATTGTAACAGATGGACCTTTAAATGATACTGATTCGATAACATCAGGATATAGCGTTCCCTGTACGAGATATTTTATTTCTTTATTTACTTTGTTTAATTTTTTTGCTTCTTTTTCAAAAACATCAATAAATGTTTTACCTATAATTTTTCTTTTAGTCTCAGGATTAGAAACACCTTTCAGGTTTTTTAAAAACAATTCAGAAGCATCAGTAAAAATGAGTTTAATTTTAAAATTTGATTTAAAAAGTTTAATTAAATTCCGGCTTTCATTTTTTCTCATTAAACCAGTATCAATATGTATGCAGGTCAGTTTATTTCCAAGGGCTTTATTTACAAGGACCGCTGCAACTGATGAATCTACTCCTCCGCTTAATGCAAGTATTGCTCTGTCATTCCCGACTGTTTTCTTTATTTCGTTAATTTTATCATTAATAAAGGATTCTGTCTTAAATAGATGTCTGACTTTGCATATTCCAAAAACGAAATTTTTGAGGATTTCATTCCCGTATTCTGTATGGTGAACTTCCGGATGAAACTGTAATCCGTATATATTTCTTTTCAGACTTTCAAAACTGCTAATTATTCCGTTCTTACTTTTTGATGTTGATTTAAAATCAGCAGGTAGATAGTCAATTGAATCCCCGTGGCTCATCCAGACACGAATTGATTTTTTTATTCCTTTTAAAAGCTTTGTATTTCCGCTTATATCTATGAATGTACTTCCATACTCATCAACCCTTGCCTTGTGTACTTTTCCTCCGAGTAAATGAACGAGCAGATGAAGTCCGTAACATACTCCCAATACAGGTATTTTATTAGCAAAAATAAAATCAAGATTCTTTTTAGAAATTACAGGAGAACCTTTTTCCTTGACGCTCGAAGGTCCGCCTGAAAGAATTACACCCTTGAGATTATATTGTGGCTTTGATTTCAGTAATTCTTCAATATCCTGAAAGTAAGGAAAGATTTCAGAATATACTTTAAACTCTCTTGTACGCCTTGCTATTAGCTGTGTATATTGTGACCCAAAATCGAGTATTAGAATAAAATCAGTTTTCATTGTATTAAATTTTAAATTTCTTTTTAGCGAGTAAAAAAGCACCGTATTGCGGGCTATTTTCAGGGTTAATTAAAAGTACTTTTTTTCCAAAATATTTTTTTACTGCTTCATTCAGCAATTTAGTCAGTCTGTTTTCTTTATTAATAGTACTGCCTGATAGTGCAACTTTAAGCGGCAGGCTGCATTTGCTGATGTTAATATAATCTGATATAAGCAAGGCAAGATTATCAGCGGCGCTTTCTAAAATATCACTGAACAAGTAAGCATCTCTTTCCTTTGAAAGTATTATTTTCTCAGCAATAGAAGATATCTTAAAATTGTTTTTGTAAATCTTATCAAGCATGTTATCCGGAGTTATGCCGAATTCATTTTCAAAAAACTTTGTGTATCTGTTTTTAATATTATAGTCGAAAAATATTCCTAATTTATTAAGTGCCTGAACCCCTATCCAGTAACCACTTCCTTCATCTCCAATGTACCTCCCCCAGCCCCCTGCTCTGAAAACTTTTTTTTTATACTTGCCATATATCACAGAACCCGTTCCGGAAATTAATATTGCTCCGTCTCCGGATAAAAAAGCACCTTCGAGGGCTGTTATCGCATCTGAGTCGCATATTATATTTTTTATTCCGGTTTTAACTTTTAATTTCTTTGTCATCAACTCTTTATCTTTATTATAGCGTAAACCTGATATGCCAATGCTCAAAGCTGACAAGGACTTTTTTTTCAAAGGAATGGATTTAATGGAACTGCTGATAACATTCACACATTCATCAATTCCATAAACAGAAAATTGCTTTGCAATGAAATCTTTTTTAAGAACTGATACTCCGGAAAGGGAATAAATTGCAACTGTAAAATTTGTTCCTCCATAGTCTCCGCAAACTATTAAATTTTCTTTGTCAATCATAAATAAAATTAACTTATATAAAATTAAATATCACTACTTATTATTTAACACGATAAAATTTACAATTAGTTTAAGATTAGTTAACATTAATTTTTAACTGTGTTAATAGGTTATAATAAAAAACTCTTGAAAAAACTAATAATTACATTATACCTTGTATTAATAAACGCAGGGTTTTGCTTTTCACAGGTTGAAAATATCCGCATTGATAATGAAGTATATTCTTTTCTGAAAAAAATGTCAGTTGCCGGAATCATAAAACCAATTCATGACGATAACCCTTCAATGTCAAGGGGTGAAATTACAAAAAGACTTGCAGAGATAGATTCTGCAAAATTTTACATAAGCAAAACTGACAGGGAATTTCTTGAAAAATATAAAATCGAATTTATTCCCGAAAAAATGAATAAAGAAAATACATCAATATTTCTTAAAGATGGAAAACCGTTTTTAAATACCTTAGGAAGTATTTTTACATCAAAGAAAAAATATTTATATTTTTCAAAAAAAGATGATAATAGTATTTATGCTGATATAAACGGAAATTTTTATTATGGTGCTGAATTTATTCCTCAAAGCAATAAAAATTCTTCTTTATTTGATATAGGATTTGATATGTATGGAACTCTGTTCGGGAAAATTGGGTATGAATTATCTGTTTTAAAAGGTGGCTCTACCGGTGATGGTAAAAATTCAATTTTAATTATGCCTCATCTCCGCTCTGAATTCAAATTCAATGAGCAACTTGAAAACATAAGAAATTATAATTTTACAACCGGTTATGTCAGGTATTACAATTCATTTTCAGATGATGCGGATATTTCAGTTCAGCTTGGTAGGGAGAAAATAAAGTACGGATATGGCTACAGCGAAAGTCTTATATTATCTGGGGCGGCACAGGATATGGATTTTCTCAAACTGGATTTTAATTATTCGTTTATAAATTTTTCTTCCATACATGCTTCGATGCCCGGAACATTTTCAGTAAATCCTGAAGAAAGATATACTAAATTTTTTGCCGCAAATAAAATAAAACTAACGTTGGATAAGTTATTTGATATTGGTATTGGTGAAAGTATAATTTATTCCGGACGAGGTATTGAGCTTGCATATCTGACTCCGCTTGCGTTTTATAAGTTCGTTGAAATTTCATTACAGGACAGGGATAACGGAACATTTTTTATGGATTTTCAGACTCATTTTATTAAGAATGCAGAATTCAGTTTTACTTTATTTCTTGATGAGAATCCGATAGGAACTTTAGTTAATCTAAACAGCTATGAGAATAAAACTGCTTTTCAGGCAGGTATTTTTCTGAATGAGCCGGCAGGTATTAAAGACCTGACTTTTGAACTTGAATATACTCAACTCAGACCTTATGTATATACTCACGCAAATCCCAAAAATACTTTTACAGGCTATGGAGTGGCTTTGGGAAATACCATAGGACCTAATTCTGATATGATATATTCGAAGCTGAAATACAATTTCAGCAGTATTTTAAATTCTTCTTTTGAATTTCGTTTTATAAGAAAAGGGAACAATATTTATGACGATAAAGGTAATCTTATAAAGAATGTTGGCAGTGATATAAACATACCTTACAGACACGGAATTGACTCAGATCATATAAGCTTTCTTGAGGGAAACAGAGAAAATACTTATTCTTTTAAATTATCCGGTTTGTATGAACCTTTCAGAGGAATTAAATTAGAACTTAATTATCTGTACAATATTTTCGATTACATATACAAATCTGAAAAGAATTATTTCAGCTTTTTGTATTTTAAAATGGGTATTAATCTCTAAACTAATGTTTTTTCTGCTATTAAGAGTCAATACATTAAAAAATTGTAACAGATTAAAAATACTTGAATTTAATTTTTAAGTAATATATATTGCAGAGTAAGATTTTTACGGTTAAACAATGAAGAAAATTGTACTGCTTTTAATAGTATCGCTTTTTACTCTGACGGTTGCCATCGCCTCCGTAAGTTTTCATTTTTTTACAGCTAAATCTAATTCTGATGGAGTATTAATAGAATGGAAAACAGGAGATGAGGACGGAGTATCAAGGTTTGAAATTGAAAGAAGCGCAGGTTCAATGGAAAATTTTATTTTCATAAAAGCAATAAATGCAACTGGAAATAATTCATTCTATTCATACCAGGATAATAGCGTCTCTTTCAAAATGAGTTCTTCTCTTTATTACTACAGGTTAAAATGCATTAAACCTGATGGCTCTTTTACATACTCTAACACTATTTCTGTTATGTACACTGTTTCAGGAATTAAAGATACCTGGGGCAGTATAAAAGCAATATTCAGGTAATAGAGTTTCAATTTTTTAAAAATAATTTCAAACCTAAACAAAACAAGGAGGTAGCTTTAATGGCAGATTCTAACCGTGTTTTAAATATCACCCCGGAAGAAATTGAATCCGGAAAAGTGATGGCATTCGTTGCATATCTGATTTTTTTTATTCCGCTTTTAATGGAAGATCAGAGACGAAATAAATTTGTAATGTTTCATACGGAACAATCTATTGTAATTGTCATAATTAACGTTGCAGGTATTGTGCTTGGTACTATAGGTTCGTTTTTCTGCATTGGTGTAGTTTTTTATCTTTTGAATTTATTTGCGTTTGTTCTTTTTATAATTGGTATTATTAACGCTCTCGGCGGAAAAGTTGCTCTTCTTCCATTAGTCGGTCAATTCGGAGAAAAAATTAACTTAGTTAAATAGTAACATATAATATAATTTTAACGTAAAGCAATCATTCAGCAATGAATGATTGCTTTTTTATGAACTTTAAAATTGAATAAATATGCCTTCAGATATCAGTACCTCCAGAACATTTTTCCTGATTTCAGGAATAATAAATATTTTAATAGCAATTGGATGGGGTGGCGGTACCTTAACAATTGGAGCACTAACGTGTGGGATCGGTTGTTTAATGGGATTTCTCCCTATTCTCAATATTGTATCTGCAGTAATGGATTTTCTTGCATTCAGTAAGCTTAATAATCTTAATCAGACCGGTACATACGGTACTGTTAACACTGCTGCAATATTTGACATAGTTACAATATTAACCGGTAATGTTGTAAGTATGGTTTTTGGTATTCTTATTTTAACTTATATGCAAAAAGAGGAATTTAAAAGTTTTTTAGTTTCAAAAGGTATTTATTAATCAATGTTTGAAAAGTTACAAAAAGTAAAAGAACGTTATACTGAAATTTCAGCTCTGCTATCAAAACCTGAAATAATTAACAATCAGAACGAATTCAGAACTCTTTCAAAAGAGTATTCTGATTTATCTGAAATAGTTGAAGCTTATGATGAATATTTGAAAATCAATTCGGATATAGAAGCAAATAAATCCATTTTGTTTGATTCAAAAGATGCTGAATTGAAAGAAATGGCTAAAGAAGAACAGATTTTACTCGAAGAGAAATTAGCAAGCATTGAAAATAAAATCAAAGAACTACTCGTTCCAAAAGACCCTGCTGATGAAAAAAGTTCTATACTTGAGATAAGAGCCGGAACAGGA
>Ga0073934_10009335_pt1 | contig 12612 bp, 11 predicted proteins | sample LarsenN4metaG_FD_76834 | JGI IMG/M metagenome (GOLD analysis project Ga0073934, IMG submission 76834) | Hot spring sediment bacterial and archeal communities from British Columbia, Canada, to study Microbial Dark Matter (Phase II) - Larsen... ...
AGCGTGCAGTGCGCTGAGCCTGTAACCGGGTCCTCGGGCACGCCTTTTCCAGGCGCGAAGAAGCGCGAAACGAAGTCGGCGTTGTTGCCGCGCGCTGTGACGATGGTGGCGAAGCGATCCACCTGCGCCAGCAGCCGCATGTCGGGCTTGAGCGCCCGCACTTCCTCTTCGCTGTCGTAGAGCACCATGTAGTCCCGCGCCGCCCACACCTCTCGCGGCGGACGCCCCAACGCCTGGTACAGCATTGAAGTCCCGTCCACAGGTGAAGGCGGACGGGAAGGAAAATTCATCGCCAGAAGGGAACCTTCCTTGATCACGGTGAGTTCTCCGCTGCGGGTTTCAAAAGTGACGCTGTTGCGGCTCGGTTCCAGGAACTGGAAGATGACGAATGCAGTAGCAAGCGTTGCATGCCCGCACAAGTCGACTTCGACGGCGGGAGTCATCCAACGCAGCAGGTACTTCTCGTTCTTTTTGACAAAGAACGCTGTCTCGGACAGATTGTTTTCGGCCGCAATGGACTGCATCGTTTGATCAGGCAGCCACTCCGGCAGCGGACACACCGCGGCGGGATTACCGGCGAACAGCCGGCTGGTAAACGCGTCCACCTGGAACAGCGGAATCTTCATTGATTACTAGTCTAAACGTCGCGCCCCCGGCGGCGTCCCGTGCATGAGCCAAAGTTCTTACTTGTAACGTTGCTCGCCGGGCGCTGCAAGAATGGACGCGATATCGACATCCAGGCCCAATGCCTGGCAATGATACGTGCCGGCGATGCGGATTGCGTGGTCTTTATAAGAAACGGTCATACTGCGTAGCTGGGGATAGATAATCCAAACCTCAGCCGCGCCATCTTGAAGGTACGCAGCCGTTTTGTTCTCGATCTCATGAGCCGAATTGCCCCGCGAAGCGATCTCGATTGCGATCATGGGCGAGCCTTGGTAGTAATCGTTCTCGACCCGCTGGTCAGGCCATGGCACGCTCACGTCGGGAACCAGCATTCCGCTGGATAACTGGTACGCCGTCTCTGACCAGACGCGCTTTGTCGAGAGAACCGCCGATAAAAGCTCAAACAGGAGCTTGGCGACCATGTTGTGGCTAAGATTGGCAGGGGGCAAGGATATGAGCTCTCCGTTGAGCAGTTCCCGCTTGCCGGGAGCATCAGGCAAGTTTAGGAACTCTTCGAGGCTGAGCAGGGTCGTGGCGCCCATATCCCGATGATAACTTCTGGTTGTCACATCCCAAAGAACAGGAAAACATCGCCGCGGGCGTAGGCTAGTCTGGCACGTGCCAGCAGCCCGTCGTGGCGGGCACGAATCGCTTCTTCCTCGCGCTGGGCCAATTCCGATTGGGCGGACACCACCTCCAGGTTGGTGGACAACCCGGCTTCGTAGCGCAGCCGTGAAAGCTCCACCGCTTCACGTGCCGCAGCCGCCGCGCGCAGGGACGCGGCCGCGGCGGCTGCGGCGGCATCGCGCTCAACGATCGCCTGTTGAATTTCCTGCGCCAACTGGTTGTCGAAATGGCGTAGTTCCTGCTGCTGTTGCGCCAAGCGTTGCCGCGCTGCTCGGACCTGGTTTTCTATCCGCCCGCTGGTCCACAACGGAATCGAGAGCGTGGCTCCTACCTGATACGTGGACAGGCTTTGATCTGGCCCTTGACCCAGCAAACCGTAGTCGCCGATGAAGCTCAGCTTCGGCAGCCGCTCGCGTTGCGCGGATTTCTCTTCCTCCCGCAACACAACTCCCCGGGCAACGATGGCTCGCCGTTCGGCGCGGCGGGCTTGCGCCTCTCTGGTCAAGGCCACCGTGTCTTCGGCGCCGGCCACGGGCAGCGCGGGCGGGAGCGGCTCGAGCTCCACCGGGCCGTCCGGGGCAAACCCGGCGGTACGCGCCAGCGCAATCGACAGAGTGTCCCGGTCGCGGCGGGCGAAGGCGAGCGTCGCCTGCTCGCGCTCGAGCTGCTCCTGCGCACGCGCCAAGTCGAGTTTATTGGCAGTCCCGGCATCCACCCGTTCCATCACTTGCTTCAAAGCGGCGCGCGCAAGTTCAATGCGCGCTTCCGTGGCGGCGATACGCGACGCCGCCTGTTGGGCCCCGATGTACAGTTCCAGCAACGCAAGCAGGGTCCGGTCGCGCAGCGTTTCAGCTTCGGCCTGGCTCTGCGCAATCCGGCGCCGGGCAGCCTTAACGCTCGACCACAAGCTGAAGTTGAGTACCGATTGCGTCAGGACCGGACGAGCGTTGAATGTCCTGTACGGGCCGACCCTTGAGGGGAAGCCCGGGAAGATCAACCCGACGCCCTGCAAGTTGTTGGTCTGATATCCGCCGCCGACCTCGACACTAAGCTGCGGTCCGAGAGCGGCGCGCGCCTCCAAGGACCGGGCCTCTGTTTCCAAGACTCGCAAACGAGCCGCGAGGACCTCGGGATTAGCCTTTTCTGCGGCCTCCAAAGCCTCGCGCAGATTGAACTTACGTGGCGCTGTCTGCGCGGTAGCGGCAGTTGCTCCAAGCAGACACAGGAATGGTATCGTTCTCCAAAACATAATGGGTTCCTAATATCCGCGGTAGCGGGAGCGAACGTCCCGCGCAGCGTGAAAGGCGGCCCTACCGCTTCAACTCCAGGTAGGCATCGACGCGCAAACCTACCGGCAACACTTCTCCGGGGTTCAATTCGACGAGCGTTTCGAGGATCTTGGTATCGACGCGCTCGCTGGGTTCACCAGTGCGCACGTTCTTGCGGCCGAGCGCCTGTCCGATGCGCACCACTCGCCCCTTGAACTGGCGATTGCCGTAGGCTTCCGCCGTGACGTACGCTTGCTGTCCCTCGAACAGTTTCGCGACATCGATCTCGTCGACATCGACGCGCACCCGCAAGCGGCTGACGTCGCCCATCGTCACGATCGTAGTGTTTCCGTTGCTCGACACGGCCTCACCGGCCTTGAGGTGCTTGCGCAGGATGCGCCCGTCGATGGGCGCGCGGATGATCGTTTTGGCCACGAGCGCCTCCGCTTCGCGGATTGAGGCTCGCGCCCGCTCCACTTCCGCGGCAGCGCGCTTCAAGTCTTCGACTCTCGTTTCGGTCTCCACCAGTTGCAGGCGCTGTTTGACTGCCTCCACGCGCGCTTCGGCGCTGCGGGCGTCACGATCGCTGTGATCGAATTCGGAGCGGGAAATGGCGCCCCGATCCAGCAGGCTGCGGCGCCGCTCGCGCTCGGCGCGGGCGATATCGCGGTGCACTTCGGCCTCGCGCAACTGGGCTTCGGCTTCCCGCCGCTCCTCCAGGCGAGATCCATTGCGCAGGCGTTCCAGGTTGGCTTCACGCTCGCTCAGGGCGGCTTTCGCCAACTCGACTCGCGCCAGGTAATCCCCGTTTTCCAGGATCGCGATCACCTGGCCACGCCGCACCTCCTGCCCCTCTTCAACGGGAACGGCGCGCAGCTTGCCGTCCAGTTCGGAACCGATTTTCACTTCTTCCGAGGCAGGCTCGACCCGCCCGGCCGCGACGATGGAGCGCCGTTCGGTAGTGTCTGCCGAGATCTGCTTCACATCGGCTTTGGATGCCGCCGAGGCTTTCATCTGGCGCCAGCCAAGCAAGAACACGCTCATCGCCGTGCCCGCCAGCATTACGGTGACTGTTGTGCTTGTTGTAAGTCTCATGCTGCCTGCTCCTCAAGTTTTTCGTTGCGAATCAGCCCATCTTCGATGTGCACGATGCGGTCTGCAAAGTGCAGGACTCGCGAATCGTGGGTAACGATGACTACGGCGCGGTCTTTCTCGCGCGCCAAGCCCGAGAGAATTTCCATTACCGTCTGGCCGCTGGCCGAGTCCAGGGCCGCGGTCGGCTCATCGGCGAGCACGATCGGCGGATCCCCGGCCAGCGCCCGGGCGATGGCGATGCGTTGCTTCTGCCCGCCGCTCAGGTCGGCCGGATACTTGTTGAGCTTCTCGCCGAGCCCGACCTGCTCCAGCAGATCCGAAGCGCGCCGGCGCGCCGTGGCGCCGCGAACGCCCTTAAGATGCAGCATCACTTCCACGTTTTCGCGCGCTGTCAGCGCAGGAAAGAGGTTGAATCCCTGGAAGACGAAGCCGAAATGGCTCAATCGCAGCGCCGGCAGTTTGCTTTCCCTGAGTCCAACCACTTCCTGGCCGTCGATTTTGACGCTGCCGGAGGTTGCCTGGAGAATGCAGCCCATGATGGACAACAGCGTGGTTTTGCCGCTGCCGGAGGGGCCCATCATCATCAGGATTTCTCCCGCGTTCACATCCAGGTCGACGCCGCGCAGCGCATGGACGGCAGCATTGCCGGCGCCGTAGCTCTTGACCAGATTGCGTATTTCGATCATGTTGGTTAGCCTCGGAAGACCATCGCCGGATCGATGGTGGTCGCTTTGCGGATGGAAATCAGGGAAGCGCCCGCACACATGACTAAGGCGAGCAGGACGGCGCCTGCGGCGACCAGGGGCGGAATCAGAATCGGCGCATTCCCCGATTCCGCACCCTTGGACACGAGCAAGGCTACACCGAGCGCGATTGCGTAGCCGGCGATTCCGCTCATGAAGGCTTGCGCCAGTATGACCTGGTAGATGTGGCCGTTGGTGGCTCCCATCGCTTTGAGCGTGCCGAACTCCCGGATGTGGTCCATGGTCGCCGCATAGAGTGTCTGGGCCACAACCACAATGCCGACAATCAAGCCGAGCACCGCGCCCATGATCGTGGTCGATCCGGCGCCGGTGCCGAACAGCCAGTAGTTCTTCGTGCGATCGAGCATCTGTGCATTGGTCAGTACGTCCACATCGGGCAAACGCCGTTGCAGCGCGGTCTGCACGGCGGCAGCATCTGCGCCCGCGCTCAGACGAACCAGAAAGTAGATGGTCTGCCTCTCGTCGAGCCCGATGTAGTTCTGCGAGTTCTTGAAGGTTGTATATACGTAGGGCGAGGTAGTGAAGGAACGAATGCCCCGTGTGAAGCCTACGATGCGCGCGCGCCGGCCGTTAATCTCAAATGTCTGCCCGATTTCTTTCACGCCCAGCTTGTCACGGTACAGTTCATCGATGATGACGGCATCTTCACGCCACAGGTCCTGGACTGAACCTTGAGTCAGGTTCCATGGACCGCCCATGTCGCTATCGGGATGAAATCCGACGACCTGGACCGATTCCTGAGCTCCCGTAGGCAGCTTCCAGTTGACGAAGAAGACGGAATAGCGCTCGACACGCTCCACTCCGGGGGCGCCCAAGGCGAGATAGCGATGGTTCTCCGAGAGCACCGCGCCGCCATTTACATGCGGTATGGATGGAGCGGTAATCCACAGGTCCGCGTTACTGTGGCCCACGATGTTGGAACTGGTATCGAGGAATCCGAGGAAGAGCCCGACTTGGACCAGAATCAGGACTAAGGCAAACACGATCCCCACAAGGGTGACAACTAGACGAACACGATCGTGAATCAGGTTTTTCCAGGCGATAGCTAGCATAACGACGTTCCCGTAGTGAGCACTAGTCTGTACATGAACACTGTTCATTCTGCCGGAAGTGTTCGGGAAATGCAAGAGAAAAATTGATGAAATTCGCCGTTTACGGGCGGAGCGAGCGGAGAACGTGGTCGAGCGCGGTTTCGATCAGCGTTTCGCGATCCACCCAGGGGAAAGTGGGACTGGTAATCAGCAGGCTGGTGGTTCCGTGAATCAGCATCCACACCATTTGGGCGATGGTCTCAGGATCGGCTGGACGGATAACTCCGGCATGCATGCACTCGCGCAATCCCTCGCGGAGTTTGGCGAAGCATTCCATGGCCGCGGCATCGATCTGCGGTTCGCAATACGCAGCTTCGTGCGGATACTGCTGCTCCGGAGTACAAAACGTGATCACGTAATGGTGAGGATGGCGAAGTCCAAAATCGATGTAGCACCGCAAGGACTTACGCATTGAGTCCAGCAGCGGCAGGTTGGCTTGGTGAATCTCATCCAGGGCTGCGCTCAGCTTCAGGAAGGTTTCGTGGATGATCTCGTTGATCAGCTCAGACTTGTCTTTGAAGTACAGGTAGATCGTGGAGGGCGCGTACTCGATCTTGTCGGCAATCCGCCGGATTGAGACATTGCTATACCCCTCTTCCACGAAGAGTTGGGTGGCGGCTTCGACAATTCTCTGTCGTAGCTCCTCTTTTTCTCTGGCGCGGCGCTCTGCGACTCCCATTTACTGTACGCCGTCAGTATACTGAATGGCGTTCAGAATTTCAATCAAGCTGGAACGGGAGTAGCGTCATTCAAAGCGATCTCGATCTTGGGCGGGTTGAGCAGAGTGTTGTGAATCAGGCAGGAATGGACAGACCGCATGACCCCCTCACGCTGCCGCTGGTCGAGCGCTCCCGGGTAGTCCAGTTCGATTTGAAAATCCGCTAGTCTGGCGGGCCCCTTCGTTTTCTGGGCGGAAACGCGGACGCGGAGTCCCTCCAGGGGCAGACTTCGCGCCCTCAGGTACTGCACAGCGTAGTACGCGGCGCAGCTTCCCAAGGAAGCCAGGAGCAGTTCGGGAGGCGTCATGCCTTCGTCGTAACCGCCATTCTCCACGGGCTGGTCAACCACGAGAGTGTGATTCCGCGACCGGATCTCGAACTGGACGTCGCCAAGATGCTCAACACTGATTTCCATCTATGATTGCCTCTGTCTCTGGGGATGCGCATTGCGGCGCAAGGTGACACGACAACGAGGCTCGAAAATCCTGTCACCAGCGAGCCGCTGCTGCATCATCTGCTTTACGATGAAGGCGTGGAGACATTCAACTCCGATGTGGAACTGGCGCGAGCGCTGATGAGCGGCAGCCTGGAAGCGTTCGACCGGTTCGTCGACCGTTATCACGGCAAGCTGTTCCAGTACAGCTACACGGTCTGCGGGCAGCGGGAAGACGCCGAAGAAGTGGCGCAGGAAACGCTGATGCGGGTTTTTGAAAGTATGGATCAGTTGCGCGAGCCCGAACGGCTGAAGGCCTGGGTGTTCCGCATCGCCAAGAACTTCTGCCTGATGAAGCGGCGCAAGAGCGTATTCGCCCCGGAGCACGAATTATCTCTGGACGAGTTACGGCCTGACATTCATGGCGAAGGGGACCGGCGGCTAGAACTGGCCGACTGGTCGGCATTGCCGGAGGAACTTGCAGCGAACGCAGAGATACAAGGTCTATTGAGATCCGCGATCGGTTCGCTGCCGGAGCTGTACCGGCAAGTGTTTCTGCTGCGCGAGATTGAGGGTTTATCCACGGAAGAGACAGCGGAAATTCTGGAAGTAAGCACGGACGTCGTAAAGACGCGCTTGCACCGGGCGCGGCTTGGGCTACGCAAATCGCTGGATGAGTCATTGAGAGGAGCTGAGCATGGCGCCCGATAACTGCAAAGACGTCTTCGCGCGGCTCTCGGAGTATCTCGATCATGAGTTGCCTGCGGGCGACTGCGCTGAACTGGAGGAGCACATCAGGGACTGTCCGCCCTGCGTCGAGTTCGTGGAAAGCCTGCGCAAGACTGTTGGGGTATGCCGCGAGTACCGCTGTCCGGAGCCTCCTCCCACGCTTCCGGAAGAGAAGCGCGCCGCATTGAGGAAGGCATACCTGAAGATGCTGGAACGGCGCGCCGCGGCGCAGCCATAACCCCTTCTGTTCTGTCACCCGGAGTGCGAAACTGCATCGTGGTGACTGAACAGGTATGTGGAATCCTTTACTCCTTATCTTGCCGCTATCGTGGTGTTTCGCCCAGCCGCTTTACAGCGCGCCGTTAACGGTTCAGCAGGCTGTAGAACAGGCGCTGGCAAACCATCCCGCCTTGCGCGCAGGGGCGGCAGCGCGCAAAGCTGCCGGCTCGAGAGTGAGCGAAGCGCAAGGTGCGCGACTGCCGCGCGTCGATTTCATGGAATCGTGGACACGCAGTAACAACCAGGTGTTTGTCTTTGGCTCACTGCTGACGCAAAAGCAGTTCGGCGCGGCCAACTTTGAAATCGCGAAGCTGAATGGTCCAGGCTTCCTCAACAATTTTCAATCGCAACTGGTCGTGGAACAGAGCGTATACGACAACGGGCGGCGTAAATGGCAGATTGAAGCCGCCCGCCTGGGCGAGCAGATGACCGCAGAACAAGTGCGCCGGCTGGAAATGGACGTGATCTCGGGAGTACTGCGGTGCTACTACGGCGCTCATGTGGCGGCGCAGAATGTGCGGCTTGCAGAAGATGCGGTACGAACCGCGGAAGCCGACCTGAAGCGCGCCGAAGCGCGGTTATCGGCGGGTATGGCGACGGAGGCGGACGCACTGGCCGTGCGGGTTCATGTAGCAGCGATGCGCGAACGCTCGATCCGGAGCCGCGCGGAACTGGAAATCGCGAAGGCGGCACTGAACGAAGCGATGGGGCTGCCGCTCGATACGCAGCACGATCTGACAACTCCACTGACGAAGGCGGAAGTGGAGCCAGAAGTTGCCGGCACGCTGGAAAGCGAAGCAGCGTCGAACCAGCCTGTTCTGCGGGAGTTGCGTTTGGGCGCCAAGGCGATCGAGGCACAGGAGAAATCAGCGCGCGCGGCGCTGTTACCCGAAGCTTACTTTCGCGCGGGATTCGAAGCCGACCGCCAGGAGTTCGTGCGGAAGGGCGGCGCGAACTTCCTCGTCAGCGCCGGCGTGCGCTGGAACCTGTTCGACGGCAATGCAAACCGAGCCCGCATTGACGCGGCGAAGCACGAACAGGAGCGAACGCGGCAACAGGAGAAGGCGCTTGAATCGGCCATGAAGCTGGCGGTGCGGCGCGCGTGGCTCGAAGTGGGCGCCGCGAACGAAAGGATCGAAGCGGTGCGCGCCGCCACAGCGATGGCCAGGGAAAGCCTGCGGATTATTCGCAACCGTTATGACGCCGGATTGACGGACGTAACGGAGTTGCTGCGGGCGCAGACGGCGCTGCTGGAGACTCAAACGCGGGAACTCGAGGCGTTGCGGGATCAACGCATCGCGGCGGTGACGCTGGAGTCCGCTCGGGGCAGACTTTCAAAGGATTCCATGGTGGTGAGCCGGTGAAAGGGACAATGATGCGCTTAGGAATGCAGGGAACAATCGGCGCGGTGATGTTGGTGTTGCTGGCGGGAGCCGCCGGATGCTCCAACGGTCATGAATCCGCGGGCGGGCATAAGGAAGGTACGGCGCGCGAACAGGCCGCTCCTGTCACGGTGAGGACCGCAGTGGTGGGGTTATCCGAATGGCCGCGGACCTACGAGGCCGTAGGCACCGTGAAGGCCCGCACCAGCGGCCAAGTTTCCAGCCGGGTGATGGCCTATGTGCGGGAAGTTAAGGTCGCGGCGGGCCAGCGGGTAACCGCGGGGCAGACATTAATTGTGCTGGATGCACGGGATTTCGAAGTGCGGCAGCGCCAGGCCGAAGCGGCGCGCGCTGAGATGAACACAGCGACCGCGGAGGCGGACCACGCGATTGAAGCAGCCAAGGCGAACGTGGAACTCGCCGAAACCACGTTCCGGCGAATAAAAGACCTGTTTGACAAGAAGTCGGTTTCGCAGCAGGAGTTCGATGAGGCGGCAGCGCGGGTGCGCGTGGCGCGCGCAAGCCTGAACATGGCTCAGGCCAAGCGCAGCCAGATTGATTCCAAGATTGCTCAGGTGACCGAGGAAGTGGCCGCGGCTGGCGTACAGAAAGGCTACTCCGTGCTTTCGGCTCCTTTCGGCGGCGTTGTGGTAGCGCGCAATGTGGAACCAGGCAATCTGGCGGTCCCCGGCGCTCCGCTGCTGGTGATTGAGCAGGAATCAGGCTATCGTTTTGAAGCGACGGTTGAAGAATCGCAAAGCGGGAAAGTGAAACTGGGCCAGGCTGCCACCGTGCGACTGGATGCCGGTGGCGAGCCGCTGATCGGACGAGTGAGCGAAATCGTTCCGGCGGTGGATCCGGTGTCACGGGCCTTCATCGCCAAAATCGATCTACCGGCATCTTCTCTGCTGCGATCCGGAATGTTTGGCCGTGCGGCGTTCGCCAGTGGTTCGCAACAGGTGCTGGCCGTGCCCGATGCCGCGCTGACGGAACGCGGCCAGACGCAATGGGCGTTTGTCGTAGATGGCGGAGTAGCGCGGGCCCGCATCGTAACCACGGGGCAGCGCCAGGGCGGCGCTGTGGAGATCCTGTCGGGCCTGGTTTCCGGCGAGAAGATCGTCGCTCCGGTGCCGTCGGGCTTGAATGACGGTGCACGTGTGGAGGTCCGGCAGTGAACGGCGAAAAGCCACTCGGGCCGGCGGGGCGCGTCGCCAGGGCTTTTATCGACTCGAAGCTGACGCCGCTGTTTATCGCAGCTTCCATTGCCGCCGGCGCCTTCTCGGTGTGGAAGTTGCCGCGCGAGGAAGAACCGCAGATTAAAGTCCCCATGATCGACGTCTTCGTCGCCATGCCCGGCGCAAGCGCCCGGGAAGTGGAAGAGCGCGTCACCAAGCCGATGGAAAAACTGCTGCGGGAAATTCCCGGCGTGGAGTACATCTATTCGACGTCAAGCCCAGGACAGTCGCTGGCGATCGTGCGGTTCTATGTCGGGCAGGACGAGGAGAACAGCATCGTCCGGCTGAACCAGAAGATGGCGGCGAACTTCGATCGCATTCCGCCGGGGGCATCGCGGCCGTTGATCAAGCCGCGTTCGATCGACGATGTCCCGATTCTTGCGTTGACGCTTTCGAGCAAGCGTTACGGTCCGGATCAGTTGCGCGCTGTCGCGGCGCAGCTGGTAGACTCCATCAAGCAGGTTGACGAAGTTTCCGAGACGACGTTGATCGGAGGCAACCGCCGCGAACTGCGCGTAACGCTGGATGACGCGCGGTTGAGTTCCTTCGGCTTGACGCCGCTGGACGTAATGCAGTCGATCGGCGGCGGAAACCAACGCCTTTCCACCGGGCGCTTCAACGCCTCCAATAAAGAAGCCGTTCTTGAAACCGGCACGTATCTGCGCAACGCCGAGGACGCCGGGGCGCTCGCGATTGCGGTTGTCAACGGCAGGCCGGTATACCTGCGCGACGTGGCGGCTGTGACGGACGGCGGGCAGGAGCCGTCTCAATATGTCCACCACGGCACCCGCGACGGTTTTTCTCCAGCCGTGACCATCGCCGTCTCGAAGCGCAAGGGCGCGAACGCGATCACGGTCGCCGAAGCGGTGCTGCATAAGGTGGAGTTGCAGAAGGGCCGCCTGGCGCCCGCCGATGTAGAGATCACGATCACGCGGCAATACGGCGAGACCGCCGCCGAGAAATCGAACGAACTGCTGTTCCACATGTTGATCGCGGTGGTTTCGGTGAGCCTGCTGATCGCATTAACGCTGGGATGGCGGGAATCGTGGATTGTTTTCACGGCGATTCCGGTGACGCTGGCGCTGACGCTGACCGTGTTCTTCCTGTATGGCTACACGCTGAACCGGATCACGCTGTTCGCTTTGATCTTCTCGATCGGCATTCTGGTGGACGACGCGATTGTTGTGGTCGAGAATATCGCGCGGCATTGGAAGCTTCCGGAGAATCGCGGGCGTTCCTTAACCGCAATCGCGGCGGAGGCGGTGGATGAAGTCGGCAACCCTACGATCCTCGCGACATTAACCGTTGTGGCAGCGATTCTGCCGATGGCGTTTGTCGGCGGACTGATGGGTCCATATATGCGGCCGATTCCGGTTGGCGCGACCGCGGCGATGCTGTTCTCGCTGATCGTGGCGTTTGTGGTGACGCCCTGGGCGGCCATCCGGCTGCTGAAGCAGCATGGCCACTCCGAGGAAGGCGGAAAAGAAGACCTCTTCACCAGACTGTACCGGCGCGTGATGGGCGTCATTCTGCATCAGCCGGCGGTGCGCTGGGGTTTCCTCAGCCTGGTGGTGGTGTTGTTGCTGGCTTCCTGCGCGCTGGTGGGCATCGGCTTCGTGAAGGTGAAAATGCTGCCATTCGACAACAAGAGCGAGTTCCAGATTGTGCTCGACATGCCGAATGGAACGACGCTTGAAGCGACGGAGCGGGTGGCTCGTGAGCTAGCTCGCGCGGCACTGGAACAGCCGGAGGTGACCAGCGTCGAGACCTACACCGGCGCTTCGGCCCCGTATAACTTCAACGGTCTGGTGCGGCATTACTACCTGCGCGCCGGCGCCAACGTGGCCGACATTCAGGTAAACCTGCTGTCGAAACACAACCGCAAACAGCAGAGTCACGAGATCGCCAAACAGGTGCGGGACCGGTTGCAGCCGCTTGCGGACCGTTTCGGGGCGCGCATGAAAGTAGCCGAGGTCCCACCGGGACCTCCCGTGCTGCAAACGCTGGTGGCCGAGGTCTATGGTCCGGAGCTGAGCGAAAGGCTGATTCTGGCGCGGGAGATCCGGAACGTCTTCAAATCGACGAAAGGCGTCGTCGATGTGGATTGGTACGTGGAAGACGATCAATCCAAACAAACGATCACGGTCGACAAGCAGAAGGCTGCGCTGCATGGCATCAGCGAGGCGGAAATCGTGCGGACCGTCGATATCGTGTCGCGGGGCGACGTCGCCGGGCTGTTGCATGCGGATACCTCGCGCGAGGACGTTCCCATTCTGGTGCGCGCCGCCCGCCCGATGCGTTCAGACCTGGAACGGTTGCAGAGC
>Ga0073934_10009337_pt1 | contig 12610 bp, 8 predicted proteins | sample LarsenN4metaG_FD_76834 | JGI IMG/M metagenome (GOLD analysis project Ga0073934, IMG submission 76834) | Hot spring sediment bacterial and archeal communities from British Columbia, Canada, to study Microbial Dark Matter (Phase II) - Larsen... ...
ACGGTCATCCGGAAGCCCTCCGTGTCGTCTCGGGCGGCGAGTCGAGACAGCGCGGGGAAGAGCACCGTCGCCACCGCCACGGAGAACATGCCCTGCGGCAGCATGTAGATCCGGAACGCCTTCTCGATCGCCGTCGGGGCAAGCTCGGGGTCGAGCAGCCTCGACGCGAACAGCGTGTCGACGACCGCGTTGACGTTGATCAGCCCCAGGCTGAGCGTCACCGGCACCATCAGCGCGAAGACCCGGCGAACCGCCGGGTCGCGCCAGTCGACGACGACGCGGAGGCGACCGTCGAGGCCGCGCAGCCACGGGACGGGGAGGAGCACCTGGATCACCGTCCCGATCAGCACCGAGACCGCGTAGACGTAGAGCTTCGTGTCCAGCGTCTCCGCCTGCGGGACGCCGATCACGAGCCCGGCGATGATCGCGGCGTTCCAGAACACCGGGCTGAGCGCCGGGATCGTGAACTGCTCGTAGCTGTTGAGGATCCCGACGACGATCCCGGAGACTCCGAGCAGCGCGACGATCGGGAAGAGGACGCGCGACAACCCGATCGCGAGGTCCCGGTCGCCACCGGGCTCGCCGAAGATGCCGATGACGAGCGGGGCGGCGACGACGAAGAGCGCCGTCAGGCCGCCCAGCCCGAGCAGCATCAGCCAGAAGAGGCTCGACGCGACACGCCAGGCACGCGCCCGCTCGCCCTTCTCGAGCAGCTCGCTGAAGACCGGCACGAAGGCCCCCGTCAGCGCCAGGTCCGCGACCAGCGCGCGGATCAGGTTCGGCACCTGGAAGGCGACCGTGAACGCGTTGATCTTCCCGCTCGCGCCGAAGTAGTAGGCGGCGACGACCTCCCGGACGAGGCCGAGAACGCGGGAGAGCCCGGTGGCGAGCGCGAAGATCGCGGTCGAGCGGGCGAGGCGGCGGCGGCGCGGCGGGAACGAGAGCCGTGCCGTCCCGTCCGAGGGCTCGATCACCACGCCGCGCTCACGGCCCGGAGAATATGGCGAAGTCGAGAAGTCCGGCCGCGCAGGCCCTCTGGTACCATCGTCCGGCCCGCTTCGGCGGGCGCTTCGTTGCCCGAGCGCGGGCCGGGCGGACAGACGCCGGCCGACGCTCTCGCAGTCACGTCGACGCTCAGGGAATGCCGAACATCAAGCAACAGCGCAAGCGGGTGCGGACCAGCGCTCGCCAACGCCTCGAGAACCTCCGCTACCGCTCGGCGGTGAAGACGCTCGCGCGACGGCTGCGCGACGCCGTCGCCGACGGCGACCAGGAGCGGGTCGCAGCCGAGCACCGGGCGCTCGTTCGGCTGATCGATCGTGCCGCGTCGAAGGGCGCTCTGCACCGCAACGCCGCCGGCCGCAAGAAGTCGCAGGCGGCACGGCTCGTCGCCGGCGAGCCTGAGGCCTAGCCCGGCCCGCGGCCCGTCTCGACCCGCCGCGTGACGTCGACGAGGGCGCGCTCGAGCACGAGCTGGTCGGGCAGACGCGAGCCGCCCTTGACCGCCTCGTCGGCGGACGCGAGCCGCACGATCGCCGCGTCCAGCTCCTCCCCGCCGAACGCCTCGGCCTGGTCGTAGGCCTTCCGAACCGGGTACTCCTTCTTGCGCAGGCGCTTCGCCGCCTCGCCGGGCTGCACGCCCTCGGCGGCGAGCCCGCGGCACGCCCGCACGAGCTCGAGGTGATCGCCGACCCGCCAGACCAGGGCACTGGCCGTCGCTCCCCGGCCGAGCGCCCGCTCCGTCGCGGCCAGCACCGCGCCGACGTCGCGGCGCCCCCACGCGTCGGTCAGCGCCCACGGCGGCGCTTCGGCGCGCGGCGCGACGAACGCCTCGACGGCGTGCTCGTCGACCTCCTCGCCCCCGGCCCACGTCGCGAGCTTGTCGATCTCGAGCGCCAGCTCGTCGGGGCTCTCGCCGACGAGCTCGATCAGCGCCCGGCACGCCGTCGGGGTGGCGCTCGCGCCTGCGCGCTGGAACTGCTCGGCCGTCCAGCGGGGAAGGTCACGCCGCTGGACGTCGTAGACCAGCACCTCCCCGGCCTTCGCGCACGCCTTCGCCAGCGGCGAGTCCTTCCTCAGCTCCTCGCCGACGAGCGCCAGCACGGTCTCGGGCGTGGGCGCCTTCAGGTACTCGGCGAGCGCCTTGGCGTCGTCCGCCTTCCAGCGCTCGACACCGGTGACGAGGACCAGCCGTCCTCCGCCTCCGAAGAGGCCGAGCGCGTTGCACGCGGCGACGGCGTCGGCGCCGGCCGCCTCGACAGCGTCCAGGATCTCGACGGCGGCGGCGTCGAAGCGAGCGCGGAGGCGATCGACCGCGCGGGCGATCTTGGGCCGGTCTCCCCCCGAGAGCAGGTAGACGGGCTTCAGCTCGGTGGCCACGGCGGAACACTACTCAGCGCTCCTCCTGGACCGAGATCGCGCGGCCGTCGGTCTCGACGACGACGCGGCCGTCCAGGTCGGTGCGGAACACCTCGAGGTCCGGGGCGGAGGCGAGCGCGGACAGCGTTGACGGGGCCGGGTGCCCGTAGTCGTTCCCCTGGCCGACCGAGATGACCGCGATGCGCGGACGGAGCGAGCGGAGCAGAGCCGGCAACCCCGCGTCGGCCGACCCGTGGTGCGAGACCTTGAGGATCTCGACCGGGGGCGGCCGCAGCGGCGCGAGGACGTCCGATTCGGCGTCCGCCGTCAGCAGCGCATCTACCTCGCCGTAGGAGGCGAGGACGACGACGGCGTGCCGATTCGGGTCGTCTCCGGGTGAACCCGGCCCGTCGGGCCAGAGCACGCGGAGCCGGAGCCGCCCGACGCGGAACTCCATCCCGGCCCGTGCGGTGACGACCCGGACTCGGTGGTCCTGCGCCTCTGCGAGCGCAGCGTCCTCGTCCGGGCTCGCGGCCGGGAGCCGCGGGTCGAGGATCGCCCCGACCCCGTGCCTCGCGAGCACGGAGGCGGCGCCGCCGACGTGATCTCGCTGTGGATGGGTCAGGACGAGCAGCGAGAGGCTCGTCACCCCCAGCCGCTCGAGCTGGCGATCGACCCTCGCCTCGGGTGGTCCCTGATCGACGAGCACCGCTCCGCTGGGCGACTGCACGAGCACCGAGTCGCCCTGGCCGACGTCGAGGAACGAGATGCGCAGCCCGGTCGGTGGAGGCGGGGGCGAGGAGCGCGGCCACATGCTGCAGCCCACGAGGACGACGGGCAGGGACGCGGCGAGGGTCGCCAGCAGGCTCCGCCGCCAGCGGGGGAGCCGGACGGCGGCCACGAGGAACGCAGCCGCGGTCACGACGAGCCCGAGCGCCGCCGCCGACGTGATCTGGGCGCCGGGAAGGCCGCCCACGAGCCGCGCGCAGGTCGCGAGGTACGCGGCGAGCCAGCCGTTCGCCCAGCCGAGCGCGACGGCCGCGTCGGGCAGAAGCTGATCGAGCGCGACGGCCGCGAGCGCGAGCCAGAGCAGTGGCGCGACGACAGGGGCCGCAAGGGCGTTGCCGACGACCGAGTAGAGCGGGATCGCCCGGAAGTGCAGCCAGACGATCGGTGCCGTCGCCAGCCCGCATGCGACCGACACGGCCAGCACGCCCGCGAGCGGCCTTGGCACGGGGTACCCGTCGAGCCATCGCATGAGGGGCGGGACGAGCGTGAAGATGGCGACGACCGCCGCGAACGAGAGCTGGAAGCCCGGCTCGAGCAGCGTGTACGGATTCCAAGCGAGCAGGCAGGTCGCGCCGACGAGCAGGAACCACCAGCGATCCCGTTCCCGCGCGAGGAGCCACGCGAGCGACGCTAGCGCGCCGGCGATCCCGGCCCGAACGACCGACGGCTGGAGTCCCACGGCGAGCACGTAGCCGCCGATCGCCGCGAGCGCGCCGACCTCTCCCACCGCCCTCGACAGGCCGGCCAGCCACGCGAGCAGCAGCACGGATCCGGCGACGAGGCCGACGTTCTGCCCGGACACGGCGAGCAGGTGGTACAGCCCCGACGCGCGGAAGCTCGTTCGCAGGCTCTCGGAGAGCCCCTCGTCCTCGCCGAGGACGATGCCGGCGAGCACCGCCCGCCGCTCGCCCTGCAGCCCGGGCGCGAGCGACCGGCCGACCCGTCGCCTGATCCCGTCGGCAATCCCAGCCAGGCCGCCCCGCACGCCGACCTGACGCCAGCTCGACGCGCCCAGGACCGCGTGGACTCCCTGCCGCCGCAGCCAGGTGCGCTCGTCGAACCCTTCAGCAGGCCCGCGTGGCGCCCGGAGCGTGCCGACGAGCTCCAGCACCGCGCCCTGCGGAGGCGAGCGCCCGGAAGGGAGCTGCAGGAGCACCGGCTCGTCGACGTCGAGCGTTCCGAAGCGGCGCACCTGCGCGGGCGCACGGACCGAGAAGCGGGAGCGCCGTGCCGGCCCGGTGACCACGACCTCCGCCTGCTCCGTACGGCCGATCTCGGGGCGCAGCACGCTGCGGTCGAGGGCCGAGAGCCGCGCGCTCCCCCAGGCGAGGCCGGTCAGCACGAGCGCGGCGCCGACGAGCGCCAGCCTTCGAGAGCCCGATCCGGCGACGGCCGCGAGCAGCAGCGATGCGATCGCCCCAGCCTCGGCCAGGTCCGGGAGAGGCCGAAACGCATTCGAGGCAGCGAGGCCGAGGCACAGGGCGCCGACGAGGAGATGTGGCCAGAACGCCGTCACCAGCCGGGTCACGGCGTCACCAACCCTCGCAGCTGCTCGAGCCGCGCTGGGCCGATGCCGGGGATCGCGTCGAGCTCGTCGACCGAGCGGAAGCCGCCGTGCTCCGAGCGGTAGTCGAGGATGTTCTGGGCCGTTACCGGGCCGACCCCGGGAAGCGCGTCGAGCTGCTCGAGCGTGGCGCTGCTGAGGCTGACCGGACCGGCCGGCGCCGTCTCCTCCCTGCTTCCCAACGGAGACGGCGCCGACGGCTCGACCCGCCTCGGCACGACCACCTGCTGGCCGTCGCCGACGGTCGCCGCGAGGTTGACCTGCTCGAGGCTCGCCTTCGGCGTCGCGCCGCCAGCGCGCGCGACCGCGTCGGCGATCCGCGATCCCTCGGCGAGCCGGTACAGCCCGGGGCGGCGAACCGCCCCGACCACGTGGACGACGAGCTTCGGCCGCGCCGAGGCGACGAGCTTCGCCGGCTCGGCCGGCCGCGCGGTCTCGGGCGCCGAGCGCCCGCCGAGGAAGAGCCGGCTGCCGAGGACGAGCAGGCAGGCGAGCACGAGCGCCGCGACGAGCGCCTGACGCCGCGAGACCGGAAGCGACGGCACGCCGTCCATGGTCGCGACCCCGGGCACGCAGGTGTGTCACGGGACCGTCAGAACTTCGTGCCAGCTACGGGCGCCGGCAGGCAGCCGGCCCCGCCGGCGAACTGCCCTACACGACGAGGTTGACGAGCTTCCGCGGGACGACGATCGTCTTGCGGATCTCCTTGCCGTCGAGGTGCGCGCTGACGCGCGGCGACGCCTTCGCCGTCGCCACCAGCTCCTCGTCCGAGAGGCCCGCGGCCACCTGCACGCGGTCGCGCACCTTCCCGTTCACCTGGACGACGAGCTCGAACGTCTCGTGCTCGAGCATCGCCGGGTCGTGCACGGGCCACGGCGTCTGCCACAGCCGCTCGCCGCCGAGCTCCTCCCACAGCTCCTCGGCCAGATGCGGCGCGTAGGGCTGGATCAGCGACACCGCCGTCTCGGCGGCGAAGCGCGCAGCCGGGCCGGTGGGATCGCGCGACAGCACGTTGACGAGCTCCATGATCGCAGCGATCGCCGTGTTGAACGACTGGCGGCGGCCGATGTCGTCGGTGACGCGGGCGATCGTCTCGTGCGTCTTCCGCGCGAGCGGCCCGTCGCCCGGCTCGCACCTGGGCGCGCGCTCGGCCACCTCGCCGACGATGCGACACAGCCGGCGGATGAAGCGCACCATGCCTTCGATGCCCTCCTCCGTCCACTCCATGTCCTGCTCGGCCGGCCCGATGAACAGGATGTAGAGGCGGACCGGGTCGGCGCCGTACTCGTCGACCAGCTCGTCGGGGCTGATCACGTTCCCGCGCGACTTCGACATCTTGCGGCCGCCGAGCTGCACCCAGCCGTTCGAGAAGAGCCGCACGAACGGCTCGCGGAAGCCGAGCAGACCGACGTCGTTCAACGCCTTCATGAAGAAGCGCGCGTAGATCAGGTGCATCGTCGCGTGGTCGACGCCGCCGATGTACTGGTCGACCGGGCCCCAGAAGTCGACGACGTCCCGATCCCACGGCGCGCCGTCGTTCCGCGGATCGCAGTAGCGGAGGAAGTACCACGACGAGTCGACGAAGGTGTCCATCGTGTCGACCTCGCGGCGGCCCTCGGCGCCGCAGCGCGGGCACGGCGCGCACACCCATTCCTCCGCAGTCGCGAGCGGCGACACGCCCTTCGGCTGGAAGTCCTCGACCTCTGGCAGGAGCACCGGCAGCTGCTCGTCCGGCACCGCCACCTCGCCGCACGACGGGCAGTGCACGATCGGGATCGGGCAGCCCCAGTAGCGCTGGCGCGACAACAGCCAGTCGCGGAGGCGGTAGCTGGTGGCGAAACGGCCCTTGCCCGACTCGGCGAGCCACTCCACGATCGCCCGCGCCCCGTCGGGCGCGCCCAGGCCAGAGAACTGCCCCGAGTTGACGAGCTGCTCGCGCTCGGTGTGCGCGACGAACGCGCCCTCGGGCGCATCGCCGTCGGCCGGCGCGACGACCTGGACAATCTCGAGGCTGAAGCGCTCGGCGAACTCGTAGTCGCGCTCGTCGTGGGCAGGCACGGCCATCACCGCGCCGGTGCCGTACTCCAGCAGGACGTAGTCGGCGATCCAGATCGGGATCTCGGCGCCGTTGACGGGGTTCGTGATCGTCAGCCCGGTGGGGACGCCGGTCTTCTCGCCTGCGGCGCGGTCCTCGCCCCGCTTGGTGGCCGCCCGGCGAACGTAGTCGCGGATCTCGTCGCCGTTCGGCACACGCGCAGCGATCGTCTCGACGAGCGGATGCTCCGGCGCGAGCACGAAGAACGTGGCACCGAAGAGCGTGTCCGGCCGTGTCGTGAAGACCGGGATCTCGACGTCGAGCTCCTCGGAGCGGAAGACGACCTCGGCGCCCTCCGAGCGGCCGATCCAGTTGCGCTGCATCGCGAGCATGCGGTCCTGCCACTCGAGCTGCGCCATGTCGTCGAGGAGCTGGTCGGCGTAGGCGGTGGTCTTGAAGAACCACTGCTCGAGGTAGCGCGCCTCGACCTCGGTGCCGCAGTACTCGCAGACGCCGTCGCGGACCTGCTCGTTCGCGAGCACGACCTGGTCGGCCGGGCACCACTTGACCGGAGCCTCCTTGCGGTAGGCGAGGCCCGCCTCGAACAGCCGTAGGAACAGCCACTGCGTCCAGCGGTAGTACTCGGGCTCGTGCGTCGAGAACTCGCGCGACCAGTCGAACGACCAGCCGATCCGCTTCATCTCGTCGCGGATGTGGGCGATGTTGCGCTCGGTGATCTCGCGCGGATGGCCGCCCTCGCGAATGGCGGCGTTCTCGGCCGGAAGGCCGAACGCGTCGTAGCCGATCGGGTGCAGGACGAGCCAGCCCGAGCGGCGGCGAAAGTGCGCGAGGACGTCGCCCAGCGTGTAGACGAGGACGTGCCCCATGTGCAACGTCCCCGACGGGTAGGGGAGCATCTCGAGCACGTAGATCTTGCGCGAGCGGTCGGCGGCGGCCGGCTCCGCGGGATTGGCGACCTCGAAGGCGCGCGCGTCCTCCCAGACACGCTGCCACTTCGCCTCGATCTCCCTGGGGTCGTACCGCTCCATCGCCTCGATCTCTACGCCCTAGAAACGAAAAAGCCTCTCGAACGAGAGGCCACGGGAAGCTGCCGCGGCGCCGCCGCGTTGCCTCCCTGAACTACACGAGCAGGCCCTGCATCGTCGGCTGAGAGTAGCACCTGCTAGCGTCGCCGTCATGCTCGATCTCTTCCCCGACACGGCCCGGATCGAGGGCGGCCAGCTCGTTCTCGGCGGCCGGCGCGCCGTCGACCTCGCCGACGAGCTCGGGACGCCCCTCGTCGTCTTCTGCGAGGAGACGGTGCGCTCCCGCGCCCGCGCCTACCGCGAGGCAGCCCCCGAGGCGGTCGTCCTCTACGGCTCGAAGGCGTTCCCCAACGCCGCGCTGCTCGCGCTCCTGGCGGAGGAAGGGGTTGGGGCCGACGTGTCGACCCTCGGCGAGCTGGAGCTCGCGCTCGCGGCCGGCGTGCCGCCGGAGCTGCTCGTCGTGCACGGCAACAACAAGGCCGACGAGGAGCTCGAGCGCGCTGCGGCGGCCGGTGCCTGGCTCGTCGTCCTCGACTCCCTGGACGAGGTCGAGCGGGCCGCGGCGGCCGGGGTGCGGCGGGTGCTCGTCCGGGTGACGCCCGGGATCGATCCCGACACGCACGACGCGATCAAGACGGGCCATCACGGCTCCAAGTTCGGCCTGCCGCCGGACCACGCGCTGGAGGCGCTCCGGCTGGCCGGCGACGCGGGTCTCGAGCGCGAGGGATTGCACGTCCATCTCGGCTCGCAGCTGCTCGACAGCGCGCCGGCGCGGTTCGCGACTGACTGGCTCGCGGCGTTCTCGGCCGAGTGCCGGCGCGAGCTGGGCTGGACGCCGTCCGTCGTGGACGTCGGCGGCGGCCTGGGCATCCCGTACGTCGAAGGGCAGCAGGCGCCGACGATCGAGGAGTTCGTCGGCGCCGTTCGCGAGCGGCTCGGGCGGTCGTGGGAGCTGCACGAGCTGCCGACACCGCGGCTCGTCTTCGAGCCCGGCCGCTCGCTCGTCGGCCAGGCCGGCGTCACCCTCTACCGCGTCGGGGTGGTCAAGCGGACGAGCGAGCAGACCGTCTACGTCGCGGTCGACGGCGGGATGTCGGACAACCCTCGCCCTCAGCTCTACGGCGCGCGCTTCTCAGCGCTCCTCGCCAACCGGGCGGACGAGCCCGCGGTCGGCCCGTTCACGATCTGCGGCAAGCACTGCGAGTCGGGGGACGTCTTGATCGAGCACGCGGAGCTGCCCGAGCCGCACCGCGGCGACCTCCTCGCGGTGCCCGCCACCGGCGCATACACGCTCGGCATGGCCTCCAACTACAACGCGGTGCCGCGGCCGGCGGCAGCGCTCGTCGGCGGCGGCGACGTCCGGCTGATCCGCCGCCGCGAGACGGTCGCCGACCTGCTGGCTCTCGAGGCCTAGTCCCCACGGGGGAAACAGCCGGTTTCCCCCGTGTACCCCCTTCCCATCAGTCACCAGGCGCTGTCGCGCCTGTGGCTCCGCCCGGCCAAGCCGGGCTACGCCGGCTGAGTGGCAGGCAAGGGCGACGGTTTCGCCGATCCTTCGCCCAAGCCCTCATGGTCAGCCACGATCATCGCCGCCAGCCGCTCGTAGAGCGGTCTCGCGGTCCAGTAGGAGCCGTGCCCGCCCGCGCCGATCTCCAGCTCCTCGAGCTGGGGGCTCCCGGCCGGCGGCTGCGGCCACGCCGAGCCCGAGGCCCAGGTCGAGGGGGGCGGAATGAAGACGGTCCTCCCGATCAGGTCGCCGGCGGCGGGAACGTTGACCCACTCCCGCGTGACGGCTCGGACGAAGCTCGTCCGCGTCGAGAGGTCGGCGAGACCCCCCACCCAGGCGAATTGCGCGGGGAAGCGCTGGAGATAGAGCTGGCGCAGCGGGCAGCCGAACGTCATCAGCGACACCTCTGGCGGCAACGGAACGCCGTCCTCGGCCAGCAGCGCCGTCGTCAGCACCGTCCCCTGGCTGTGCGCGACGAAGACGATCCGGTCGTAGGGAGCCTTCTCCGGCCTGGCGAGGTGCTCGAGTAGCGCCTGGTAGCGGTTGAGCATTCGCTGACGAGGCATCGCCCGCGCGGTCTGGCCGAGCACGTGTCGATCGCGGCCCCCGATCGACACGGCCTGGAAGCCGACCGGCTCGCGGAGGAACGTGGCCACGTCGTACGGCCGGTCGAGCAGGGCGCGTACGGCCTCGGAGGCCTTGCCTCCCCGGGCCAGCTGACCCGGGCCGAGTCCGATGAACCTGGCCGTGATCGCAAGCGTCGTCACTCCGTACCCCGTGATCGCGGCGATCGTCGGCGTCCACTGCCAGCCGCGATCGAACGGCAACGGCACGAACGGCAGCCACGCCGCTGCCGCCGCGTAGCACGCAGCTATCCCGGCGACGAGCAGCAGCACCGCGGTGACGCCGTTGTCGAGCAGACGGAGGAGGAGCGAGGTCGCCGCGGCTTGGCGATTCGCCCGCACCGCGGGGTCGGAGCTGCCCCGTAGATGCCCTGCGCCGAGCAACAGGAAGACGGTCGCGAAGAGAAGCGCGAGGAAGAGCGCGACCGTGCACGCGTACGCCAGCGAGATCAGGTTCTGGGCCAGGAGCTGGGCGCCCCAGCTCCACGCGTTGACGACCCCGTCCTCGGGTGCGCACTCGGCGACGCGCCAGTCGGCGGGATCGTCCAGGCACCACGGGAACCCGGTCGTCGCCGTCCAGTCGACGTTCTTGCTCACCTTCTGGCCCAGCGCCCCGACGGCGGCGCTGATGATCCCCATCAGCGTGGCGACGCCGAGCGGGCCGACGCCGATCGTGACCATCGCCGTGATCGTCCGCCGCCAGCGGCTGTGGTCGACGAGGAGCCGCATGGCGAGGGCGGCGATGCAGAGCGCGGCCGCTCCGAGCACGAGCAGCCACGTGAGCCTGAGCGGGTACGCGGCGAGCCAGAGGACGGTGTCGGCGAGAGCGAGCTCCAGACCTCGGACCTCACCGGGCTCGCCTCCGCGCTCGAAGATCCGCCAGACGCAGATCCCTGCCGCCAGGAGCAGGGCGGCGACGCCGAGCAGGAGCGCGGGCGATCGCCTGCTGTCCCGCTCGTAGCGATGGAGGAGCATGAGACCGGTGACGGCCAGCGCGGCGCCGTACAGCGCCAGGGCAGTCCACGCGAGCTCGTCGCCGGAGCCGCGCAGGCCGAGCGCGATCGAGAGGGCGCCGGCGCCCATCAGCAGCACCGCCGTGGCGACGACCACAGGGACTCCCACCAGCCACTCGACGACACCGAGCAGGTGGTAGTCGAGCCGTCGCAGAACGTCCTGCTCTGGCGGCAACGCCTGAGGCTCGCGGCGAACCGGGCCGGCGTCGCTCAACGCCTTCCGTCCGACCGCGGGCAGGGCGAGGAAGAGCCCGAAGAACGCGGCCACGAACGAGCGGAGCGCAGCCGGGAAGCGGCTCAAGTCGGCCCACCAGTACTCGTAGACGTCGACCGCATAGCGGCTGTCTGCCGAGCGCAGCGCGAAGCGGTCGAGCGGCTGGATGACTCCGCCGGCGACGGGGTACCACTCCGCATACTGCTCCGGCGCGCCGAAGCCTGCGCCGACGAGCCCGTTGGCGACGCGCCGGGCCGCCTCGCCGCGTGGGCTGTCGCCGACACCAGCCGCGACGACAATGGCGACGCGGGTCGCGCCGGGGGCCGCAGGCTCGCCCTCTCCCGCCATTGGCCGCTCCTCCGGACGGCGCGCGAAGCCTTCGCCGCCGGATTCTAGACGGAAACGCGCGAGAAGCGGCCTCGCGCTCGCGACGGGCTGGCCCCGGCCGATCCGAGTCGGACTGTAACAGACTGTTACTTACCGAGGATCCCGAGCAACCAAGCCGCTGTCACCCAAGTAACAGTCTGTTACTTGGGGCTTCGGGGCGCACGAGGCACCCGCAACTCGGAGGCGAGCAGCTAGCGTCCCCTCGGTGAGCGAGCACACCGTCGTCATCTGGTCCGACTACATCTGACCGTTCTGCCGCATCGGCCAGCCGACGGCCGAGTGGCTCGCGGGCCGGTTCGGCGCGCAGGTGACGTGGCTCCCGTTCGACCTGCATCCCGAGTACCCCGCCGAGGGCATCCCGCGCGCACAGCTGATCGCGCGCTACGGGCCGGCGATGACCGACCGGGTCCGGGAGATGTTCGAGGGCGTCGGACTCGTGTACAACCCGCACCCCGAGGTCGTCCCGAACACCCTGCGGGCGCTCCGGCTCACGGAGCTGGCGCGCGAGCGAGGCCTCCACGAGGGGGTGCACGACCGCCTGATGGACGCGTACTGGGCCGAGGCGCGCGACATCGGAGACCCGGACGAGCTGCGCGCGCTCGGAGCCGAGACCGGGCTCGACCGGGACGAGGTCGACGGCGTTCTGGCCGGCGACGCTTTCGCCGACCAGGTGCGCGCCTCGACCGCGCAGGCCCACGCGATCGGCGTGACGGGCGTCCCGGCGTTCCTGCTCGACCAACGGCTGCTCGTGCTCGGCGCGCAGCCGCAGGCGATCTTCGAGCGCGCCTTCGCGCGATTGGACGAGCTGGACTCGCCCTAGGCGGCTGCGAGCGCGCTCGCGTCCGTGACCGGCGCCTGGCAGGCGAATCGCTCGCAGACGTACACGGCCGGCCTTCCGCCGACCAGGCTCTTCCCGGCGAGGAGCGGGACGTCCTCGGCGGGACCGAAGGCGACGACCGCGTTCGGGTCGTAGGGCGCGAGCGCGGCGCGGGCCACGTCGCTCTCGGGCGGCCCCACGATGGCGAGTTCGCGCGGCGGAGCGAAGTGCAGGTCGAGCGCGCACAGCGCGAACCC
>Ga0073934_10009340_pt1 | contig 12606 bp, 13 predicted proteins | sample LarsenN4metaG_FD_76834 | JGI IMG/M metagenome (GOLD analysis project Ga0073934, IMG submission 76834) | Hot spring sediment bacterial and archeal communities from British Columbia, Canada, to study Microbial Dark Matter (Phase II) - Larsen... ...
AACTGGATCGCCCGCGTGATCACCGACCTGCTGCACGACAGCTCGGACTACATGACGCAAGTCCCCGCCGGATAACGGCCGAACGCGTTCGTCGAAATCAATGAGGAAATCGGAACTACTGAGGCTGGATGTAATCAGTCCGCGATCCGGCGACATGGCCCGCGTTTCGAGGACCTCCCCCCTCGGTGTGGAGCGTGTCGCCGATGAACACCGGCGCAACAAACCGCACGCGGTCGATGCCGGCAATCGTCTGCACCGACCGCGGCCAGAACGAAGTCCACCGCGCCCGGCCGATGAGGTTCACCCCCACCACCAGCGCCAACAGCCCGTGGGCAATGCGCCGTCCGGCCGGCAGGCGGCGCGCAAACTCTTCATCGACGTGTATCGGGTTCCAGTCGCCCGTGAACCCGGCAAAATTGACCACGTCGGTCTCGGTGACAGTGCGTCCGGGCGTGACGATGCGGTCGCCAACCTGGGTGTCTTCGAAGTACTCGCGATGCATGCGCGCGGCCTCGGCCGAAACGCCCTCAAGTCCGGTTTCCGTTCGTCTTGCGACGACGCGCTGGCGCGGTGTATCCTGCGGTTCGCCAGATCACGCGGCCATCCGGCGCAACTTCGTGGGCGATCGGTCGCTGCAGGATTTGCACGCGTTTGACGCCGGAGCGGCAGCTTATCATATCGCCGTCGCTCGAAGAAACCCTGCAGGATGCCGGTTTGATTTCGTTCCTTGCAGGGGCGTTTGGCGCGCGAACTTCGTCGTCGACGCGTCGGTCGCAAAGGGTTGTTGATGCACGTTTGCTTCGGATTGCTGGCCGCGACGGTTTGGGAATCGATGTGGATTCGCCCCATCCGGCCGTTGCGGGTGCTGGCGATGCTGCTTGGCGTGACCTGCTTTCTGCTGTTCGAGTTCTGGCTGTCGTTCTGCCTGGCGCTCGACTACCTCTTCTTTCCGGGCTGGCGTCGAACGGAAGTCAAGGCGCCGGTGTTCATCATCGGCAACCCCCGCAGCGGCACCACGCACTTGCACCGCCTGATGGCCCTCGATGAAGAGCGGTTCACCACGTTCCCGGCCCACGAGCTGTTCTTTCCGGCCGTCACGCAGCAGTGGCTGCTTCGGCTCTTCGACCGGATGGATCCGTACCTCGGCAGCCCTTTTCGACGACTGCGGGAACGGATTGAGCGGCGCGTGTTCGCCCCCCGCGATGCGATGCACCGGCTGCGCTTCAACGAGCCGGAAGAAGACGACAACGTGGTCGTCCACAAGTTTGCCTCGCCGGTATTGCTGGCGATGTTCGGCAAGTCGACGGCACTCGTGTCGCGGTTCAGGTTCGATGAAGCCCCCTCGTCGTTTCGACGCGACGTGACCGAGTTCTACCGGGCCTGCCTGCAGCGGCATCTCTATTGGGCGGGACGCGGGCGGACGCTGCTGTCCAAGAATCCCACGTTTCCCCTGAAGGTCCGCACCATCAAGGAGGCGTTTCCCGACTGCCGGTTCGTATATATCCTGCGCAATCCCGCAGTTGCGATTGCGTCGATTCATTCCATGTTCGTCACGGGACGCGCTCGCTGGGGTGCGGCAACTCCGCCTCCGGAGCAGGTGCGGCGGATGTACGACAACTTGTGTTACATGTACCGGCACGCGTTCGAGGAGCTCGAACGGATGCCGCAGTCGGACGTTTGCATCGTCGAATACGAAAAGCTGGTGGCCGACCCCCGGGCCGTTGTGCACGAGATTTACGACCGCCTGCAGTTGCCCCGGTCGGAGGCCTTCGAGCGGCGGCTGGACGAGGCCACCGCGGCAGCGAAGCGGTACACCAGCCGGCATCTGTACTCGCTCGAGCCGGTGGGCGTGACGGCAGACGACGTCCGCGCGGCGCTCCCCGTCATCTACGACCGCTTCCAGTTCGAGGAACGAGTCGCCGAAGCGGAGCCGGCCACCCACGTGAACTGAGGAAGCCCGGCATTTTCTGAAATGCCGGGCTTCTCGATCAGTCGTGGTCGCCTGCGTGCGAAGTTGGACCCGGTCGTTGTTTCAATCTGCGCCGCCGATATACAATTGACTCGATTCCGTCGTGGCGGATCTCCGTCGGCGGAACAGACACCGGAGATGCGGTGATGAGAGCGGGCAGGTTGGTTGCGGTCGTGCTGTGGGCAGTTCTGGGTTGTCTCGCCGCTGACCTGTGCGCGCAGCAAGTTCCGGGAGCCGGTGAGACAGCCGCTGCCCCTGCAGCCCCCGTCGCGGCGGCGCCGGCGGCGCGCCCCGCCGATGCCTTTCCCAGCGTGTCGGGAAGCCTGTACTTCACCGGCGGCAAGTGGATGCGCCGCGATCTGGCCGGCTTCTACCTGAGTTGGATCAAGCTGATTTATCTGTTTGCCTTGTTCGGGTTGTGGCTGTGGACGGCCAACTGGATCGACACTGACTCCACCGCGCTTAAGGTCCGCAACGAGTTCTGGAACGGCGTGTTCCTGATGGCCGGCGTCGGGGGCTTCGTGCTGGCCTTGTGCAGTCCCAACTTCCTGCTGGCATGGACCTGCATGACGCTGGTGGGCTACGCCGCGCCGGTCGGCTTCTACGTCTACGAGCGGAACCAGCGCGTGCCCGATTCGGGGAAAGTGCTCACGCCGCGGCACCTGCGGGGAGTGGCCATCCGACTGCTCGCGAGAGTGGGGATCCACATCGGCGGCAAGGGGACCGTGTCGACCAGCGCCGGTCCGCCAATCAAGCTCATCGGCAAGTCGGGCAAAGGCGCGGGCGAGGTGGACCGCTCGCGGCAGGTGGAAAACTCCAAGGGCTACATGGCGGCGAAAGAGCTGCTGTACGACGCCATCCTGCGGCGCTCGACCGACGTGCACCTCGAACCCAAAGAAGACGAGATGCAGGTCCGGCTGCGCATCGACGGCGTGATGCACGTTGCCGAGCCGTTCGACCGCGCCACCGGCGACGCCATCGTGAATATCTTCAAAGTCCTCTCGGCGATGGACATCACCGAGCGCCGCAAGCCGCAGGACGGCAGCTTCCGCGCCGAGATGGAAGACCGCGAGATCGATTTCCGCGTGGCCACCCAGGGGCTGCAGGCCGGCGAGAAAATGAGCTTGCGCATTCTCGACCAAAGCGCGTCCGTGAAGACGCTCGCCGATCTGGGCATGCGCAAGAACCTGATGGACCAGATCATCCAGGTGATCCAGCAGCCGCACGGCATGTTCCTGAGTTGCGGTCCCACCGGGGCGGGCAAATCGACCACGTTGTACGCCGCACTGAAGGAGATCGACCCGCTCGAGAACAACATCATCACCATCGAAGACCCCGTCGAATACAAGATGGAGAACGTCACGCAGATCGAGATCAACACCAAAGCGGGACAGACGTTCGCCGGGTCGCTGCGCAGCATTCTGCGTCAGGATCCCGACGTGGTGATGGTGGGCGAGATTCGCGACGGCGAAACGGCGAAAATCGGCTGCCAGGCGGCCAACACGGGCCACATGGTGTTCTCCACCATCCACGCCAACGATACCATCACGGCGCTGTCGCGGCTCATCGACCTGGGCGTGGAGCCGTTCATGCTGGCCGATTCGCTGTCGGCCATCCTCGGCCAGCGGCTGGTGCGGAAGTTGTGTAACGATTGCAAAGAGGCATACAAGCCCACCATCGACGAAATCCAGCGGGCTGGTCTGCCCGCGGAAAAAGTCGAGAAATTCTATCGCCCCCCCAAGAATCCGACCGCGACCTGCCCCACGTGCAACGGCATTGGCTTCCTGGGGCGGATTGGCGTGTACGAGCTGTTCGTGCTCTCCGACCGCATCCGCGACATGATCCGCGAAAACCAGGGCATGACCGCCGTGAAAGCCGAGGCCCGCAAGAACGGTATGTTGTACATGAAGGAAGAAGGCCTCCGGCTCGTCGTGAAAGGCATCACGTCTCTCGACGAACTGCTCCGCGTTGTGAAATGACATTTTCAGAAGCCCAAGGATGGCTATCCCTGGGTCTCTTACGAGCTGACACCACCATGACGCTCTTCGACCTCATCTTGCTGGCGATTCTGGGCGGCGTGACCTGGATGGTCTCCAACGACGGCGCCTGGAGCGCGGGCGTGACCTTCCTGTGCACGCTGCTGGCCGGCTTGCTCGCGATGAACTTCTTCGAGCCGCTCGCTATCCTCCTCACCGGCGCCATGAGCGAGTGGGAATACCGCTGGGACATGGTGTCGCTGGTGGGCTTGTTCGTGGGTTTTGTCTTTCTGTTGCGCTTGGCGACGGAACGGTTTGTGCCCACGTACATCCAGGTGCCGGCGATGGTGGACAACGTTGCCCGCTGGGCGTTCGCGTTCGGCACCGGCTACGTCACGATGGCTTTCCTGTTCACTGCCGTGCACACCGCCCCGCTGCCGCGGGAATTCCTCGGTTTCCGGCCGGAGAAGGCGATGTTCTGGGGTCTCGCGCCCGATCGGCAATGGTTGGGCTTCACGCAGTATGTCACCGAGAAGGCATTCGCGCGGTACGACCGCAACATTGGTTACAGCGGGACCAAGCCGCTGCCGCACGCGTTCGACGCCGAATACCTCCCGATTCCCTTGGGCGACGGGAACACCTACTCGAACACGATCTTCCCGTCGTTCCCCATCCGCTATGCGATGCGACGCGGCGGGGCTGCAGTCGCGGCAGCGGCCCCTGCATTGCCTCCCCCGCGTCCCGCGCCGGCACCCGCGCCAGCCACACCGGGAGGAACGGGCGGTGGCGGACCGGCGGTGGGATTCTGAACGTTCTTTTTGTGCGCTAGCGCGATGCGCTTATGGCGCGCTCAGCGCCGCCACCGCATCGGCGCGCGTCGCGTGCAGTGGCCACAGCTTGTCGAGGTGCGTCACTTCGAGCACTTCGCGGCAATAGGCCTGCAGGCCGCACAGGCTCATCTTTCCCCCCGGCTTCTGCTGCACGCGGTTCCACACGCGGAACAGCACTTCGATGAAGCCCGACCCGAAGAACTCGGTATGCGACAGGTCAATCACCACCAGCGGCGGCGACGCGGCGACCGTCGCCTGCAACAGGTCTTGTCCAATGGCGTCGAGCATGGCCTCCTCGATCATCTTGCATTTGGGGCCGAGCTCGAGCACCGTCACCGTGCCGTCGCGGAGCACATTCACGTAGTTGGACATCGAACGCGTTTCCTGTTGCGGGGCCCGCCCGCGGCGAAATGCGCTCCGCCGCGATCATAACGCTTGTAGCCTAATCGAAAGCACCACCTCTTGACCATCGCGCCACACCGTCACCCGCACCGTCTCGCCCACTTTTCGGCGGTCGAGCGCCCGCAGGACGTCTTCGGCGCGGCGGATGGGCTTGCCGTCAATCGCCGTGATCACTTCCAGCCGGAGTTCGCCGTCTTCGTCCCAGTAAGAGGGCCGCAATCCGGCCACGGCCGCCGCGGCCGAAACCCGGGCGACCACTGCCCCTTCTTTGACGCCCAACATGTCGGCCAGTTTATCGTCCAGCAGCCCCACTCCCAGCCCGACGCGTTCGATCCGGCCGTTCTGCACTAACTGCGGGACAATTTCGTTAACCGTGTCGACCGGCACGGCAAACCCGATCCCCGCGTACGCCCCGGAGGGGCTATAAATCGCCGTGTTCACCCCAATCAAGCGCCCTGCACTGTCGAGGAGCGGTCCCCCGGAGTTGCCCGGATTGATGGCCGCGTCGGTTTGGATGGCGCCGTCGATCGTCCGTCGCGAGGGAACCTGGATCTCCCGGCCCACACCGCTGATCACGCCCGTCGTCAACGTCTGGTCGAGGCCGAACGGGTTGCCAATGGCGAACACCTTCTGCCCCACCTGCAAATCGGCTGACGTCCCCAAGGGGATGGGGGCCAGTTTCTTGCCTGCGGGGAGGTCCACTTTCAGAACCGCAAGATCCTTGTCCTTGTCGGCCCCCACCAGCCGGGCGGACAGGCGAGTGCCGTCGGCCAGCGTCACCTGGGCGGTCTGCCCCATCTCGATCACGTGGTAGTTCGTCACAATGTGTCCGCCCTCGTCCCAGATGAACCCCGTGCCGGTGCCTTCCGGAATTTGCAGCAGGTCGAGGCTCAGCCGGTCCCGACGCACGGCTAAGCTGGTGATGTGCACCACTCCCCGCGAGGCGTTTTTGAAGATCTCGATGGTGGCTTTCTCGTCGTCGGCCAGGTCGCCTCGCGGCTCAACGACACGCGGGACAGTGCCGCCGGAAAACATCGTCGGCAGCAGACCCGCGTTGCGCAGCATGATCGCTGCCACCGCCAACAGCAGCGCGGCGACCAGCCACGAGTTCACGTTTGCGGACTTGGAGTCCGGCGGCCGGTCGAGCTTTTCGACCGTAACTGGCGGCGACGAATCGCTCACGGCATGCGGCCTCTGGCGATGGAGGAGCCGAGGGGCTCGAACCCCGCAGCTTCAGATGGTGGCAATATCGCCATTTTAATCGAGGCCGGCCGTCTTGTCCGCAAGTTGTTCGATGGCCTTCAGGAATCGCCGGCGATCTTTCGCGGGAACGTCGGCAAAGTGCTTCTTGAACGGTGCATCGATCGCCGCCACGCAACGCTCGATCGCGGTGGTCATCCGCCGCACGAGTTGCTCCACGGTCGGCGCGGGACGTTCTTTCGCTGGCGCTTCTGTGCTCGGCGGCGTGATGGCGCCCTCGTGAAATGGCGCATAACCGTCGCCACCTTCTGCGGCGCGGGCCACGCCTGCGGCGACTGGCGCCACCACCCCTGTGCGGGCGCCGCTGAGGCCGCCCTGGCTCGCGGCTTCGCCGTCGTCCGGCACGCGCACGGCAACGGCTTCCGATGCCATCCAGTCGACCGCATCGGCGCTCGGCTCGCTTAAGTCTTCACCGCGCTGCGCCCGCCGCCACGCTCGCATCTCTGCCACCGTGGCGCCGATATCCTGCGCCCATTGCAGGCATTCCGCGGCGTCGTCCCAATTCAGGGCCGCGTAGAAGTGCGACCACCGCAGCGCAGGGAAGCTGGTCCGCGCATCGCTGAACGTCTCCCACACTCTCCGACGCTGATACACCTGGTCGGGACTAAGGCCGATGAGCTGGGCGAAATCGGCATCCGTCCGGCCGCGCGCAAACCGCCTGGTCCACAGCGCCGCGCACTCGCCGACTTCCCATTGGCATTGGCTGATCGACGCTTGCGCCCGCGCCACCAAATCGGCTTCCGTCTCGGCAGGGGCAGCCACGGCAGTTGTCATCAGAAGGCCTCAACGCAGCGAACGGTTTAACCATCGCGAACGGCCTCCCTGCCACCACATCTCTCGCCCCGGCCACGGAGCGGACGGGGCATGGTAGCGTGACGGTCTCGTACCCTCCAGCAACGCGCCACCGCAAACTGGGGTGCACGTCAGCTTTTGATTTTTCGCGGTGGTAATTTTGGGGCTTTGGGTCGGCGTGTGAAGGGGCTGCCTGGTCGCTGTCGGAGATGGCGGCGGAGGCGGTCGTCGTCGCACAGAGCGGCGGCCCGGAGTTGGAGGATGGCTTCGGCCCCGTCGGGGTTGTTCCAGAACATCTCGGTGCCTTTGGCGCGGTAGTTGATTTCTTTGACGAGGGATTCCATCCCTGCGGTGGTGATGGGCAGGCCCTGTCGGCGGTATTCGGGGTAGCGCATCCGGTTGCGGTTGTGGTCGAGATAGCCGACGGTCTTTGCCAGCATCTTTCGCGGGTCGTGATCGGGCGCGTCGTCGGGCGGCTCGCCGAGTTGGGCCTGCCAGGCGCGGAGTTCGCCCAGGACCTGATCGACTTCGCCTTGCCAGCAGCCGCGCATCCAGGCCAGGTATTGGCTCCAGGCGTCTTCGGGAGAGGTGGAGTGGACGGCCTTGGCGGCGCTGAACACATAGCTCAGGGCATGAATGAAGTCGAGGATGGGTGTGAAGTCGGAGAACCGCGTTTTCCAGATCGACCAGTTCCCGGGGAGGCCATCCCCCCGGAAGGCTTTGGCGTTGGCTTCGTAGAACCGGCGGCGTTTGGCTTCGCGCTGCATCTGGCGGCCGAATTCGCGGGCCTCGGCCAGGCTGCTGAGCACGGTGCGCACAAGCCGCTGGGGCCGCCAGTCGAGCGGCTCAGGCGGTGGTGCGGCCTCGGTCTGTTCCACGGAAGGATCTCTCGGCGCCGGCGCTGCCAGCGACAACGCTTCCGTGGCCGCCAGTTGGGCCACGTGGTGCGCGTCGCAGAAACACGCGGGCGGTTCGGGCTGCGGATCGTGGTCGAAGGTCTGACGCCGGGCTCGGATCAGGCAGGCATTCTTGTCTTCGCGCCACCCCGCACCGTCGAGAGACACGCCCGGACCACGGCCGGGTTCCCGACAGCGAATGCGTCCGCCATCGCATTCCACCACCGCCAGATCGGGGACATTCTGGGGATGCTCCGCCAGCGCTGCGGCGCTGTTCGGAGCGGCATCACGCCGCGCTGCCAGTTCAGCGCCCACGTCGTGCACCACGCGCTCGACCGTTTTGGCCGAGACTTGGATGTCTGCCTCTTCCAGCGCAATCACCGCCCGCGCAAAGGAACGCGTTTCCGCAGCCAGCACCGAGACCTTGCGAATCACCGTGGGGGTCAGTTCGCAGGCCTCAAACCCCAGCTCTTCCCGCAGAGGGAAAAAAATCCCGGTGACACGCCGGACACCGCCCCACCAGCTCCTGCAACTCCACCGGCCCGTCACCCGACGTTACCGTCCGCTTCCGGGACGATAACCCGCACCGCGTGCCGCACGCAGGACACCGGGCGTGTGTCTGCTGACGCGCAACCACTTCGCCCATGTGCAACGCCTGCGCAAGCCGACTCACCTCCCGCCCCACCGCGTGCGCCGCCGCCTCGATCAGCGAATAATGCGGCACCCCCTGCGCGGGCACCCGACCTTCCGCCAGATCCCAGGCCACCCGCAGTTCCGCCGTCCGCCGGAGCGATTCCCGCAATTCTGCGCGCAACGTGTCCGCATCGACTGCCATGTCCCACCGCCCTTCGTTAGAGACTCCATTCTCCAACCACCCCCAACCGGCGCAACTTATCACACGACAGCCCAAATCGGGAATTGACCTTTCTGACCACTCCTGCGCACCACCACGTCGATGCGAAAAAGCTGACGTGCACCCTGGCCGGGCATCGACGAACGCGACGAGTTGCATCGCGCGGCGTCGGACGGTAAACTTCTCGATTCCCCGTCGGGCTTTGGTGACGCAAGTCCTTGGCGGGCCTTCAAGAACGAACCACACAGGTGGCGGCGATGTCCAGAGAATCCAAGCTGGTGGCCGAACCCCGCACGGTCCGCGGGACGAAGGCGTGTCGGCGATTGCGGTTGCACGGGTACGTCCCCGGAAATGTGTATGGCCATCAGGTGGAGCCGACGGCCATTGCGGTCAAGGCCGACGTGTTGACGCCGCTGCTCAAGTCGGGCGTGCGCGTGGTGGATCTCGAAGTCGCCGGCCAGCACGACAAGGCACTCGTCCGCGAGGTGCAGTGGGACACGTTCGGAATCACGGTCGAGCATTTCGACCTGATGCGAGTCGACGCCACGGAGCGCGTGACGCTGCACGTACCGGTGGTTACGAAGGGGACTGCGCCGGGCGCATTGCGCGGCGGCATCCTGGAGCAACCGCTGCACAGCCTCACCGTCGATTGCCCGGCAATTGCGATTCCGGACGCGATTTACGTGAAGATCGGCACGCTGGAGATCGGACAGGCCATCCACGTGCGCGAGCTGGAACTGCCGGAGAATGTCCGCGTCCACAATCCGCCAGACGCCATCGTCGTGCACTGCGTGCAGGTGCAGGTGAAGGAAGAAATGCCGGCGGAAGCCGCCGTCGCCGCTGCCACCGAGCCGGAAGTGATCGGCAAGAAACCGGCGGAAGTCGCCGCGGCTGCGGACGAACCCAAGAAGGAGAAGGAGGCGGCCAAGAAGAAGTAGCGGAGAGACGGGAGTCGAGAGTCAAGAGTCAGATTGGTGCAGCTTGAATTTTCTGGCTCTCGACTCTCGACTCTAAACTCTGGACTCCTCCATGCGAATCGTCGTCGGATTGGGCAACCCGGGAGACAAATACGCGGGGACGCGGCACAACGTCGGCTTCGAGGTGCTCGATGAGCTGGCCCGGCGGTGGTCGGCCGAGCGGCCCCAATCCCGGTTCGAGTCCGAGATCCGCGAGGCAGTCATTTCCGGCGAAAAAACGTTGCTGGTGGCGCCGCAGACGTATATGAACCTCAGCGGCCGCGCCGTGCAGCAGGTGGTGAAGTTTTATCAGATCCCGCTCGACGAAGTGCTGGTGATCTGCGACGACTTGAATTTGAAACTGGGCCAGGTGCGGCTGCGAGCCAGCGGTTCAGCCGGGGGGCAGAAGGGGCTGCAGAGCATCCTGGAAGTGTTGGCAACGGAAGAGGTGCCTCGGCTGCGGATCGGAATTGACCGTCCTCCGCCGCAGCGGGATTCGGCCGATTATGTCCTGTCGAGGTTCCGCAAAGAGGAACTCGACGTGGTCGACCAGATGGTGAGGCGGGCCGCAACGGGGGTCGAACTCTGGATACGCGACGGCATCGCCGCCGCCATGAACCAGACCAACGGCACCGTGACAGAAGGCGGATCGTGACGTTGAGCCGCACACGGTCGGTGTGCGGCGACTTTGCAAAGGAACGGCGGCGGGTTACAAGGGAAGCTGTGCTCAGGACGCGCGAAGGCGTCCGGCAGACATCGGAGAATTCAACGTGTCTCAGTATATGTACGAAGGGATGTTCCTGCTCGACAGCAACCGGTACTCGTCCGATCCGGATGGGACGCAAAAGGCGGTGCTCGGCATGCTGGAGCGGTGCGGCGCCACCGTCGTCGCGTCGCGGCCGTGGCAGGAAGGCAAGCTGTGCTATCCCATTGAAGGGCACCGCAAGGGACTGTACTACCTGGCGTGCTTCCAGATGGACGGCAACCACGTGCCCGAGCTGAACCGCCTGGGCAAGCTGAACGACTACGTGCTGCGGCAGCTCATCATTCGGCATCCGCAGGTCATCTTCGACGCCATGGTTCAGGCGCTCACCTCGCACGACGGCACCATCCACAGTCCCGAGCAGAAGGCCGACCGCACGGAAGGCGTCGAGATGCGTGAAGGGCGCGGCCGCGGTCGCGAGGAAGGCGTTCCCGAAGATCGCTGAATGTCGGTCGAGAGTCGAGGATTTCTTATGGCCAGCTTCAACAAAGTCATCCTGGTCGGCAATCTGACCCGGGATCCGCAAGTGAAGTACACCGCCGGAGGCACGGCGGTCGCCGACATTGGACTGGCGGTCAATCGTCAGTGGTTCGACAAGCAGACTAACTCCCGCCGCGAGGAAGTTACTTTCGTCGATGTGACGCTGTGGGGCCGTACCGCGGAAGTGGCAGGCGAGTACTTGGCGAAAGGGCGTCAGGTGCTCATCGAAGGCCGATTGCAAACGGACACATGGGACGACAAAGAGACCGGGCAGAAGCGCAGTCGGCTGCGGGTTGTCGGCGAGAACATGACCATGCTTGGCAGCCGCGGTGAAGGCGGCAGCGCTCTCCGCGTGTCGAGCGGAGTCGGACAGCGGGGCGGTGGCGGCCCGGCTCCCGAGCCGGAAGACATGGGACCACAGGCCGATTACGGCAACGACACGGGCGGCTCTCCCAACGACGAAGTTCCGTTTTGATCTGTATTACCGTTTCGCACGCGGTCCAACCGAACCGCGAAGACTCACACCGAATTGGAAACGTATTCATGTCCCGCTCCAATAACACGGCCTCTGGCCGCCCCCGGGTGCACCGCCAGGTGGAATTGCTGCTCGCCGAAGACGTCCCCGGTATGGGCCAACAGGGGCAAATTGTCAAAGTGAAGCCCGGCTTCGCCCGCAACTACCTGCTGCCGCAAGGTCTCGCCACCGTGGCCACCGCCGCCAACAAGCGCCGCGTGGAGCTGCACCAGCAGAAGCTGGCGGAGATCCAGCGAGAGAAGCGAAAACAGTTGTCGCAGCTTGCCGACCGCGTGTCGAAGTACAGCGTCACCCTGGAAGCGAACGCCAACGACGAAGGCCACCTGTATGGCTCCATCGTCGGCCGCGACATCAGCCAGGCGCTGCAGACTGCGGGCTACGCTGTCGAGGAGAACCACATCAAGCTGGAAGGCCCGCTGAAAGAGCTGGGCATGTACACGGTGAAAATCGAGTTTGGCGAAGACCTCAAGACCGAGGTGAAGGTCTGGGTCGTCCCCGCCGCCAAAGCCGCCGTTAAAAAGTGACCTGAGGCCCGGGGACCCAGCGGACTGGATACCCCGCATCCCTGGGTCAGTCTTTCATCGAGAAGAGAGAAGAGACCCAGGGATCGCCATCCCTGGGCTTCTTCTGTCTTGTGGGCTGCGAAACGGAGTTCTTCCATGCCCGCCGAAGACTTCGCCGGCAAATTGCCGCCGCAGAACCTCGCCGCCGAGCAAAGCGTGCTCGGCAGCATTCTGGTCCTTAACGAGGCCATCGACGAGGTCGCCGATTTCCTCCAGCCATCGCATTTCTACAGCGAGAAACACCAGATCATCTACGCCGCAATCCTGCGGATGTACGAATCGGGCATCCGCGGCATCGATGCCGTCACCCTCGCCGAGCGGCTCGACGCCA
>Ga0073934_10009341_pt1 | contig 12604 bp, 10 predicted proteins | sample LarsenN4metaG_FD_76834 | JGI IMG/M metagenome (GOLD analysis project Ga0073934, IMG submission 76834) | Hot spring sediment bacterial and archeal communities from British Columbia, Canada, to study Microbial Dark Matter (Phase II) - Larsen... ...
CGTCGTCCCCCGCACCCAATTGGTCGCCCTGCGCATGGCCACCTCCCCGAGTCGTTGTACGACTCCGCTCGGTGTAACGCAGGTATCTGAACTTCTTCAGAGGGCACGGCTGCGGTGTCGGCTATGCGACGTTCGTCGTTCGGACCTCGGCAGCGGGTGCGATCGCGCTGCGGTGCGAGAGATAGTACAACAGGCCGAGGGCGACCCCGACGAGGCAAGCGGCGGCGTTGACGGCCAGCGCGGTCGAGACGCCGAGATGCTCTGCCATGTAGCCAGTGAGGAAGCCGCCAATCGGCGTGGAGCCGGCGAAGAGCAGCATATAGAGCGCCATCACGCGTCCCCGGAGGTAGTCCGGCGAGGCGAGTTGCATCGACGTGTTGGCCGTCGAGGCGAAGGTGGTGTTGGCCACGCCCAGCAGTAGGAGCAGCACCAGCGTCAGCAAGTACCACTGGCTGAAGGCGACACCGAAGAGCAGTAGCGAGAACGCGAGACCGCCGCCGAAGAGCGTCGACTTCGCGACGCGGCCACGGGTCGCGAGCGCCAGCGCCGAGATCAGCGCGCCCAAGCCGACAGCCGCCGTCATGAAGCCGAGCCCTCGCGAGCCGCGGTCGAGCACGTACTCGGAGATGAGCGGTAGCATGACCGTGAAGTTGTAGCCGAACGTCCCGATGATAGCGACGAGGATGACGATCAGGAGCGCCGGCGGCGTGCGGAACGCGTAGGACAGCCCCTCGCGCAGCTCGCCGAGCGGGTCGGGGGCGGTGCGCTCGCGAGTCTCCTGCGGGTAGAGCTTCGACGTGTCCATGATCGCCAGCCCGATCAGCACCGGGATGAAGCTGAGGCCGTTGATGAGGAATGCGGTCTCGACGCCGAAGAGGTCGATCAGCACACCGCCGATGGCCGGGCCCACCAGGCGCGCGCCGTTGAAGAGGCCGGAGTTGAGCGCGATAGCGTTCATCAGGTCGTCCTTGCCCACCATTTCGATGATGAAGGCCTGGCGCGTGGGCTGCTCGAACGCATTGGCGATGCCGAGGACGAAAGCGAGCGCGTACACGTGCCACAGCTCCACGCGGCCGGAGTAGACGAGGCCGGCGAGCACGAGGGCCTGCGCCATGGCAAGCAACCTCGTGGCGATGATGAAGTTGCGCTTCGGCACGCGGTCGGCGATGACGCCCGCGAAGAGCACGAACATCGTGATCGGCAGGAACTGCAGCATCGTGACCGTGCCGAGCGCGACCTTCGAGTCGGTGAGCTGGATGACGAGGATCGCCTGCGCGATCGTCTGCATCCAAGTGCCGCTGAGCGAGATGGCCTGTCCGGTATAGAAAAGGCGGTAGTTGCGGTTGCGCAGCGCGCGGAACGTCCCGCCGCCGAACGGAATGCGACGTTCAGCTGCGGGAGCGGGCGATTCGAGCGCGCCCGGCACCGGCTCGACGGGCTGCGTCCCCCACAGGCGCCGCGCGAACGAGGGGATCCGTCCGATCACGTCTTACCCTTCCGTCAAGGGGAGTGTTGCGCACGCAGTGTATCGCACGACTTGCCGCCCGCCGCGCGATACCGCGTGGTCGCGATGTCATCGACGGCACGAGCCCATGCAGCGTCCCCCGTCAAGCGCCCACGTTTCCCGTTGTTTGACGTACGAAAGGCTTCACAGCACAAATGTCAGTGCTATGATGAATGTGTGACTCTTGAGGAGGGTGCGTTCTGGATTCCGACTATCGCATTGACGTGTCCGAAGTGAATCGTAACATCGACCTCGTCGATGTCATCGCGATGTACTTCCCGCTGCTGCGCAAAACGCTCCTGATGGATCTGCGCACGAACGAGATCGACGGGCCGATGATCCGCGTCGTGCCGATGGCGAACACGCCTGAGGAGCGCTTTCAGTCGCTGCTGAAGATGCGGCCGCGCTTCGGCAAGCCCGACAGCATCACGATCATCCCCTGGCCGAAGTACGTGCACAGCATCGTCTCGTTGGGCATCTGGGACCACATCGTCCGCCGCTTCGCGGACACCGGCTCGGTGGAGACGGTGCGGCAGTGCGAGCGCTCGCTGCAGGAGCTGGTCAAGCTCGAGCGTGAGGAGATGCTGCGGGCGATCAGCGGTGAGAACTACGAGACCATCTGGGGGAAGCCCGGCGTCGCGGAGGTCACGTCACAGCTCGCAGACGACGAGAGTGACGATGACTTCGACGACGAGGACGACTTCGACGACGACCTGTTCAACGAGGATGTCTAGCCGCTACCGCTAGACCAACTGATCAATTCTTCGCCCAAACGCGCCCCGCCGTGGTAGAATCCGCGCGTTCGTACGGAGGCGGCGCGCTTCGGCATGCAGGCTCGACAGATTGGCCGGCCCAACTCCGCGTCGCAGGCGCGTCTCCAGACCATCCTCATCGCCCTCGCCGCGTGGAACTTCGTCGGCTTCGTCTTCGAGCTGACGAACAGCGGGCTGGTCAGCGTCGACGGCATCGACGGCGCGCTGGGCGCGCGCGCTGTGAGCGGCAGCATGGGCGTGCTCGCGCTGGCGTATCTCTATGCGGCGCGCAACCCGATCAGGCACCGCTTCGTTCTCTGGCTCGCCTCGCTCGAGCAGATCGTAGGGTTGTTCGCGGTGGCGTTCCACTGGGCGCGCGGCGACGTCGGCGCGAGCGAGTCCGCGATACCCATCATCGCGTCGGCGCTGTTCCTCGTGCTTCTCATGGCGAACATGCCCCGCCAAACTGATACGATCTGACCATGGCGCGACCCGCCGACCGCGCGCACGCCGCCACTCCGCCCAGCGAAGACCTCGTGCCCGCCTCGGGGGTCTACCGCATCGTGATGGTCCTGCTGGCGGCGTGGACCTTCCTGGCCGGCCTGGCGCTGGTCTCGCAGGGCGTCGACCTCCTCTCGTTCGGCGCCCAGAACACGGCCGAGCGCATTATCGGGGCGCAGCTGCTCATGCTCGTGCCGGTGTATGCGCTCATCGTCTGGCGGCCCGAGGAGTACCGCTACCTGCGCTGGATGCCGTACGCCGCGCAGCTCACGATCGCCGTGCCGATCGGCTGGGACACGCTCCGCGGCGAGAACGAGTTTCCGGACGGGCTGCTGCTCTTCGTAGGAGCGATCGTCTTCCTCGGGGCGCTGATCTGGGTGCGCTCGACGTCACATCCGCTCGACTTCTTCTGGTCGGACGAGGAGGAAGAGGATGGAGACGAGAAACTCATCGAGGACGACGAGGACATGTCCGAGGAAGCTCCCGCGCCCCGTCGCGCCGCGCCGGTGCAGGATGCGCGCGGCCGCCGCTATCGCCGCACGAAGTAGGCGCGCGCGCCGTGTCATGACCTCGGACGATACCTTCACACGTTTGCAAGCCCTCGCCGTAAACCTGCCAACCCGTCGGAGAGTTTTACGTTATGCACAGCGAGCGGGCCTCGGCTCTGACCTCCCCCATCCCTGACCGCGGCCCCTCGCTGTACTCTTTTCTTCCAGGACGCTGTACGTGCGAGCCGCGCGCAGAGGTACAATTTGCGACGGGCGAGACGGCATACTTGTAGAACAAATGTCTTGACAGACGCCGCTTCCCCACCTACTATTGGCCGTCGGGATACGATCGTTTGTTCTAGGGACGACGGCAGGAGGCAGGCATGGCCCGGAGCGAAAACAAGCCGGTCAGCGAGTCCGGGATGGACCCCGCGCAGAAGAGCCAGGCGCTGAAAGACGCGCTGGCCGACATCGAAAAGCGGTACGGGCGCGGCGCCATCATGAAGCTGGGCGACGCGCAGGATTACAAGGTCGATGTCGTGTCGACCGGCTCCCTCGCGCTCGACCTCGCGCTCGGCGTCGGCGGCCTGCCACGCGGGCGGATCACCGAGATCTATGGTCCCGAAGGCGCCGGCAAGTCGACGCTCGCCTACCACGTGGTGGCGTCGGCGCAGCGAGCCGGCGGCGTTGCGGCGTACATCGACGTCGAGCACGCGCTCGACAAGGACCACGCCGAGTCGTGTGGGATCAATGTGAGCGAGCTGCTGATTTCGCAGCCCGACACGGGCGAGCAGGCGCTCGAGATCTGCGACGCGCTCGTGCGCAGCAACGCCGTGGACGTCATCGTCGTCGACAGCGTGGCGGCGCTCGTGCCGCGGGCGGAGATCGAGGGCGAGATGGGGGATTCGCTGCCGGGCCTGCAGGCGCGGCTCATGTCGCAGGCGCTGCGCAAGCTCACGGCTGTCATCTCCAAGTCACGCTCGACGGTCATCTTCATCAATCAGCTGCGCGAGAAGATCGGCGTCGTCTTCGGCAATCCGGAGACCACGCCGGGCGGCCGCGCGCTCAAGTTCTACAGCTCCGTGCGCATCGAGCTGCGTCGCGCGGAGTCCCTCAAGCAAGGCAGCGACATCATCGGCAACCGCGTGCGCGCGAAGGTGGTCAAGAACAAGGTCGCGGCGCCCTTCCGCACGGCGGAGTTCGACATCCTCTTCAGCGGCAAGCACCGCGGCATCAGCCGCGAGGGTGACATCGTCGACCTCGGCGTCGACGCGAACGTGCTGAAGAAGATGGGTGCGTTCTTCAGCTACGGCGAACTGCGCCTTGGCCAGGGCCGCGAGGCCGCGAAGGAGTACCTGCGGCAGAACCCGGACCTCGCGCGCGAGATCGAGCAGCTCATCATCTCGATGAACGCCGGCGAGCCCGCGCGCAACGGCCACGTGGCCGCGGCGGCGGTCGAGCCCGACGAGCCGCCGCTCTAACCGGCCGTGGTCGTCACGGCGATCCTCCCGAAGTCGCGCCGCCCGGGCCGCGTCGACGTCTACGTGGACGGCGCCTTCGCCTTCGACATCGCCAAGGCGCGCCTGCGCGCGCACGACCTCCGCGTAGGCCGCTCACTCGAACCCGAGCAGGTCGAGGCGATCGTCTCGGCCGAGCGGCAGCGGGAGGCGCTCGACGCGGCGGTGGCGCTTCTGGCGCGGCGTCCGCGCGCGGAGCGTGAAATCCGGCGGCGGCTCTCGCAGCGGCGCTTCCCACCCGAGGTCGTCGAGCAGACCATGGAGCGTCTGACGGCTCTGCGCCTCATCGATGACGGCGAGTTCGCGCGCGCCTGGGCGGAGTCGCGTGGCCGCACGAGCCCGCGCGGACGGCGGCTGCTCGAGCGCGAGCTGCGCGCCAACGGCGTCGATGCGACGGTGGCATTGACGGCGGTGGCGGATCTCAGCGATGAGGATGCGGCGCGCCGGCTCGCCCTCTCGAAACGCGGCCAGTTCGAGGGACTCGACCACGCGACCTTCGCGACGAAGCTCGCGGCGATGCTACAGCGGCGTGGGTTCGACTGGGAGATCACCCGCGCGACGGTGGCGATGTGCTGGCAGGAGTTTCACGCGGACGCGCCTGCCGGTGACCTCGATCCGGACATGCAGTAGGCTGATCCGGTGCAGCTTCGTCGCCAGCTCGTGTCGCTCGCGCTGCCCATCAGCCTCGTCGTGGCCTGCGCGTGCAGCAGCGACGGGGGCGGGTCCGGGAGCGAGGGCGTCGCAGCGTCCGGCGAGGGCCTGCTGATCGTCGCGACATCCGAAGGGATCTACGAACAGCCGCCCGGCGACGGGGAGCGCTCGCCTATCATCAGGCCGGAGCAGCGCAGCACGTTCGTGCTCGACCCGGCTGTCTCGCCCGGCGGGGACCGGCTCGCATATATCGAGCAGCCGCCGCCCCGGCTCGTAGACGGCATGTACGACGCCGGCACGAACCTCATGATCGCCGACCGCGACGGCGCGAATGCCCCCGCGCTCTATACGCACGAACAGCCGAACCAGCTCGTCCGTTTCCCGCGCTGGTTCGACGGCAACACCGTCTTCGCGATCGTGCAGGAGATCACCACCGATGGCGGCGTATCGCGTGTCGTGTACACGCTGCAGCGATTCGACGTGACGACGGGCGAGCGACAACTCGTCCTCCAGGACGTGCTGCAGTTCGACATCTCGCCGGATGGGCGGCGCATCGTGTACGCGAAGCTGGCGCCGGCGACCGGTGAGACGCTGGAAATCGTCGACATCGACGGGCGAAGCAACTCAAGGACGCTCGTGCCGGTCGACGAGATGATCGCGCCGTTCAACACGCCGCGGTTCTCGCCTGACGGCACCCGCATCGCATTCGCGGGCGCGGATCAGACGCAGGCGCCACCGCTCGGGCGGCGCATGTCCGGTTCCGTGCCCGTATCGCTGAAGGCGACCGCAATCGATGGCTTGCCCCAGGACATCTGGATGGTCGATCGGGAGGGCGGGCGCCCACAGCTCGTCGCAGAGCTGAAGGAGGACCTCCCGTCGCTCACATGGGACGGCACGGGCGAGCGGATCTTCGTGCTCGGCGTGCAGGCGATACATGAGGTTGACGTCGAGACGGGCGGCGTGAGGCAGCTGGGGCCGGGCGTCTTCCACGGGCAAATCACATGGGCGCCCGGAGACTGACGTGAAGGCCGAGACCGAAACCCGCGACTATCAGCAGGCGAAGCTCCGCGTAGAGGAGCTGCGCTCACAGATCGCCTACCACAACTACCGCTACTTCGTGCTCGACGCGCCGGAGATCTCCGACGCCGAGTTCGACGCGTTGATGAACGAGCTGCGCGAGCTTGAAGCGCGGTATCCGGAGCTGAACACACCCGATTCGCCGACGCAGCGCGTGGGCGCGGCACCGGTCGAGCAGCTCGGCATCGTCGAGCACCGCGTACCGCTGCTCTCGCTCGCGAACGCCTTTAACGCCGGCGACCTGCGCAACTGGCACCGGCGCGTCTGCGCGCTCTTGGGGCGCGATCGTTTCGCGATGGTGTGCGAGCCGAAGATCGACGGGCTTGCCGTAGCACTCGTGTACGAGGACGGGCGCCTCGTGACGGCCGCGACGCGCGGTGACGGCATGCGCGGAGAGAACATCACGCAGAACGTGCGCACCATCCGCAGCGTGCCCCAGCGGCTGCAATCGAAGGACGTGCCGCCGCGCTTCGAGGTGCGCGGCGAGGTCTATATGACGAAGAGCGGGTTCGAGAAGCTCAACTTTGAGCGCGGCGAACAAGGCCTGCCGCTCTTCGCCAGCCCGCGCAACTCGGCAGCCGGCTCGATGCGCCAGCTCGACCCGCGCGTCACCGCGTCACGCCCGCTCGATGCATTCATCTACCAACTGGGCTGGCAGGACGATGGCGTCGCCATCGAGAGTCACTGGGAGATTTTACAGTGGCTGACGAAAGTCGGGTTCAAAGTGAACCCGCATATCGCGCGCTTCGATGAGTTGGACGAGGTGATCGCGTTTACGGAAGAGTGGACCGAGAAGCGCGAATCGCTCGACTATGAAATCGACGGGGTGGTGGTGAAGGTCGACTCGCTGCCGTATCAACGGGAGCTAGGGGCGGTCGGGCGCGAGCCGAGATGGGCGATTGCGTTCAAGTTCCCGCCCACGCAGGCGACCACGAAGCTGTTGCGGATCGACGTCAACGTCGGGCGGACAGGCACGCTCAATCCATTCGCGGTGCTCGAGCCGGTGCGCATCGGAGGGGCGACCGTGAAGCTGGCGACGCTCCACAACGAGGACGACATCCGGCGCAAGGACATCCGCGAGGGTGACACCGTCATCGTACAGCGCGCAGGCGATGTGATCCCGCAGGTCGTCGGGCCGGTGGTAAGTAAGCGCACCGGCAAGGAGAAAGTCTTCTCCATGCCGAAGAAGTGCCCCGTTTGCGGCACGCCCGTGGTGCGCGCGGCCGGCGAGGCCGCCTACTACTGCCCAAACCGCCAGTGCCCCGCGCAGCGGTTCCGGCTGCTCGAGCACTTCGTCGGGCGCGGCGCGATGGACATCGATGGCATCGGCGAGCAGCTCGCCTATCTGCTGCTCGAGCGCGGGTTTGTGCAAGACGGCGGCGACCTCTACTTCCTTCACGAGAAGCGAGACGAGCTGCTGAAGATCGAGCGGCTGGGCGAGAAGAGCGTCGACAACATGCTGCGCTCCATCGAGGCGAGCAAGCAGCGCCAGCTGGCGCGCGTGCTCGTGGCGCTGGGCATCCGCCACGTCGGCAGCGAAGTCGCAACGATCCTCGCGAACCACTTCGGCAGCATCGAAGCGATTATGAACGCCTCAGTCGAGGAGCTCACCGAGATCCCGGGCGTCGGGCCTACCATCGCCGAGAGCATTCGGGAGCACTTCGCCATCGCCGAGAACCGCGAAGTTGTGGAGAAGCTGCGGCGCGCGGGCGTCAACCTCCGGGAGGAGTCGGGCGGCGCGCGCGAGGGGCCACTGAGCGGGCTCACGTTCGTCATCACCGGGCGTCTGGACCAGTTCTCGCGCGAGGCGGCGGAGTCGCTGGTGAAGCGCCACGGCGCGGCAGTGGGCTCAAGCGTGACAAAGAAGACGGACTACCTGGTCGTGGGCGCCGAGCCCGGGTCGAAGGTGGCAAAGGCCGAGAAGCTGGGCGTGGAGATGATCGACGAGGCGCAGTTCCTGGCGTTGCTGAAGGAGCGCGGCGTCGAGGTCTAGGCGGCCGAGCGCGACGGGTCGAGGTCCTCGTCGTGCGGTTCGTCCATGCGGTGCCCGACCTTCTCGCGCAGCTCCGGCCGGCTCTCCATGAGCCGCGCGAACGCATCGACGACAAAGGGGTCGAACTGGCTGCCGCGGTTCGCCTCGATCTCGGCCATGGCGTCATCGTGTGACATCGCGGCACGATACGGCCGGTCGGACGTCATCGCGTCGTAGGCATCGATCACCGAGAAGATGCGCGCCTCGAGCGGGATGTGCTCGCCGGAGAGGCCGAACGGGTAGCCCTTCCCGTCGTAACGTTCGTGATGATAGAGGAGGATCGGCAACGCTTTCTCGAGAAAGCCGACCTTCGACACCATGACGCCCGCGAGCAGCGGGTGCTTGCGCATGGCCTCCCACTCGAGCTGGTTGAGCTTGTTCGGCTGCTTGAGCACGGCGTCAGGCACGCCGATCTTTCCCACGTCGTGGAGCAGCGCCCCCCGCTCGATGTCCACGAGCGACGACTCCGGGACGCCCATCGAGCGCGCGAGCTGCACGGTCAGGCGGGCAACACGCTCGCAGTGGCCTTCGGTATCGTTGTCCTTGGCATCGAGTGCTGCCATGAGCACCTTCAGCGTCGTGTCGTAGCTGCTCTCCAACTCGTTGGCGTCGGCGCGCACCTTGGCGAAGAGCTGTGCCTGCTCGATGGCGGTGACGGCCTGCCCGGCGAGCTCCTCGATCAAATGGGTCTCGGCGTTCGTGTAATTCGACAGGTCGGCCGGGCGGATGACGGCGATCGCGCCGAGCACGCGGTCGCGCAGCGACATCGGCACGCAGAGTAGCGCTGCATTGCCATCGATCTGCGCATCTAGCCCGAGCACGGACTTGTACGTCGCCGCGGCCTGCGGGCTCACGACGGTTTCATTCGTGGCGACGCAGCGCCGGATGAACCACTCGTCAAGCGGGCGCTGGTGCAGCGTGATCGCGCCGCTGGCGTGGTCGTACGTGGTCTTCAGCATCAGCTCGTTCGTCTCGTTGTCCATGAGCGCGACGAGCCCGTAGCGGCCACGGACGAGCGACGTCGCGTCAGTCGCGAGCTTGCTGAGCACGTCGTGCAGGTCGAGCGACGAACGCAGCTGCTCGCCCGTGTCGTACAGGTATTTCGTGCGGAAGAACGACCGGACGAGCGTCGCGATCGCAGCCGTGAACGCGACCTGCAGGATGACCCATCCGCCCGTCGCGAACAGCATCGTCAGTGCGGCGATCTGGAATTGCCTGACGCGGATGGCACCATCGATGCCGCCTGCGTCCTGCCCTACTTCGACGACGTAGCCGTCTGCGCGCGTTGCGGTGACGAACAGCGCGCCCTCAAGGCCATCCACCCGCCCGTAGGTCATGTCGGCGTCAACTGCGACGGCCTCGGCAGGCACGTCGCCGGAAGCGTAGACAAGCCTGCCATCACTCGCCTGTACGCGCACGAAGGTTATGTCGCCTTCGACGGCGGCCGTCGCCAGTCTCTGGAGCTCGATAAGGTCGGCATTTGTCGGCGGCGAGCCGCCGTCGAGATGCGCGAGCAGCGGTTGGGCGACCGCCGCCTCCATCTGACGGGCGACGGAGTGTTCCTCCCATCGCTGGACGAGCGCCGCCGCGATGTATGCGAAGAGCGCAGCCATGACGCCGATCGTGGCTGCGCTGCCGAGGGCGAATCGGAGGTATGGCCTCGACTTCAGGGTTCCGCCCATTTCGCCTCGCATGCTGAAGTGGGGCGCTCATTCAATCATCGACCGAACGCAGGCATCGCTGCAGCGCGCGGCTCCACCGCGGGCAGTAAAATTGATCACTCGTGCGAGCAATAAGGGCCGGTGCTATAGTGGCCTCGTGCAGGAAAAACTCGCGGAGTTGCGCCGCATCATCGGCGAAATGGAGTCGGCGATCGTCGCCTTCTCGGCAGGCGTCGACAGCACGTTCGTGGCGGCCGTCGCGGCCGACGTCCTCGGCGACCGCGCGCTCGCCGTGACGGGCGTATCGCCGTCGATTCCCGCGGCCGAGGTGGAGGAGGCAAAGGCGCTCGCCGCCTTGACCGGCATCGCCCACCGCCTGCTGCCCACGTCCGAGATGGACCGGCCGGGCTACGTCGAGAACTCGCCGCAGCGCTGCTACCACTGCAAGACCGAGTTGTACTCGCTGCTCGAAGAGATGGCGGCTCGCGAGGGCTATGCATTCGTGCTCGACGGCTGCAACATGGACGACCTGGGTGACCACCGGCCGGGCCGCGTCGCCGCGGCCGAGCACGCGGTGCGCAGTCCGCTCATCGACGCGGGACTGACCAAGGCCGAGATCCGTGAGCTGTCGAAGGAGCGCGGCTTGCCGACGTGGGACAAGCCCGCCATGGCCTGCCTGTCATCGCGCATTCCCTACGGAACGCCCGTGACGGTGGAGGCGCTGTCGCAGATCGGCGCGGCGGAGGCGTTCCTGCGCCGGCTCGGGCTGCGGCAGATCCGCGTACGGCACCACGCCGACGTGGCGCGCATCGAGGTCGAACCTGGGGATCTGCCGATTGTCGTCGAGCACCGCGAGCGGATTGTCCGGCGGCTGAACAACCTCGGGTACAAGTACGTAACGCTCGACCTGGCGGGCTTCCGCAGCGGTTCGATGAACGAGGGCCTGCGCGCGAGCGACGTCGTCACCCTAAGGCCCAGCAGCTAACTCCAGTTGCCCCAGTAGACCGGGTTCGTCATCGCGTGCACGACTTCGCCACGATCGGGGCGCCCGCGGAAGCCGCGCAACTCGAGGCGGACATAGTCGTCGCCCTCGAGCCGTAGCTCGAAGTCATCATCGAAGTCTTCCGTGGGAGCTGTGACCTCGCGGATGAGGCCGCGCTTGCCGTAGTAGCGCAAGTGCTTGCCGTCCGGCCCGCGATACCTCACGTGGAAACGTACGATCGTGCCGTCCGCCGCGGCGACGAGGTCGCCGGGCAACGTCTCGAACACGCCGTCACCGTCCACGTCTGCACGGAAGTCGACGAACGGCCCGTTCGGCGCCTCGGAGAGGAAGACGTGGCCGCGCTCGACGGCGTCGAGCACGGCGCGGCGGGTCAGGGGGCCGTCAACGTAGACCCACGTGCAGGGCTCGCCGGGACCATTCGGCTGCGTCATCAACGCGGGCGGCACGCAGTGCGAGTCGCTACCGCCGACGGCGATCATGCGCTCGCCGCGATCGAGGTGGCCGGTCCAGCGCAGCAGCGCCGGCTCGTTGAACCAGCGCCACGGCGCGTTCCAGACCTCGATCGCCTGGTAGCCATGCACGTCGTGGTGCTCCCAGGGAATCGGCGAGTCCGGGTGGTTGATCGAGAAGATTGACCCGCGGCGGTTCGCGTCCTCGATGAGCGCGCGCACGCGGCCGGCTTCGGTGCCGCGGAAGTCGACCCAGCCGTCTAGCGCCCAGACGTTCGCGTGGCCGCCATACATCGTGATCTCCTCGCCGGGGATCAGCAGCACGTCGCGGCCGTTGAGGCGCGCCAGATCTTCCCAGTGGCTGATCGTGTTGTGGTCCGTGAGGGCGAAGTAGTCGAGCCCGACGCGCCGTACGTATTCGACGATTTCGTCGACGGTGTTAGCGCCGTCGCTGTGCTCGCTGTGGGCATGCAGGTCGCCCCGATACCAGCGGCCGCCGTCCGGACCGCCGGTCGCGCCGTTCGATGCGCCTGCCACCTCCTCGATCGCCGCTCCGCCGGGAACGGGCACATCGAGCGGATCCTCGTCAGCCACGTTCGGGTCGATGTCGAGCTCGATGTTGACGCGGTAGCGGACGGCATCGTCCTCCACCTTGGAGCAGCCGAACATGATGTTCCACTCGCCGGGCTGCAACGGGCCGCGCAGGTAGCCGGGAGTCGCGCGCTCACGCTCTATGAAAAAGCCGGTTCGAGCGCCGCCGCTCCAGCCGCGGAAGCCCCTTCCCTGGAAGCCCGCACCGCGCGGGTCGAACACGCCGATGTCGATGTTGTTGCCGGCGTGCGTCTCCTGCGCGCCCTGCACCTGGTTGTCGTAGAAGTAGTTGACCTCCAGTCGGTACGTGCCGGCGGGCACGTCGAAGGGCAGATGGAGGTACTGCCCGCGATGCTCGGGCGTGACGAATCCTTCGAG
>Ga0073934_10009342_pt1 | contig 12604 bp, 10 predicted proteins | sample LarsenN4metaG_FD_76834 | JGI IMG/M metagenome (GOLD analysis project Ga0073934, IMG submission 76834) | Hot spring sediment bacterial and archeal communities from British Columbia, Canada, to study Microbial Dark Matter (Phase II) - Larsen... ...
CGTCGCGGCGGGCGCGCTCTTCCGGGCTGTAGAGCTGGGGGCCGGGTGCGGTACCGGGCCGGCGCGATGCCATTCGGGGGACTCCCTGCGGTTGCTGATGAAGGGGAGACTAGGCTTTTCGCGATAGGGTGTCAATCGAGACAGACGTAAACCAAGCTTGACAGTCTCGTCGTCGGCGCCGATCATGCTCCCAGGTTGGCGGAGGCACGCGCCAGACTGTCCTGGACAAGGGCGGTTCGTGCTTGTCCAGCCTCATTGACGGTTGGGAGGAGGCAGGGTACAAGGGCGCAAGACCCCACCGCTGCATCCACAAGAAGGAACAGAGCCGACGAGACACGACGACATCCGCTGCATCCCGAGCATTGGCGACGCGCTACTAAAGCAGTCTGGTTCGCCCCTCCAACGCCCTCGAGCAGTCGTTCCGACAACGAAGACGAGACACGCTGGAAGAGGAGAACGCGATGCAAGGAAGCTCGCACACGGGAGCAGCAGCGTCCCATGGTTCCGACACACCGCAGCCGTGGGACGGCGATGCCGCCGTCACACCCCCTGCCGATCTGTTCAATGGCTCCGCGCTGTCGCGCGTGGAGCGGGCAGCGTGCCTGGCGCGCACGCTCGAGCACGAGATCATTCCCCGCCTGGTCGAGGCGCACCGCGCCGATGTGGCGGTCGAGGCCAGCAACGACGCGCTCAGCGGCAGCATCTCGCATGGCGACGTCGAGCGCTTCACCAGCAGCCTGGTGCACGGCGACGAGCCCGCCCTCGCCGCGACGATCGCGCAGTGGCGCGGTCGCGGTCTGGGCGTCGAGCAGGTGCTGATCGACCTGCTCGCCCCGGCGGCGCGCCACCTCGGCCACCTGTGGTGCGAGGACCTGTGCTACTTCACCGACGTGACCATCGGCCTCGGGCGGCTGCAGAGAATGATGCGAGAATTGAGCCCGGCCTTCGGCACCGAGGTGGCTCATCCGCCCAACGGACGCCGCGTCCTGCTGGTCCGTGCGCCGGGCGAGCAGCACAGCTTCGGACTGTCGATGGTCGCCGAGTTCTTCCGTCGCGCGGGCTGGGAAGTGATGTCCGCGGGCGAAGGCGAGGACACCGATCCGGTCACGGCGGTGCGGCGCGAGTGGTTCGACGCAGTGGGCTTCTCGGCCGGCAGCGAGGCGCGGCTGGACTGGTTGCCTGCCTGCATCGCCGCGGTGCGCCGCGCGTCGTGCCACCGCGAGGTCGCCGTGCTGGTGGGCGGCCCGGTGTTCACGCTGCGCCCGCACCTGGCACGGCAGGTGGGGGCCGATGCCACGGCTTCCGACGGTAGCGAGGCACCGGGTTTGGCCGAGAGCTTGCTTGCCGGCCGTGTGAAGCGCAGTTGAAACCTCGTCCAGCCGCTGGACGTTGCACAGACATGAGAACAACGGCCCGCATCGGCGGCAGCGACCAGGAGCAGTGCCTGTGAAGCGGCGTGCGACCCCGCGCAACATGGTGGGGGACCTCGACGCCGCCACCGTCCAGCGCGTGGTGGCTGCCGCCGGCGACGTCGCCCTGCTGCTCGATCCGCACGGCGTGATCCAGGACGTGGTCATCGGCCGCGACGATCTCGACGCGGCGATGGTGTCCGACTGGGTTGGCCAGGTCTGGGCCGAGATCGTCACCGTGGAGAGCCGGGCCAAGGTCGAGGCTCTCCTGAAGGAGGCGGGCGGCCCGCCGCGCTGGCGCCAGATCAATCATCCCCAGGCCAGTGGCTCCGACTGGCCGATCCTCTATTCCGCGGTCCAGATCGCGCCGCCGGGGCGTGGCAAGGGCGCGGGCCGGACCATCGCGTTCGGGCGCGACCTGCGCGCCACCGAGGCGCTGCATCTGCGCCTGATCGAAGCCCAGCAGGCCATGGAGCGCGACTACTGGCGCTTCCGCCAGGCCGAGACGCGCTACCGGCACCTGTTCCAGGCCTCTTCGGAAGCGGTGCTGATCGTCGATGCCGGCAGCCTGCGCATCCTCGAGGCCAATCCGGCGGCGGTCGCGCTGATCGGCAATGGCGGCGCGCCGCGGCGTCTGGCCGGCGGCTCGCTCGCGGCACTGTTCGAGGCGCCCAACAGCAAGCCGCTGCAGGCGGCGCTGGCCGCGGCCAAGGCGGCGCGCCGCGCCGACGTCGTGCGCACCGCGCTGGCCGACGGCGGCGGCCGCGTCGCCGTGTCGCTGTCCACCTTCCGCCAGGATGACGCCTCGCTGCTGCTCGTGCGCCTGACACGCATCGGCACCGAGCCGGCCGCAGCGGCGCCGGTCACCGAGACCTCGATGCTGCTGGACTTCGTGCACAACGCGCCCGACGCGCTGGTCTTCACCGACCAGGACGGCCGCATCCAGATGGCCAATGCCGCCTTCCTCGCGCTCGCCCAGCTCGGCAGCGAGGAGCAGGCGCGCGGCGAACCGCTCGACCGCTGGCTCGGCCGCACGGGCGTGGAGCTCGGCGTGCTGATCCAGACGGTTCGCCAGCGCGGCAGCATGCGCATGTTCTCGACGCTGCTGCGCGGCGAGGACGGCGCGAGCACCGAGGTGGAGGTTTCCGCCTCGGCGACCTCGCAGGACGGCAAGCCGGTGCTGGCCTTCGCGGTGCGCGACGTCGGGCGTCGCCTGAGCGCCGAGCCGCGGGCGGCCGGCGAGCTGCCGCGCACCGCCGGCGAACTGACCGAACTGGTCGGCCGAGTGCCGCTGAAGGACATCGTCGGCGAGACCACCGACCTGATCGAGCAGTTGTGCATCGAGACGGCGCTGAAGATGACCAGCGACAACCGCGCCTCCGCGGCGCAGATGCTCGGCTTGTCGCGCCAGAGTCTGTACGTCAAGCTGCGCCGGCACGGCATCGGCGACCTCGGCGACGACGAGGGTTGATCCCGATCGATTGAGCGCTCCGCGGTTGTAAATCTCGGTTGACACTCCAAAGTGTCACGCCGAGAATGAACTGCATGGCCCTTCCTGCTCCTTCGGCGGTTGCCGAACTGCTCAAGCCGATCACCTGGTTCCCGCCCATGTGGGCTTTCGCCTGCGGCGCGGTGGCCTCGGGGCAGAGCTGGGCCGAGCGCTGGGCCCTGGTGGCGGTGGGCGTGCTGCTGGCCGGCCCGATGGTCTGCGCCACCAGCCAGGCGGTGAACGACTGGTTCGACCGCCACGTCGATGCGATCAACGAGCCGCACCGGCCGATCCCCTCGGGCCGCATGCCGGGCCGCTGGGGCCTGTACATCGCCGTGCTCTGGACCGCGCTGTCGCTGGCCGTGGCGCTGGTGCTCGGCCCCTGGGGCTTCGTCGCCGCACTGCTCGGCCTGGCGCTCGCCTGGGCCTACAGCGCGCCGCCGCTGCGCCTGAAGCGCAACGGCTGGTGGGGCAACGCCGCCTGCGGGCTGTGCTACGAGGGCCTGGCCTGGGTGACCGGCGCGATCGTGATGGCCGGCGGCGCGCTGCCCGACGGTCGCTCGCTCGCGCTGGCGGCGCTGTACAGCCTCGGCGCTCACGGCATCATGACGCTCAACGACTTCAAGTCGATGGAGGGCGATCGCCGCATGGGCATCGGCTCGCTGCCGGTCCGCCTGGGCGAGGTGCAGGCCGCGCACATGGCCTGCTGGATGATGGCCGCGCCGCAGTTCATCGTCGTCGTGCTGCTGCTGAGCTGGCAGGCCAAGAACCATGCGCTGGCGGTGGGCGCGCTGCTGGCGGTGCAGATGCTGCTGATGCGCCGCTTCGTGGCCGACCCGCGCGGCCGCGCCACCTGGTACAGCGGGCTGGGCGTGACGCTCTACGTGAGCGGCATGCTGGTCAGCGCCTTCGCCCTGCGCGCTGCGGCCCAGGCGGGATGACCCGATGAAGCCGCTCGGCTGGTTCGGCATCGTGCGGCTCGGTCTGGTGCAGATGGCGCTGGGCGCCATCGTCGTGCTGACCACCTCGACGCTGAACCGCGTGATGGTGGTCGAGCTGGCGCTTCCCGCACTGGTGCCGGGCCTGCTGGTGGCCATCCATTACGCCGTGCAGCTCACGCGGCCGCGCATGGGCTTCGGCTCCGACCGCAGCGGCCGCTGCACGCCGTGGATCCTCGGCGGCATGGCGGTGCTGGCCGCCGGCGGTACGCTGGCCGCCACGGCCACCGCCTGGATGGCGACGAGCCGCGGTGCCGGGCTGGTGCTGGCGGCGCTGGCCTTCTTCCTTGTCGGCCTCGGTGTGAGCGCCTGCGGCACCTCGCTGCTGGTGCTGCTGGCCAAACGCGTGGCGGCCGAGCGCCGTGCACCGGCCGCCACCATCGTGTGGATGCTGATGATCATCGGCTTCGCCGTCACCGCCGGCCTGGCCGGGCGCTTTCTCGAACCGTATTCGCCGCAGCGGCTGGTGGCCGTCAGCGGCACGGTGGCGCTGATCGCCTGCATGGTGGCGGCGATCGCGCTGTGGAGGCTCGAAGGCGAGGGCGGCCCGCCCGCCGAGCCGGAGCCGAAGCTGCGCTTCTTCGACGCGCTCGCGCAGGTGTGGCAGGAGTCGGCGGCGCGCCGCTTCACGATGTTCGTGTTCGTGTCCATGCTCGCCTTCAGCGCTCAGGACCTGATCCTGGAGCCCTTCGCCGGCGCGGTGTTCGGCCTGACGCCGGGCGCCACCACGCAGCTCTCCGGGCTGCAGCACGGCGGCGTGCTGCTGGGCATGATCGCCGCGGCGCTGGCCGGCAGCCGCTGGCACATCGGTTCGCTGCGGCAGTGGACGATCGGCGGCTGCATCGCCTCGGCGCTGGCGCTGGCCGGTCTGGTGGCCGCAGGCGCGATGGGTCCGCCCTGGCCGCTGCACGCCACCGTGTTCGCGCTCGGCGCGGCCAACGGTGCGTTCTCCATCGCCGCGATCGGCTCGATGATGCGCATGGCCAGCCAGGGTCGCACGCAGCGCGAGGGCGTTCGCATGGGCCTGTGGGGTGCCTCGCAGGCGATTGCCTTCGGCATCGGCGGCCTGACCGGCGCGTTGGCCAGCGATGTGGCGCGGCGCTTCATCGCCGACACCGGCATGGCCTATGGCGCGGTGTTCGCGGCCGAGGCGCTGCTGTTCATCTGGGCCGCGGCACTGGCCGCCGGCATCGAGACCGAGTCGCTCCCGCGGCGCGCAAGGAGAAGCATGTGGACGAGATCGACACCTACGATGCCGTCGTGATCGGCGGCGGGCCGGCCGGTGCGACCGCCGCCCACGAACTGGCCAGGGCCGGGCACAGCGTGCTGCTGCTCGACCGCGAAGGGCGCATCAAGCCTTGCGGCGGCGCGATTCCGCCGCGGCTGATCCGCGACTTCGACATCCCCGACTCGCTGCTGGTCGCGCGCATCCGTTGCGCGCGCATGGTGGCGCCCAGCGATGCCAAGGTGGACATTCCCATCGAGGGCGGCTTCGTCGGCATGGTCGACCGTGGTCCTTTCGACGAATGGCTGCGCGAGCGCGCGGCGATGGCCGGCGCGGTGCGCGCCCGGGGCAGCTTCGAGGCGATCGAGCGCGGCGCCGACGGCAAGGCCGTGGTGCACTTCAGCGCGCGCGACCGCCACGGCGAAGGCGGCGCGCCGGTGCGTGTGAAGGCCCGGCTGGTGATCGGCGCCGACGGCGCACGTTCCGAGGTGGCGCGGCAGGAGGTACCGCGTTCCGATGAGGGCAGGTTCGTCTTCGCCTACCACGAGATCGTGCGCGCGCCCAAGGGTGGCGCCGACTACGACGCCACCCGCTGCGACGTGGTCTACAACGGCGAGTTCTCGCCCGACTTCTACGGCTGGGTGTTCCCGCACGGCGAGACGGCGAGCATCGGCACCGGCAGCGCGGACAAGGGCTTCTCGCTGCGCAGTGCCACCGCCGCGCTGCGCAGCGCCTCGGGGCTGGACGGTTGCGAGACGCTGCGCCGAGAAGGCGCGCCGATCCCGCTGAAGCCGCTGCCGCGCTGGGACAACGGCCGCGACGTGCTGCTGGCCGGCGATGCGGCCGGCGTGGTCGCGCCGGCCTCCGGCGAAGGCATCTACTACGCGATGTACGGCGGACGCATCGCCGCAGAGGCGGGGCGGGCCTTCCTTGCCAGCGGCGACGCGCGTGAGCTGCAGACGGCGCGCAAGCGCTTCATGAAGGCGCACGGCAAGGTGTTCTTCGTGCTCGGCATCATGCAGCGCTTCTGGTACTCCAGCGACAAGCGCCGCGAGCGCTTCGTCAGCATCTGCCGCGATCGCGACGTGCAGCAACTCACCTTCGAGGCCTACATGAACAAGGAGCTGGTGCGCCGCAAGCCCATGGCCCACGTGCGCATCTTCTTCAAGGACGTGGCGCACCTGCTCGGACTGGCGCGCGTCTGATCACTTCTCACGGTGGCCTCATGGACGGCCTGTTCGCCAGCGGACGCGCCGCCGACCTCGTGCTGGCCGTACTGCTGCTCGAGGCCGTCTTCCTGACCTGGCGCCACGCCCGCAGTGGCGCCGGCCCGCCGCCGCGGGTGTTCGCGCCGATGATCGGTGCCGGCATCCTGCTCGTGCTGGCCCTGCGCTGCGCCCTGACCGGCGCGCCGTGGCCCTGGATTGCCTTGCTGCTCAGCGCCGGTGGCGTGGTCCACCTGCTCGACCTCCGGCAACGCTGGAAACGCTGAGATTTCGCAGGGTGCGATGCCAGGGCCGGGCATAGAATGCACCCAGCGACGATCAGTAGCATCAACCGTCGGCCTCCAGGAGAAGCAGCGTGAATCAACGCTCGGGCAGTACGGATGATCTGGGTGCTCTGGCACCCTGGGCGCAGGAACTGGCGCAGACCTTCGTGTCCTTGTCCAGCGACATCGCGCTGGTGCTGGACGAAACCGGCGTGATCCAGAGCGTGGCCCAGTCGGGCTCGCAGCCGATGGCGCCGTCCGCCGACCAGTGGGTCGGCCGCGCGTGGGCCGACACCGTGGCCACGCCGATGCGGCGCAAGGTCGAGGCCATGCTGCATGACGTGGCCAGCACGGGCCTGGCGCGGCGTCGGGAGATCAGCCACAGCGGTGCCGGCGGGGCCGACATCCCGGTGGCCTACACCGCGATCCGGCTCGGCCGCAACGGCCCGGTGATCGCCGTCGGGCGCGACCTGCGCGCCATCGCCGCGATCCAGCAGCGCTTCCTCGACGCCCAGCAGGACCTCGAACGCGGCTACTGGAAGGCTCGCCAGGTCGAATCGCAGGAGCGGCAGCTCTACCAGGTTCTCTGCGACGGCGTGCTCGCCGTCGACGCGGCCTCGCTGAAGATCGTGCGCGCCAACCGCGCCATGGTCGCGCGCCTGGGCGACCCGGCGGCGCTGGCCGGCCGGGTCGTCGACGCGCTGTTCGACGACCGCTCGCGCGGCGCCGTTCGCGAGCTGATGACCAGCGCGCGCAGCAGCGGCCGGCCGTCGGAGCTGCGCGCGCGGCTGACGGGCGAGCCGGTCACCTGCAGCGTGGCCGCGATCCCCTTCCGCAGCGGAGACGAGCAGCGGCTGCTGGTGCGGCTGCGCTCGGCGGTCTCGCCGCTGGCGCCTGCCGCGGCCACTGGCCAGCGCGAGGCGGCGGCGGTGGCCGATTCCAGCGGCCGCGTGCTCAGCTGCGATGCGAGCTTCATCGCGCTGCTGCAGGCCCGCGACGACACCGAACTGGTCGGCCGGCCGATGTCGGACTGGCTGGGTGGCTCGGCGGAGGACGTCGACGCGCTCATGCGCGAGGTCAGGCTCGAGGGGCTGGCAGAGCGCGAGGCGATGGCGCTGCAGGTCGGCGAGCGTGGCGCCGTGGGGGTCAGCGCGACCTGGCTCACGGAGGGTGACCGCGAGTGCATCGGCTTCGTTCTGTGGCAGTCGGCGGCGCGCATGGCCGAACTGGGCGACGCGCAGGCGGCGTTCTCGGAGGCCTGGACGCGGCTGACCGAGCAGCTCGGTACCACGCCGCTGCCGGTGATGCTGCGCCAGGCCACCGCGCTGGCCGAGCAGCATTTCATCCGCATCGCGATGCAGCGCAGCGCCGGCAACACGAAGGCCGCCGCGTCCTGGCTGGGCATCAGCGAAGGAAGCCTGGCACAGCGCGCCGTGCAGGAAGGTGAGCCGGGCGCGTCGCCGTGAAGAACCATCCGGCGTTCGGCGAAGCCGACCTCACCAACTGCGAGCGTGAGCTCATCCACCTCGCAGGGTCGGTGCAGCCGCATGGGCTGCTGCTCGCCGTGCGTGAACCCGGACTGGTGGTGATGCAGGCCAGCGCGAACGCACCCGCCCTGCTGGGCAAGCCGCTGGAGCCGCTGCTCGGCCAGCCGCTGGCCGCCCTCGGAGGCGACCTCGCCGAGCGCGTGGCCGAGATGGCCGGTGCGCCCGACCTCGACGAGCCGGCGCCGCTGCGTTGTCGCGTCGAGATCGATGGCGCCGAGGCCGCATACGAAGGCGTCGTGCACCGCGTGCCCGGGCAGGCGCTGGTGGTCGAGATCGAGCCGCTGGACACGCCGGCCGGCGGCGTGCCGGTGGTCGACATCGACGGCGAGAGCCTGCAGCGCCAGCTCAACCTCGCCGTGCAGCGCTTCGGCGCCGCCTCGACGCTCGGCACGCTGGCCGACGCGGTGGTGCGCTGCGTGCGCGACCTGACCGGCTACGACCGGGTGATGGTCTACAAGTTCGACCCGGAGGGCCACGGCAAGGTGATCGCCGAGGCGCGCGACCCGCGGCTCGAGTCGCTGCTCGGCCACCACTACCCGTCCACCGACATCCCGCAGCGCGCGCGCGAGCTCTACCTGCGCAACCGGGTGCGCCTGCTGGTCGACGTCGACTACCGCGCCGCCGAGCTGGTGCCGCGGCTGGTGCCGGGGCTGGGCACCGAGCTCGACATGTCGATGTGCGCGCTGCGCAGCATGTCGCCGCTGCACCTGCAGTACCTGCGCAACATGGGCGTCACCGCCACGCTGGTGGTCTCGCTCGTGCGCGAGGCTCGCCTGTGGGGGCTGGTGGCTTGCCACCACTACCGGCCCCACAACCTGCGCTACGCCGTGCGCGCGGCGACCGACCTGCTCGCCGAAGTCGCCTCCACGCGCATCGCGGCGATCGAGAACTACGCGTATGCGCAGGTGGCGATCCAGGTGCGCCGCCTCGAACAGCGGCTCGTCGAGGCCACCTCCACCGAAGGCGACTGGCGCTTCGCGCTGCTGCGCAACCCGCGCACGCTGCTGCAGCCGCTGGACGCCACCGGCGCGGCGCTGTTCACCGACGACGAGATCCTCACCGCCGGGGAGGTGCCGTCCACGCCTCAGCTGCGCGCGCTGCAGCAGTGGGTGCAGACGCAAACCTTCGACCGCCTGTTCCACTGCGACTCGGTGGAACGCGCGAACCCGGCCCTGGCCGCGCTGACACCCACCGCCAGCGGCGTGATCGCGGCCAAGCTCGCCAGCGACCGCCCCGACTACCTGATGTGGTTCCGCAAGGAACAGCTGCTCACCGTCACCTGGGCGGGCAATCCGGCCAAGGCCGTGATCGCGACGAATCCGCTGGAGCTGTCGCCGCGCAGTTCGTTCGCCGCCTGGTCCGAGATGGTGCGGGGCACCGCCTCGCCGTGGAGCGGCAGCGAGCTCGCGCTGGCGCGCGCCATCGGCGCCGCGCTCGTGGACATCATCGTGCAGGTGAACGCGGTGCGGCTGCTGATCGCGGAGCACCAGCTGGAGCAGGTGCGCGGCAAGGTGGCCAGCTCGAACGAGGCGGTGGTGGTGTGCGACGGACGCCAGCGGCTGCTGTTCGCGAACGATGCCTTCCTCGCGCTGGTCGGTCGCACGCGCGACGAACTGCGCGACCTGGAGGCGCTGGCCCGGCTGTTCGCCGAGCCCGAGCTGGCGCGGCGCGCCATCGCCTCGCTGGTGGGCGAGGGCCACGCCTGGCGCGGCGAGCTGACGCTGGCCGACGGCCGCGCCACGCCGGTGGGCGTGCGCGCCGAGCTGGTGCCGGCGCGCGACGGCTCCATCCTCGGCTTCATCCTGCTGTTCGACGACCGGACCGAACAGCGCCGCGTCATGCGGGCGCGCGAGCAGCTCGAGGCTTCGATTGCCAGGGCGGCGCCGCAGCGGGCCGCACCCGCGCCGGGCACGCTCGAACCCGACGAGCTCATGAGCGCCATCCTCGCCAGCGCCAGCCTGGCGGCGATGGACATTGCCGACGGCAACGCTGCGCCGTCGGTCGCGCCGATGCTCGAGGAGCTCGAGACCGCCACGCGCCGCGCCACCGCGCTGTACGCGCGCATCCGGGGCTTCACGCAGGGCTGAGTCGCGCGCGCGCGACCTCGAGTTCGGCAAACAGGCGTGCGTGGCGTGCGAAGGCCTGCTCGGCCTCCTGCACGATCGCCTCGTGGTCGGCCTCGGCCGGCGCGAGGCGATCCAGACCGGCGCGCAGCCCCTGCGCCAGCGCGGCCGCCGCCCCGGGCGGCCCGAAGTCGTAGAAGCGCGTGCCGACCCCGCCGTTCAGGCCGAGCGAGCGCGCCACCGCACGCTGCACGGCCTGCCCGCCGCTGAGATCGCCGAGGTAGCGCACGTAGGCGTGGGCCGGCAGCAGGTGCGGCGCCACGCGGGCGAGCGTCTCGAGGTGCGCCGCGTACTCCACCGCCTCCGGCTGGGGCGACAGCGTGTCGCGCCAGTCGTCGCCGTGCAGGACGGCGAGGTCCTCCCGCAGCGCAGGCTCGCGCTCCAGCGCGGGCTGGTACACGGCCGCCACGCGGGCGTGGCCGGCGTGCTGGCGCAGCGCGGCTTCCAGGGCGGCATAGATCGGGTGCAGGCTGGCCAGCAGCAGGCAGTACGACGGGCGGTCGAGCGCGCCGCGCAGCAGGGCGCGCACGAACGCCGTCGCCTCGACCTGCCGGTGGGCTGGCCAGGTCCGCTGGCGCAGGCGCTGCGCGAGCGAGTTCATCGGGGGGCGGCGTGGACGTACTGCATGGATCGGCGGCGGAGCTGCGGCCATTATGGGCGCGACAAGACCCGGGGTAGCGGACACAATGGCCTGCACGAGAAGAGGAGCGAGGACGATGGCCGACAGCACTGCCGAGGCGACGGGAGGGGGAGGGGCGCACCGCATCGTCGTGGTGGGCGGCGGCGCCGGCGGGCTGGAGCTGGTGACCCAGCTCGGCGACCGGCTCGGCAGGAAGGGCCGTGCGCACGTCACGCTGATCGAGAAGGCGCGCACCCATTTCTGGAAGCCGCACCTGCACGAGATCGCCGCCGGCGTGACCGACCTGCACGAGCACGCCACCGACTACCTCGCGCAGTCGCACTGGCACGGCTTCCGCTACCGCGTGGGCGAGATGGTCGGGCTGGACCGCGAGCGTCGCGAGGTGATCGTGGCCCCCGCGATCGACGAAGAGGGGCAGCCGATCACGCCGCCCTACACGCGCGGCTACGACACGCTGGTGATCGCGGTGGGCAGCCTCACCAACGACTTCGGCACGCCCGGCGTGGCCGAGCACGCCATCGCCCTGGAGACGCCCGCGCAGGCCGAGCGCTTCCACCGCCGCCTGGTCAATGCCTGCATCCGGGCCCACATGCAGACCGAGCCGCTCTCGCCGCGCCAGCTGCAGGTGGCGATCATCGGCGCCGGGGCCACCGGCGTGGAGCTGGCCGCGGAGCTGCACAAGGCCACGCGCGCGCTGGTCTCCTACAACCTGGAGCGCATCGACCCCGAGCGCGACATCAAGCTCAACCTGATCGAGGCGGGCCCGCGCATCCTGCCGGCGTTGCCCGAGCGCATCTCGGGCGCGGCGCACCAACTGCTCGCCAAGCTCGGGGTGAAGGTGCGCACCGCATCGCGCGTCACGGCCGTGAGCGCCGAGGGCGTGCACCTGGCCAGCGGTGAGCTGATCCCGGCCGAGCTGGTGGTGTGGGCGGCCGGCGTGAAGGCGCCGGAGTTCCTGAGCGGCCTGGGCGGTCTCGAGACGAACCGGCTGAACCAGCTCGTGGTCACGCCCACGCTGCAGACCACGCGCGACCCGAACGTGTTCGCGATCGGCGACTGCGCGGCCGCGCCCTGGCTGGGCCACGAGGGCCAGACCGTGCCGCCGCGCGCGCAGGCGGCGCACCAGCAGGCGGCACACCTCGTGAAGCAACTGCGGCGGCGCCTGGACGGCCAGCCGCTGCAGCCCTGGCGCTACCGCGACTTCGGCTCGCTGGTGTCGCTCGGCGAGTACAGCACGGTGGGCAACCTGATGGGCGCGCTGGTGGGCGGCAACCTGTGGGTGGAGGGGCTGTTCGCGCGCACCATGTACCTGTCGCTCTACAAGATGCACGAGGTCGCGCTGCACGGCTTCTGGCGCACCGCGCTGGGCTCCATGAGCCGGTTGATGACACGCGGCACGGAACCGCGCGTCAAGCTGCACTGACGGGGTGTCCGGCGCCGGGCCGCCCCAGGCCGGACGGCGCCCCTCGGGAGCCGAAGCGCAGCGACTGGGGGGCTGGATTCAGACGCCGACGTCGTCGAGATCGCGGTAGACGTCGCGCAGCCACATCTTCACGCGCTGGCGGTCCATCAGGCCGAGCGCGATCGGGCTGTCGGTGTGCGTGGCGTGCCAGAAGCTGCTGCTGTTGATGTCGATCTTCTGGATCGCGCTGTCGTGCAGCTTCTTCACCGAGACGATCTTCGC
>Ga0073934_10009343_pt1 | contig 12604 bp, 12 predicted proteins | sample LarsenN4metaG_FD_76834 | JGI IMG/M metagenome (GOLD analysis project Ga0073934, IMG submission 76834) | Hot spring sediment bacterial and archeal communities from British Columbia, Canada, to study Microbial Dark Matter (Phase II) - Larsen... ...
CGGCGCGCCCGGCCGCGCGCAGCATGTCCGGGCTCGACGGCGCGTTCGTGGTGGACTCGCCCATGATCTCCGTGGTGACACCCATCATCACCTTAGAGACCGAGCGGCCGTCGCCGCCGCCTACGAAGTTGAAGCGCGACTGGCTCTGGATGTCGATGAAGCCCGGCGCGACCACCTTGCCGGTGGCGTCGATGCGCCGCGTGGCGGAGGCATCCCGCAGCCGACCCGCCATGGTGACGGCGGCAATGCGATCGCCACGGATACCGATATCGCCCGCGTACCAGGCGTTGCCGCTGCCGTCGACGATGCGCCCGCCCTCGATGATGACGTCGAAGGCCCCCGGCGGTGCGGGCGCCGGCGGAGGCGGAGGGGCCGGGAGCGGCGCCGGAGCCTGCACGGGCGCCCCGCACGCCAGGAGGCCGAGCACGGTCGCCCAAGCGACCGAAGCGGTCCGACGCATGATGCGTGAGGGCCCGTCAGGCGCGCGGGTGGTTCAGGTGCGCCCGGATCGCGTCGAGCTGACCAATGAGCGTCGTGAGCTCCTCTTGATCGAGAACCTCCTCGAGCAGGTCGTCCACGGCGTTCACCGGAGCATCGAGCGGCGCGAGCAGCCCCAATCCCTCTTCGGTGATGCGGCACCAGACGCGGCGCCTATCTTCCGTGCACCGCTCCCGGTCGACCCATCCCTTCTCCTCCATGCGGTCGATCAGGCGGGTGATCCCGGGAGTCCGCTCGATCATCCTCTCGCCGATGGCGAGGGTCGGAAGCCCTTCTTCTCCCGCGCCCCGCAGGATCCGGAGCACGTTGTACTGCTGCAGCGTGACGCCTGCGGGCTCCAGCACCAGCGAGACCCGGCGGCGCATGTCGTCCGCCGTGCGGAGGAGCGTCAGATAGGCCTCCTGTCCGCGCGAGTGGAAAGGCCTGAACTGCTTCAGCTCCTCCTGGATCGTGAGGGGCTGCGGGGGAGCCTGAGGGGTCATGGACGGCCCACCATCCGGCGGAGCTCGGCGACTGTCACCACCCGGCCGTCCGCCGGATAGTGCGTCGCGATGATCCGGTCGACCTGGAGCCTCAGGCGCTCGATGTTGGCCAGCAACGCGAGGTTGTAGGGGCTCGGAGTCGCCGGCGGGGCCGCATCCGGCGCCGGAGGGTTGTAGCTGTCGGCCTCGTAGAGGATGCGGTGCTGCGGGAGATACGCGATCAGCATCCCGGGCGTGTGGCCGAAGTCGGCCAACCGGTAGAGATCGATCGTGTGTCCGTTGCCGGTGATCGTGTGACGGTCTCCCTGGATCGCCTGAATGTTCAGGGGCCTCCCGGCTCGCTGCTGCGCGTCGGGATTCAGCGTGTGCGGCCGGCTCAGGATCTCCATGAGGTAGGGCCGGTTCCACTCGTGCGTCAGGATCGTGGCGCCCTCCGCCACGAACGCGCGCAGCCCGCTCGCGTGGTCGAAGTGATGGTGCGTGTTCACGACGAAGCGGACGGGCTTGCCCGGCATGAGCCGCTTGGCCTCGGCGATCACGGCCTGAGCGCGGGCCTCGTTGTTGCCGGCCTCGATGAAGAGGATGTGATCGCCCATGTCCACCGCGAGCGGCGCATAGCCGCCCGTGAACAGGTAGATGCCCGGAGCGATCTGCTCGGACGGCGTTGGGGGCGCGCCCGCCGCCCCGCCACCTGCGCCACCGCCGGCCGCCCCCGCTCCGCCGCCGCGGCCTCCCTGCTGGGGCGGCTGGATGCTCACCGACGTGTTCACCCGCACGTCGCCGACGGTCAGGTCGAAGATCGGGAAGCCGCCCTGTTTCTGGATGATCCGCCCGGGGAAGAGCACGCCGTTCACGTTGCGGTAGTCGCTGTAGATCGCCTCGAAGGGCATGTCGCCCATGACGGCGTTGTCGATCATCGTTTCGACGCGCTCGACCTGGTTCTGCGCGTTGATCCAGCCGCTCACCTGCGCGCCGTTGTCACCGCGGAACGAGACGACCGAGTAGCCGTCCTGCCGACGCAGCGTGGGGCTGCGCGTCGGCGCCGTGCGCAGGAACGCGTGGGGCAGCATCCAGATCTCGAGCTGCTGCACCCATGGAGTGCCCTCACCGATCACGATCGTCTGCGTCTGCGACTGCTCTCCCTGGATCGGCTGCAAGCCTCCGCCGAACGGAGGCACCTCGCCCTGCATGCGCACGCGATCGACTCTGGAGGCGGGCGTCTGGAAGTCCACCGCCCGCGTGTACCGCGGGTTGATGAACCTGGGCCAGGGCGCTCCCGGAACGCCCGATTGGCCGAGAGCGAAATCGAAGCCGGTGGCCGTGTACTCCACCGTCCGCAGCGCTTCGACACCCATCGCGCGCGACGCGGCCGAGATCACGGCGTTGGCGTCCTGAGCGCGGGCCTGTGGGCCAGGCACGAGTGCGACAGCCAGCAGGATGGTGGCGAGAGATCTCTTGGACATGCGGCCTCCCTGTTCTTGCGCCCCTAGCGACTGCTAAAAAGTACGAGCGGGGTCCTCGCGCCGCAGCGCCGTGTGCTCCTGTCCGATCCGCCGTGCATCGGGTACCGTGTGGACCATGTGTCGGAAGCTCGCCCCCCCGGTGATCGCGGCGCTCCTGTCGGCCGCCGTCTCGGCGTGCGGGTCTCCCTCGGGCCCGGCGAGCCTTCCGGTGGGTCCGATGACGCTGCCGCCACCCCGTGGGGTCGCCAGCACGATGACGGTCGGGGAGCTCCGCCAGCGCCTCATGGCGTTCGCCGACCTGGCCATGGGCGAGATGGCGCGGGCTTCGGCTTCTATCCTCCGCTCCGATTCGACGGCCCAGACCCGCGCGTTCGTCCAGCTCCTCCAGGCCCAGGTCGCAGCGACCAGCCTCGCGCTGGCCGTCGAGCCGGATCCCGAGACCGCGTTGCAGGATCTCATGGTTTCCATGGCGGCCGAGCGAGCCTCGCTCGCCGCCCCTTCGACTCCGCCGATGGATCCGGCCGCGCGTGCCGTGCTCGACACCACGCTCGGCCGCCTGGAAGGGGAGATCTGGACCGTCGGTGAGAGCACGTACGCCCCGGCGGAGCTCTCGACGCTTCGCGCGCGCATCAAGGGCTGGCAGGACGACGCACCGAAGAGTTCGCCGGCCGGTCTCGTGCGCGTGGCGGACCTCCCGGCCACAGCGGGCCCGCAGATGAGCAAGGGGCTGTTCGCACCGCTCGACGAGGCGAACCGGCAGCTCGAGGAGTCCCGCCTGCTGGGCGAGCGCTTCCTCTTCCTCGCGGAGCGACTGCCGGTCATCACTCTCTGGCAGGCCGAAGCCGTCACCTGGGAGGTCCTCGCCGCACCCGAGTCTCGTCGCACGCTCGACGGCCTCGCCGTCATGTCGGCCACGCTCGAGCGCCTCGCGCTGCGCGTCGACAGCCTTCCCGCCCTCCTCGACGGTCAGCGCGAGGCGTTCCTGGCGGCATTCGACGCGCGCGAGACGACGGCGCGAACGCTCATGGCCGATGCCGGCACGCTGATGGCGAGCGCCGGAACGTTGGTCGATGGCAGCCAGCATGCCACCGCGAGCCTCGCGGCCGCGCTCGCCTCCGCGGAGCGCACGATCGCCGCGTTGAGGGACGACGCCGCGCCGGGCGGGGCCGCGTCGTTCGACATCGCGGCATACGAGAGCGCCCTCACCGACTTCTGCCTCGCGACAGAGGCGCTCGACGGCGCCCTCGCACGTGCCGAGGCACTCGCCGGCGAGCCGCGAGACATCATCGACCACGCGGCATTGCGCGCGGCACAGCTCCTGCTCTTGGCGTTCGCGTTGCTCGTCGCGTACAAGCTCGTTCCGATGTTCGTCCGCAGGCGAGGAAGCCAGGGAGAGAGTATATGAAGGCGATGGCGCAGCGGGCGGTTCGGCTCGGTGCGGTCGCGACGTGGCTATCGATCGTCGCTTGTGGTGTGTCCGGCGCTCCCGAGACCGCGCCGCCGGTCGACCTCACGGCCCTCGCCTCGGACGGCCCCCACCAGGTTCTGACGTACACCGACTTCCCGGACGTGCCGGAGTTCGGCGCGGCCACGATCTACTATCCGGCGGACACCGTGGGGCCGATCGGGGGCGTCGCCATCTCGCCGGGATACACCGAAGGGCAGGGACACATCTCTTGGTGGGGTCCGAGGCTGGCGTCGCACGGCTATGCGGTCCTCGTGTTCGACACGAACGAGCGACGCGACATGCCCGACTTGCGTGCCGCGGCGCTCATTGCGGGAGTGAATCTCCTGCGCGCGGAAGGGAACCGAGAGGGGAGCCCACTCGCCGGGCGCGTCGACCCCGTGAAGATGGCGGTCATGGGCCACTCGATGGGCGGCGGGGGAGCGTTGCTCGCCGCGAACGAACAGGGCGAGCAGATCATGGCCTCGATTCCGTTCACGCCTTGGGAGCCGGAGAGCACCTTCGAGGGGATCCATACACCCACGCTCATCATCGCGGGTGAGCTGGACGACATCGCGGAGGTGGACGAGCACGCGTGGCGCCACTTCACGCTGATTCCGGACGCGACCCCGAAGGTGTACCTCGAGGTCGCGGGCGGCGATCATTTCATTGCGGACACGAACCGGGGCACGGACCTCGCGACCATGGGACGCTACACCCTCGCGTGGCTCAAGCTCTACCTCGATGGGGACGAGCGCTACCGTGAGTTCCTCTACGGTGCGAGATCTCCCGAGGACGAGGCGAAGCTCTCGCGGTACGTCGCCGATCCCTGACGTTCATCCCCGAGGAGGTGTCATGCTCAAGGAGTTCAGAGAATTCGCCGTCAAAGGCAACGTGCTCGACATGGCCGTCGGCATCATCATCGGCGCGGCGTTTGGAACCGTCGTGCAGTCGATGGTCAACGACGTGATCATGCCGCCGATCGGCATCCTGCTCGGCGGCGTCGACTTCAGCGACCTCTTCATCACGCTGCGGCAGGGCTCGGTGCCGGGCCCCTACGTCAACTTGGAAGCGGCCCGCGAGGCGGGAGCCGTCACCATCAACTACGGCGTATTCGTCAACTCGGTGATCTCGTTCCTCATCGTGGCGTTCGCGGTGTTCCTGCTCGTCAGGAGCTTCAACAAGCTCAAGCGCCAGGAAGCCGCGGCCCCGGCTGCCCCGGCCGCACCGCCGGCGGACGTGGTGTTGCTCACCGAGATCCGCGATCTGCTCAGGCAGAAGGCCTGAGAGCGTTCACCGTAGGGAGAAGAACGACCGGCGGGGCGCTCGGCCCCGCCGGTGCTCGGACCGATTCCTACTGAATCGCGCCGCGAACCTCGCCACCCGGGAAGTCGCCCGGGCCGGTGTTCGTGGGAGCCACGCCATCGTTCGTGTGGACGTTCACGTACGCGTTGTTGTTGCGGATATGATCCCGCAGATCCTCCATCGTCTTGCCCGCGAGTGGCCCGATGAAGTTGGCTGCGGTTCTCGTGCCCTCGGCAATCACGCCCTGGATGCGGCCGCCCCCGGAAGGCACCAGCCCGTAGAGGAACACGCCGATCGGCCCGTTGGAGCCCGGGGGACCGATGTGGATGTGCGCCTGGACGACGTTCTCGATGTTCGCGACGATCAGCTTGTACGACAGCTCGGTGCCGTCGTCGCTGAAGTGCAGCACGGCAGTTCCGCGAGCGTTGGTGTCGCGCGCCGGCACCTCTTCGTCACCCGAGAGCGGGACCGCTGCGTTCGTCACGCCGTTGGCCACCACTCCCAAGGCGGGCGACGCGTCGTAGACCGGAATCGACACCGGGCCTGAGTCCGTACACGCTCCCGCGCCGATCGCCAGCAACAGCACCGACGTCAGAGACCTCATAGGCACCTCCGGTTGGGGATTGCTTGATGTGTGAAGTATCTGGCGCCAAATGGCGCGGCAAGGCCCTTACCGCTCGGCTGGCCACCCCGTGTCGAGGGGCCGAGAGGGGTCGGCCGTGATCTGGACGTGTGCGCAGTGGTGGTAGGAGTATCCGCCCGGATTGTTGTAGGCGTGGTCGGCCATCCACTGGACGACCTGCAGGATGCACTGCCGACAGTTGATGTTCGGCAGCCGGATGTCGGTCTCGAAGATCTGCCCCGGCTGCTCCGGCCGCGTCGAGTGCACGAAGAGCCCGTCCGCCAGCACGGGAATCTGCGGAGGATCCTGGATCGTCGCGGATACGGAGCGGGGCCCGCGTTCCGTTTCGATCGTCTGCGTTTCGGGATCCAAGGGAAGCTCGGTCGGCGAGTTCACGGCGAGCGCCACGCGGTAGTGACCCTGGTGATAGATCGTCTCCTGCACTTTCAGGTGCAGCATCGAGCCGCCGCGAGCCTGATTGACGACGTAGCTGGGCGTCCCCCAGTTCGTGTTCGAGCCGCCGCAGGGGCCGGCTTTCTGCGGGTCACCGCGCTGGTCTTCGATCAGCCACGAGATCGGCTCGAGGAGCAGGAAGTGCGGCGCCGGCGCGGGCGCCTCGCGGTGGGCGGAGACGGCGAGCGTGCCCACCCCCAGCGCTCCGAGCAGGACGGTCAGACGAGCCGAGGATCGCATCGAGGGCTGCTCCTTCCCTGAAGGTGTCGGTGACCGAAGCCTATCCACCGGCCGACCGGGTCACAATGCGCGATCGCTACGCGATCGGGTATTCCCGGCGGATCGCGCGGATCTCCGGGAGAGCCGCGAGGAACGCGTCGAGGAGGATCGGGTCGAAGCGCTGGCCCGATTCCTCCTTCATCTCCGCGATGACGTCGTCGTGGGGCTGGGCCCGCCGGTACGGCCGGTTCATCGTGGATGCGTCGTAGAAGTCCACGATCGAGCAGATGCGCGCTTCGATCGGGATGTCGTTCCCGGCGAGCCCGGCGGGGTAGCCTGTTCCGTCCCAGCGCTCGTGATGCCTGAGCGCGATGGTGGCCCCCATCTGGATCACCTCGGAATCCGAATCGGCGAGCAGTGAAGCGCCGATGTGCGTGTGCTCCCGAACGAGCGCGAGCTCGACCTCGTCGAGCGGCCCTTGTTTGAGCAGCACCGAATCGGGTATCCCGATCATCCCCACGTCGTGCAGCGGCGCCGCGTGCTGAATCGTTTCCGCCTGGGTGCTGGCCAGGCCGGCCGCCCGCGCCAGGAATCCAGCGGCCAGCCCAACTCGCGCGAGGTGCCCTGCCACCGTCTCGTCGCGGTACTCGGCCGCGATCGTCAGGCGACGGATCGTGTCGAGGTGCGCCCGATGCGTGCGACGCTCGGAGTCGGTCGCCCGCTGCAGCGCGCTGCGGAGATTCTCGGTCGCCTTCGCGATGGACTCCGAAAGCCACCGGTTGGAGGCTCTCGCCTGATCGTGTGCCGCCTGAGCTCCATCAACCACCGCGTCCGCAGCCGCAGCTCGTCTACATTGATGGGCTTCCCGAGCACGTCGTTGGCACCCACCTCGAGCGCGCGCGGATACCAGGCCTCTCTATCGGAGCCGGTGACGACGATGATCGGAACGAGCCCGTGGGTGGGATGCTCGCGCATCCGTTTCGCGACCTCGAAGCCGTCCATGTTCGGCATGTGCAGATCGAGCAGGACGAGATCGATTCCCAGCGCGAGCTTCCTCAGCGCCTCCACTCCGTCGGACGCCGTTTCGACTCCATAGCCGAGGCGCTCCACGAAACGCGCGTGCACCTTCCGCACCATTTCGTCGTCGTCCACGATGAGCACGGTCTGCTTGCCTGGTGGCACGAAGGAGGGCTGAGCGTCGCCCTCTTCTTCCGAAGGCCGCGCGTTCCCGGTGCGCCGCCGGACGACGCGCTGCACGCGTTGCGTCGGACGCCGACAGGACGGATCCTCGCAGGTTTTCGAAGCGGCCACGCCTCCGGCCAGCAAGACGAGAACGCCGACAATAGCCGGCCGTCGAATCCGGTGCGACCACGCGAGCATGAGGTCCCTCTGCAGGTGGGGGCCGAGCCTCGAGATCAGGGACGGGCGTCCTGGGGGGGGAAGCCGCTCGCCACTCGGGGGCCTATGTACAACTCGAACGGCCGTCACTGCAATAGACGACCACAGTGCCTGTCAGCGGGCCGCACTCTACCCGCGCCTCGGCTCGGGTCGCGCGCAGTCACCCCATCGACCTGCGCGCGCCTTTCAGGCCCGAGGACGACCCGTGCTCCAGTACTCTCTGGCCTTCTCGATCGCGGCCAAGGCGGCCTCCGGGTTGGCTTCCGGCTTGCGCCCAAGGTGTCTGACGACCTGGTCGAGAAAGCCGTTCGTCACACGACGCTGCTCCCCGGTGATCTCGGGATCGGAGACCCACGCCCGATTCTGAGCGGCAGCGAAGACGTACGTGAGGTCACCGCGCAGAAGGCCGGTGCGGTACACGTCGAGCTGTTGATGGGCAAGGCGGACGGACATGTCTGGCTCCGAAGCGACCTTCGGAGCAGCCCACGCGAGGGCTCGCCTATCCGCTGATCTGGGGATCTACTGCCGGAAACCTAACCTCGGAGGGCGCGCGGACACGAATCGGACCGGGTCGTCACGGCCATCCGAAGATCGAAGAAGCTGCCGCCTCCGCGCGCGCGCGTGACACGTCGGCCGGCTCCTGCCACAAGGATCGAGCCCAGGTGCTCGACAGCCGGATCTCCCAGCCCGCGTTCGCGTCCGGGCTCACCGGTACGGCCACGTCGAGCCTCCAGAGCCTCGGAGACTCGGGTGGGAAAGCCGCCAACAGGCCGACTCCCAACCCCACCCTCATCGCGCTGTCGACACCGAACGGTGCGTCCCCGGCCCAGACCCGTCCTGCGTCGGCGAAGCCTGATAATCCGATCCCCGCATGCCGTGTCGCGTGACCGATGGACCATCGCTCTTCGAGGCGGAAGACCGTCCGGGCGGAGCCGGCGAGCCGCGACCCGGCATAGCCGCGCACGCCGCCCAGGGAATCGCCGAGCCGCAGCTGAAACGGCACTCGCAGCCGACGTCCGCCGCCGAACTCTCCGCTGGCGATCAAGACATGTCCGGAAGCCGGCTTGTAATACCAGGCCAGCCTGCCGCTGCCGACCATCGAATCCCAGCGATGCGTTCGCGGCTCCGTGCGCGCCTCGCCCTCGATGCGCAACGCGAGGAAAGCGGTGGCGGACCCGCGGCCCGCGTAGAGATCGGCGGCGACGAAGAAGTCCTCATCCTGAGCTCCGAGTCGCGCGATGCCCCGCCCCACCACGGTGCCGAGCTGCAGCCCCGTGGCCAGATCCTGGACCGCGTTGAGCGCATCGAAGCCGCGCACGGGCATGAACGAAAGAGCGCGCACACCGAGGACGGCGCTCACACGCAGGTTGCTGTAGGGTGGGAATGGACCGCCGAGCGCGCCCGTCGTGTCCGTGACGAGACCGGAGTCCGACGCCACCACGGCGCGGCTCGCAGGGTCGACGGCCTCGCCGCTGAGCAGCACACCCGCGAAGGCGCTCTGGCGGCCCAGCCCGAACCGGCGCACGAGGCCGATGTCCCAGAACCGGCGCTCCACTCCGAGCGAGAGGTCGTCTCCGTCCGGGCGGACGAAAGACGCATAGCGGTTCACGTCCCTGAACGCCATGTGCCAGGCCGTCCGCTGCAGGTCCGTGAAGAAGGGGTGGCCCAGCGCGAAGGACAGGGTGCTGCCGAGCGGAGGCCGGGTGGCGACGAACGAGAGCGTGTAGGGTCGGCCGAGCAGCTGGTGAGCGGTCGCGTCCACCCCCACCCCGGTGCGGTACGCGAACCCGCGCTCCACGTTCCCTGCGAGGTGCAGCCCCTGGCCCGCCACGTTCCCGTTGCCGAAGCGGAGTGCCGAGGGGAGCCTGTCGCGCACGCGCAGCCCGAAGACGGTGGGGATCTCATCGATAGTTTGGATCTCGATGCGCACGCGGCCCCCGGTGTCCTCGACCGCGCTCACCGTCGCGTCTGCCAGGAAAGGCTGCAGGCGCAGAATACGCTCCGTTTCAGCTCGCTGCCGCTCCGTGCAGGGCTCGTCGACGCGCAGAAGCACGAAGCTCGCGATCGCGTCCGCCTTCGAAGTCGTATGGTGCAGACCCACGGCTCGGGCGAGGGTACGCAGCCCTCGGGGAAAGGAGAGGAAGGAGGGATCACGCGGGGTGATCGCGATCGCCGACACGATCCTGCCGTCGCACCGGAGGCCGGCCCCGGGTGTGTCCTGGGCGATGACACGCGTGTGCAGCGCCGAAAGGAGGAGCGGCAGGACGGCGCAGGTGCGGAGGAGCCGCTCTGAGCATCTCGAGTTATCCGCCACGATCCGAGATCCGGGCGGGTTGCGCCGCTCTGGGCGTGTCTGCGAGGCGACACGACGACGCGGCGTTCCGGCTCCGCCTCCGGCGAGCGCCCGACAGCCTTTCCGCGGTGGCGTCGAACGGGTCACCGAGAGTGTTGCCGAGGTCACTGGGCGACAAAACCTCCGGTCGCGTCATGCCGATCGGCGTGCTCGTCCGATGCGGGCGCAGGGGATGCGCCGGCGGAGCGACGTGGAAGGCGGACGGAAAACGTCGTCCCTGCCCTACCGGTGGACGTCACCATCACCGTCCCGCCGTGAGCCACGACAATTTCCCGCGTGATGTGCAGTCCCAAGCCGAGACTCCTCGACGCCGGATCCTCGGCCCGCCCGACTTCTCGAACCATGGGCTCGAAGATGTTCGCCAGCAGCGCGCGTGGGATTGCGGGCCCCTCGTTGTGGACCTCGATCAAGACCTCTTCGGCGTCCTCTCTGGCCACGACGTCGACAAGCCCGTTTCGTTCTCCGTGCTGGAGAGCATTTCCCACCAGATTCGAGAGGACTTGGGCGAGGCGGTCCGAATCCCAGACCCCCCGGAGATTTCCTTCGGAGTGGAAGGCGAAGCAGCGACCGGGGTGGAACGCTTCGAGCTCGGCGAGAACCTCCCGAGCCAGCTCGCCCAGGTCCATGGGCCGTGGCGTGATGGGGATACCACTTCCCAGTCGCGTTCGCGTCAAATCGAGCAGGTCGTTCACCATTCGCTGCATTCGTCCGCCGCTGCTGAGGATCCGCGCGGCGATCTCGGTCGTCCGGTCCTCGGTGCCACGCGTGCTCGTGAGGAGCCCGGCGGACATCAGAATGGCGCCCAGCGGAGTGCGCAGATCGTGACCCAGGAGCGCGAGGAACTGGTCGCGCGTCCGATCCATCACCAGCATGTAACGATTCGTCGCCTCGACCAGCGCTTCGTCGATGGATTCGTTGAAGCGGGTCACCTGACGAATGTCGGTCCCGCCCGCCTTCTCGAAGAGTCGAAGGACGCTCGCTCGCAGCGCCCGGTATTCGGCCACGAGCTGGCTGAGCCTGAATCCATCCTCGATGCGAAGCGCGGCGTGCGTCTTGCCGACCGATTCCATCCGATGCTCTTCTCCCCGGCCTTTGGACTTCCGCGACTGCTCGGCACCGGCCTGCGGCGAATCGAGGTCTGCGACGATGGCCGCGAGAATCTCCTCCGCATGATCGCGCAGCGCGATGCCGCTCATCCCTCCCGCGGCGGGCAACAGGGTGCCCGCGAACGTCTCCCACTCGGCGACGATCCCTTCGTGGTTCTCGCGTATGAATTCGCTCAACTTCACAGTGGCCCCCTGACGGAATGAGTCTGCCTGCCGAACGGGCATGACACGCAGTAGTACCCCGATGGCAGCGAGGCGGGCGCTTGGTCCCACCGACCGTGCATCGATGACGGTCCAGGCGAGGAGCGGGCGACACCTGGCGAATCGCGCTGCTTGGCGCAACTTCTGCAGAATCGGGGGAAGATCCCGGAGGGGCCGCACAGGATTCCCGCGGGATCGCCCTTTTCGGAGTGGCGAAGATGAGAAGACGCGCGCTCGCGGCACTCACGGCGGTGACGATTTCGCTTTCTGGGTGCGGCTACAACAGGCTCCAGTCGCAGGACGAGCAGGTGGGAGCGGCTTGGGCGGAGGTGCTGAACCAGTATCAGCGCCGGGCAGACCTGATTCCGAACCTCGTGGAGACGGTTCGCGGGTTCGCCCAGCAGGAGCGAGACGTACTGATTGGCGTGACGGAGGCGCGCTCGCGTGTGGGCTCGATCCAGGCTACGCCCGAGCTGGTCGACGATCCGGAGGCGTTCGCGCGCTTCCAGGCGGCGCAGCAGGAACTGTCCGGTGCGCTGGCGCGGCTGCTCGTCGTCGTCGAGAGGTATCCGGAGCTGCGCTCCGACCAGAGCTTCCGCGATCTCCAGGCGCAGCTGGAGGGAACCGAGAACCGCATCGCGGTCGCGCGCAATCGCTACATCGAGGCGGTGCGGCAGTACAACACGACCGTGCGGTCGTTTCCGAGCAACCTGACGGCGATGATCTTCGGCCACGACGCGAAGCCGACCTTCGCGCCGGAGAACGAGGCCGACATCTCCACGCCGCCCCCTGTGGATTTCCAGCGCCCGGACACGGCGGGCGGCGCATAGAGCCGGCCGGCGCGCGCGCATGGACGGCATGAGGCGTCGTGCCGGCGCGCCGCGCCTCGGGTGGTGCCGGCACTGGGTCGTGCTCGCCGCCCTAGTGATCCCCACCGCAGGAGTTGCGCAGGCGGTGGTGCCGGTGCCCGAGCTCCGCGAGCGCGTCACGGACCTCACCGGCACGCTGGACGAAGGCCAGCGCGCATCGCTCGCGGCCAAGCTCGAGAGCCTGGAGAACG
>Ga0073934_10009344_pt1 | contig 12604 bp, 8 predicted proteins | sample LarsenN4metaG_FD_76834 | JGI IMG/M metagenome (GOLD analysis project Ga0073934, IMG submission 76834) | Hot spring sediment bacterial and archeal communities from British Columbia, Canada, to study Microbial Dark Matter (Phase II) - Larsen... ...
GCGCCAGGGCGATGCAGCTGCAGCCGGCGCGCTGAGCGCCGCGTTGTTAGCATCCCCGCATGCGCAGTTGGGGCGTGGTGATCGGAGGTGTGTTCGCGGCCTGGCTCGCGTGCGCGCCGCTGCGGGCGAACGCGGCACCGAAGACGGTGTGCACCATCACGGTCAACTCGGCCGACGAGAAGGAAAGCTTCCGCCGTCATCTCGGCACCGAGGACTACCGCTTCGTCGAACTGGTGGAGCGGGGCCGGCCGGATTGGCTGGACTCGTCGTGCCGTGCCGGCGTGTCGTGCGACATCCTGGTGATCTCGGCGCACTACGACGGCGGCAACGAGTTCTTCCCCGACAGCCTGGACGCGCGCGAGTTCCTGCCGGTCAGCGAGCTCGAGCGCGTGTCGTGCAGCGGCAGCTGCCCGGCGCTGTTCGCGCGGCTGAAGGAGGTGTACCTGTTCGGCTGCAACACGCTCAATCCCGAGCCGCACAGCGGCGCCACGGCCGAAGTGGTGCGCAGCCTGGTGCGCGAAGGCATGTCGACGCAGCGGGCGCAGCGCGAACTGCAGTCGCTCGCGGCGGCCCACGGCGAGAGCAGCCGCGACCGCATGCGGCAGATCTTCAACGGCGTGCCGGTCATCTACGGCTTCTCGTCGAAGGCGCCGGTGGGGCCGGTCGCGGCCGGCGTGCTCGACCGCTACTTCCGCCAGGCGGGCGCCCGCGAGGTCGCGCGCGGCCGCGCCGGCAGCCGCCTGCTGTCCGCCTTCGCGCCCTTCGGCCTGGCGGCGGTGCCGGGCATGGCGCGCAACGATCCCCACTGGTCGACGCGGCTGGACATGTGCCAGTTCGCCGACGAGCGGCGGCAGGTGGCGGCCAAGCTGGCCTTCGTGCACGGCCTGCTGCAGCGGCACGTCGGCGAGACGCGGCTCTACCTGGACCGCATCCGGCGCCTGCGCGAGTCGCTGGACGCGCGCGTGCGCGACGATCCGCTGGTCGCCCAGGTGCTGGAGGCGATCGCGCGCGACGAGGACGCGCGTGATCGCGTGCTGGCCTACGCGCGGCGCGCGGACCGACCGGCCACGCGCGTCGCCATGTTCGACCTGGCGCGCGACGCCGGCTGGCTGACCGAGGAGGCGCGGCGCGACGAGCTGATCGCGATGCTGGGCGAGCTGCATGCGCGTGCCGGCGTCGGCGTGCCCGAGATCCACCTCGCCTGCCAGCTCAACGCCGATCACGGCCTGGACGGGCGCCTGTCGGCGGGTGCCGAGCCGGGACGCAGCGCCGGCGACACCGGCCACGCGGCGATGCGCGCCTGCCTGGGCAGCGCCTCGGACCGGCGCCGCACGCTGCAGGCGCTGCTCGGACCGGCGGAGAGCGACGTGCAGGCGGCGCAGGCCTACCTGCGCCACCGCCCGATCGAGGACCCCGCCGAGCTGCGCGAATTGACGAAAGGCATTTCCGCGATGGACCCCGGCGACGCCCAGGTGCGCGCCCTCGAGACGCTGGGCCGCCACTATGTGTCCGACGGTGACGTGCTCGAGCAGCTGGTGGCGCTGTATGCGAAGACGAGCTCGGCGGCCGTGCAGCAGGCCGTCGCCGGCATCCTGCTGCGCGCGGATCGTTCCGCGCTTCCTGCACGGGAACTTCGCGAAACCTTGATCTCGCTCAGGCGCGATGCCGCGAACGGCGCGGGCGACGGAACCATCGATGCGCTGATCGCTCTGCTGGACGCGCGCTGAACCGCCCGCGCGGTGGTTACATGTGATTTCGTCGCGGCGGCGCACCGTGGGAGACTGCAACGATGAGCCACCGATCCTGCGCCGTGATGCGCCGCCTGCGCGTGGCTGCCGTCTCGTTCGTGGCGGTGGCCGTGCCGGCCTGGTCGGCCGCGGCACCCAAGACGATCTGCACGATCACCATCAACTCGCCCGACGAGCGCGACGTGATGAAGCGGCAGCTGCCGCCGGGCGAGTATCGCTTCGTCGAGCTGGTGCAGCATGGTCAGCCCGACTGGTGGGCGCAGGCCTGCCGCAGCGGCGTGACCTGCGACGCGCTGGTGATCTCGGGTCACTTCGACGACGGCAGCGAGTTCTACACCGACCGCTTCGAGCAGAAGGAGGCGCTGCCGGTCGTGGACCTGCAGCAGGCCTCGTGCAGCGGCAGCTGCAGCGTGCTCTCGCAGCTCAAGGAGGTGTACCTGTTCGGCTGCAACACGCTGAAGACCGATCCGCGCCGCACGGCCGGCGGCGAAGTGCTGCGCAGCCTGCAGCGCGCCGGCCTGTCGGCCGCCGATGCGCAACGCACCGCCGCGAAGCTGAGCGAGCACTACGGCGAGAGCAACCGCGAGCGGCTGCGCCACATCTTCAAGGACGTGCCGCTGCTGTACGGCTTCTCGTCCAAGGCGCCGCTGGGCCGCTACGCCGGACCGCTGCTCGAGCGCGTGCTGCAGACCGCGCCGGCCGGCGAGGTTGGCAGCGGCCGGCCCAGCGCGGCGCTGCTGGCGGCGTTCGGGCCCACCTCGATGGTGAGCACGCGCGGCATCACCGCGGCCGACCCGCACATCGGCCTGCGCGAGGACATCTGCGCCCTCGCCGACCAGAGGCGCAGCACGGCGCAGAAGATGGACTTCGTGCACCAGGTGCTGCGGCGCGACGTGACGGAGGTGCGCATGCTGCTCGATCACCTCGAGCGTTATGTCGGCGGCGTGAGCGCCGCCGAGCGCCTCCAGCCCGACGTGGCGCGGGTCTTCGACGACATCCGGCGCGACGTGCCCGCGCGCGAGCGCTACCTGGAGTTCGCCCGCGACGCGGACCTCGCGGTCGTGCAGTCGCGCATGATCGACCTGGCGCGCAACCTGGGCTGGCTGAGCGACTCGCAGCAGCACGACGAGTTCGTGCGCCTCGTCACCTCGCGCATGGCGCGCGACGGCATCGGCGTGCACGAGGTGGACCTGGTCTGCGCCTCACCGCTGGCCCGCGAGGCCGGCCTGCTCGAGCGCGTCGCCGCCAGCGGCGCCGCCGACACCGGGAAGGTGGCGCATGCGGCGGTGCTGGCCTGCCTGGGCGGCCACCAGGGGCACGAGCGCACGGTGCGTGCGCTGACCAGCGCACGGGCCGAGGACGTGGAGATCGCGCAGACCTACCTGCGCCACCGGCCGCTGGCCGGGGAGGGCGAGGTGCGCAGCATCGCCGCCGACATCGGTCGGCTCGGCGGGCCCGACGCGCAGGTGCGGGCGCTGGAGGCGCTGGCCAGGCAGCGTGTGTCCGACCCGCACAGCCTGCGGGAGATCGCCGGCCTGTTCGCGAAGACGCGTTCGCTGCAGGTGCAGCGCGCCATCGCCAACGTGCTGCTGCGCGCCGACACCCGGCTGATCGAGCGCGGCGACCTGCTGCAATCGCTGCGCCGTCACCGCCTCAAGTCACCCGACGGGCACGACGTGATCGACGTGCTGATCCGCGTGCTGCAGAGTGCCTGAGAGCCTCACGACAGGCCGCTGATGCGGCCCTGGGCGTCGATGTCGATGAGTTCCGCGGCCGGCACCTTGGGCAGGCCCGGCATGGTCATGATGTCGCCGCACACCATCACCACGAACTCGGCGCCCGCGGCCAGGCGCACTTCGCGGATGTCCAGCGTGTGGCCGCTGGGCGCGCCGCGCAGGGCGGCGTTGGTCGAGAAGCTCATCTGCGTCTTGGCGATGCACACCGGGAAGTGGCCGTAGCCCTCGGCCTGCAGCCGCTCGATGCGCTCCTTCGCGGCCGGGGCGGCAGTGACGCCGGCGGCGCCGTACACCTTGGTCGCGATCGCCTCCACCTTCTGCCACAGCGGCAGCGACTCCTCGTAGACGAACTGGAAGCGGTTCGGCGTCGCGCAGGCCGCGACCACCTCGCGCGCCAGTTCCTCGGCGCCGGCACCGCCGTGCGCCCAGTGCCTGGCCACCACCGCCTTGGCGCCCAACGCCTCCACCCGCTTCGTGAGCAGATCGATCTCGGCCGGCGTGTCGTGCGAACGGTGGTTGATGGCGACCACGCAGGGCAGACCGTACACCTCCTGCACGTTGCGCAGGTGGCGCTCCAGGTTGGGCAGGCCGCGCTCGAGCGCCGCCACGTCCTCCTTCGACACGTCGGCCACCGCCATGCCGCCGTGGTACTTCAGCGCGCGCGCCGTGGCCACCAGCACCGCTGCCGCGGGGCGCAGGCCGGTCTTGCGGCACTTGATGTCGATGAACTTCTCGGCGCCCAGGTCGGCGCCGAAGCCCGCCTCCGTGACCACGTAGTCGGCCAGCTTCAGCGCCGCGCGCGTGGCGATCGCGGTGTTGCAGCCGTGCGCGATGTTGGCGAACGGGCCGCCGTGCACGAAGGCCGGGTTGTTCTCCAGCGTCTGCACCAGGTTGGGCGAGATCGCGTCCTTCAGCAGCGCGGCCATCGCGCCCTGCGCCCTGAGCTGCGCACAGGTGATGGGCTTGCGGTCCGCCGTCTCGCCGACCACGATGCGCGCCAGGCGTTCCTTCAGGTCGGCAAGACTCGTGGCCAGGCACAGGATGGCCATGATCTCCGAGGCCACCACGATGTCGAAGCCGCTCTCGCGCGGCATGCCGTTGCCGGGGCCGCCCAGGCCGATCACGTTGTCGCGCAGCGCGCGGTCGTTCATGTCCATCACCCGCTTCCAGGTGATGCGGCGCAGGTCGAAGCCGAGCGCGTTGCCGTGGTGGATGTGGTTGTCGATCATCGCCGAGAGCAGGTTGTGCGCGAGCGCGATCGCGGCGAAGTCGCCGGTGAAGTGCAGGTTGATCTGCTCCATCGGCACGATCTGCGCGTAGCCGCCGCCGGCGGCGCCGCCCTTCATGCCGAACACCGGGCCGAGCGAAGGCTCGCGCAGGCAGACCATGGCTCGATGGCCGATGCGGTTGAGCGCGTCGCCCAGGCCCACGGTGGTGGTGGTCTTGCCCTCGCCGGCCGGCGTGGGCGAGATGGCGGTGACCAGCACCAGCTTGCCGTCCGGCCGGTCGGCCAGGGTGTCGATCCAGGGCTGCGCCACCTTGCCGATGTGGCGACCCCGCGGGTCGAGCGCCTCGTCGGGAATGCCCAGGGCCTGGCCGAGCGCGTGGACGGGCTTCAGGCGCGCGGCCTGCGCGATCTCGATGTCGGACTGCATGGGACTCCCTGCGGAAGAGGCGTGCCGCGCATGGTAACGAAGCGTCGGGGCAGGGCGCCCGGGAGCTTCCCGGGTTTGCGCGAGAATGCCGCCCTCCTATGAACGACCTCTTCGACCCCCCGCCGCCGGCCGAGGGCGACACCATCGCGCTGTCGCTCTACGCCGAGCAGGCCTATCTCGAGTACGCCCTGAGCGTGGTCAAGGGCCGCGCGCTGCCCGACGTCTGCGACGGCCAGAAGCCCGTGCAGCGGCGCATCCTGTACGCGATGGAGCGCATGGGGCTGGCGTTCGCCGGCACCTCAGGCGCCAAGCCCGTCAAGAGCGCGCGCGTGGTCGGCGACGTGCTGGGCCGCTTCCACCCGCACGGCGACCAGGCGGCCTACGACGCGCTGGTGCGCATGGCGCAGGACTTCAGCCAGCGCTACCCGCTGATCGACGGCCAGGGCAACTTCGGCAGCCGCGACGGCGACGGCGCCGCGGCGATGCGCTACACCGAGGCGCGCCTCGCGCCGATCGCACGCCTGCTGCTCGACGAGATCGACGAAGGCACGGTCGACTTCATCCCCAACTACGACGGCTCGACGCAGGAGCCGAAGCTGCTGCCGGCGCGGCTGCCCTTCGTGCTGCTCAACGGCGCCAGCGGCATCGCGGTGGGCCTGGCCACCGAGGTGCCCAGCCACAACCTGCGCGAGGTGGCCGGCGCCGCGGTGGCGCTGCTGAAGAACGACAAGCTGCCGGACGACGAACTCGCGGCGCTGCTGCCCGGCCCGGACTTCCCGGGCGGCGGCCAGATCATCAGCAGCAGCGAGGACATCCGCGCCGCCTATGCCGGCGGCCGCGGCAGCCTGAAGGTGCGCGCGCGCTGGAAGATCGAGGACCTGGCGCGCGGTCAGTGGCAGCTGGTGGTCACCGAGCTGCCGCCGGGCACCAGCGCGGCCAAGGTGCTGGAGGAGATCGAGGAGCTCACCAACCCCAAGGTGAAGGCGGGCAAGAAGGCGCTGTCCACCGAGCAGACTCAGCTCAAGGCCACGGTGCTCTCGGTGCTCGACGCGGTGCGCGACGAATCGAGCAAGGACGCGCCGGTGCGGCTGGTGTTCGAGCCCAAGTCGCGCACCGTCGAGCAGCAGGAGCTGATCAACGTGCTGCTCGCGCACACGACGCTGGAAAGCTCGGTGCCGGTCAACCTGACGATGATCGGCGCCGACGGCCGGCCGACGCAGAAGAGCCTGCGCCAGGTGCTGTCCGAGTGGCTCGCCTTCCGGCTCGCCACGGTGCAGCGGCGCACGCAGCACCGCCTGGCCAAGGTGCTCGACCGCATCCACATCCTCGAGGGCCGGCAGCTGGTGCTGCTGAACATCGACGAGGTGATCCGCATCATCCGCAACGCCGACGAGCCCAAGCCGGCGCTGATCGAGCGCTTCCGCCTGAGCGAACGGCAGGCCGAGGACATCCTGGAGATCCGGCTGCGCCAGCTGGCGCGGCTGGAGGCGCTTCGGATCGAGCAGGAGCTGAAGGAGCTGCGCGCCGAGCAGGCCAAGCTGGAGGACATCCTCGGCAGCCCGGCGAGCCTCAAGCGCACCGTGGTCAAGGAGATCGAGGCCGACGCGAAGCAGTATGGCGACGAGCGCCGCACGCTGATCCAGGAGGAGCGCCGCGCGGTCGCCGAGGTGAAGGTGATCGACGAGCCGGTGACGGTGGTGGTCAGCCTCAAGGGCTGGGTGCGCGCGCTCAAGGGCCACGAGGTGGAGCCGGCCACGCTGTCGTTCAAGGCGGGGGACGGGCTGTACGGCGTGTTCCCGTGCCGCACGGTCGATCCGCTGATCGTGATCGGCAGCAACGGGCGGGTGTACTCGACCTCGGTGGCCGGCCTGCCGGGCGGGCGCGGCGACGGCCAGCCGATCACCACGCTGATCGACCTCGAATCGGGCACGCAGCCTTCGCACTACCTTGCCGGCAACCCGGCGACGACATTGCTGCTCTCGGGCACCGGGGGCTTCGGCCTGCTGGCCCGGCTGGGCGACCTGGTGGCCAGGCAGAAGGGCGGCAAGAGCTTCATGAGCCTGGAGGCCGGGGAGAAGCCGCTGCCACCGGCCATTGTCGACGGCGCGTCGCAGGTGGCCTGCCTGTCGCTGTCGGGCCGGCTGCTGACCTTCGCGCTCGACGAGCTGAAGCTCCAGCCCAACGGCGGACGCGGCCTCACGCTGATCGACCTGGAGGCGAAGGACGCGCTCGTGAGCGTGGCCGCGTTCTCGCAGGCGCTGCAGGTGCTGGGCATCGCGCTGCGCGGCGGCAAGCCGCGCGAGGAGTTGCTCAAGGGCGCCGCGCTGGCCGCCCATGCCGGCAAGCGCGCGCGCAAGGGCAAGGCGGTGGAGGGCATGAAGGCGCAGCGGGTGCTGGCGGCCGGCTGAGGCCGCCAGGCGCTCAGGCGCTGCGTGCGCGCAGCGCCAGCAACGACATGCCGATCGCGACCACGAACAGCCCCAGGCTCCAGAATTCGTAGGGCAGGTGAAGCAGGTCGACGGCGGCGTCGGCGCAGCTGGCCTTCACCTCGAACACCTGGGGCAGGGCGCGGTCGATGCCGAGGCCGCTGACGATCTTGTCGGCGAGCGTGAGGTTGCAGGCGCTGGACTTCGCCGCGACGAAGTGCTGGTAGAGCGCCGCCGCGACACCCGAGGCGGCCGTCAGCGCGGCCAGGCCGGCGAAGGCGATGCGCCCGGGCAGGAAGGCGCCGGCCAGGGCGAGCACCGCGATCACGACGAACTGCAGGCGCTGCAGGATGCACCAGGGGCAGGGCTGCATGTCCCACGCGTACTGCGTGAACAGCGCCGCGCCCACGGCGCCGAGGCAGAGCAGGGCGATGGCGAGCAGCCAGCCGCGGGGTGTCGGATTCATGGGGATCAGGCCACCTGCGCGACGAGTTCGATCTCGACGCAGGCGCCGAGCGGGATCTGCGCCACGCCGAAGGCGCTGCGCGCGTGGGCGCCCTTGTCGCCGAACACCGCGCCGAGCAACTCGGAGCAACCGTTGGTGACCAGATGCTGCTCGGTGAACTCGGGCGTGCTGTTGACCAGGCTCATCACCTTGACGATGCGCTCGACCTTGTTCAGGTCGCCCACCGCCGCGTGCAGCGTGCCGAGCAGGTCGATCGCGACGGCGCGCGCGGCCTGCTGACCGGTGGCGGTGTCGATCTCGCGCCCGAGCTGGCCCACCCAGGGCTTGCCGTCGCGGCGGGCGATGTGACCGGAGAGGAACACGAGGTTGCCGGTGCGCACGAAGGGCACGTAGGCGGCGGCCGGAACGGCCACCGGCGGCAGCGTGATGCCCAGCGAGGAAAGGCGGTCGTAGACGTTCGACATGGGGTGTCCGGGGCAGTTCGGTGCGGGGCGCAAATCCTACACTGCGGCCCATGGGAGGCAGACCGGCCGAAGAACCGGCAGGCGTGGCGTGGTGGTGTGCGGCGATGCTGTCGGCGCCGCTGGGGGCCGCGCTGCAGCTGCAGGAGCCCGCCCTGCACGCGGCGGCGGTGTACGCCGCCGCGATGGCGCTGGGCGCGGCGCTGGTGCTGGCGGGTTGGCGCTGGCGGCGTGTCGGATTGCTGGTCCTGCTGGGGCTGGTGCTGCTCGGCTTCGGCGGTACGGGCTGGCGCGCCGCGGCACGGCTGGCCGAGTCGCTGCCGGTCGAACTCGAAGGCCGCGACCTGAAACTGACGGGCGTCGTCGCGAGCCTGCCGCAGGCGGGGCCGAACGGCGTGCGTTTCCGCTTCGAGGTCGAACGAGCCACGCAGGCCGGCGAGGAGGTGGCCGTGCCGAGGCTGGTCGCGCTGGGCTGGTACAGCGGCTTCCACGAGGACGCCACGCTGCTGCAGCCGCAGCGCGAACTGCGGGCGGGCCAGCGCTGGACCTTCAGCGTGCGCCTGCGCCGGCCGCACGGCTCGCTGAACCCGCACGGCTTCGACTACGAGCTGATGCTGTTCGAGCTGGGCGTGCGCGCCACCGGCTACGTGCGCGACGCGCCGCCACAAGGGGTGCAGGAAGGCGTGTCCCATCCGATCGAGCGGCTGCGCCAGCGCGTGCGCGACGCGATCCACGCGCGCGTGGCCGATGCGCGTGCCGCGGGCGTGCTGGCGGCGCTGGCCGTGGGCGACCAGGGTGCGATCGAGCGCGAGGACTGGGAGCTGTTCCGCGCCACCGGCCTGTCGCACCTGATGGCGATCAGCGGCATGCACATCACCATGTTCGCCTGGCTCGCGGCCGCGGCCGTCGGCGGGCTTTGGCGGCACAGTCCGCGCGCGATGCTCGCGCTGCCCGCGCCGCAGGCGGCACGCTGGGGCGGCCTGGCCGTGGCCGCGGCCTACGCGGTGTTCGCCGGCTGGGCCGTGCCGGCGCAGCGCACGGTGTGGATGCTGGCGGCCGTGGTGGTGCTGCGCAGCCTGGGACTGCGCTGGCCCTGGCCGCTGGTGCTGGCCTTCGCGGCCCTGGTGGTGGCGCTCGTCGACCCCTGGGCGCTGCTCCAGCCGGGGTTCTGGCTCTCGTTCGCGGCGGTGGCGCTGCTGATGGCCTCGGAGCCGGGCGTCGAGCCGCCCTCGGTGCCCAGCGCGCTGCCAGGGCCGGCCTGGCAGCGCCTCCTGGCGCTGGCGCGGGGCGGAGCGCGCACGCAGGTCGTGGCGACGCTGGGCCTCGCGCCGCTGAGCCTGCTGTTCTTCCAGCAGGTCTCGCTGGTCGGCTTCGCCGCCAACCTGGTGGCGATCCCGCTCGTCACGCTGCTCGTGACGCCGCTGGCCTTGCTGGGTGCGCTCGCGCCGCCGCTGTGGACGCTCGGCGCCGCGCTGCTGCAGCCGCTGGCCGCCTGGCTGCAATGGCTGGCGAGCGCGCCCCAGGCGGTGTGGAGCGTGCCCGTGGCGCCCGCCTGGGCGCAGGCGGCCGCGCTGCTCGGCGGCGCGCTGGCAGTGCTGCCGCTGCCCTGGCGGCTGCGCGCACTGGCCCTGCCCCTGGCGCTGCCGATGCTGGCGACGGTGCCCGACCGGCCGCCGCCCGGTCACTACGAGCTGGTCGCGCTCGACGTCGGGCAGGGCACCGCGGTGCTGGTGCGCACGCACGACCACCTGCTGGTGTACGACGCCGGCCCGCAGTACTCGCGCGACAGCGACGCCGGCCAGCGCGTGCTGCTGCCGCTGCTGCGCGCCCGCGGCGAGCGGCACGTCGACCGGCTGGTGCTGAGCCACCAGGACCTGGACCACGTCGGCGGTGCACGGGCGCTGCTCGCCGCGCTGCCGGTGCATGCCACCTCGAGTTCGCTCGGCGGCGACCACCCGCTCGCGGCGATGGCGCCGCGGCACGCTGCGTGCGCCTCGGGCCAGGCCTGGGCGTGGGATGGCGTGCGCTTCGAGTTCCTGCATCCGCCGCCGGCGCCGGACCCCGACCCGGCGGCGCGGCCCAACGGCCGCTCCTGCGTGCTGCGCATCGCGCCTGCAGGCGGCGCGCCGGCCGCGCTGCTCACCGGCGACATCGAGCGCGAGCAGGAACTGCGGCTGGCCGGCCGACTCGGCGACGCGCTGCGCGCCGACGTGCTGCTGGTGCCGCACCACGGCAGCCGGACCTCGTCGACGCCGCTGTTCCTCGAGGCCGTGAGGCCGGCGGTCGCCGTCGTGCAGGCGGGCTACCGCAACCGCTTCGGCCACCCGGCGGCAGAGGTCGTCGAGCGCTACCGCGGCCTCGGCGTCGCGCTCCAGGTGAGCCCGGCCTGCGGCGCCTGGACCTGGCGTTCGCACGAGGGCGGACAGGGCCGCTGCCAGCGCGAGGCCGGGCGCCGCTACTGGCATGCCGCCCGCGTGGACGAGGCTTCTGCACGTTGAGTGGCCTGCTTTTTGCTACCCTGCCCGGCGAGGAGACGGACCCGATGAGACCGAGTTTCGACGAGATGCACGCCACCAGCACCACGGTGCGCGAGCACTACCAGGGCTACGACCGCTGGCTCGCCCGTCAGCCGCGCGACGTGATGAAGTCGCGCCGCGAGGAGGCGGAGATGATCTTCCGCCGGGTCGGCATCACCTTCGCGGTCTACGGCGCCAAGGACGAGGACGGCTCCGGCACCGAGCGGCTGATCCCCTTCGACCTCATCCCGCGCGTGATCCCGTCGCACGAGTGGAGCGAGATGGAGAAGGGCCTGGCGCAGCGCGTCACGGCGCTGAACCGTTTCATCCACGACGTCTACCATGGACAGGAGATCATCCGCGCCGGCCTGGTGCCGGCCGACCAGATCTTCAAGAACGCGCAGTTCCGCCCCGAGATGATGGGCGTGGACGTCGCCGGCGGCGTCTATTCGCACATCGCCGGCATCGACATCGTGCGCGCGGCCAACGCCGACGGCACGGGCAGCTACTACGTGCTGGAGGACAACCTGCGCGTGCCCAGCGGCGTGAGCTACATGCTGGAGAACCGCAAGATGATGATGCGGCTGTTCCCCGAGCTGTTCAGCCAGCACCGCGTCGAGCCGGTGGCGCACTACCCCGACATGCTGCTCGAGACGCTGCGCGCGGTGGCGCCAGCCTCGGTCAACGAGCCGACCGTGGTGGTGCTCACGCCCGGCATGTACAACAGCGCCTACTTCGAACACGCCTTCCTGGCGCAGCAGATGGGCGTCGAGCTGGTCGAGGGCCAGGACCTGTTCGTCAAGGACAACTTCGTCTACATGCGCACCACGCAGGGCCCCAAGCGCGTGGACGTGATCTACCGCCGCGTCGACGACGACTTCCTCGACCCGCTGGCCTTCCGGCCCGACTCTACGCTCGGCTGCGCGGGGCTGCTGTCGGTCTACCGCGCCGGTAACGTCACGCTCGCCAACGCCATCGGCACGGGCATCGCCGACGACAAGTCGATCTACCCCTACGTGCCGAAGATGATCGAGTTCTACCTCGGCGAGAAGCCCATCCTGAACAACGTGCCCACCTACCTGTGCCGCGAGGACGACGACCTGAAGTACGTGCTCGACCACCTGGGCGAACTGGTGGTGAAGGAGGTGCACGGCGCCGGCGGGTACGGCATGCTGGTGGGCCCGGCGGCGACCAAGCAGGAGATCGCGGAGTTCCGCAAGGCGCTCGAGGCCAACCCGGCCGGCTACATCGCGCAGCCCACGCTCTCGCTGTCGACCTGCCCGACCTTCGTCGACAGCGGCATCGCGCCGCGCCACATCGACCTGCGGCCCTTCGTGCTGTCGGGCAAGACGGTGCAGATGGTGCCCGGGGGACTGACGCGCGTGGCGCTGAAGGAAGGTTCGCTGGTCGTGAACTCGTCGCAGGGCGGGGGCACGAAGGACACCTGGGTGCTGGAGGCCTGAAGGAGAACGCCATGCTGTCCCGCACCGCCGATCACCTCTTCTGGATGTCGCGCTACATGGAGCGCGCCGAGAACACCGCGCGCATGCTCGACGTCAACTACCAGACCTCGCTGCTGCCGCAGTCCGCCGACGC
>Ga0073934_10009345_pt1 | contig 12604 bp, 11 predicted proteins | sample LarsenN4metaG_FD_76834 | JGI IMG/M metagenome (GOLD analysis project Ga0073934, IMG submission 76834) | Hot spring sediment bacterial and archeal communities from British Columbia, Canada, to study Microbial Dark Matter (Phase II) - Larsen... ...
AGATCCTCAGCAAGGACCATCCCACACTCGCGTCCATCGACCGGGAAGGCCGCGCCATCGCTGGCAGCTACAACCGCCGGAACCCCCAGCGCACGTTGGCGTCCTGGGCGCGCGCGCGCCGGGCCAACCTGCGATGGCTGCGCAAGCTCCCTCCCACACAACTGAAGCGGCGGGGCTTCCACGAGAAAGTGGGCGAGATGACTGCTGGGGAGTTTGTGTGCGAGTGGGCGTTCCACGATCTCGGGCACCTGCGGCAGATTCTGGAGGTCAAACGCTACGCCCTTTACCCCCGCATCGGGAACATGCGGGATTACTACAAGCTGAGCTAAGAAGTACGCGCGTTGTCAGTTGTCCGTCGCCTTTGATAACGAACAACGGAGGACGGACGCGGAGAGCCGACAGACGCATCGCTGGCCTGAGTCACAGAAAACATCGTGAACAAGATCTTCCCAAGTGCCGACGTCGCGGTGGCTGACATCTTCGACGGCGCCACGATCATGGTGGGCGGCTTCGGGCTTTGCGGCATCCCCGAGAACCTGATTGAGGCGGTGCGCGCCAGGGGCGTGCGCAATCTCACCGTCATTAGCAACAACGCCGGCGTGGACGGCTTTGGCGTCGGGCGCTGGCTTGAGAACGGGCAGATTCGGAAGATCATTGGCACTTATATTGGCGATAACAAGCTTTACGAAGAGCTGGTCATGAGGGGGGAGTTAGAAGCCGACTTGATCCCGCAGGGGAGTTTTTCGGAGCGCATCCGCGCGGGGGGCGCGGGGATTCCCGCCTTCTACACACCCACGGGCGTGGGAACCGTCGTCGCCAAGGGGAAAGAGGTGCGCGAGTTCGATGGCCGGCCGTATCTGCTCGAACGCGCTCTCAAAGCAGACTTCGCGCTGGTCAAGGCGTATCGGGGCGACCGCTGGGGCAACCTGGTCTACCGCAAGACGGCACGCAACTTCAATCCCCTGATGGCTACTGCAGCGCGCATCACCATCGCCGAGGTGGAGGAGATCGTGGAACGCGGCGCGCTCGATCCGGAGGCGATCGCGACCCCGGGCATCTATGTCCAGCGCATCATCCAGGGACCGAGTTACGCCAAGCGCATCGAACGCCGGGTAGTCAGGAAACGGAGCTGATGGACAAGCGCGAGCTCATCATTCGCCGTGCAGCGCAGGAGGTGAAGGACGGTTACTACGTCAACCTCGGCATCGGCATGCCGACGCTGGTCGCGAACTACATTCCTCCGGGCATCGAGGTCGTGTTGCAGTCGGAGAATGGCATGCTGGGCGTGGGGCCGTACCCGTTCGAAGGCGAGGAAGATCCCGATCTCGTCAACGCGGGTAAGGAGACGATCTCGGAGATTCCCGGATGCGCGTACTTCGACAGCGCTGCTTCCTTCGCGATGATTCGGGGCGGGCATATCGATTTGACGATCCTCGGCGCGATGGAAGTCGATGAGAAGGGCAACCTGGCCAATTGGATGATTCCCGGCAAGATGGTGAAGGGTATGGGCGGAGCGATGGACTTGGTGGCGGCGGCCAAGCGCGTCATCGTGACCATGGAGCATACGACGCGCGACGGAAAACCCAAAATACTGAAGCAATGCACATTGCCGCTTACTGGCGCCGGTGTGGTGCACACGATCATCACCGAACTCGCGGTCATCGACGTCGCACCGCAGGGGCTCGTGCTGAAGGAAATGGCTGCCGGCGTGACTATAGAGGACGTCCAACAGGCCACGGAGCCGGCGCTGACCGTCGACCCCGACCTGCGTCCCTACCAGGTGGGGGAGAACTGACATCTCGTGGTGGAAAGGTCGTGGTCCACGGCGGGTCGGGCCGCCTCCCCGCGGGGAAAACGCCTCCCATTCAACCGCGGGGCCAAGGGCTGCGGCGCCCCAGACTGTGCGGGTCAGCAAATGTCGCAATCAAAACCAAATCAGATCACGGATGCTGAGACTTCAGATCCCCGCTGGCAGTGGCTCTACAGAATCGGCGGCGTAGCGGCCCTGGTCATGGTTGTGATCATTCCGCTGCAGCTCGTCGTCTTCATCGTCTCGCCTCCGCCCAGCACCGTCATGGGGTGGTTCACTCTGTTTCAGAAGAATAAGCTCCTAGGACTCCTGTCTTTTGAATTCTTGTTTATTGTCTATGGGGCTCTTTCGATTCCCATGTCTCTCGCCCTCTACATTGCCCTCAGACAAACCAGTCAGTCCTTCACAGCCATCTATGTGGCCCTTAGCCTGGTTGGGGTTGTGGGCCTCTTCGTAGCGAGACCCGCCTTCGACATGCTTCACCTGAGCAGCCAGTACGCGGCCGCGACAACTGAAGCGCAGAGGTCCGTGTTCCTGGCCGCCGGCGAGGGGATGCTAGCCACCTTCCATGGAACCGCATTCCTGGTGAGCTACGTCTTCGGGTCTCTAGCCGGCCTGATCATTTCAGTTGTCATGTTCCATAGCAGTGTCTTTAATAGGTTAATTGCTTATATACGTATTATATCTAGTGTGCTGGACTTCGGCATTTTTGTGCCAATCATCGGCATCTACATCTCCAGCTCCTCGGCTGTGCTCTTGCTGATCTGGAACCTCCTCGTTGGCCGGAGGCTCTGGCAGCTCGGAAAGGACACTGGAACAGTACACGTAACTTAGGGATCTACTTGCTGGAGCGAATCTGAAAGGTAAGCAGTTCTGTGTGGTCATCGACTTTGCTTCTATCCACTCTTGCGATTTTCATGCTGCAAGCCAGCTGGCCGAAGTATCGGGCGGAGATCAAGAAGTGGCGATGTGACCGGGAGGCAAGGCTCAAGGGAGAAAACGGCTGGCTCACTGTAGTGGGCCTCTTTTGGCTAAGGGAAGGCCGAAATACTGTGGGAACGAATCCGGGGAGTGACGTCATGCTGCCGCCGGGCTCGGCGCCGGGGATTACCGGGGCGTTTCACTTCCGCAACGGCGCGGTCGTCTTTGAAGCGGCCTCCGGGGCGCCCGCGATGCTCAATGACCGGCTGGTGACGCGCGCGGCGATGAAAAGCGACGCCTCGGGTTCACCCGATCTTCTGCGCGTCAACGACCTCACGATGTTCGTCATCAAGCGCGGCAAGCGTTTCGGGATTCGCCTCCGGGACAAGAACAGCGCGGCGCGCAAGGCGTTCGACGGTCTAAAGCACTTTCCCATCCGGGAACGATATCGGGTCAAGGCGAAGTTTGTCCCGTATCATCCACCCAAGAAGATTGCTGTACCCAATATCTTGGGCAGTGTGGAAGAGGCAGCCAGTCCCGGGTACGTGGAGTTCACACTCGATGGCCGCCGCTATCGGCTCGATCCACTCGTCGAGGGGGAAGAGCTGTTTTTCATCTTCCAGGATTTGACGGCGGCAAAGGAGACTTACCCGGCCGGGCGGTTCTTGTATACGCCTATGCCCAAGAACGGAGAGGTCATTCTGGATTTTAACCGGGCGATTAACCCGCCATGCGCGTTCACGCCCTACGCCACGTGCCCGCTGCCGCCCCAGCAGAACCATCTGGCGGTACGGATTCCGGCGGGGGAATTGCGGTATGGGCATTAGCTGTGCGGTGTAACGCCGGGTCCCCGCTTGCGCGGGGATGACCGGCGTCTTGGATAATCAACAGTTTCGCTGCTCATGGAGCGGTGCCACAGCCCGGTGAGAGCTCGTCGCGGAGGTTGACCATGGAACTCAACAGTATCGTGATCCTGACTCTGGCGGCGCCCAAGGAGAAAATCTGGGGACAACTGGTGGCGCTGAACTCCGCAGGGGTGACCGTGCGGGGAATCGAGATCGATTCGTTTGACGATCTCGTGCGGCAGATCATCAACCAGGAAGAAACCACCGTGGGCATGGCGACGGTGTTCTTCCCCATGCACCGGGTGGAGCGCATTGCCTCCGACGAGCCGAGCGGAACGCTTCCTTCCCTCTCCGATCGGTTCTTTCAGAAGGTGGGAGTGACTATTCAGGAGTATCTCGGAATCAATATTACCCGGATGTGAATATAGCCTATGCCGTCACGTGTGCTCACCCCCGCCAACCAGATCACGATTCTCCGGCTCGTGTTTGTGCCGATCTTTGCCATCCTGGTGCTGGATCGACATTACCGGTGGGCCCTGATCGTGCTGGCCGCGGCGGCGATTTCCGACGTGGTCGATGGAAACGTGGCCCGTTTTTTCCATCAGGAGTCGCCGGTAGGCGGGGCGCTTGATCCCATCGCCGACAAGGCCCTGATGACCACGGCTTATCTGGTTCTGGGCTTTCGCGACGCGCTGCCGATGTGGCTGACCGTGCTGGTGATCAGCCGCGACGTAGCCATTCTCCTGACGGCCCTGCTGATCATTCTCGTCGCCGGCTACCGGCCTTTCCGCCCCAGCATTCTCGGCAAAGCCTCGACGACCATGCAGGTGACGGCGATTTTTTCTGCGGTGGGCTATCAAGCGCACATCCCACTCGCCTCGAACTTCTTGCTTCAGGTCTGCGTTTATCTCACCGCTGCGCTCACGGTTGCCTCGGGTATCCACTATCTCCTCGTCGTCCGGAATCGTTACGCTCACCATGCAAGCGACACCGAAGGCTCAGCGTCGCGTCCCCAAGGCTGAGTGATGCGGCTGCGCCCGCGGTTGGGTGCGCGCCCGCCACACCAGCCAGCCAACCGTCGCCAGCATCCCGAGCCAGCCGACCCCGCGCACGGCACCGCCGATGACCCGGTCATACGGCAGTAGGCCAAGGCTTGAGAAGATCTGGTACCAATCGTGCCCGCCGGATTCGACATCACCCACGGTCACGAGCGGAAGACCCTGCGAGCGGGCATCCGCCATGTAGGTGGCGATGTAAAGGAGATTCTCAAAGAAGAAGAACGCCGCGAAGGCGGTTGCGACGGTGTGGCGCTGGAAGGTGAAGTACGCGGCGAGGGCCAGCGGAACCAACAGTTCGAGCAGTGTCCCGCCCCACAGTCCCGGCGTCGCACCGAGCCAGCCGAACAGCAGATGGCCTGCCTCATGGACGAGCAGATTTACGTGGTCGATGAACAGGAAGCCGCCGCGCGCGCGAAGCGCGTGAAAAAGAACCAAGGCGTAGAAAAACAACCAGGCGACGAGGGCCCCTTTGGAGATGGGTTTCCATTCTTCTTCCAGGACCTCGAGAAAATCGAATTGCACTGAGTCGGTGGCTCCCTGGGCGCCGCCATTGTAGCAGAAACTCGCATTTCCACTTGAGGAGGGTCTTGTCATGCGGAACGAAGCGCGCTAATCTTAGTGTCTGCGGAGTTTCCTCGCGCGTTTTGACGCAAGCCGCTAGTCAGTCCTGAATCCACAATGAGTTCTTTGCGCCAAATCAGAGAGTGGAGTGTGCGAGCGAACGCACGGTGGGATCTCTTCTGGCGCTGGCCTGTCACCCTGCTGTGGGTGGTCCTGATTCCTCTCACGCTTGCTGCCGACGACGGGCCGTCGCCGCCTTTGGTGTCGATTCCGCGCGTCACGCGGCCGTTGACCCTGGAGGAGATCATCAGCGGCGATATTGAGCAGCCCGCAGCGGTCGTGAACGATTTTGTTCAGCACGAACCGCGGGAGGGAGAACCGGCAAGCCAGCCCACCACGGTCTATCTCGCCTACGACCAGAAGCACCTTTACGTGGGCTTCCATTGTGTGGATCACGAACCGCCGCAGATCCGCGCCCACGTCACGCGGCGAGACGCCATCGGCGGCGACGACCGCGTCGGGATCGTTATCGACACCTACTATGACCATCGGCGTGCCTACGCCTTTTCCGTCAATCCCCTGGGCATCCAGGAAGACGCCTTGGTGGACGAAATACGGGGCGATGACAAAAGCTTCGACGCACTCTGGCATTCGGAAGGCCAGCGAACCAAGGATGGCTTCGCCGTCCTGATGACCATACCTTTCAAGAGCTTGCGTTTTTCGCCTGAGCAGCAGCAAACCTGGGGGATCGTCCTCAGCCGCAGCATCCCGCGCAACGATGAGTGGAGCAGTTGGCCGGCCATAACTCGCAGCATCAGCAGTTGGCTGATTCAGGAAGCGGAAATGCGCGGACTGGAGGGTATCTCTCCTGGAAGGAACTTTCAGTTGAACCCTTACGGGTACTTCTCCTCGCGGAGTTTTCTCGATCCGGAGGTTCCGCAGTTCACCCGCGACCTGTTTGGAGCGCGGTTGGGGCTGGACGCCAAATGGGTCGTGGCGTCGAATCTCACACTCGATGCCACGGTGAACCCTGATTTCAGTCAGGTGGAATCCGACCAGCCGCAGATTACCGTAAACCGCCGATTCGAGGTGTTTTTCCCGGAAAAGCGTCCTTTCTTCATGGAGAACAGCAACTACTTCGATACACCGGTTCAAGTGGTCTTCACACGGCGTATTGCGGACCCGCAGTTCGGCGTGAAGCTGACCGGCAAGACGGGGCCGTACACGCTCGCGGCATTGGCAGCCGATGATCGCAGCCCGGGTGAGATGGTGGCGCCGGGAGATCCCTCCTTCGGTCATCGCGCGTTCTTCAATGTCCTTCGACTGAGCCGTGACATTCGCCGCCAATCCAACTTCGGGGTTATCTGGACGGATCGCGAGTTTCTCGATTCCTATAACCGGCTTTTCGGAATTGACGGCCGGTGGAAGATTTCGAGAACCACCGGGATGGGATTTCAAGCCCTAAAGTCGTACGGCCGAGATCTGGAGGGCGTTACCAACCAGGGCCGAGCAATTCAACTCAGCCTGGATCGTTTCACCCGACACTGGAACTCCTGGCTGGGCTACAACGAAAGGTCGCCGGGCTTTGAGGCGGCCAGTGGTTTCATCCCGCGCGTCGATTACCGCGCCTTGGGGGGCCAGGTGGGTTACGCGTTTCGGCCCGAGGGTCGCTGGGTGACAGCGTGGCAACCCTACCTGAATGGATACATCCTTCTGGACAGCGCCAACGTCCGCCAGGACTACATCGCGCGGCCCGGCTTCTGGATCGAGTTTGCCCAGGCGAGTTATGCTTCCGGGAACTACCGCTACAAACGGGAGCGGTACGAGGGGATTGACTTCCTGAAACGCGCGTACGAATTCAATGTCCACACGCGTCGCAGCCGCTGGTTCAGCGCTGGCCTTTCCTACGAATGGGGAGAGGACATTAACTTCGCGCCTCCAGATGGATCCAGCCCCTTCCTGGGACAGGGCAATGAGATCTCCTTCCGTATGACCGTGCATCCGACCACGCGGCTGGCGGTGGAAAACACCGTTCTGGAGAACCGGTTTCTGACCGTCAGCGAGAAGCGAAACATTTTCAACAACAACATTTTTCGATCCAGGTGGAACTACCAGTTCACACCCCGGCTTTCCTTGCGCCTGATCGGGCAGTACACCAATGTCCTGCCCGCCGTGGAACTATCCGCGCTTGAACACGCCAAGACCCTGACGGGCGACGTCCTGCTGACTTACCTGTTGCATCCAGGCACGGCCTTGTACGTCGGGTACAGCAACATGCTTGAGAACTACAACCGACTTGCCGTCGAACAGGCGGCGTTGCTCGAGCGAACTCGGTCCGGTCTGATTTCGACCGCAACGGGATTGTTCGTGAAGTTCGCTTATCTCTATCATTTTTGACCCGGGCATCGACGGGGGGTATAGACTGCCCCTGCATTGTTGATGACACCCAGGCAGGATGGGAATCTGGGAGAAGGGTGAAGGCACGAAATACATCACTCGGAGGCATTGCTCGTGGGCAACAGCATTCATGCGTACTTTGAGGAGAATCGTCAGCGGTTTCTCGAAGGATTGAAGGAATTTCTCAGAATCCCCAGCATCTCGACCCTCCCTGAACATCAGCCCGATGTGCGCCGCGCTGCGGAGTTCGTCGCCAACGAACTTCGTCAGACGGGTGTCAGGAACGTGGAGGTCATCCAGGGGCAGCCACACGAACACCCGCTCGTGTACGGGGAGTGGCTTGGGGCGCCCGGCCGGCCTAAACTGCTCCTCTACGGCCACTACGACGTCCAGCCGCCGGACCCCCTGGAAGAGTGGATTTCGCCCCCATTCGAACCCACCGTACGCAATGACAACATTTACGCGCGCGGCGCCGTGGACGACAAGGGGCAGACGTATTTGATCCTGAAGGCTGTGGAGGGCTTCTTCAAGACAGAAGGGAAGTTGCCCATCAACGTGAAGGTTCTTATCGAAGGTGAAGAAGAAGTCGGCGGTGGTCATATCGAGAGATATGTGGCTGCAAATCCGGATCGCTTGAAGGCGGACGCGGCGTTGATTTGCGACACCGAGATGTTCGCCCCGGAGCTGCCCACGATCACGACGGGCCTGCGCGGGCTGGTCTACACAGAGGTCGAAGCACGCGGCGCTGCACACGATCTGCATTCGGGCATGTACGGTGGTGCGGCGCCCAACCCCTTCCAGGCGCTGGCCGAGATCATCACCGGGCTCAAAGGTCCGGACGGGAAGATTCGGATTCCGGGGTTCTACAGGCGGGTCAAGAGGCCCGGCCGGGAAGAAAGGGAGGCCTGGGAGCGGCTGCCTTTCAATGAGAAGGAACTTCAGAAGAAGGAAATCGGCTCAAGTGCTCTGGTCGGAGAGAAGGAAATCCCGGTTCTGGAGCGGCTGTGGGCGCGCCCGACCCTGGAAGTTCATGGGATCCGCGGCGGCTTCACCGGCGAAGGTGCCAAGACGGTGATCCCGGCGGTCGCGACGGCCAAAATCAGCATGCGCCTGGTGCCGGACATGAACCCCAATGAAGTGATCCGCCAGTTCACTGCCTTTGTTCGGAAACTGACGCCCAAAGGCATTAAGACATCTGTGCGCATCCTGAGCTCAGCGCCCGCTTGCGTGGTTCCCATGGAGAGCCGCTGGATTGCCGCGGCGGCTGAGGCGATGCACCAAGTCTTCCGGAAGAAGACGGTCCTCATTCGTTCGGGCGGCTCTATTCCGATCGTCGGCGTGTTCCAAAGGCACCTAAAGATTCCCAGTGTCATGATGGGATTCGGGTTGCCGGATGACCACCTGCACGCCCCGAATGAGAAGTTCCACCTCCCGAACTTCTATCGCGGCATGGAAGCCGTCGCGCGCTTCTTGGCGTTACTGGCCCAGTAGCGGGAGGAGTCCCGCCTCCAGCCGGTGGGATGCAACGCACGGCGCGCTTGCTTCACCGCCCGGCGGCGCCGAGTTTCTCCAAGCGGGTCCGCACCTCGGCAGCGTTCGGGGCGTCGGGGAAAAGCTGGAGATACGTATCGTATTCCTGGCGTGCCCGCCCTGCCTGGCCCGTGGCCTCAAATGCCACTCCTAGGTTGTAATGAGCATTGGCCAGCTCGGGACGTATACGGATCGCCTCTTCGTACTCGTGGATAGCTTCCTCGTAAGCCTTCTGGCCGTGCAACACATTCCCCAACGCCGCATGCGTCGCTGCATCCTGAGGTCGCAATCGTAAGTATTCCCGAAAACCCGCGATAGCCTCACTGGTCTTCCCGGCCTGCCGGAGCGCGTTAGCGAGCGCGAGGCGGGCTTCCGCATAATCGCTCTTGGCACGAAGTGCCTCGCGGAGATGGCTGATGGCTTCGTCCGTCTTACTCTGACGCAACCGGGCGAATCCCAGGTGGTAGTGGGCTTCGGCTAAGTTGGGGGTCAGACGCAGGGCGGCGTGCGCCTCAGCGGCCGCGCCTTCGTAGTCGCCGAGCTGATTCAATGCGCCCGCCAGATTAGTGTGTGCCTCCGACCAGTCGACCCGGCCGCGAAGGGCCTCGCGAAATGCCGCAGCAGCGCGCTGCGCGTTGCCTGATTGCAGCAGGGTCAGGCCGAGGTTGAAACGGGTTTGGGCATCATCGGGATGGCCCGCCAAGGCAGCCTGGTAGGCCTCCTCGGCGCCTTTCCAATCCCCCCGGCGGAAGAGGATGTGGCCGAGTTCCCGTCGGAAATCCGGGTTGTTCGGAGCCAGACGAACGGCCGCGCGGGATTCTGCCAGAGCGCCCTCTAAATCGCCGCTATGGCGCAGCACTGTGGCCAGGCGAATGTGTAACGCAGCATCGTCGGGTCGCAGGCGCGAGGCGTCTCGATAAGTGGCCACGGCAAGTTCGTAGCTCTCTTCCTCCGCGAGTATATCTGCCAGCAGCGTCAATGCCTCGGGGTAATCTGGTCGCAGCTTGACGGCCTGATCCAACTCTCCGCGCGCGTCACGCCCATTCCCGGAGGCGCGCAGGGCCGCGGCCAGGAGATAGTGCAATTCCGGACTCCCCGGTTTGAGGTTCATGGCCATCCGATACTCACCGATGGCTTTCTCCAAGTCACCTGCCACTCGGTAAGCGTTGGCCAGATGCAGGTGAGCGTCCGGGTCATCGGGGCGCAGGCGAACTTCCTCACGATACTCCTGCAGAAAGCCCACGACGTTCCCGGCGGCCTGGTAAGCCTCGGCGAGGTTGCGATGGTAGTCCGCATTGTCAGGCTCGATTTCTACTGCCTGGCGTAACTCCTGCAGAGCCCCCAAGAGGTCACCGGTCTTCCTCAGCACGAGCCCCAGGCTCTCGTGGAGCGCGGCATCATACGGTTTCAACCGGAGGGCTTCGCGGTACTCGGCGCTGGCCGCCGGATGGTCGGAAGTGGAGAGATAGGTGACAGCCAGTTCGGCGTGCGCGGCCGCGTGATCTGGATACCGGTGGATGAGCTGTCGAAACTCTTGAATGGCCCCCGCATAGTCGCCTGCTTGCCGCAAGGCCAGACCCAGGTCAAAACGGTAGTCGCTTTGTTCCGGCCGCAGACCGACGGCGCGGCGATATTCCTGGATAGCGTGAATCACATCGCTGTTGGCGCGCAAAGCTCCCGCTAGGGTGAAATGAAGCTCGGGGTCGTTCGGACGTAGCCTAGTCGCCGTGCGGTAGGCCTCGATGCCCTCATGGAGCTTGCCAGCTTGCGTCAGGCTGTTACCGAGCCCAATGTGCGCGTCAGCGCTGTTCGGATCAATAGCCACAGCCTGGCTGGACTGGGCAATGGCCCCAGTCGCGTCTCCAGACTGCAGAAGTGAATTGGCCAGGGCGACGTAGATTTCCGCATCGCGCGGCGCCAACTCCAGCGCCCGTCGGTAGGCCTTCGTCGCCGCCGCAAACTCCCGTTTGGCAGTCAGTGCGTTGCCGAGCCTGACGTATGCCTCGGCCCGCGTGGGGTGCATACGGGTTTCCGCCTGATACTCTTCAATGGCCTCCTGCAACTTGCCTGTGGATTCGAAGATGGCACCGAGGTTGAGGTGAACGCCGGGAAAGTCGGGTTTCTGCCGGAGCACCAGGCGGTAGTGCCGGATCGCATCGTTCAAAAGCTGCTCGGCCGCGTAGGCGTTGGCCAGATTGTAATGCGCTTCGAGGTATGCGGGACGGAGTTCTAGCGCCTTCCTGTAAACATCGATCGCGTCCTTCCACATTCCCCGACGTGAAAACTCGTTGCCCTGCTGGAGGAGTTCATGGGGTAGAGGGGCATCCTCCTGCGCAGCCAGATTGAAACAGGCCAGAGTGAGCCCCGCCAACAGGGCCAGGCGCCAGCTTGTGCTCCTTCCCGATGCCATCTTTTTTGCCAGAGTACTTAGGATACACCCAAGCCCCATGTTGTGCCGCTTCGACGATTGACTTGCCGCGATGCGTACATTATTCTCGCCGCGAAGTAAGCCCTGAGTCCTGTAGCCGGGCGTGTGGCTGCCTGCCCGGTTGCGTCCCGACGAGATGGAGCACGCTCTTCAGTTTTTCCGCAAGCATCCGGCGATTCGCGACGCGACACCTCTTTCAGGAAGTCTGATCTGGCTGGTAGGGTTTTTCCTGATTCCCCTTTTCTACCTTTTCGTCGTCAGGTTCGCGGGACTGTCGGCATATGGGACCGTGGAATGGGTTTGGGGGTTCGCAACTACCTTCGTCCGGAAGTGGCGAGTGCTTTTATCAATGACTCCGGCTTCAATTCCCCCAACCTGTCTGCCGCCCGCGGTGTGGAGCCGTGGATTCTGGCTCAGCCAGCAATTTTCCCGGGCCCCACCGCCCTCATTAGATGTGAATTCATGCGCGACCTAGGGCCCATCGTGGGGCTCTACGACCGGTATTGGACGGAAATCAAAGCCCGGTAGCTGCAGACACGGTGCGCATGCGGGCTGTTCATAAGGAGGTATCAGGTCATGGATTCCAAAAACAAGGATTGGTCGCGAAGAGGTTTTCTTCAGACCGTCGGAACCGGCGTGCCCACTATGACGTTGCTGCTGAACGACCCGGGTTCGGGAACGGGGTCGTCGCCGGTGGTGGAGGCGGCAGCAGGTTCGTCGAAATTCACGCCCGTTGACTTGAGCGGCTTTTTCAACTGCTCATCGAAGGACTTTGGCTCTCGCCCATTGGCCAAAGAGCTGGGCGGGGACTCGGCGCGCGACGGCCTGCTGCGCGTGCCCGCAGGTAAGCAGAGCTTGCAGGGCATTCCTTTCTGGTTGGGGCCAGAAGACGTGGAGAAGAAATCGTGGCTGACCTTGAGCACACACACGAGTGCCTCAGCCGCGCAAAGCCAGACCATCCCGGTTGCAAAAAGCGCTGGCTTCGTCTGTCTTGCTGCTTTCTGCGACTGGGACCCAAACGAGACGCCACGGCTTGGTGAGGAGGTAGTCGAGA
>Ga0073934_10009346_pt1 | contig 12603 bp, 9 predicted proteins | sample LarsenN4metaG_FD_76834 | JGI IMG/M metagenome (GOLD analysis project Ga0073934, IMG submission 76834) | Hot spring sediment bacterial and archeal communities from British Columbia, Canada, to study Microbial Dark Matter (Phase II) - Larsen... ...
CATCGCCGCACCGGTCTCAATCGTTGTTCGACCCAGCTCCACTGTGCCTCTCCCGCACGGGCTCCGCGTTGATCCGGCCGAACTCACGGAGCAGTTCCTTCGAACGCTCGTCGAGCAGCCTGGGCAGCATGATCCTGACTTCGACGATGAGATCGCCGCGCTGGCCGTTTCTCGTTGATGTCGCGCCATGGCCGCGCAGGCGAAAGCGCTGTCCGGTCTGCGTTCCGGGCGGGACGCGAAGGCGAGCCGTCCCTTCCAGCGTCCGCACCTCCACCCGCGCTCCCAGCGCGGCTTCGTGTACGGCGATCGGCACGGACATGTGCAGGTCGTCGCCGTCGCGGCGGAACACTGGATGACTTCCAACCTTGACCGTCACATAGAGATCGCCGGCCGGTCCGCGAGCCACGCCGACGTTCCCTTTCCCGGGCACGCGCAGACGATCGCCATCGGCCACACCTGGAGGGACGCGGACCGTGACCGTCTCACTTCGCGTCTCCTGTCCGGTTCCCGCGCACGGTTCACAGGCGCGCGGCCGTTGGCGGCCCGTGCCGCTGCAGGCGCCGCAGCTTCGCGAGAAGACCATGTGACCTCGCACGGACTTCACCGCGCCGGTGCCCTGGCACAGATGGCACTGCCCGGTGCTCGTCCTGGTGCGCCCGGTGCCGGCACAGTGCCGGCAGTGGTCGCGCCGTGTCACCGTCATCGCCCGCTGAGCACCGGACAGCGCCTCGTCGAAGGAGACCTGCATCTCCACGTGCAGATCGGCGCCGCGCTGCGGCGTTGTCTGGCGCCGGCCGCGTTCGCTCAGTACCTCGGCGAACAGATCGCCAAACGTCGCTGAGTAATCGACGCCGCGTGTGGAGAAGTCGAATCCCTCGAACCCGCTGCCCTGACGCGCCGCGTCCGGTCCGGTGAGGTGCCCGGCGTCGTACTTCGATCGTCGCGCCGGATCGATGAGTGTTTCGTACGCCTCGAGGATCTGTCGAAAACGAGCGGCAGCCATCTGATCACCCGGGTTGATGTCCGGGTGGAATCGACGCGCAAGGCGGCGATAGGCCCGTTTGATTTCGGACTCGCTCGCGCCTTGCTGCACGCCCAATACGATGTACAGATCCATTTGTCGATGTGTGACTTTCGATTGTCGAGTCCGTGGCGATTGCGATTGTCGACTTATTCGCGCAGTGTGGATGCCGACCCCCACTGCAATCAGCATTCGACAATCAACAATCAACAACCAATCACGAATCAAAAATCTCCAATCACCACTGTTCTATTTGTCATCCACCACTTCGGCGTCGATGACGTCACCGGCTTCGGGCGCACCGGCGGATCCCGAGGGACCTGCCGAACCCTGCTGCCCGCCGTCCGCGGCACCGGCGGAACCCGGACCGCCCGCCGCCGCCTGGTTCTTGTAGAGCGCCTCCGCCGCCCTGTGCTGCGCCTGCGTGAGCTGCTCCATGGCACGAGTCATCGCCGCGGTGTCCCCGCCCGAAATCGCCGACTTGAGCGCCTCGACCGCGGACTCGACCGACGTCTTGTCGGAGGCGGGCAGCTTGTCTCCCATCTCCTGCAGCATCTTCTCTGCGGCATACAACGCCTGATCGGCACGGTTGCGGACCTCGATCTCTTCGCGACGCTTCTTGTCTTCTTCCGCGTGCGACTCGGCGTCCTTCATCATCCGCTCGACTTCGTCCTTGCTCAGGCCGCTCGACGCCGTGATCGTGATCTTCTGTTCCTTGCCGGTGCCCATGTCCTTGGCGGATACGTTCACGATGCCGTTGGCGTCGATGTCGAACGTCACCTCGATCTGCGGGACGCCGCGCGGCGCCGGCGGGATGCCGACCAACTGGAATCGGCCCAGCGTGCGGTTGTCGCGCGCCAGCGGCCGCTCACCCTGCAGCACGTGTACTTCGACGCTGGTCTGGCTGTCGGCCGCCGTCGAGAACGTTTCGCTCTTGCGCGTCGGGATCGTGGTGTTCCGCGTAATCAGGGTCGTCATCACCCCGCCCAGCGTCTCGATGCCGAGTGACAGCGGCGTGACGTCGAGCAGGAGGAGATCCTTGACTTCACCGGCGAGGACGCCCGCCTGAATCGCGGCGCCGACCGCGACGACCTCGTCGGGATTGACGCCCCGGTGAGGCTCCTTGCCGAAGAGATCCTTCACGATCTGCTGCACGCGCGGGATGCGGGTCGAACCGCCAACCAGGACGACCTCGTCGATCTTGCCCGGGTCGACTCCAGCGTCGGCGAGCGCCTGCTTGGTCGGGCCCACCGTCTTCTGAAGCAGGTCCTCGACGATCTGCTCGAACTTCGCGCGCGTGAGCTTCATCTGGAGGTGCTTCGGACCGCTCTGATCGGCGGTGATGAACGGCAGGTTGATGTCGGTCTCCATCACCGTGGAGAGCTCCATCTTGGCCTTCTCCGCCGATTCCTTGAGGCGCTGCAACGCCATGCGGTCTTTGCTCAGGTCGATGCCGTCGCTCTTCTTGAACTCGGCAACGATCCAGTCGATGACGCGCTGATCGAGGTTGTCACCGCCCAGGTGTGTGTCGCCGTTGGTGGCCTTCACCTCGACGACGCCTTCACCAACTTCGAGGATCGAGATGTCGAAGGTGCCGCCGCCGAAGTCGTACACGGCGATCGTCTCGTCCTTCTTCTTGTCGAGACCGTAGGCCAGGGCTGCGGCCGTCGGCTCGTTCACGATGCGCATCACTTCGAGGCCGGCAATTTTCCCGGCCTCTTTGGTGGCCTGGCGCTGGGCGTCGTTGAAGTACGCCGGCACGGTGATCACCGCCTTCGTGACCGTTTGCCCCAGGTACTGCTCGGCGGCCTGCTTGAGCTTCTGGAGGATCATGCCGGAGATTTCCGGCGGAGCGTATTCCTTCCCGCCGGCCTTCACCCGGACGTCCCCGTTCGGCGCGGCGACCACGCTGTAGGGCACCATCTTCATTTCTTCGTTGACCTCGGTGTGACGCCGACCCATGAACCGCTTGATCGAGAAGATCGTGTTCTCCGGGTTGGTCACCGCCTGGCGCTTGGCCACCTGGCCCACCAGCCGTTCGCCGGTTTTGGTGAAGGCCACCACTGAGGGTGTCAGGCGGCTTCCTTCCGGGTTGGTGATGACAACGGGCTCACCGCCCTCCATTACCGCCACGACAGAGTTGGTAGTGCCCAGGTCGATACCGATGATTTTGCTCATGTCTCTCGCGTCCTTTTCGATGACGGCTTTAGCTTCGAACTATTATCAAATCTGAGTGACTTATTGTCAAATCAGACCCAATTCAGGTCTCTGCGCGGTGCTTATAAATACCAGTAACGCAATGATTTCTACGTATACTTGTGGCAGCGCCGATAAGCACTGACGTGACCGAATCCAGCAGCTCTCCCGTCCGACCGGGAACCAGGGTCGTAATCCGGTTCGCCCGCCGCGCCGGCCTTCTTGCGCTCTTCATCCTGACCGCCCTTCTGGGCACGCTCGGCGGGCTGGTCTTCGTGTACGCCGACGACGTTGCCGCCATCAGCGCACTCGACGATTACCAGCCAAGCACGATCACGCGGCTGATGGCGATCGATGGGCAGCAGATCGGCGAGTTCGCAACCGAGCGGCGCGTCGTCATTCGCTACGAGGACATCGCGCCTGTGCTTCGCCAGGCGATCATCGCGAGCGAAGACGGCGAGTTCGAGAGCCACTTCGGGGTCAGCTTCTCGAGACTCTTCGTCACCGCCGTTCGGGATCTTGCGAGCGGTCACCGGCTCCGCGGCGCGAGCACGATCACGCAGCAGGTCGCCAGGATGCTGTTCCTGCAGGACTACATTCGCGGCGGCGTGTTCGCCCGCTCGGGCACAGTGGGCCTCGAGCGGAAGATCAAGGAGTGGCTGATCGCGTTTCAGCTCGAGAAGCGCTACACCAAGAACGAGATCCTCGCCTTCTACGCCAACCATGTTCCGCTGGATCACGGCGCATACGGCGTCGAGGCGGGCGCGCGGATGTACTTCGACAAGTCGGCGAAAGATCTCACGCTCGAAGAGGCGGCCTCGATCGTCGCGATCATCCCGACGCCGTCACGCCTGAGCCCGTTCCGGAATCCGGACCAGAACCTCGCGCGGCGCAACTCCTACGTCCTGCGGCGCATGGCCGAAGAGGGGTACATCAGTCAGGCCGAAGCCGCCGAAGCGGCAAAGCGCCCACTCGTCGTTCAGGGCCAACCCACGCCGACCGCGTCGGTGGCGCCCTACTTCGTCGAGGAGATCAGAAAGGTCCTCGAACAGAAGTACGGCGCCGACGCGCTCTATCAAGCCGGGTTGCGCGTGCAGACGACGCTTGACGTCACGTTGCAGGAAGCTGCGAACCGCGCGCTCGATCGCGGGCTGCGCCGCGTCGACAAGCGCCGCAGCGGCTATCGCAAACCGGTGCGCAATGTCGTGGCCGAAGGAAAAGAGATTGCGGCATTCCGCCACGAGCGTTGGGCTCTGCCCATCCTCGCCGGCGACATCGTGCCGGCGGTCGTGACTTTTGTGCCGGAAGCCAAGGACCGCGACAACGCGCGCGTCCGCATCGCCAGCCATGAGGTGGAGCTGCCCGCTTCCGCCTTCCAGTGGACACGCCGGACGTCAGCCTCGGCCCTCTTCAAGGTGGGCGATGTCATCGAGGTGGAGGTGCGTGAGCTCGACGGAAACGTTCCGACCATCCTCGGTCTCGAACAGTCGCCGCTCGTCGAAGGGGCGCTGCTCGCCATCGACAACGAAACCGGCCAGATACGCGCGATGGTCGGCGGATTCGACTTCGCACGCAGCAAGTTCAACCGCGCGACTCAGGCCAAACGTCAAGTGGGTTCGCTGTTCAAGCCCATCGTCTACACGGCGGCGATCGATCGCGGCTTCACGCCCGTCTCGATCTTCGTCGACGAGCCGGTCTCATATGCGCCCGGGCCGAATCAACCCCCGTATGAGCCGCTCAACTACGACCGGAAGTTCGAAGGTCCGGTCACGCTGAGACACGCCCTCGAAGACTCACGCAACATCCCGGCGGTGAAAGCGATGGCGGAGATCGGCGCGCCGGAGGTGATTCGCTACGCCAAGCAGTTCGGCTTCAAGGGTGACTACCAGCCGTATCTGTCGCTGGCACTCGGGGCCGCCGAAGCGACGCTCGTCGAGGTCACGAGCGCCTATTCGGCGTACCCCAATCGCGGCGTGCGCATGGAGCCGTACTCGATCGTGTCGATCTCCGATCGCGAAGGCAACGTGCTCGAAGAGGTTCGTCCGAACGGTCATGAAGCAATCCGCGCCGACACAGCCTTCGTGATGACCAACCTGATGCGCGGCGTGATCCAGCGCGGCACCGGCGAGGCCGCACGGGCACTCGACTGGCCCCTGGCCGGCAAGACCGGAACGATGGATGAGTACACCGACGCGTGGTTCGTCGGATTCGATCCGAAGATCACCGTCGGCGTCTGGGTTGGCTACGACGAAAAGAAGCCGCTGGGCAACGGCGAAACCGGCGCGCAAGCCGCGCTGCCAATCTGGATGGATTTCATGCGGGCGTACATCGAGGAACGCGGCGATCGGGAATTGCCACCCACCTTCGACGCTCCGGGCAACATCGTTTTCGTAACGCTCGACTCGGGATTGTCCGAAGCTTTCATCAACGGCACGCAGCCGGCCGGATTCAACCAGCCAGACGACGAGAGCACACCCGTCCCGCCGCCGGCGGCGCCTCCCGCGGTCGAATAGAACGTGATTCGAGAGCGGAGCCCTCGGCGGGTTCGCTAGTAGTGCGTCGGATGGCGTTTCCGCCAGATGACGTAGCCTTCGTAGCCGGCGAAACTGATCACAGCCAGGACCACGACGAAGGCAAGGACCTGCAGTGGATAGAAGAAAGCGGCCATGATGAGCGGGACGGCGAGCAGGCCGTCCATCATCAACAACGAAAGCCCACCATCGTAACTGACGAGATCATTCCAGTACCGACGAAGGAGTGTGATCACGAGGACCTCCCCTCATGCCGTCGGTGCGTTCGGAGGTGTCAGGGCGAGGCCGTAGGGGCCTCAGGCTGGCAGATTCGGACGCGCCGGCTAACGAAAAACCCACGACGACGTCGGCGCGGGCTCGGCCCGCGCGCTCGATAAGCGCACTATACGGCCGGGCGGGCGCGATCGCAAGCAGGACGTGAAGCGGTGAATTCCCGACCAGGCGCCACGGCGAATCCAAGGTTGCCGGGCATCAGTCACCGTCCTCCTGAGCCGCGGCGGCCCCCAGCGTGCCGTTGGCCTTCTGCATCAGATATGCCTTGATGAACTGATCCAGGTCGCCGTCGAGGACGCGGTGGACGTCGCCAACCTCCACCTTCGTACGGTGATCCTTGATCATCTGGTACGGCTGCAGCACGTAGCTGCGGATCTGGTTGCCGAACGCGATGTCGCGCTTTTCGCCGCCCAGCTGTTCGAGCTTGGCCTGCTGCTCTCTCTGCTTCAGGTCGAAGAGTCGCGCCTTGAGCACCTTCATCGCCTGCGCCCGGTTCTTGTGCTGCGATCGCTCGTTCTGGCACGACACGACGATGCCGGTGGGAAGATGCGTGATCCGTACGGCGGAATCGGTGACGTTGACGTGCTGGCCGCCGGCGCCGCTCGAGCGGTAGGTATCGACCCGAAGGTCTTTTTCCTCGATCTCGATGTCCACGTCCTCGGGAAGCTCGGGCCAGACGAAGACCGAGGCGAACGAGGTGTGTCTCCGGGCAGCCTGGTCGAAGGGTGAGATCCTGACCAAGCGGTGGACGCCAGCTTCTGCCGACATCAGCCCGTAGGCATAATCGCCGACCAGCGTGACGGTCGCGCTCTTGATACCTGCTTCTTCACCCGGCTGGTAGTCGATGACCTCGCGCTTGAAACCGCGCCGCTCCGACCATTTCAGATACATGCGGAGCAACATCTCCGCCCAGTCCTGCGATTCGGTGCCGCCGGCGCCGGGGTGAATAGTCACGATCGCGTTCGTGCGATCGTGCTCGCCGCCGAGCATCTTCTTCGTCTCGGCCGCCTCGACCTCCTGGCGGAGCTCCTGGAGCCCGCGCGTCACATCCGTGGTGACGTCTTCCCCGGCCTCCGCCCATTCCCTCAGAACCGTGAGGTCGTCGCTGCGCCGCTGCAGGGATCGCAGGAGCGCCAGGTCGTCCTCCACGCGCCGCCGGCGCTGCATCACTTTCTGTGCTTCGGCCTGGTTGTTCCAGAAGCCCGGATCGGCGCTCGCGCGTTCGATGTCGGCGAGCTGCTCGTCGAGTCGAGCTGCCTCAAAGATACCTCCGAAGCTCGAGGGATCGCCGGTTGAGGTCGTCGTGCTGTCGGATGAGTTCTTCGTCGAGGGCCACTGGATCTCCTGTCTCGCGCGCGGAATGGCTGCTACGTCCTCACATCGGCGGTCGCCGCTCTGCCTCGCCGAACGGCGATCAGGCTGATCACGGTAAGCGCCATGGCCACATAGGCGATCACGTCACCAATCTGCGAGTACACCGTCCGGCCCGTCAGCAGGCGCGCCTCGGCGACCAGCCCGACCTGTTCAAAGATACCCGATGCCTGAACGACACGGCCGTACGGATCGACAATGCCGCTGATGCCGGTGTTGGCGGCGCGGGCCAGGTAACGCCCCTCTTCAATCGCCCGCATCGCCGCCATCTCGAAATGCTGATGCGGCGCCGACGAGGTTCCGTACCAACCGTCGTTGGTCACGGTCGTGAGCAGCTGACTCCCCTGCAGAACGGCCTCGCGCATGAGGGACGGGAACACGACCTCGTAGCAGATCGCCGTGCTCGCCGGGTGCCCCCGGACCGGCAGCATGACGACTTCCTCGCCCGGCGTGAACGGAAGGTATCGCCGGACGAGCGGCGCCGCAAACGTCAGCCACTCCTGGAGCGGAAAGAACTCACCGAAAGGCACGAGATGGATCTTGCGGTAAACCGCCTTCGTCTCGCCGTCAGGCCCGAGCAGAAACGCGGCGTTGTACATGCGCAGCTCGGGTTCGGCCACGATCTGATCGCTCCCGAACAGAATCGGCACGCCGACTTCGCGCGCCAGCTCGCGGAGCGCCGTCTCGCCGGCGGGGTCGTGTCCGAACGTGAAAGGCGTCGACGACTCGGGCCAGATGACGAATTCGGCTCCCCTTCGGACCGCATCGCGTGTCATCGCAACGTAGGTGGTGAAGATCCGGCGCGCGATCTGCGGGGTGGGCGACATCTTGTCTTCCTGCGCCACGTTCCCCTGTATCAGCGCTATGCGGATCGGCGTGCCTTCGCGATTCAGAGCCCCATCCGCCACGCGCCACGATCCCCAGGCCGCGATCGCCACGAGCAGCGCAGCGGTTGACGCGATCGCCGTGACGCGTGCGCGACCCGAGCTGACGAGAGCAAACGCGATGGCTGCGTTGACCAGTGCCACGAGGGCGGAGAGGCCATACACGCCGAGCACGCTGGCGACCTGGGCAACGGCAAGCACTGTGACCTGGCTGTTCCCGAGCGGCACCCACGGAAACCCCCCGAAGAGGACTCCGCGCAGAAACTCGGTCGCAACCCAGACCGGCGGCAGGAAGAAGAAGGCCGTGCGGCCGGCCCGGCGGATGAGCACCGCGAGGATCATCGCCGTCACGGCCGGGTATATCGCCAGATAGGCGGCGAGCAGCAGCATCGCGAACAGCGCGACGAGAATGTTCATGCCGCCGAACACGGCCAGCACCGAACTGGTCCAGTACACCGTGCCGGTGAAATACACGAGTCCCGTCAGCATCCCGAGCCACAGCGCACGGCGCGTCGGCGTGCCGGGAAGCGGTCCATCCTGCCCGCGCCACCCGCTGATCGCAAGCAGCAGTGGGATCAGCGCGACCCACGCAAATGCCGGATGACCGTAGCGAGGAAAGCTGAGCGCGAGCAGCGCTCCTGACAAAGCAGAGAGGAAGTAGCTCAGACCCAAACGTCAGTTTCGGCAGTCTAGCACGCGGCTACGCGTGTGTCGGGATGCCGACGAGCTACGCAGGCCCGGCCAGGGGCCGGCGTTCGAAGCGCGTCAGCGGGTAATCCAGGGTTTGAATTGCTCTTCTTTTTCCAACCGTCTGGCGACGGTTTCCGCCTCGCGGCGATTAGTGTATTTACCGACGCGAACACGGAAAACACGAGGTCCGCTCGATTCCGGAGAGCTGACGAACGACGGGAAGCCCTTGGCCGACAATCGGCGGGCAATCGCGTCTGCCTCGCCGCGCGAACGAAGTGAGGCCACCTGTACGACGAACCCGCTGCCCTTCGGCTCCGCCGGCTCGCGAGCGCCAGCGACGCGCGCCTCGCGCGCCGGCGCTGAATTGGCCGCGACCGGAGCGCGTTCGGCCCTGGACTCGACGACGGGGGAAACCGGTGGCGTCGTCGTCGTGACCGGTTCGACCGCCGGTTCGGGAGGCGGCTCCGGCGCCTCGAGCCGTTTGGCGTACGTCAGCTCCTTGAGATCTTCCTGGTTGGATCCAGGTTCGGCCGCAGGTGCGGTATCGGAAGACGGCGGCACCCCCGGTGCCGGTGCCGTCGGGTCGGCGATGGGTTCGGTCGCGACTGCCGCGGCAGCCGAGACCCGCGTGGTGTTGACCCCGCGTCCGACCATCACGCCGCACAAGAAGATCACTACAGCGGCTACAGTGGCCGTCATGAACATGAAGACCAACTGCTTGCCGTTCAGTTGAATCTCGCGAACTTGATCGGACATCAATGAACGCGTGCATTGTACCACGCGCCGATCGTGAAGAGAACAGATTTGTGAGGGATCTCGCTACCGGCCTGTGAGTCGATCGAGACGCTGCCTCGCATCGCCGTTTGATGGGTCGCTGGTCAGGAGCGTACGGAGCTCGCTTCGCGCCTCGTTCACGCGTCCGGCCTTCTCGTACGCGTCGGCGAGAACGAGCCGAGCCGCTTACGTGTCTCTGCTCCAGATCGAGATCTTCAGGGTGTCGATCGCATCCGTGAGACGGCCGCCGCGAAGATAGATACGTCCGAGCAGCAGATGGGCCTCGTGGTCGTAGGGCGTCAGGTACACGACTCGCTGCAGGTCGGCGATCGCGTCGGCATCCCTCTCCGCCTCGAAGGCCCGGCGCGCCGCTTCGAGATGAAACGCCGCGAGCTGGCGCTGCTCGCGTTGACCGGCAGCGCTGATCACATTCTCCACCCGCAGTGCGTCCGGGAGTCCCAGATCCATGCGCACGCGTTCGAGCCCGCGTGGCACGGCCATCGCTTTGGCTTCCCACTCGGCATACGTGGACGACAAGCGCTTCGCGAGATCTTTTTCGCGAGCGGCCTCGGTCGCGCTCCCGAGCGCCCCCAACGCCACTCCGAGCACGTAGTGCGCAGCGTGATCCGCGGGATTCCGCCTGACTGCTTCGCGCAGCCAGAGAACCGCCGCTGCCGCGTCGCCATCCAGCCAATACGCATACCCGAGGTTGAAGAGCGAATCCTCGCCATCGAGACTCGCCGCCTCGTTGAAATACATGACGGCGCGCGGCCCGGGTGACCCGGCAGGCCGACGGAGCTGCACGACGCCGAGGTTGTTCAGAAGCGTGGCGTCGCTTTCCTCCTCGTTGAGACGAGTCAGCTCGTCGAACGCTTCCTGATACTGCTTCAACTCGAGCAACGACAGCGAGGCGAGGAAGCGCGCCTGACGGAACAGCCGATGACCTGACGGCACCTCTCGTACGACGGCCAGGGCCCGTTCGTTATCGTCGAGAGAAGTGTGTACCTCCCATGCCGCGATCCGCGCACGCTGGAGCGCCGGCGCGAGCCGGATCGCATCGGTGAGAAACGACAGCTTGGTCGCCGGTGCCTCTGCCAGAAGACCCTTGATGAACAGCTCGAATGCGGCAATCGGAGGACGATCGGCTTCGAGACGCACCGCCGGGGCCGGCGCGCCCGGAACCAGCCTGACCGCGAGGCGGTCGTAGATCTCGAATATCGTCGCGAGCGGTCCGCTCTCGGCGATCTCCGCTCCCGAGGCACCGGTATCCAGACTGATCGCGCGCGCCCGCACGGTCAGCGTATCCGCCGAGAGGGTGAAGCTGCCGACGATTACCCGGGACGCCCCGACGACCTGCCCGACCCGGATGACTGTTGCGTGGCTCAACCCCGACACGACCGGCACACGCAGGAGCTCGAACGAATGCAGTCGCTCGGCGCGCCGCATGACCGGCAGGCCGAGCGCACTGAGGCTGTCGGTGAGGATGACGGCCGACCCTTCCCCCAGCCAGTAGCTGCGCGGCTCGCGGGTCTCCGTCTCGAACGGCATCACCATGACGGGGGACGCGGTAGTGGGCGCCTGAGCCTGTGCCGAGGCATTGCCGGCCGTGCCCATCACGATGATGGTCCACGCCGTGGAGGCAGCGGCGGCCCATCGCCCCGTCATACGGCGCTTCCCGCGGTGGGCCTGACGACGACGGACATCATGCAGCGGGCTGCCCCCGTTCCGCGGCACTGCTCGGTCACCACATCTGCGTCGAGGTTGCACAGCGACATCAGGCGGCGAAGGGCGGAGGCGTAAAACTCGCACAGTGGAGATTCGACGTGCTCGCGCACCTCGCAGAAGAGCGATGCCTGGAGGTCGACGGCGCCGGTCCACTGCCGCCATTTCACCGTGACATTGGTGTCCCCGTACGTGCTGCGCGCCATCCATTGCGCAACGCCGATCACCATCCGCTTGCGAATGGCGGGCGGCATCGCGAGGATGAATCGCTTCCTCAGCGGGGAGAGCTCCTGAAACGTCCACTCGGCGGTGTACTGACCGGCGCGCGCGGCGATGAGATGGTACGGCGCCCCCTCCAGCCGGAGAAAACTGAGGACAGCCGCCAGCGGCGCCAGGCCGATACGCCCCTCCCGGAGTCCCGACGGATGCAGCCAGGCTTCGTAGAATTCGAGCCGCATCGGTAGTAAATCGGCAATACCCTGATGAAGGCTCGCCACGAGGAGTCGGCCCACAGCCGCGTCGGTCATACGCTAATATGGGGGCCGGGACAGCGACCCCATCAGACTGTCAAGCGGCCACGAACGTGAATCTTACCCTCGTCGTCGATCGGCATGACCGTCCGGGCGCGCGCGCCAAGAGATACCGGGATTAGTCCGGGGCTTCGCCCGGAGATCGGCGCGGAGCCCCTGACTAGTTTCTCGGCGGCGACACTGGCCACGCGTAGGGCCAGCCGGCTTGTACGAATCGTGGTCATCCGTTTTACACCTCGAACCCAACCGCAAACAACGATCGCCATAACCCGCCGCCGAAATGATTCTGCCCGTTCATACACGTCTTCGCGAGCACCTCACCGGCGTGATTGCAACGCTCTATTCCCTCGATCCCGCCTCGGTGCCGGCGCCGGTGCTCGATTACCCCCCGAACCGCGAATTGGGAGACCTCGGGACACCCACAGCTTTTGAGCTGGCGAGGCGCCTTCGCAAGGCCCCTCGAGCGATCGCGGAGGAGATTGCCGCCGCGTTCGGCGGATTGCCTGGAATCCGGCAGGTCACGGCAGCGCCGAATGGCTACCTGAATTTCTTTCTCGAGCGACGAGCGTTTCTCCTCGAGCGCGTGTCGGCCGCAGCCCCGCCGGCCGGCG
>Ga0073934_10009347_pt1 | contig 12602 bp, 12 predicted proteins | sample LarsenN4metaG_FD_76834 | JGI IMG/M metagenome (GOLD analysis project Ga0073934, IMG submission 76834) | Hot spring sediment bacterial and archeal communities from British Columbia, Canada, to study Microbial Dark Matter (Phase II) - Larsen... ...
CATGGTCCCGACGCACACCGTCAAGAACGGCACGAAGGTCTACCGCTACTACTGCTGCAACAACGCCCAGCAACGCGGCTGGCACGTCTGCCCTACGCCGTCTGTGCCCGCGCCGGAGTTGGAGCGGTTCGTGATCGAGCAGGTCAAGACCTTGGGCAAGGACACGGACCTGCTGGCCGAAACGCTGGCCGAAAGCCGCCGCCAGCGCGAGGAGGCCATCGGCAAGTTGGAGGTGGAGAAGCGGACGCTGGAACGCGAACTGCACCGCCACAACAACGACCTTCGCAAGCTGGCCGGGAAGGATGGCTTGGCGACCGACCGCATGGCCGACATCCAAGACCGCATCCGCACCGCCGAACAACGCGCGACCGAGGTGCGCGAGCAGATCATCGCCTTGTCCCGCGAGTTGGTGGACGCTCGCGAGGTCGGCGAGGCGTGCTCATTGTTCGATCCGCTATGGGAGACGCTCAGCGCCCGCGAGCAGGCCCGCATCCTGCACCTGCTGATCGAGCGAGTCGATTACGACGGCCCGAACGGCAAGGTCGCCATCACCTTTCACCCCACGGGCATCAAGACGCTGGCTGACGAACTGAATCGACAGGAGGTGACCGCATGAGCAGCTTGACCATCGAAAGACAGGTGCATTTCCAACGGGGGCGGCGCGCCCGCAAGGTCATCGAACCGGGTCCGCCTGCGGACCCAGACGCGACGCCCGAGGGCACGATCCCGCGCATCTCGCGACTCATGGCCCTGGCGCTCCGCTTCGACCGGCTGATCAAGGCGGGCGAGATCACCGACCAGGCGGACCTGGCACGTTTGGGCAACGTGACCCGCGCCCGCGTGACGCAGATCATGAACCTGCTCCAGCTCGCGCCCGACATCCAGGAAGACATCCTGTTCCTGCCGCGCACCATTAGGGGCCGCGACCCCATCCGCGAGATCATGGTTCGCCCCATCGCCGCCGAGCCGGACTGGCGCAAGCAGCGACGGCTCTGGAAGTGCCTGACGTTCGATCAGGGGGTGACTGCCGATCCCAATCCCGACAGAACTGCATGCTGAAACCCAAGAGTTTCTGGTAATACGCGGTCGGGTCCTCCTGCTTCAGCCGCAAGAGTTTCTCCATGTGCTCACAAGCGTTGAGCATCAACTCCTTCATCTCCGCGTCCGTGATCCGTCTCAGCTTCGGATTCTCCAGAAGCTCCGATGACTCGCCCTTGTGCAGATCTTCAAGGGGGCCATTGCGGAAGGCGTAGGCGACGATGGCGTTGGCCTCGTCGCGCAGGGTGAACCCGCCGGGGAAGAACTCTTCGATTGCCTTGCGGAATGCGTCGTAGCCATCATTCATCGCGTCACCTCGTCCTTCGTCTCTCGCCACGGCGGATCGAGTTTAACGCATGGGCGGCCCCGGTTACAGTTTCGTCCCTCCGGATCACCCCGCGCGGGTTTCGTGAACCAAACGCAACGGCGAGCGTACTGGGGGGTACGTGACTTTGGACTAGATTCGGACTACAATGTGATTCGAATGCGTTTTCGTTCAGCACAACCTCTGCTCGTCATTTTGATCTTGACGGGCTATCTGCTTTCCCTCGGCGGCCTGCCCGGGGCGAGCGTGTTGTGCTACGGCGCTGATGGGCACGTCGACATCGAGCCGGCGGGAAAGCCGTGTGCGAATCCGTCTGATGGTGAGGTGTCGAACTCCGCTTCGGACCGGGGAGTTGCCGATGCGGCCAGCGTTTCCTGCATTGACGTTCCCATCTCAGTGAAGACCGATAACGTGCCCGCCTCACGTTCTTCCGAAGAACGAAGCACCATCGCCAAGGCTGTCTTCTTGGCGGTGCTTTTCACGCATGCGGACATAGCCGCCCAGGCCGCACGGATTTCCCCCCTCTCATCCGTGCCGGTCCCCGCCAGTGATTCGCGCGCTGCGCTGCGCACGATCATCCTGCTGGTGTAATCCCCTTCTATAGCTGAAAGCCGACGACGGCCCTGGTCGGGGTCTGTGGTCGCGTTGCTTCGTTTGGCGTCGTGACCGCGACGTCCAATTCATGGCTGGGCGCTGCGCCCGGGCGGTTTCCGCAGGAGTATTTCGAATGGTGCATTTGAGGACATGGTGGACCTTGGCCCTGGTGCCGCTGATCGCGGGCTGTACGCTCAAACCGCAATGGCCGGACCCGGAACTCAACGCGGCGCGGTTGACCGGCGAGTCCGAGCTGATCGCTGTGGATACGACCGGCGGCACGCTGGACGCGCCAGCCATTGCCGGCGATAGCCTTCGCCGGGCCGATGCGATTCGCATGGCACTGACCACATCGCCAGCCATTCAGGCGGCCCTGGCGCGCGTGCGGCAGGCCTACGCAGAGGCCCACCAGGAACGACTGCTGCCCAATCCGGTGCTGACCGTCGTGCTGAAGTTCCCGACCAGCGGCGGCGCTCCCACCGTCGAGCCAGGCATTGCCGCCGATCTGCTGGCGCTCCTGCAGAAGCCCAGCAAGGTGGAGGCGGCAGACCATCGGCTGCGCGCCGCCAGCGCCGAAGCTGTCGTGGTCGTGCTCGATGTGTTCACCCAGGTCCAGGACCGCTATGCCCAGGTGCAGGCCCTTGAAGCCGTCATGCCGGTGCTTGAGGAACGCCGACGGCTGACGGACAGACTGCTGGAGGTAGCGCGGTCTCGTCTCAAGGGCGGCGAAGGCACGCGGCTGGACGTGACAACGTTGGAGACGCAGAAGGTCGAGTTAGAGGTGGAAATCGCGGAACAACAACTTGAGCGTCGCGAGGCCCGCCTGGAACTGGCGCGGCTGATCGGACGGCCCAGCGGCTCGACCGAGTGGCGGCTTGACGGATGGAGCGAACCCACCTTGGGCGGCCCAGACGAGCGCGCATGGGTGCAGGCCGGGCTGGATCACCGCCCCGAGGTCACCGCCAAGATGTGGGAACTCAAGGCGCTGGGAGTGGAGTTCCGCCAGGCGCGATGGGGTGTGCTGGAAGGCACGGAGGTCGGAGTGGACGCGGAAGGTACGGCGGAGTCCGGAGCCGACGAATGGTCTGTAGGGCCATCGCTGGTGGTGCCGCTGCCGATCTTCGATTGGGGGCAAGCCAAGCGAGACCTGATCACGGCCCGGCGGTTGGAGGTTGCGCACCAGCTCACCGAGACCCGTCGACAGGTGGTCGAGGATGTGCGCCGCGCCTACGCTGCGTTCCGTTCGGTGACAGACGCCCGTCAGCGCGTCTGCGATGAGCTTATCCCGTTGTTGGAACGGCGGCGCAGCGAGGCCGAATCCCAATACCGCGCCGGCCAGAGCGACATCATCCCGCTCATTTTGGCCGACCAGGACCTACAGACCGCGCGGGCAAAACTGATCGAACTGGAGCGTCGCACGGCGGTGTCGCTGTCCCGGCTCCAACGGGCGGTCGGTGGGCCGGGCGTATCGGCCGCGAGCCCCGCGACGCAACCATCCTCGGCACCTTCCACCCAACCAAGCAAGTAAGGAACATGACCATGAAGAGAACAAGCCTACTGATCATTCCCGTGTTGTTGGTATCGCTGGGTCTTGCCGCCGGGTGCGACCGAGGCAAACCACCCGAAGCGGCGGCCAAGACCGAGACGCACGACGCCCACGGTGCCGACGATGGGCATGGGCACAACGAGAAAGACGCCCACGGCCACGATGAGAAGGATGGCCACGGTCATGCCGAGGAAAAGCCCGCCGCCGAGGACGAACACGGCGAAGAGGTCAAGCTCACGGCCGAAGGTGCGAAGAGGGCCGGCCTCCGGATCGAGACGGCCCGGAAGCACGCACTCGTGGACACGATCCATGCGCCGGCTCGTGTGGCCTTTAACGCCGAGGGCATGGCCCATGTGGGCTCGCCCTTGTCCGGGCGCGTTTTCGAGATCAAGGTGAAGATCGGCGACAAGGTCAACAGGGGCGACGCGCTGTTGATCGTGCAGAGCCCGGATTTGGGCGAAGCACAGAGCGACTATCTGCTCAAACGCATGGCCGTGGAGACCGCAGTCCCGGCGGTCGATCTGGCCAAGGCCGCCTTCGAGCGGGCCAAGGCGCTGTACGCCGAGAGCCAGGGCATCGCGTTGACGGAAGTTCAGAAGCGGGAAGCCGAGTACAAGGCCGCCTTGGGCGCGCAACTGGCGGCCCAGGCCCAGGCCAACGCCGCCGAGAACCGTCTGCATCTGCTCGGGATGGATCAGGAAGCGGTGCAAGCCTTGGAGAAGTCCAAGGAGATCGCTCCCCACTACACGGTCCGCGCTCCGATCAACGGACAGGTGATCGAACGCGAGGCCACGCTGGGAGAACTCGTCAACCCAGACCGTGAGGCGCTGTTGATCCTGGCCGATATGAGCACGCTGTGGGTTCTGGCCGACGTGCCCGAATCGCGTCTCAGCCACGTTGCGACGGGGGCCAAGACCCAAGTCTCGGTTCCGGCGCTGCCCGGCAAATCGCTGGAGGGCACGGTCACCTTTATCGCTCCCACGCTGGACCCCAACACCCGCACCGTGTCGGTGCGCATCGAAGTTAAAGGCAACGGCCAGGGGCTGCGTCCGGGCATGTTCGCCCAAGCCGTCATCACCGAGGCCGGCGACGACGGCAAGCATGAGCCGGTGCTGGCGATTCCCGAAGAGGCCACGCAACTGGTGGAGGGTGAATTGGTGGTCTTCGTCCCCGTGCCGGGCGAAGAAAACACGTTCGCCAAGCGGCCGGTCAAGGTAGGACCAGCGGTTGGCCGGCTGTTGCCGGTGCTGTCGGGCCTCAAGGAGGGCGAGTCCTTCGTCGCGGCCGGCAGCTTCATTCTGAAGGCCGAGCACGGCAAGAGCAGCGCCGGGCACGAACACTGACCCGAGGATTCCCCATGAAAGAGATCAAAGCCATCATCCAGCCGCACATGCTCAGCAAGGTCATGGAGTCGCTCCGCGCGCTGCCGCACTTTCCGGGGGCCACGGTGAGTGACTGCCAGGGCCAGGGACGCGGCGAGGGCGCGGGCGGTCAGTTTGTGGCCACAGAGGAGAGCATCTTCTTCACCAAGCGCGTCAAGTTGGAGATCTTCTGCGATGACGCCATCTGCGACGAGTTGGCGCGGCTGATCCAGCAAGCGGCGCACACCGGCAGCCACGGCGATGGCGTGATCATGGTCGCGGACTTGAGCCGCGTAGTCCGCATCCGCACCGGTCAGGAACAGGCGGAGGCGACCTGATGCCGACGGCATCGTTCAAAGCTCAGGGAATGTGCTGCGCCGAGGAGGTCGCGGTGCTGCGCCGCGAGCTTGCCGTGCTCCCAGTTGTGGAGGAGGTGAGCTTCGACATCGCCGCCGATTTGGGCGTCTCGCTGCTGGTGGTGGCCAACGCGATGCGTCTGCTGGCCACCGAATCGTCTCAAGGAGCCAATACCCATGCTTGAATCTATTCTGCGTTTCTCCGTACAGCACCGCTGGCTGGTGCTGCTCTGCACGATCGGCGTGGCCATCGTTGGCTTCTTCTCGCTCAAGAATCTGCCCATCGATGCCGTGCCCGACATCACCAACAACCAGGTGCAGATCAACACGCTCTTCCCGGCGCTGTCGCCCATCGAGGTCGAGAAGCAGATCACGTTCCCCATCGAGACTGCGCTGGCCGGCATCCCCGGCCTGGAATACAGCCGCTCGCTGTCCCGCAATGGCTTTTCTCAGGTGACGGCCGTCTTCGAGGATAGCGTGGACATCTACTTCGCCCGCCAGCAGGTGCTGGAACGGCTCAGTCAGGCCCGCGAGAGCCTGCCGCCAGGGGCCGAGCCGCAGATGGGCGCGATCACCACCGGGCTAGGCGAGATCTATGTCTGGACGGTCGAGTTCACGCACCCGCACGGCAAAGGTGCGCAGGTCGTTGATGGCCAGCCGGGCTGGCAAAGCGATGGCAGCTATCTCACCCCCGAAGGCCAGCGGCTGAAGACCGATTTGGAGCGCACCGCCTACCTGCGCGAGGTCCAAGACTGGATCATCCGGCCCCAGATCAAGGGCGTGCCAGGTGTGGCGGGCATTGATGCCATCGGCGGCTACGTCAAACAGTATCACGTCCAGCCGGACCCGATGAAGCTGGTCAGCTACGGGCTGACGTTCCATCATGTCATCGAAGCCCTGGAGAAGAACAACACCAGCACGGGAGCGGGCTACATCGAACACAAGGGCGAGTCCTACCTGGTCCGCGCCGCCGGGCGCATCCTCACTCAGGATCAGATCGGCGAGATCGTCGTCGGCCAGCACGGGGGCACCCCCATCCGCGTCCGCGACGTTGCCACAGTGGGGATCGGGCGCGAGCTGCGCACCGGCTCGGCCAGTGAGAACGGCGAGGAGGTCGTGGTCGGCACGGCGATGATGCTCATCAATGCCAACAGCCGACAGGTGGCCAACGACGTAGATGCAAAGATCACCGAGGTCAACAAGACTCTCCCGCCGGGCGTCCGCACCCGCACAGTTCTTAACCGCACGCAGCTAGTAAACGCAACGATTGGCACGGTGCAGAAGAACCTGGCCGAAGGCGCGATTCTCGTCATCGTGGTGTTGTTCCTGCTGCTGGGCAACTTCCGCGCTGCCTTTATCACGGCGCTGGCCATCCCACTGTCCATGCTGATGACGGCTACCGGCATGGTGCAAAGCAAGATCAGCGGCAACCTGATGAGCCTGGGCGCGATCGACTTCGGGCTCATTGTCGACGGCTCGGTGATCATCGTGGAGAACTGCCTGCGGCGACTGGCCGAACGGCAGCACCACTTAGGCAGGAAACTGATGCTGGCCGAACGCCTGGAAGAAGTGCTCACGGCCAGCAAGGAGATGATCAAGCCGTCGGTGTTCGGCCAGGCCATCATCATCATCGTCTATCTGCCGATCCTCACTCTCACTGGGATCGAGGGCAAGATGTTCACGCCGATGGCCATGACCGTGGTGTTCGCGCTGGTCGCGGCGTTCATCCTGTCGCTAACCTTCGTTCCGGCGATGGTCGCCCTGGGGATCACCGGCAAGGTCAACGAGAAGGAGAACTTTCTGGTGCGCGGGGTGAAATGGGCCTACGCCCCAACCCTCCGCTGGGCGGTGCGGCTTCGCTACGTGACGGTAGGCGCGGGCGTGGCTGCCTTCGCCCTGTCGCTCCTGCTATTCGCGCGGTTGGGTCAGGAGTTCATACCGACGCTCGATGAGAAAAACATCGCGGTACAGGCCATCCGCATCCCCAGCACGAGCCTGACGCAGTCGACGGAGATGCAGTTTGACGTGGAGAAGGTACTGAGCCAGTTCCCCGAGGTCGCCATTGTCTATTCCAAGACCGGCACCGCCGAGATGGCCGCCGACCCCATGCCGCCGAGCATCTCGGACACCTTTGTGATCCTCAAGCCGCAGAAGGACTGGCCCAATCCGCGTGAAACCAAGCAGCAGTTGCTCGAGCGGATGGAAAAGGCCGTGGCCGACCTGCCGGGCAACAACTACGAGTGGACGCAGCCCATCCAGATGCGTTTCAACGAGCTGATCGCCGGCATTCGCAGCGATGTGGCCGTCAAACTCTATGGTGACGACTTCGGCAAGCTCACGCCCACCGCCGAGGCCATCGCCAAGGTGCTCCAGGGCATTCCCGGTGCGGCCGACGTGAAGGCCGAGCAGACCGAGGGCCTGCCGGTCATGAATGTTGAGATCGACCGCGCCGCCATCGCCCGACACGGGCTGAACGTGGCCGACGTCCAGGATGTCATTGCCGTCGCCATCGGCGGACGCGAGGCCGGTCTGGTCTTCGAGGGCGACCGGCGTTTCGATCTGGTGGTCCGACTGCCCGACGACATTCGCCGCGACATCACAGCGCTTCAGCATCTGCCCATTCCCTTGCCTCAGGGAGACGGCGATGAGCCGGTGCGTCTGGCTTCGGCCAACCGCCGCGCCGGCGCGGCTGAAGCTGACGCGAAGCGTCCCGGATTCATCCCCCTGGGCTCCATCGCCAAGATCGAGATCACCGAGGGAACTAATCAGATCAGCCGCGAGAACGGCAAGCGGCGCGTGGTCATTCAGGCCAATGTGCGCGGACGCGACATCGGCTCGTTCGTGGCTGAAGCCCAGGAGAAACTGCAGCGGGAAGTCATGATTCCCGCGGGCTACTGGATCGACTGGGGCGGCCAGTTTGAGAACCTCATCGCCGCCCGCGAGCGGCTGCTGATCGTGGTGCCGGTCTGCTTCTTCATGATCTTCCTGCTGCTGTTCAGCACGTTCAACTCCGTCAAGCACGCCTTGATCGTGTTCACCGGTGTGCCGTTGGCGCTGACGGGCGGCATCGTGGCGCTATGGCTACGGGACATGCCGTTCTCCATCTCCGCGGGGATCGGCTTCATCGCCCTGTCGGGCGTGGCCGTTCTCAACGGCCTGGTGATGATCACGTTCATCAATCAGCTCCGCCGCGAGGGTGTGGCTCTTGAGGAAGCCATCCAGCGTGGTGCCCTGACCCGGCTGCGCCCCGTGCTGATGACGGCGCTGGTTGCGTCCCTGGGCTTTGTGCCCATGGCGCTGGCGACCGGCACCGGTGCGGAGGTGCAGCGTCCGCTGGCCACGGTGGTCATCGGCGGGCTGATTTCCAGCACGTTGCTGACCTTGGTGCTGCTGCCGGCGCTCTACCGCCTGTGGCATCGTGCGGAGCCGACAAACAGGAAAAACGCCCCAGTCGCGGCTTAAGGTAGCTGCGTGGGCGCGGAATACGTTCCATTTTTCGAGGAGACGCACTATGAGAATCGCTATGGCCGCCATTGGCTTGGCGCTGCTTGCAGGCTGCCAGCAGCAGTACTACCGGATCACCGATGTCCAGACCGGCAAGGAGTTCTACGCGCGGAGCATCGAGGGCCGGGTATTCCCCACGCGCTCGGGCACGGCGGGTTTTACGGACCTGACGACGGGAGATCGCGTGTACCTCCATTCCTTCCGCGTGACCAAGATCGCGCCGGAGGAGGTGCCCGCGACGCAACCATCGAAGTGATGACCGTCCCTGACCAGAGCCTACGCGAATAGATTGGAGGATCCCATGCGCGGAACGAGCATCCTGTGGCTGATCGCCGTCGCCGGCCTGGGCGGATGCGCGGTTGGGCCGGACTTGACTCAAAGTGGTGACGTGTCCGTGCAGCCGAGTGCATCAAGGCTTGTCACCATCCAGGCAGTCACCGTGCGACAAGATGGAGAGCAGCTTGTGGTCAGCGGCGTCGTTCGCCGCGCCCCATCACCCAACACCCCGATCTGGGGCCATGTGAACGTAACGGCGTTTGATGCAGCGGGACAAAAGGTGGGGCATGCGGTTGTCGGATACTCTCCGCCGTCGTTGCCTCAGAAGGGGCCGCGATCATCACACTTCACGGCGCGTATCCAGACTCAGGCGATGCAAGGCACCGTCGTGCGGATCGAACACCATGCGGGTGGACACGGTCGAGATGACTGCCCGCCTTTGGCTCGCGCGCAGCCGCAATAGGCATGCAACGAGGCGCGATGGTCAGAACCGCGCCCGACGCTTGCGGGGAGCAGGGAGCGAGGCAGGCTTCAGTGTTTCCCGCCAAGATGGAAGTAGACCGTGGAGGGCCGGGCCTTGGCCGGATCAATGCTCCAACCGGACAGATCTCGCAGCGCCGCCGCCACAAGCTCTAAGCAGAACCATTTGTCCTTGGACCCGCGCAGGAAGGGTAAAGCGAACCGGAGCACTCCCAAGTAGTCATACGGGCTGCCCTCCTCCTTCCGCAACCACGGCAACAGCGCCTCCGGCGACAGATTCGCGGGCAGGAGGATCTCGCGGTCGGCTCCAAACCCGGAGGTGTAGAACCGCGTGCCGCCAGGCCGAGCGCCAAAGCGCCGTCCGTCGGGCAGAGCGAACTCGCAGTGGCATAGGCCCGTCCCCTCGTTGAAGAGGGACGTGAACCAATCGCCGATGCCCCCGCCCTTGGCCTTCACGAACACCACATTCACCACGTCACATCTCCTTCACGCTCGTCTGGACCGACGACACAGCGACGGTCTCGAATTGGGCCGGCGCGGCTGGTAGCCGCAGTGCCGCCATCCGCTGGGCGAGCACCGCAAACTCTGGCACCGTGCCAGCCTGCTGATACGCCTTCCGTGCCGCGCGGATCGCGTCGTGCAGCTCCGGCCAAGCCTGGCTTTCGTCTTCGGCCTCGTGCAGATGGCCGGTGGCGCGCAGGCGGTGCGGGTAGCCATCCCGGTGTTCGGCGATCAGCACCCACGCCGCGCCGAGGTGCTTCTCGACGCATTCCAGGCAACTGGGCCGGGTGACGGCAGCGCCGGCGCGGGCGGCGGTTTTCGCGCCGCAGCCGCAAGGCTTCTTCTTCGCGGAGGGCGGCGGCAGGCGGTCGGCGGATTTCAGCATGGCGGACACTCCTTACGGCGCGTTGGCGAAACTCAGGTCGAACTGATACCACGCGCCGAAGTGGTATAGCGGGTCGTTGGTCGTGGCGGTGATCGTCAGCGTGTGCGCCCCGCGGGCCAGGAACACCTGCTGGGGCGGGGGCGGATCGGAGACTACCGGCCCCATTCCGGCGCACCCCTGTCCGCCGCCGGGGGCGTGGGCCGAACCAACCAGGTTGCCATCTACGCTGAGGCTCATCACGTCGTAGCCGGGGTCTTGGGTCTCGCCCACGCCCGACCAGCCGACGGTCATGACCATCGCGCGCGGCAGGATGATCGTCGCCGTGGCCGTCGCGGTCTGGGTGTAGGGGTTGTGCTCTCGGCAGTTCTGGTCGTCTTCCCAGTCCAGGCGCAGGCCAAAGCCGCCGTTGCGGATCGTCCAGGGGCTGGCTGGCACGTCGGCCGGATCGTCATAGGCACGGAACGCGCCATCCTGCCCGCCGTCGATGAAGCCCAGGTCGGTGAAGGTCCAGGTGTTGAGGAACCCGACACAGCAGCAGCGCTCGTGCATGGCGAGTTTGCCATCGACAATCAGGGGCTTGCCTTGCCAGAACATGAGCGGCATGGTCAGGCCCCTCCCTCTTCGGGGCACTCCGTGCCCTCGATGGTGATGTCGTCGCTTTCGCAGAAGCCCACGATCTTGCCGCCCTTGATGACCATCTCCTCGGTCTTGGCCACGAGGTTCGTGCCGTCGAGCGCCAGGTCGGTGATGAATCGCTTCTTCGTGTCCACCGGGGATTCGAGGCAGGCGTCGCACGAGGCGAACGGCCCCTGATACGAGAGCGACTCATCCGTCACATCGCCGGTGTCGGTGGTTGCCACGGAGTAGCACTTGCCGCCGACCTTCACCCACATGCCCACGGCGGCGTACAGATCCTCGGTGGTGATGATCTCATCGCCGCCGCCTCCGCCGCTGCCCTCGCAGTCTTCGAGGTTGCAGTCCTGGGTGAGCCGGTACTTCTGCTTCTTCAGGCACGTATCGCAGTCGGGGAACTCGTCGTCCACCTCGAAGGCCACTGCGCTGCCGGACCAGGGAGCGGTTTCGGTGATCGTCCAGCATTTGATCGGGTCGGTCCCGGCCTGGCGGACGATCGCGCCCACGCCATGTGCGGACAGGTCGGAGAACGTCAGCAGCGTGTTGTACTCGTCCTCGCAATCGGTCAGTAGCCAGCAGGTGCAGGATTCGCAGTCTTCATACGCTTCCTGGACGTTGATGTCCGTCAGCGTCTCGCACTCCTCGGACTCCTCGACGCTGTAGCAGTAGCCGTCGGCCAGACGGAGAATCTGCCCGACGTAATCCCGCAGCGTGATCAGCCCGCCGCCGGGGCCATAGGCGCGGCGGGTGTAGATCACCGTCGGCGGGTCGCCCTCGCAACTGGTCAGCTTGAAGCAGCCGCACTCGCCGCAGGAGGCGAAGATGCGGTCGATGGCGACGGTTTCCACGTCGGGGCAGGTGGTGTCATAGGCCACGACGGTGTAGCACTGCCCGCCGATCTCCACGACGCGGCCGTCGGCAACGATCTCCTCGGGGGTCTGCTCGAACAGGCTCTCCAGGTCGTTGTCGATCACCCGCGTGTCGTATTCGTCGAAGCAGTTCTCCAGGTGGTAGCAGTAGCCGCAGCGGGTGCAGTCGTCGAAGGATTCCTCGACCGTCACGGGCACCGCGTCCAGGCAGTTCTGCGCCAGGGAGACGACGTAGCACTTGCCATCGTCGAGTTTGACCACGCCGCCCTCGTATGAGGCCAGGTCGGTGTTGGTCTTGATCTCCGGGTCACCCTCGATGCACGGCGTGAGCAGCCAGCACCCCCGGCAGCGCTCGCAGTCGTCGTATTCTTCCTGGATTTCGATGCAGACCGGCTCGATGCACTTGATCTCATCCGCGCCCGGCACCCGCACCGTGTAGCAGATGTCATCGACCAGCAGCACCTTGTCGAGCTTCTTGGACAGGTCGTTGGTGACGTAGCGGGTGTCGCCATCGGCGCTGTCGCACGGGTCCAGGGCGAATGGCCGGATCGGCGGCAGGCCAATGCGCACCACCGCCCACATTTCCCCCGTGGCCTCGTCGTCCTCCTTCCACAGGATGAACGCCGCCCCCAGCGGTGCCGCCAGGAGCGACGCCGTGCTGCCGTCGTTCACGTCGGCGAACTGGTAGTTCTGCTCGTCATCCGGGATGTTCACCTTCACCGGGCAGACGCCGG
>Ga0073934_10009348_pt1 | contig 12601 bp, 13 predicted proteins | sample LarsenN4metaG_FD_76834 | JGI IMG/M metagenome (GOLD analysis project Ga0073934, IMG submission 76834) | Hot spring sediment bacterial and archeal communities from British Columbia, Canada, to study Microbial Dark Matter (Phase II) - Larsen... ...
ACTCGGCCTACGCCCGCATAGAGCGGGCGTAGGCGCCGCGCTTCGCGCGGCGGGCGCGCGCCAGCGCGCTCCGAGTGGTTGGACGTCGCTCATATCGCGCAGCGATGTGAGCGACGGCACGACCACCATTGCATAGAGCGGGCGTAGGCGCCGCGCTTGGCGCGGCGGGCGCGCGCCAGCGCGCCCCGAGTGGTTGGACGTCGCTCATATCGCGCAGCGATGTGAGCGACGGCACGACCACCATTGCATAGAGCGGGCGTAGGCGCCGCGCTTGGCGCGGCGGGCGCGCAGCGCCCCGCCTTCAGAACTGGAACGCCAGCCTCAGCCCGCCCCAGTGGCGACCGGCCACGGTGATCGGCGCGGCGGCTTCCTTCATCACGACGAAGCGCCCGCCGCCCATGTCGCGGCGATATGTCTGCAGCAGGAACGGGCGCGTGTTGCGCGCCGACGCGAGCCCGGTGCGGTCGTTGAAGATGCGGCGGTAGCGGCTGTTCGCGGTGTCCCAGACCACGTCGCCGCGCTGCGGATGGCAGTACTTGCGGTTGTGCGTGGCGACATAGCCGTTGCGGTCGACCGCGATGCAGTACACGACCTTCGGGCTCAGCTCGAGCAGCTTCTCCTGCACTTGCGGGAACAGCCGGTCGGCCAGTTCGACGAAGCGCGTGAGGTGCTGCTGCGGGTTGGTGTTCGGCACCGGCCGGTACTGCTCGTCGAACAGGTCGTGCAAGGTGGTCGCGCCGCTGCGCAGCGCGTCTTCCAGCAGGGTCGCGATCTGGCGCGCGGCGTCCTGCGCCGCGCGGATGTACGGCGTGTCCTCGGTCTCGATGCCGCACTCGGCCACGGTCTCGATCAGCTGCTCGCTGATCTTCAGGAACGCTTCGCTGCGCGACATCGCGGCATCGAGCGCCTGCGCGGTGGCGCGCATCTCGCCCTCGATCTCGCCCATCTGACGGTTCACGCCGCTGCCGAGCTCGGCGCTCTGCGACGCGGCCGCGGCGATGCTCTGCACGCCGGACTCCACCTCGCCGAGCGCGCGGTGGAAGGCGCCCTGGCGCGACGTCTGCGGCTGGCGCTGGATCTCGCGCGCGAGCGCGGCGATGCGCTCGTCGAGATGGCCCACCGTGCCCATGATCTGCTTGCTCGACTCCTCGACGCGCGCGGCCAGGTCCTTCACCGCGTCGGCCACCACGCCGAAGCCGCGGCCGGCCACGCCGGCGCGCTTGGCCTCGACGCTCGCGTTGAACGCCACGAGCCGGGTCTGCAGCGCGATCTGCGTGATCTGCGCGGCCGCGCCGGAGACCTGGCGCAAGGTCTCGACGATGCCGGCGACCTCGGCACCGACGGCTTCCACCGCGTCGCGCGCGCGGCCCACGGCGGCCATGCTCGCCTGCGTCTGCTCGCCGATCGCGCCTTGCGCGCGGTTGATCTCGCCGAGCTGCGACGACAGCGCGGCGATCGCCTTGGCCTGCCGTGCGGCCACCTTGGTCGTGTCCTCGATGAGGCCGCGCACCTCGGCGGCGTCGCGGCCCAGGCCCGAGGCGTGGCGCGCGATCGAGGCCACGGCGGCCGACGCGTCGAAGGCCATGCCGCTGTCGTTGGCGGCGCCATCGGGGGTGGAAACGGCGGCCGGGCGCGGCCGGCGCAGTGCGGCGAACATGGGTCGTGTCTCCTTGTGTGCGATGCGTTCGCGCGGGCTCACCACTCGCGCAGCTTCACGCGCAGCCGCGCGATGCTCTGGCTGTGCAGCTGGCAGACGCGGCTCTCGGTCACGCCGAGCACCGCCGCGATCTCCTTGAGGTTCATGTCCTGCTCGTAGTACATGCTCATCACGAACTGCTCGCGCTCGGGCAGGTTCCGGATCGCCTCGACCAGCGCGGCGCGCATGCGGTGGTCCTGCAGCATCGCCAGCGGGTTGGCGTCCTCGTCGGCGACGTGGCGGTCGAGGTAGTCCTGGTCGCCGTCGTCGCCCGACATGTCCTCCAGGTACACCAGCTGCGTGCCCCGCACGCGGCCGAGCAGCTCCTGGTACTCGGCCAGGCTGATGCCCATCTCTTTGGCGATCTCGCTCTCGGCCGGCGCGCGGCCGAGCTTCTGCTCGAGCTTGTGCACGGCGGCCTCGATGCTGCGCTGCTGGCGCCGGTTGCCGCGGCTCATCCAGTCGGCGCCGCGCAGCTCGTCGAGCATGGCGCCGCGGATGCGCTGCGTCGCGAAGGTCTCGAACTGCACGCCCTGGCTCGCGTCGAAGCGCGACAGCGCATCGGTCAGGCCGATCATGCCGACCTGGATCAGGTCGTCGATCTCGACGTTGGCCGGCAGCTTGGCGATCATCTGATGCGCCAGCCGCCGCACCAGCGGGCTGTACTGCTTGAGCATCGAGTCGACGTCGAGTCGGCCTTTGGCGGTGTACATGCGCGGCGCTCCGGGAGGGTCGTTCGTTCGTGTGTCAGTTGAAGGCCGCGGCGCGTTCGGGCGCCGCCGGCGCAGGCGTGTGGGCGCTCGTCGCCGCGTGCCACAGCGGCTCGGGCACGCCGGGGTCGGCCGTGACCAGCGCGTCGCGCGCCAGCCGCCGCAACGCGGGCGACGGCGCTGCGTCGGCGTGCGCCGGATCGACGATCGCGAAGTCGCGCTGCGCCGCGCCGAGGTACAGGTCGGCGCAGCTCGCGAGCTGCTGCACGATGCGCCCGGCGCGCGGCGAGTGTTCCGCCGCCGCGAGCAGCAGGTCGTGCGTGAGGATCCCCGCACGCTGCGCGAGCCACTTGATGCCGGCGTAGGCGTGCGTCACCGCCGTCGGCCGGTCGGCCGCCAGCACCACGGGACGCACGGCGCGGTGCCCGAACACCCGCGCGAGGTCGCTGGCGCCGGCGTGCAGCAGCACCACGTCGGCCTGCGGCGCGGCCTCGACCAGCGCGTGCAGGAAGGCGGCGCACGAGCCGCTGGCGTCCACGTGTCGGCGCGGCAGCCCGCGCGCGGCCAGGTAGCTGGCGTGCGGCGCGAGCGGCTCCACCGCGGCGGCGAGCTCGACGCGCGCGATCTCCAGCGGCTCGGGCGATCCCTCGGCCGCGTCGACCACCAGCACGTGCGCCGACAGCTCGCCCAGCGCGGCGACGAAGCGCTCGATCAGCACGCCGCCGAAGGCCACGTGCGGATTGCTCACGAGGGGCACGAAGCGCGCGCGCGAGGCCGCGAACAGGCGGCGCAGGCCGGCGGCCTGGTCGAAGTTCGAGTCGGCGTACGGCGCGTCGTGCAGCGCGATGCACGACATGTCGTGCAGCGTGGCGTGCGACGAGGAATGCGTCCTCACGATCGCCACCGTCAGGCCTGCGCGCCCGGCTGCATCGCCGCGCGGCGCGTGGCGCCGGCGAACACGAGGCTCACGTCGCCGCTGTCGTAGTGCCAGGGCGCGCTGCCGCGCTCGCGCAGCGCGCGCTGCACCAGCGCGTGCGACGACAGGCGGTGCCAGTCCTCCGGCACGCGCTGGCCGTTGGCCACGCCGAGCACCGGCAGCTTGTGGCGGATCAGCGCGTCGAGCGCGGGCCCGAGCTTCACCGCCTCGTCGATCTTGGACAGCACCGCGCCGCGGCAGGCGGCGGCGCGGTACGACACCATCACGTCGTCGATCGTCTCGCCCTGCGCGGCGGCGTTGACCACCAGCAGCTTGTGGATCGCGCGGTGGCTCACCATCTCGAGCAGCTCGCGCGTGCGCGTGTCGCGCTGGCCCATGCCGGCGGTGTCGATCAGCACCATGCGCTTGCCCGACAGCAGGTCCAGCAGGTCCTCGAGCGACGCGCGGTCGTGCGCGGTGTGCACCGGCACGCCGAGGATGCGGCCGTAGGCGCGCAGCTGCTCGTGCGCGGCCACGCGATAGGCGTCCAGCGTGATCAGCCCCAGCGCGCCGGCGCCGTGCGTCGTGGCGAAGGCGGCGGCGATCTTGGCGGTGCTCGTGGTCTTGCCCACGCCGGTGGCGCCGATCAGCGCGTACACGCCGCCCTGGTCTTCGAGCGCGGGCTCGGCCTCGCCGGTCATCAGGTTGCGCTCGAGCACGCTCGCGGCCCACGCGGCCTCGTCGCCGGCGTCCTGCGGCAGGCCCTCGACCAGGCGGCGCGTCAGCGCGGGCGAGAAGCCGGCCTCGAGCAGGCGCTGGGTCAGCCGCGCCTGGCCGGGCTGGCGCTGCAGCTTCTCCATGAAGGCGAGGGCGCCGAAGCGGTCCTCGATCAGGCCCTTCATCGCGCGCAGCTCGGCCAGCATGGCCTGCTGCTCGCGCTGCGAGCGGCCGTCGATCGTCGGCAACGCGCCGTCGATCGGGTCGCGCAGCACGGGGGTCGAGGCGGGCTGCACCGACGCGGGGTGAGCCGTCGCCGATGGTGCCGATGCAGCAGCTGGTGCCGACGCAGCAGCATGTGCCGACGCGGCCTGACGCAGCGGCGCGGTCTGCGGCGCAGCCTGCGGCGACGCGACACGAGGCGCTGCCTCGGGCACGGCGGCCGACGGCGCGCCGCTCAGCTCGGCCTGGCGGCGCTTGAGCATGCGCTCGCGCACGTAGTCCTGGAACGACAGGGTGCTCATCGCGAGCTGCTCGACGTCGGCCTGCACGTCGGCGGCCGGCGGCGCGGGCTGCGGCTTCGGCGCGGCGGGGCGTGCATGCGCGGCGCCGCCGGCGGGATCCGACTTCGCCAGCGCGCCGGCGGTCGACGCCGCCAGGCGCTCGATCTGCTGCACCGAGTCCGGCGCCATCGCCAGCACCTCCACGCCCTCGGCGGCGGGCTTGGTCGACAGCACCACGGCGTCGTCGCCGAAGGACTGGCGCACCAGGGCGAGGGCCTCGCGCGACGTGCGGGCCAGGAAGCGTTTGACGTTCATGCGGTGCCTCCGATGACGGAGCCGATGCGGATGGAATGGGTGTCGGGGATCTCGCTGTGCGCCAGCACCTTCAGGCGCGGCGCGGCGCGCCGCAGCAAGCGGGCCATGGGCGCGCGGATCAGGTCGGGCACCAGCAGGCACGCCGGATGCCCGAGGTCTTCCTGCTGCTGCGCCGTCTCGGCGGCCGAGCGCGCCAGGGTCTCGGCCACGCCGGGGTCGAGCGCCGCGCCGTGCGGCGAGGCCAGCGCCTGCGTGACCAGGCGCTCCAGCTCGGGCTCCAGCGCGATGACCTGCAGCTCGCGCACCGGCCCGTAGATCTGCTGCAGGAACGCCGGCGCGAGGTGGATGCGGATGCGCCGCGCCAGCTCGGCCGGATCGGTCGCCGCCGCGGCGTGCTCGGCCAGGCACTCGACGATCGAGCGCATGTCGCGGATGTGCACGCCTTCTTCGAGCAGCAGCTGCAGCACCTTCTGCAAGGTGGCGACGCCCACCAGCTTGGGCACCACGTCCTCGATGAGCCTGGGGGCGAGCTTGTTCATGTGCTCGATGAGCTGCTGCGTCTCGACACGTCCCAGCAGCTTCGCCGCGTGGACCTGCATCAAGTGTGAGAGGTGGGTCGCCACGACGGTCGAGCAATCAACGACGGTGAAGCCGGCCATTTGCGCCGCTTCGCGCTGCCGGTCCTCGATCCACACCGCGGGCAGGCCGAAGGCCGGGTCGGTGGTCTGCGTGCCGGGCAGCATCTGCGTCGCGTGGCCCGGGTTGATGGCCAGCCACATGCCGGGGAAGGCCTCGCCCTCGCCGACCACCGCGCCGCGCAGGCTCACGCGGTACAGGCTCGGGCGCAGCTCGAGGTTGTCGCGGATATGCACCGGCGGCGGCAGGAAGCCCACGTCCTGCGCGAACTTCTTGCGCACGCCCTTGATGCGCGCGAGCAGGTCGCCGCCGCGCTGCTTGTCGACCAGCGCGATCAGCCGGTAGCCGACCTCCAGCCCGAGGGTGTCGACCGGCAGCAGGTCGTCCCAGGTGGCCTCGGCGTTGGGCTCGGCGCCGGCGGTCTTGGGCGCGGCGTCGCGCAGCGCCGCCGCCTGCGCCCGCTGGCGCATCCACCACGCCGCCGAGCCGAGGGCCGCGGCGATCAGCAGGAACACGAGGTTGGGCATGCCCGGGATGACGCCGAGCAGCGCCACCACGCCGGCCGCCACGGCCAGCGACTTCGCCGAGCCGAACACCTGCTTCGCGATCTGGCTGCCGACGTCGTGCTCCTTGCCGACGCGCGACACCACCATCGCCGCCGACACCGAGATCAGCAGCGCGGGAATCTGCGCCACCAGCGCGTCGCCGACGGCCAGCAGCACGTACGACTCGGCCGCCTGCTGCGCCGACAGCCCGTGCTGCGCGACGCCGATGACGAAGCCGCCGACGACGTTGATGGCGAGGATCAGCATGCCGGCGATCGCGTCGCCGCGCACGAACTTCGAGGCGCCGTCCATCGAGCCGTAGAACTCGGCTTCCTCGCCGACTTCGGTGCGGCGGCGCCGCGCCTCCTTCTCGTCGATCAGGCCGGCGTTGAGGTCGGCGTCGATCGCCATCTGCTTGCCGGGCATGGCGTCGAGCGTGAAGCGCGCGCCGACCTCGGCGATGCGCTCGGCGCCCTTGGTCACCACGATGAAGTTGATGACCACCAGGATCGCGAACACGATCAGGCCGACCGCGAAGTTGCCGCCGATCAGGAAGTGGCCGAAGGCCTCGATCACCGCGCCGGCGGCGCCGGGACCGGTGTGGCCCTCCATCAGCACCACGCGCGTGGAGGCCACGTTGAGCGACAGCCGCAGCAAGGTGGTCAGCAGCAGCACCGCGGGGAACGCCGCGAAGTCCAGCGGCCGCACCATCTGCGCGGCCACCAGCATGACCAGCAGCGCGATGGCGATGTTGAAGGTGAACAGCACGTCCAGCGCGAAGGCCGGCAGCGGCAGCACCATCATCGCCAGCACCAGCACGATGACCAGCGGCGCGCCCAGCGCACGCAAGGTGCGCGCGGGATCGCCGGCGCCGCCGATCAGGCCGTTCAGGCGCGAGAGCAGGGCGGTCGGGTTCATGCGGCGGCGTGCGGATCGAGTTCGGCCGGCACGTCGATGGCGGGCAGCTCGCCCGGCATCGGCGCGCTGCCGGCCAGCGCGGCGCGCAGCTGGTAGACGTGGGCGAGCACCTGGGCGACCGCGCCGAACAGGCGCGCCGGGATCTCGCGGTCGAGCTCGGCGTGCGCGTACAGCGCGCGCGCCAGCGGCGGCGCCTGCAGCACCGGCACCTGCGCGCCGCGCGCGAGGTCGCGGATGCGCAGCGCCATCAGGTCGGCGCCCTTGGCCACCACGCGCGGCGCGGCCATCGTGGCCTCGTCGTACTTCAGCGCGACCGCGTAGTGCGTCGGGTTCATCACCACCAGGTCGGCCTTCGGCACCGCGGCGAGCATCCGGCGGTTCGCCATCTCGCGCATGCGCGCGCGCACCTTGGCCTTGATCTCGACCTGGCCCTCGAGCTCCTTGTGTTCCTGCTTGGCTTCCTGGTGGCTCATGCGCAGACGCCTGGCGTGCAGCAGGCGCTGCAGCGGCACGTCGACCGCGGCGAAGGCGGCCAGCGCCAGCAGCATCAGCAGCAGGCCGCCGGCGATCGCGCCGGCGGTGTGGCTCACCGCCGCCGGCAGCGGCAGGCCGAGCGCGGCGCCGAAGTCCTCGACGTGGCTGCGCAGGTACAGCGCGCCCACCACGCCCAGCACCAGCGCGAGCAGGCAGCTCTTGAGCGCCACGCCGACCTGCTGCATCGACACCAGGCGGCCGGCGCCGGCGATCGGATCGAGCCGCTCGAACTTCGGCACGAGCGCCTTCCAGCTCCACACCCAGCCGCCGGAGGCGACTGCCGCGCCGAGCGCCACCAGCGCGAGCACGAGCCCGACCGGTGCAGCCACCATCAGCAGCGCGTGCGCCGCCTCGGCCAGCTGGCGCAGCATCGCGTCGGGCTCGGCCAGGGTGCGCGCATCGAAGCGCAGGCCGTGCTTCAGCGTGTCGGCGAGCAGGCGCGAGGCCGCGGGCGCGAAGGCGATCAGCAGCGCGAGCCCGGCGCCGATGGCCGCGACGTGCGAAAGATCACGCGAGCGCGCGACCTGGCCTTCCTCGCGCGCTTTCTGGAGCTTGCGCGCGGAGGCTGGCAGGTGGCGGTCTTGCGTGCTGGTGTCGGCCATCGTGAAACCCGTGGGTGGGCTTCACGATTCTTCCGGGGCGGGCCGCCGACTTGAGCGGGAAAAGCAGGGCGTTCCGGGTGCTGTCTTCGGGCGCGGCGCCGCGCCGGCGCGGGCGCGCTCAGAACCCCAGCGACGCGAGCAGGTCGTCGACCTCGCCCTGGTTCTGGACCACGTCGGTGCGGCCGGCCGGGTTCACCACCGGGCCGTTCAAGGTGGCCGGCAGGGCGGGGCGCGGATGCACCTCCTCGGGGGCGGCCTGCACCAGCAGCTTGAGCAGGCTGTCCTCCAGATCGACCGCGAGCGCGACCACGCGCGCGACCACCTGGCCGGTGAGGTCGTGGAAGTCCTGCGCCAGCATGATCTCGGTGAGCGCCTGGTCGATGCGCGCCGTGCGCGCCTCGACGTCGCCGACGAAGTTCATCACCGCGCCGCCGGCCACCGCGCGCACCGGGTCGGCCACCAGCGCGTCGGCCAGGCGGCGCGTCTCGGCGGCGATCTGCGAGTGCTCGGCCTTCGCGCGGTCCACGAGGTTGAGCACCTTGTCGGCCGCCTCGCCGGTCTTGGCGGCGATGTAGCCCAGCCGGCTGCGCGCGTCGGGCAGCCCGTCGGCGGCGGCCTGCAGCTGCGGCATGACGCCGAGCTGCTGCAAGGTGTCGTGCAGCTGGCGCGTCAGGTGGCCGAGCTGCCGGTAGATCTCGGGCGCCGCGGGCGCGTGCCCGGCTGCGGGCCCGTGTGCGGGCGTGGGCAGCGTCGCCGCCGTCGCGTCGTGGTGGTTCATGCGAGGCTCCGTCAGGCCGTGGCGGCGAGCTTCTGCAGGATCTTGGTGACCTTTTCCTCGAGGGTCGCCTTGGTGAACGGTTTGACGATGTAGCCCGCCGCGCCGCTCTGCGCGGCCAGCACGATGTCTTCCTTGCGCGCTTCGGCGGTGACCATCAGCACGGGGATGTGCTTGAGCGCGTCGTCGGCCTTGATGGCCTTGAGCAGCTCGAAGCCGTTCATGTTGGGCATGTTGATGTCGCTGACCACGAAGTCGAACGGCTGGTTGCGCAGCATGTTCAGCGCGATCGCGCCGTCCTCGGCCTCGTCGGCCTGGTGGCAGCCCATCTCCTTGAGCAGGCCGCGCACGATGCGACGCATCGTCGAGAAGTCGTCGACGATCAGGAACTTCAGGTCTTGGGGCTGGCTCATCGGGACTGCCTACTGCTCGGTGCGGACTGCGGACGACGGGTTGCTGATGCCGTTATCGGCCGGCGCCGGCGGAAGTTGAGTGCGCCGGGCCCGTCGGCACGATCGCCGGCGCGATGTTCGGCGCGATCGACGGTGCCGGCTCCTCCGCGGGCAGCACGGTGTCGGCGTCCATGCGGAAGAAGCGGTCCTCGGCCTCGCGGTTCATCACGATGATGCTGATGCGCCGGTTCATCGGCGCCAGCGGGTCGGCGCGGTCGAACGGCACGCTCGCGGCCAGCCCCTGCACGCGCAGCACGCGGCCGTCGGGCAGGCCGCCGGTCACCAGCTCGCGGCGCGACGCGTTGGCACGGTCGGCCGACAGCTCCCAGTTGCCGTAGCCTCGGTCGCCGCCCGCGAACGGCGCGGCGTCGGTGTGGCCTTCGAGCGTGAGCCGGTTCGGCACCTCGGCGAGCATCGAGCCGATCTCCTGCAGCAGGTCGCGCATGTACGGCTGCACGATCGCCGAGCCGCTGGCGAACATCGGGCGCTGCTGCTCGTCGACGATCTGGATGCGCAGCCCGTCGCGCGTCATGTCCAGCCGGATCTGCGAGGCGATGGCGGCAAAGCGCGGGCTCGACTTGAGATGGCGCTCGACCTTGTCGCGCAGCTCCTGCAGCCGCGCCGACTCGGCGCGCAGCTGCTCGGCCTTCAGCGCCTGCAGGTTGATGGTCTTGCGCGGCGCCTCGATGTCGCCGCCCTTCACCTGGCCCGTCGTGCGCGACAGGTCCTGCCCGCCGCCCTTGACCACGTGCGACGAGTCGCCCGCGCCGGAGCCGCCGGACAGCAGCGCGATCTTCAGCGGCGACGTGAAGTAGTCGGCGATGCCCTTCTTGTCGCCCTCGGTGGTGGAGCCGAGCAGCCACATCAGCAGGAAGAAGGCCATCATCGCCGTCACGAAGTCGGCGTACGCGATCTTCCACGCGCCGCCGTGGTGGCCGTGGCCGCCCTTCTTGATGCGCTTGACGATGATGGGCTGCAGCTTCTTCGCGTCGCCGGCCATGCTGGGGCTCCCGGTGGATCAGCGGCGCGGCCTCAGGCCGGCTTCTTGCCCTTGACGTGGCCTTCGAGCTCGCTGAAGGTCGGGCGCTCGGTCGAGTACAGGACCTTCCGGCCGAACTCGATGGCCACCTGCGGCGCGTAGCCCTGCATCGACGCGAGCAAGGTGGTCTTCACGCACTGCAGCTCCTTGGTGCCTTCGTCGACCTTCTGCTCCATCAGGCCGGCCAGCGGCTCGAAGATGCCGTAGCTCAGCAAGATGCCGAGGAAGGTGCCCACCAGCGCCGAGCCGATCATCGCGCCCAGCACCGCCGGCGGCTGGCCGACCGAGCCCATCGTGTTCACCACGCCGAGCACGGCGGCCACGATGCCGAAGGCCGGCAAGCCGCCGGCCAGTCGCTGCACGGCCGCCACCGGCGCGTGCGCCTCGTGGTGATGCGTGTCGATCTCGCTGTCCATCAAGGTCTCGATCTCGTGCGCGTTCAGGTTGCCCGAGACCATCATGCGCAGGTAGTCGGTGATGAACTCGACCACGTGGTGGTCGGAGCCGACGGTCGGGTACTTCTTGAACAGCGGCGACTCGTGCGGGTTCTCGACGTCGTTCTCGATCGACATCAGGCCCTCCTTGCGGGCCTTCTGCAGGATGTCGTACAGCAGCGCCATCAGCTCCATGTAGCGCGCCTTGGTGTACTTGCTGCCCTTGAAGCACGCCGCCAGCGAACCCAGGGTCGCCTTCAGCACCTTGGACTGGTTGGTCGCGACGAACGCGCCGATGGCCGCGCCCATGATCGTGGTCATCTCGAACGGCAGGGCCTTCAGCACGACGCTGATGTTGCCGCCGTGCACGATGAACACGCCGAACACGCACGCGAGCGCGACGACCCAGCCGATGATGACGAACATGATGGTTGGCGAATGACCGATGCTTCCGCCCGTTATCGGCCGGCTCCAACGCCACTTGAGAAGGCGCGGCCGACGTTGAAGGGGCCCCTTTCGCGGACACCTTGCCGTTGAAGTTCTACCCGCCCGAGAACGTCGGCCCGCGCGCGTCCGCGAGAGGTCGTCCACTCCATTTGCTTGCTCGCGATGGCACCTTCTGCTGATAGACTTTAGCCTGCTTTAATCGACTTGAAGCGCTTCCAGCTGGCAGGCGCGGATGCCATGACCACAGAACCGTGGGTTTCGGTCGAGCAAGTCGCCCAGCACCTGGGCGTAGCCAAGGACACCATCTACCGTTGGCGCGAGCACCGGGGGTTGCCGGCGCATCGCGTCGGGCGTCTGTGGAAGTTCAAGCTCTCCGAGGTGGACGACTGGGTCCGTGCCAGGGGCGCGGATGAATCGGTGCAAGAGGCGGGTGATACCAGATGAATGCGGGTGGAGGGCAGGCCGAGTGAGTCTGGAAGGTCAACTGCTCGACTGCAAGTCACTGCGTACGGTCACTGGCAGGACTGCGGATTGGGACGGACTCGCCAAAGACTGCGTGGCCTTCGCCAACTCGACAGGTGGCCGCCTGCTGATCGGTGTCGAAGACGGCGAGAGTGAGCCGCCTGCACATCAGCGCATAGCCTCCGAACTGCCCGACACGGTGTGCCGCAAGCTCGCCGAGCGCACCGTCAACGTCGCGGCGTTACCCCAGTTGCTCACGGCCGACAACGGCGGCCAGTATCTCGAGCTGCGCATCCCGCGTGCCCAGGCCGTGGCCTCGACGACCGATGGCCGCTACTTCCTGCGCGTCGCCGACCAGTGGCTTCAGCAGTTCGAGGCTTCTCCTACCCGCCGCAGGATCGCCGCCAACCACACAAGGCCGTAGCCAACAGGAGGCGCATCGCCATCCACCATCCGCTTCACTTCCATCATGTCGTCGGACAGTTGACCTACCGTGTGCTCCTTCGGCTCGTCGTACTGGTCATAGCGCTTCGCCGCTGGTACATCCCAGTAGAAATCCTCAGCGATCTCCACCTCGGTGACTCCACTGCTCTCCAGATGAGAGAGGAGCAGATCAGCAGCTCTCTTCAGTTGCTCGGTTGTGAGCCGTGTCATCGAATTCCTTTCAGCGCGTTGATTTGTCGCTGGAAGTTCGCAATCTCGCTCTCAAGGTGATTAATGCGGCCTTGAATGATCCGCTCACGTACGTCCTGCGTAGGAGCGTTCTGCAGGAAATCCTTGTTGTCAAATCGTTCGGGTGACCTGCCCCCTTCCGCCGTACCAGTGTTTCGGAAGGAGTCCGGGGTGAAGGTTACGTGATCTCGTTGGCTGCAGTAGTTTGGTGAGCAGCACCGCCGGCAT
>Ga0073934_10009349_pt1 | contig 12599 bp, 12 predicted proteins | sample LarsenN4metaG_FD_76834 | JGI IMG/M metagenome (GOLD analysis project Ga0073934, IMG submission 76834) | Hot spring sediment bacterial and archeal communities from British Columbia, Canada, to study Microbial Dark Matter (Phase II) - Larsen... ...
AGATCATGCCGACCAGCGACTGGCCGATTGTCATCAGGATTTCGAGCCGCTGGTGATCGTCGAATGGGATCGCGGCGGGCGATTTTGCGCTGATGGCGAAAACGATAGCGAGCATCGCCGGCAGCAGAGTCCACTGATTGATGTTGCTCGACACCATGTTCATCAGGGCCATAGGCGCCTTCTCGATCGTGCGCGCCCAGTTGAATGCCGAGACTTTTTCAGGAAACTCCGAGACGAACGGCGCCACCCACTGAATGAAAACGAAGCTGGGCACTCCAAACAGGCTGGAGACGGCCAATAGACTTCCCAGGAACGGTTCCGCGGTGAAGTAGATCACGGCGCCACCCACCAGGAACAAGCCCACGATCCACATGTTCCGTCTTGCGGGCGCAGACTTTACGATATGCCGCGGCAGCGCATCCAGATCCTCGATCCCCTCGTGTTCCTGCGGCGGCATGCGTGAGAGGATCAACAGGTAAGCCACATACATTCCCACCAGAACAGCCGCATCCACCAACCCCAGCGTTCCCTTCCACCAGATCCAACCGGCGTAAAGAAGCGGGAAGAGCAATCCCACCACCTCCACGCAGTGCTCATCGGCCAGCTTGATGCTCTTCAGCGGCCGCTTGTATTTGCGCCGGTACGACAACGCCGCTACAAAGAAGATCATCGGCCAGCCCACGCCAGTCAGCAGCCGCAATGCGCCGGTCAGATTCGCCAGCAGGTAAGGCACCTGCTGCTTCCACGCGAACACGGCTTCAACCGCGAACTCGGGCAGTGTCTGCAGCCAGGCGAGGATGGCGAGCGCAAAACCCTGCGCGATATAAAACTGAGCCGCCTCTGCGGCCCAGGCGATCAGCATCGCCGAAAGCAGAATCGCGGGCGTAGCCCAGATTGCGGTCTCGGGCCCCACCTGCATGATCTCGTGGCCGCCCACCGCCATGAAGGCGAACGCGGGCATGCACGACCGCAAGCTGGGAAAGCGCAGCAAAGAGGGACGGGTGGAATCAGGCAAACTCGACCTCCTGAGACTGGAGGCAGATGAGCGAGTGTTTTTCGAAGGCTTCCAACTTCTCAGGATAATCTGTACGGCTATGGGCTCCGCGACTCTCCCTGCGCGCCAGAGCGCATCGCGCGATCAGTCCGGCCACGGTGTGCAGGCTACGCAGCTCACTGCCGGAACGGCTGGGCGGCCCGTCCACATAGCTGACCTGATTCAGTTCGCTCACTACCGTTGACAGGCCCGCAGCGTTGCGCAAAATGCCGCAATGGTCCCACATCAAGCGGCGTAGCCAGGATTCCTCGATAGCGGGGCAGGTAAAAGCCGGAGCTCCCCGGTCGGGAGAGCTGCCCGTGCGCGCGTGTGCCTCTTCGCGCATCGAACGCCCGGCGCGGGCGCCATAGACTACGCCTTCGAGCAAAGAATTGCTGGCGAGACGGTTCGCTCCGTGGACTCCCGTTGCGGCAACTTCGCCCGCCGCGTACAGACCCGGCGCCGAACTGCGCCCCCACAAGTCTGTCTTCACCCCGCCCATCGCGTAGTGAGCGGCCGGATGGACTGGCGCAGGCGTCGTCTCCAGATCCAGTCCATGACCCAGACAGGTTTCATAAATCCGCGGAAAGCGGGTCCGCACGAAACCGGGCTCGCGATGGGTTAGGTCGAGATAGACGTGCGCCGAACCTTCCCGCTGCATTTCGGCAAAGATCGACCGCGAAACCACGTCGCGCGGCGCAAGCTCCTGGAGCGGGTGATAGCGGTGCATGAACCGCTCGCCCTTCGCGTTACGTAGGTAGGCTCCTTCACCTCGTAGTGCTTCCGACAGCAAGAAGCGGGGCGCGTTGTCCAGGTGGAGAGCAGTCGGATGGAACTGCACGAACTCGATATCGCTGATGACTGCACCGGCGCGCCACGCCAGCGCCACGCCATCGCCTGTCGCCACATCGGGATTCGTGGTCTCCAGGAAGACCCGGCCCAAGCCCCCGGTGGCAAGCAGCACTGAGCGCGAGCGGATATTCACCAGTGCGCCGCGCGATTCATCCAGGGCGACCGCCCCGCACACGCGTCCGTCCTGACTTAGCAGGTCAACCACCGACGAGAAGCTACGAAAGGACACGGATTCGAGAGAAGCCGCCTTGTGGTAGAGCGTTCGCGCGATCTCGCGGCCTGTGGAATCGCCGTGAGCATGCAGAACACGACTGCGGCTATGCGCTCCCTCCCGCGCAAAGAGCAATTGAGATCCTTCGCGGTCGAACGCGGCCCCCCAATCGATGAGTTCCTGGATTCTCGATGGCCCTTCTTCCACCAAGGTGTGCACGGCGGCGCGATCGCATAGCCCGTCGCCGGCAACCAGCGTGTCCGCTTCGTGGAGCTCGATATCGTCGTCGTCGCTCAGCGCCACGGCGATACCGCCTTGCGCATACTCGGACGACGATTCGCGCAGGCTGTCTTTTGCTACCACCAGCACGCGGCCCGCGCAGGCCAGCTCAATGGCTGCGCGCAAACCCGCAACACCCGCGCCCACAACAAGATAGTCGACGTCAATAACTGCGGAAGAGGTCGGAATATTCATAATGGTACAACGAAGGTATGCCTGAGTTCGCCGTGACGACGCCTTCTGCGCGCTACCCCGTGCTGGTAACACGAGGCGCTGTCCTGAAGCTGGCAGAGTTTTTTCCGGCCAGATCCGGCCGGGCCTTCATCGTCACCACGGAGGACGTGTGGCGCCTGCACGCCGAGCGGATCGAACGCGGAATGGCAGGGCACGCCGCCCATCGCATCATTTTTCCCGGCGGCGAGCATAACAAGCGCCTGGCCGTGATCGAACATATGGCCGAAGAGATGATGGCCCACGGAGGCGACCGCAGCAGCTTTGTCATCGCCTTTGGCGGGGGAATTGTCAACGATTTAGGCGGGTTTCTGGCAGCGGTTTTCCTGCGCGGTGTTCCCGTGATACAGGTCCCGACGACGCTGCTGGCACAGGTAGACGCGGCGGTCGGCGGCAAGACCGCAGTGAACCTTGTTTCGGGCAAGAACCTGGTTGGCGCATTCCATCAGCCCAGGGCCGTGCTGATCGATCCCGAGGTGCTGCGCACGCTTCCGCAGCGCGAGTACCGGGCCGGACTTTTCGAAGTGATCAAGTGCGGCATCATTCGCAGCGCGAGCCTGTTCCACCTGCTCGAGACCAAGTCGCACGATGTGCTTGCGATGGAGCCGGACACACTGGAGGAGGTGATCGCGGAATCGGTTCGCATCAAGTGCGAGGTGGTTTCCGAAGATGAGAAGGAGAGCGATCTGCGCCGCATTCTGAATTTCGGCCACACGATCGGGCATGCCCTGGAGGCCGAAACCCGTTACACGCACTTCCTCCATGGCGAGGCTGTTGCATTGGGTATGAAAGCGGCAACGGAACTGGCGCGCCTGCTTGGGATGCTCGATGCCGGCGAATCGCGGCGAATCCGGACCATGATCGACGCCTATGGACCTGTTCCCGGTCTAAATGGCGTAACTCCGGAGTCGCTGCTGCCGCGGCTCGCAAAAGACAAGAAGACGATTCAGGGTAGCGTGCATTTTGTTCTGCCCACACGCGTGGGCGAGGTGCGCGTGGTGAGCGGCATCGAGGACCGCCTCGTGCTCGAAGCAATGCGGAGCGCATGGTTCTGAAGCCGGCCACGACGGGAACCAAGCCGCCCGGCGCCGAAAGCGAGGAGCAGGCCGCAAGGTGGGTGCGCGGCATGTTTGGCCGGGTGGCAAGCCGCTATGACCTGCTCAACCGTGTGCTTTCCCTTTCGGTGGATCAGCACTGGCGTTCCCGCACGGTAAAGCGCCTCTCGAACATCCTGGAGAATCCGCAGGCCCGGATTCTCGATTTATGCTGCGGAACCGGAGATCTGTTGCTGGCATTAGAACAGCGCCGGGGCGCATTCGTTTTTGGCAGCGATTTCTGCCATCCGATGCTTACCGCGGCGCAGCAGAAAATCCTGCGTCAGCGCCGTTCCTCCCTGCTGTTCGAGGCGGATGCCTTGTCATTACCGCTGGCCAGCGACAGTTTCGATCTGATCACGATTGCTTTCGGTTTTCGCAATTTCTCGAACTATCGCAACGGGCTGACTGAGCTTTGGAGAGTGCTGAAACCCGGTGGCGCCTTGGCTTTGCTCGAGTTCTCCACTCCCCCGAACCGCATTTTCAATGCGCTGTATACGTTCTACTCATTGCGCGTACTGCCAAAGCTCGGAGGCTGGATCAGCGGCGCGCCGGACGCGTACCAGTATTTGCCCGAGTCGGTGAAACGGTTCCCGGATGCCCCGCAGCTTGCCACGGAGATGCAGCAGGCAGGCTTCACCAAAGTCGAATTCGAACGAATGACCTTCGGGATCGTGGCGCTGCATTTGGGAGTCAAGCCTGCCGCCTGAAGCCTGTCCAACCTTACTGCTTCGCCAACTCGGTCTCGATGATCCCCTCCAACCCGATCTTCGGCAACTCGGTGCTGATGAAGAGCTCTTGTCGCGACCCGGCGCTCAATGCGATGGCCTTCCAACCGTTGGTGGTTGGCACTGTGACGCGGATCTTGACCGGACCCTTAGCGTCACGCACCTGGCGGATCACTCCTGGAATGATGGAACGGATCTCCGGATAATCGAGCAGCCGTTCGAGCACCGGCCTTAAGCCGTCAATAATGCTGTGCTCGATTTTCAGCTTGTCTTTCTTGGCTCGCAGGCGCATTTGTCAACCATTGAAACACAGTTCTTCCTGGAAACCCGCCCGGGTGCAGTGCGGGCTTGTGCGACTCCCACATTTGGCCGACTCCAGCCCGTCGTGTTACAGTAAAAACGTTAAACACACGGTGCGGGGACGTAGTTCAGTTGGTTAGAACGCCGGCCTGTCACGTCGGAGGTCGCGGGTTCGAGCCCCGTCGTCCCCGCCATACCGTTCTTGTTTTTCACTCCCCTTCAACTGAAGCCGCGGCAGCAGCAGTCTGCGGTTAAATCTCCTCCGCTGTCACAGCTCACCCGACCGGCCTGCAAGTGTAACCTATTCTTTCAGGAATCATTATGTCCCTACGGTCTGGAATGAATCGACGGCAATTGTTTCGGCTCGGCGCTGCAGGTGTTCCCGTGCTCGTCAACGCGCAAGCACCCCTCGCAACGGGTGAGGCGATCTTCGACGGCGCCAGCCTTCGCGGTTGGACGATCGTCGATGGTCCGGACTCGTCTTTTTTCGTTGACGACGGCGCCATCGCAGTCTCTCCGGTGGCTTCCTTCCCGTCTTGGCTGCGTTCCGAGGCGACCTACGAGAACTTCGAGTTAACCGGTGAGTTCTTCATTCGTGGCTGGACCGACAGCGGTATCTACATCCACGCTCCGGAGCATGGCCGTCCCACCTTGTGTGGACTCCAGATCAAAGTCTTTCATCAGCCCGAAGAGACTCCAACGCCCCAATCAGCGGGCTCCGTTTTCCCCCTGGTCGCACCGTCTAAAGTGAACGTGAAGAGTGGATGGAATTCCTTCCGGATCCGCTCTGACTGGCCGAAACTGGTTGTGGCAATCAACGGCGAAACTGTTCACGATCTCGACATGGAGGCGCATCCGGAGCTGCGCTATCGGTTGCGATCGGGCCATATCGGCATCGCTGCGGCGTCGGCGCCGTGCCGCTTCCGCAATCTGCGTGTTCAGCGGCTGCCCGCCAAAGAACAGTGGATTTCGTTGTACGAATCAGCGGCTGATTTGAAGAAATGGACTGTTTCCGAGGGCAAGCCCGAGATGGCGGCGCTGGGTCATGTGCTGCGCTTGAACGGTCTCGGACATCTCTCGACCAATGAAAAGTTCCGCGATTTTGAGTTCCAGGCCTACATCCGCGCCGCCAGCCAGCACAACGGCGGCGTGATCTTTCGCTCGACGCCTCGCGGCACTCCCCAACACAAGCACTACGAGATCCAACTGCACAATGTCGAGGAAGCGCATTATCCAACCGGTTCCTTGTACGGCTTCAAGCGCGCGAGCTACCCGCGCATCGAAGACGAAAAGTGGTACCTGTTTCAGTTGATCGTTCGCGACAAATGGTGCCTGGTCCGCATCAACGGTGAAAACGTGACGGAGTATGACCGGCTGGACAATCTGGAAGAGGGAACCATTGAACTACAAGCGCACCGTGCCGGATTCTGGACGGAGTTCAAGCGCGTGCGTGTCAAGCGGCTCACGACTTGACCGGTCGTCGCGCCGAGCGGCTCTACTACTTGAGGGGCTTGAACGCGTAGACCTTATTCGCGATCTTCCATTCGCCGTCTGCTTTCAGGAGCACAAAGAAATCTGTTGCCGTAGTCTTCGGACCGGCCAGGGTTACTCGTGCCATGGCTGCGTCTCCGAACACTTGAACATGATCGATCGTGCGCTTCCAACTGGCGTTGTCAGCCGGCGGCTTACCGGTAAAGCGAGAGCAATACTCATCCACGGTCCAGGAGGTGAACTTTCCTGAGCGTATGCCTTCGATGTGCGCCGTCGGCAGGAATGCCTTGCGCATTGTGGCGCCGTCGCCGGTTTCGTGACCCTTGATGTACTGCTGAAGCGGGACCCGCACTGCTTGCTGCTCCGGGTCCTGAGCGCGAACGGCGAAGGAGAATCCGGCCAGCGGCAGAGCCTGCACCCAGGCGCGACGCCGGATTGACGCAACTGTGTTACGAGAGGGCCTGTTCGACATCAGGCGCTTGGACGCACCTGATGACGAACCGTTAGTCTCCGCTTTCGGCGGGCTCTTCCGCGATCCCGTAGATCGCACGGTTTACCGGCGACACCACGGGCTTCATCATGGGGAAGAAAATCACGTCGTAAATATCTTCCTGCCCGGTGAAAATCATCGCCATGCGTTCGATTCCTGGTCCGATACCCGTGGTCGGCGGCAAACCATGTTCCAGGCACTCGATGAAGTCGTAGTCCAAAGGCTGGTACTCGCCTTCTTTGTGCCCGGTGGCTTCATAGGCGGCCTTCCAGCGCGAAAGCAGCATCACCGGGTCGTTTTGCTCGCTCCAGTTGTCGCCGCATTCCATGCCGGCGATCATGATTTCGAACCGCTCGGCGTACCGGGGGTCTTCGGCCATCGGTTTCGCCAGCGGCGAAATCTCCACCGGATGCCCGTACACGAGCGTCGGCTGGATCAGTTTCGGTGATGACTTCTCCTCGAAAACGTACGCGAGGGCTTCGCCAACGCTAGCCTGTTCCTCGTGCAGTCCCAGTTCCCGAATCCACTGGTTGGCTTGCTCCACGGATTCACAGGCACGAAAATCCAGCCCGAGATCTTCTTTCACCAGGTCCGCCATCGCTACACGGCGCCATGGCTCTGCGAAATCGACCTCATGCCCGCGTACCTGAAACCGCGTCCGGCCAAACGCCTGCACCGCAATGTAACGGAACAAGTCCTCTACCAGCGCCATGTTGTATTCGTAGTTCTCGTATGCAGTCATTGTTTCGATCATCGAGAACTCGGGGTGATGGCTTTTGTCGATACCCTCGTTGCGGAAATAGCGGCCGATGGTGAACACCTTGTCGAAGCCGGCTGCGATCAGCCGCTTCAAGTACAGCTCGTGCGAGATCGACAGGTACATGGTGGCCGACAACGCGTTCACGTGCGTGGTGAACGGCTTGGCTGTCCCGCCGCCGTATTGCGGCTGAATCACCGGCGTATGGAACTCCAGGAAGCCGCGCTCGTACAGAAACTGCCGCGTGGCGAATAGCATCCGCGAGATCGCTTCGTACCGGGCGCGATTCTCCGGACTGCTGATCATGTCGAGATAACGCTTGCGCAAGATCGTCTCGCGATCCTGCAAGCCCGACCACTTGTCCGGCAAGGGCCGCATCGATTTCGTCAGAATGCGGAACTTGCGCACCATCACCGAGGTTTCGCCGCGCTGTGTCTTGCCTACGATGCCGTCTGCTTCGACGATGTCGCCGACATCGAGCAAGTTGAGATCGGCGTACCCGACCGTACCATTCGGCGGGTCGGTTGGAGCGACATCATCCCGGCGGAATACGAACTGCACTGACCCGGTCTGGTCCTGCACATGGCCGAACGCCATCCCGCCCTGCTTCCGCCACGAGGTCAACCGGCCCGATACCGTTACCGGCTGACCTTCCAACTTCTCGAAGTCCGAGTGGATCGAACCGGCGTAGTGCGTTCGCGCCGCGCGCGACGGAAACGGGTTCAGCCCTTTCAGGCGCATCTCCTCGATCTTCTTCAGCCGGTTATCCCGAAGGACAGACAGGGGTGTGGTAGGAGTGTTCGAATTAGCTTCCATCGAATCAGGTGAAATTGAAGTGTAGCAAGCGCCGCGCGCGCCGTTACCTGACGTATTGGAAGTTCAGCTCAACCTTCCCCGATGCAGCGAGTTTCACCGGCTGCTCCTGGACGCCGAAGAGTTCATGCCACGCTTCCAACATATACTCCCCAGGAGGGACGTTTTTCAGCTCAAACCTCCCCTCCTTGTCCGTCACACCGAAATAAGGATGTGCGACCACGCCGATCCATGCCCGCATCCAGTTGTGGATGTTGCACTTGACCGGAGCGATCAACTCCGGCTGCATGAACTTGCGCTCGAGCGGTTCGCTTCCAGGGGGTTGATTGTGGTTCCACTCGCGGTTTACTTTCGGCTGCGGATGGATGTTATGCGACACCGGGTCGGAGTTCAGGACCCGCAGCACTTGCCCCGTCTGGATTCCGACCACCCGGGGAGCGAACCAGCAACCACGCTGGTCTATGACCACCGGCTCGGACGGCGGGTCGAAATGCTTGCCCTCCAGTCCGCTCTTGATCCGGACCAGCACATTGGCCAGCGCTCCATTGCGGCCAAGCGACACAGTTTCGTCTGTTCGACCTGTGGGATTCAGCTTCGAGCAGTCCGGATCCGCATCCATGTCGATCCGTTTCGCCGGGACGGGAGGTTTTCCGCGCAACCGGACGATGCCGCCGATCACACCCGCCGTGGCAGGATCGACCTGGAACGCAGCGGGTTTCGCCGGCGCGCTCCCGGTTTGTTTTTGAGGCGCCGGCGCTTGTGGCGCGCAACCGGACAGAATAACTACTGCGCCAACTGCCGCGAAGATAGCCCTCATTCGCCCTTCCGCGGCGGTCCGACATTCGCCGGCATGGTTCCTGTCAACGATTCCAGGAAAGCAATCAGATCGGCCCGGTCCTGAGGACGCAGCGCTAAGGGCTTCATATCTTTGTCCAGGTATGGATTCGATGTGCCACCCCCGATGTAAAAGTCCACCACTTCGCGAAGCGTCTTTAAGCTGCCATCGTGCATGTACGGCGCCGTCTTGGCGATGTGGCGCAGCGTTGGGGTGCGGAAGGCGCCTTTGTCCTTCTCGGCTTTTGTCACTTCGTAGCGCCCAAGATCCTTGAGTTCGCCGGTTGGACCGACGCCCGCGCCGATGTTATGGAACTCACCATCGGTGAATAGCGCGTACTTGCCCTCAATGGTGTGACAGACGGCGCAATTTCCGCGTTTTGGATCCTTGAACACGGCAAGCCCGCGAACCGCCGACTCGCTCAGCGCACTTTTGTCGCCGCCATACTGATACCTGTCGAATGGTGAGTTGCCGCTGATGACGGTGCGTTCGAAAGAAGCGATCGCTTTTTCCAGCTTCTCAATGCTTACCGGACCCGGTCCGAACGCTTTCTCAAACAGCGCCCGGTACTCGCCGTCCTGGTTGAGCCGCTCCACGCACACCTGGTGCGACAAGTTCATCTCCACCGGATTCTCGATTGGACCGCTGGCTTGCTTCTCCAGCGATGGCGCACGCCCGTCCCAGAACTGGGAGGAATTGTACGCAGCGTTCAGGACCGTGGGGGCGTTGCGCCCGCCTTTCTTGCCCGCCATACCCGTGGAAACCGGTTTTCCATCGGCGAAACCCAGTCCAGGATGGTGGCAACTGGCGCAGGCGACCGAGTTATCGCCCGAAAGGCGCGTGTCGTAAAACAGCTTCCGCCCTAACGCTATACTCTCCGCGGTCAGCGGATTATCCGCTGGAACCGGCACGGGTGGTAATCCTAATGGAGTCTCAATGCGAACCGTTTTTCCTAGGGGACGCGCCGAGTCGCGTCCCGGCAAGGCGCACGAGACACTCCCCAGGTAAGCCAACGTCCCGACTACAAACCACGCTCGACACTGCATGCAACGAGATTACTTCTTTTCGGACTCGACGGTCGCTTTTCTCTCCTTCTTGCTTCCGGATAAGGAATCGCCCGCGCCTTGTACGGCGCCTCCTACTTTGCTCAGGCCCTTCCCGATCACGGATCCCGTGGTCTTGACCCCCTTGACTGTGCCTGAACCCACGGCCTTACCAGCGCCGGCGGTCTTTTCGGCGCCGGTTTTCACGCCGGACCCAACCGCCTTGCCAGTACCGCTCGCCACATCAGCGGTCTTTTCCGCAGCCTTCTTTGTGCCCGAGCCGACGGCTTTGCCGGCATCGGAGGCGACATCTGCTGTTTTCACGGCGGCTTTCTTGGTTCCGGAGCCGACCGCTTTTCCCGTATCGACGGTTGCATCCACCGTCTTTTCCACTGCTTTGCCGGTTTTCTTACCCGCCGACTGCCCCGCCAGCGGCATCGTGAACGTCAACATCGCTGCTAACACGCCCGCAAACAGTGCCTGCATCATGTTGCTGGTCATGTTTTCATATTAGCCCTGCAAGTTGTCTTCTGCGCGGCGGTGCATATTGGAATATTCTGTTCCCATGAGCCGTTTTCGAGTCGCCATCTGGACCCTGGCCGCCGCCTCCGGCGTGCTGCTTGGGGTCGGCCTGTACAGCCAGCAGCAAGTTCCCGATCATGCGATTGGATACACCGATACTCCTGTTCTGCCCGGCCAGAAGTGGAAGGTGCATGACGCTGCCCGGCCCAAGCCGGTCAAGGTGGACCCCGGCCGTCCAAGCACTGCCACTGACCCCGGCAAGCCTCCTTCGGACGCTATCGTGCTCTTCGACGGGAAGAATTTGGATGCCTGGCAGTCGGTCCGCCGCGGACAAGTAAGCCCCGCGCGCTGGAAGGTCGAGAATGGCTATTTTGAATCCGTCCCGCGCAGCGGCGATCTGGTTACCAAGGATCGGTTCGGCGATTGCCAGCTTCACATCGAGTACATGCACACGCCCGGACAAACCAAGCTCGGCCAGGATCGCGGGAACAGCGGCGTGATCTTTATGGGCCGCTATGAGATCCAGGTGCTCGAATCGAATGAAGGGACAACGTATGCCGACGGGCAGGCAGGTTCGATTTACGGCCAGTTCCCGCCGCTGGTGAATCCGGCGCGGCCCCCTGGGCAATGGAACGTCTATGACATCGTCTTCGAAGCGCCGAAGTTCGAAGGCACAAAACTGGTGAAGCCCGCTTTCTTCACCGTTTTCATGAACGGCGTAGTGCTTCATAACCGGCAGGAAGCCATCGGCCCGATGGCGCACCGCGTCATCAGGCAGTACTCAGCGCATGCCCCGGAAGAGCCGCTTCTATTGCAGGATCACAACGAAGTGGTCCGCTTCCGCAACGTCTGGCTGAGGCGATTGAAGGGTTACGACGCACAATAGCCGTTCCCTCGGATCGAGCAAAGGACATCGCTTGGTTGCACGCGATGCGTGCGGGTGCTACAGTTCTCAGAACACTGGGACTGGGACACCCGACCATGAAAACCAAGCTCAATCGCCGGCAGATCCTCGAAGCCTGTTTCACCACAGGCGCGCTCACCGCCGTCACTGGCATCACTGAATCCAACCTGCTTGCGTTCGCACAAGGCGCAACGCCGCAGCAGTTGGCGCCGACTCCGGCGAATCAACTGGGACCCTTTTTCAAGAAGGGCGCGCCCGCCACCTCGGTGTTGAGACACGCCGGAGACAGTGGATTCCCGCTCAAGGTTGTCGGACGCGTGCTAAACACCCGCGGCGATGCCGTCCCCGATGCGAAAGTCGAGATCTGGCACGCCGACCACGTCGGAAAGTACGATCTCGCCGGCAACCGTTACCGCGCCCAAGTACCGCTCGGCGCGAAGGGCGAATACAGTGTCGACACGCTGATGCCCGGCCACTACCCGGATCGCGTTTGCCAGCATATCCACTATCTGGTTACCGCGCCGGGACATGAGCCTCTGGTCACGCAACTCTATTTCGCCACCGACCCGGTGTTTGAGGGCAACCCGGCCAAGAATTTCAACCGCGATCCGTTGATCCAGGACGCCCAACTGGTCCGGCCCGTGAGCATTTTCGAGAAACCCGGAGACATACACGCGCAGGTAACCTTTGAGCTGGTCTTGCGGAGGGCGTAATGACAGTCACTTCACGCAACATTTCTGTCCCCGAGCCGGCCGGCTCGGTAGCCCTGACCGCAACCCGCCTGGCTGTGGTGACTGCCGGCCGGAAACTGCTATTGCGATCTCTTGCCTCTGGAGTGGCAGAGAAGGCGTTTCCGCTCGCCCAGGCGCGTGTGGGTGATGCCGTGTTCTCCGAGGACGGCGCGAAGCTGGCATGTGCGGAAGGGGTGTCGATTCACATTTACGATGTGTCTGCCGGCAACAAAATCCGCTCTCTGTCGGGACACACGGGGGGCGTGTCTGCCATCGCATTCTCGC
>Ga0073934_10009350_pt1 | contig 12599 bp, 9 predicted proteins | sample LarsenN4metaG_FD_76834 | JGI IMG/M metagenome (GOLD analysis project Ga0073934, IMG submission 76834) | Hot spring sediment bacterial and archeal communities from British Columbia, Canada, to study Microbial Dark Matter (Phase II) - Larsen... ...
CAGTGGCCGGGGCTTTGATCGCGCCGGGATCGAGGTCGAACGAGATCAGTTCGCCCGGCCAGGTGTCATTGAGAGCGTTCGGGATGATGCGCTCGATCTCCGCGGCGAACGCCGCGGGGGAGGCGACGCATCCCAGCAGGCCGAGCAGGGCAAGCGAGGCGAGCGAAGATGCCCGCTTCATTTCGAGGCTCCGGGCAGGGGCAACAGGGCGGTGAAGGCGGCGGGCAACCAACCGGTGCGCCAGTCGTGCCCGGCATCGGAGATGAGGCTGTAGGTGAACGAGCAGCCGTTGTCGGCGAGCAGGTCGCGGAGGTTATCCACCCCGCGCCGCGTGCCCGGCCCTCCGGCGATCAGGGTGATCCGCCGGTCTTTCTTGAGCTGGTCTTTCTTCGCGGGGATCAGCAGGAACGGATCGAACTTATCGAAGTTCTCGCGATTGCCGTAGCTGGCGGTGATGCCCCAAGTGTTGAAGATCTGCTGGCTGTCCACGCGCCCGAACGGGTCGAACACGGCGACTTTGGCGAAGCGATCGGGGTTCCGCAGAAAGAGGCTCAGGGCGCCGAGGCCGGACTTGCTGAACCCGATCAGGTGGCGCTGGTTGGGATCGATAGGGAACTCCTTTTCCACGAACGGGAGGACGACATCGAGGATGTAGGCCTGCTGCCGGACCTTCGGGTTGGTCGGGTGATCGCCGCCCCACGGCTCCGTGTCGAACGCGGGAGCGACGCAGATGGCCTGGAACGCGTTGTGGAGGTTGAGCTTCTTGACTTCCACGATGCTGCTGCCCCAGTTGCCCCAGGTGCCGGTATTGACCGGCAGCATGACCACGACCGGGTATTTGCGCGCGGGATCGATCGGGTCGGGCGCCAGGATCTCGAGTTTGTTCGGTCCGTTCTGGTAGTCGCTCGTGACGGTCCAGGAAGGGATGCCCGGATTGGCGGGCGTGGCGTCGCGTTGGATCATCGGTTCGGCGAGGGTGACGGTGGCGAGGAGTAGGAAGCCCGGAAGGGCGAGCAGCGATCGGGGGTGGGGCATCCGGCGAGTATTCGACGGGAAGCGCTATCGCGACAAGTGACGCTTTGCGTCCGGCAGCGTCGCTTTTGCGTCAGGCCGCGCGCGCGGCACGGAGACCGCGGCTCCGCGGATCCGTTCCCGGGAGTGATCGGCAATCGGTGTGCATCCGAGAAATCCGTGGTTTGATCGCGTGTGCCGTGTCGGGGTGCTTGTCGGCTTCCCGACCCGGCGGGTAGGGTGGGGGGCATGAAACTGACCGAGCGGATGCCCGCCTATCCCGTGCGGCGGCCGGAAGTGATCGCGGCGGCCGTCGATGCGTTGCAGCGCGGGGAATGGGCACGGCTCGAAGGAGTGCCGGAAACCGAGGCGGCGCTGCGCGCGTATCACGGGGCCGATCACGTCTGGTTTGTGGCGTCCGGGACGGCGGCTTTGGAGGCGCTGCTGCTCGGGCATGGGATCGGTCCGGGCGATGAAGTCATTACCACTCCCTACACCTGGGGTGCGACGGTTTCAGCGATCCTTGCGGTGGGTGCGGTGCCGGTCTTTGCGGACATCGACCGCATCACCGCGCAGATCGATCCGGCGACCGCCGAGGCCGTGATCACGCCGCGGACCCGGGCCATCCTGGCGGTGCATCTGTTCGGGCATCCGTGCGATGCGGTGGCGTTGCGCGCGATCGCCGACCGGCGCGGGATTTTCTTTTTCGAGGACGGGAGCCAGGCGCATGGCGCGCGGTTGGCGGGGAGAACGGTGGGGCGGTTCGGGCACGGCAGCGCGTTCAGTTGCATGGGGCTCAAGCTGCTCGCCGGGACGGAAGGCGGTTACTGCGTCTTCGAGGATCCCGATGCCGAGGCGCGAGCGTGGCTGTATGGGCGCCATCCGCGCGGAATGGATCCGGCGCGGCGCGAGGGATTGGCGGAGGCGGGGCTCCTCGATGCGCTGCAGCTCGGCTGGCGGCCGTGCGCGGTCAGCGCCGCGCTCGTGCGCGCCGCCCTGCCCTGGCTCGATTCGGAGAACGCGACCCGTCGTCGGAACGCTGCGGTGTTGCGCGCGGCGCTCGACGGGATTCCCGGCGTGACGCTTCCGCCGGAGCTACCGGGCGCGCAGGGCTGTTACCATCTGCTCTCGCTGGTCTATGAGCCCGAGATCACGGGGGTTTCCCGCGAGGAGTTCCTCCGCCGCCTGAACGCGGGCGGTGCGGGCGCATTCATTTACATCCCGATCCCGATCCACCGGCTCAAGCGCCTGAACCCGCACGGCTACGAAGGGCCGCGGGTGTTCTGGCACGAGCAACTGCTCCGCGCGGGGATCGATTACCGCGAGACCTCCTGCCCGGCTGCCGAGTGGCGCGCCGACCACAGTGTCGAAATGGGCTTCAATTGGACGCAGGACAACCCGCGCGCAATGGAGCAGATCGCCGGTTTGGTCCGCGAGGCCGCTCGTCGCTGACCCGCGGCGTCACGTGGGCGCGCCCCGCCCGGCAGGCGGGCGGATCAGAACACCTCGCCGTCGGACGGGAACCCGTCGTCTTCGCGGATGGAGCGGAGGCGACGGCGGACGCCGCGCGAGGATTCCGGCCCGACGATCTGTTCGGCGACCACCTCCGCGATGAGCGGGAGGGTGGCGGCGATCCCGAGGGCCATGGTGGAGATCGCGGCGATCTTGCGGCTCGAGCGGTCGAGGCGGTTGGCGAGCAGGAGACCGACGCCGAAACCGAGGGCCGCATTGGCCACGGAGAGCAGCGTGGAGGCGGGGAGGGAGGAGTCCGAGCGGGAAGCCATAGATTCAACTAACCAGCTCCCGCGCGGTTCTGCAAGCGGCGAGCCTTGGTTTCCGGAGGCCAAGAGCGCCATGCCGCGCAGCGGGCGTTGGAAGTTCACGAGCCTGCTACCACTTCACGCCAGGGCTGCCGACGTGTCCAATTACAGCCCCTGGGTGAACGCCTCGATCGATTCTGCCCTTAGCGCGGCTTTGTGAAGGGCACGCAGCCGTTCGTCGTCGGTGACCTCATGGATCGCGCGCGCGAGCTCCTCCGTAGCCGCTCCGAACCGGACTTCGATGGCCTCAAGCACACTCTCTCGCAACGCGATGGTCCGACCCAACGCCAGGCCTTCGTGCCGGCCTTTGAGAACGCCTTCCTCGATGAGCTGTTGTGCGACGGTCATGGTTGCCTGCCGGATGTTCGGGTTTTGGACACTTTGAACCCTACGATCCACCGATTCCCTGTCAAGGTCGGCAACCCAGAGCAGGTACCGCAAGACCCGCTCCCATGCTTCCGCTGGCACCTGCGCCAGAAGTGACTCGTCCCATACCGCATCCCCCAACAGATCCCCGAGCGTCTCTGCCTTGAGCACCCGAAGGGTCAAGACCCCGACCGAGGATCCTTGGATCGCACCGTAGGGGAGGTTTGCCAGTTGGATCAGCCGGAAACTGAAATCCGGAATGGAGTCCCCGGCCCCCTCCGGGATCGCCACCAAATCCCTGAATCGCACCGGAGTCGCCCAGGGCTTGGCGTTTTGCGCCAACACGACCGGGAGGATCGTCGGCAACTGCTCCGGCGATCCGGTCGCGCGGTAGCGCTCCCAGATCCGAACCATGTAGCGCAACAGTCGGAGAGCGATCCATCGGTCCTCCACGCGTTGGTGTTCGAACAGGACATATACCAAGCTCTCGCCACCGCCGCGCGTCGGGACGGAGAAAAGGAGATCGCTTTCCGAAGCCCGGAAGTGGGAGTCTACGAAGCTTCCCAGTTCCAATCGCATCCCGGACCTGTCGAGAGCGGAAACCACGGGCGCGGGCAACTGGCTGCACAGGAAGGCGGCAGCGGTCGCCGGGTCGCCGAACCCGGCTTTGAAGAGCTTGTCGTGCGCTTGATGCAGCGGGTCGGTGGACATGGCGCCCCGACACTCAGCCGCATCCGGCCATGGAGATCAATCCAAGAGCGCCATGGGATCGCGCGCGGGACAACCCGGTCCTTTGTAGCGTCGGGTCTGCGGGCCGGGCTCAGTCATGCGGAGCGTGTCTGGGTGCGTCCGCCGCTCCATCGGGTCCGGAAGATTTCGATGGGGAGCGCGATGCAGAGGAGTGCGGTGAGGAGTCCGCGGAGCGGGACCGGTTGGGAGGCGGGCGGGCGGCGCCAGGCTTCCTCGAGGTTGAGGAGTTCGCGTCCGCCGCTCGCGGCGCTCAACGCCGCGAGTTCCGCGGGGCGTGCCGGATCGAACTTCCATTCCGCTTCCTCGCCGATCGCGATCGGGCCGAAGGGAAACGAGGCGCCTTCGAGCTGGACGGCGCCGCGGAGCGTGCCGGCCTCGCCGAGATCGATCCGGGCCTGGTAATGGCCGGGGGCCATCCGTTCCCAGGTCTGCTCGGCGGGTTCGCTCTCGCCGGTGGCGGTGACGAGGCGCGGCGCTTGTTTCGCGAAGCGCGGTTCCCAGGACGCTTCGTGGAAGAGATCGATCGCGAGTCGGGTGCCGTCGAGTCGGGTGCGGAGTCCGATGCCTGGCGGGAGATCGGGTGCGGCGACCCAGCGGGTGACGGTTTGCAGGAGGTCGCCGAGGGCCGGCCACGCCCGGGTGGCGGTCGAGTGGGGTCCTGCGATCGGGAATCCGATGGCGGCCACGCGACCCGCGCCGCGCGTCCAGAACGCGACCAGCGGTGCCGGTTCCGCGTCCGTGGTGGCCGCGGCGGCGGATGCGCCCGGTTTGAGATAGGAAAGGTTGTAGGCCTCGATCTGTTGGGGCCAGGCGAGGGGTCCTGTGCTGAGCTCCCCCCAGGCCGGGAGCCCGGCCATGCGGGCGGGATCGGTGAGGAAGGCGGAGCGTGCGACGGCCACTGTTTCCTGCGCGAACAACTCCGGCAGCGTGGCGGCGTCGGTGTTGAAATAGATGCGGCCTTTGCCGAGATCGGCGATGTCGCGCAACAGCGCCGCGTCCGGATCCCCGATCGACCCGAGCGCGAGCACGGTCACGGTGGTGTTGGCGGCGGTCATCTCCGCGAGGAGCTCGCGGTAGGCGCCCGGTTCCTCCGAATCGGCCGCGTCGGAAAACAGGATGACGTGGCGTTGTCCGCCCTCGGACTTCTTCAGTTCGGCCCAGGCTTTGCTCAGGCCTTCGTACACGAAAATCCCGCCACCGCCCGAGGTGATCCGCCGGGCGCGATCGATGATCCCGTTGCGGTTCGGCCCGATCTGGGTGAGCGGCACCACGGTGTGGGCGGTGCTGTCCACGGCGAACACGGTGACCGCATCGAGATCGCCCAGCAGCTCGACCGCGCGCGCCGCGCCGCGATTGGCGAGGTCCATCTTGGTACCGCCCCCCGGGACCCCGGCGGCCATGCTGCCTGAGCGATCCATGACGATGGCCATGGCGGTCGCGAGCTTGCGGTGCTCGCGCCGGAGTTCCATCGAGACGGGAAGGAGGTCGTCGATCTTCGACCCGAAATAGCCGCCCGAGCCGAAGCTTTGGCGTCCGCCGCACATCAGCAGCCCGGTGCCCTGGTGGCGGACGGCGAAGGCGAGGGCCGGGAGGAATTCCTGCGGGAGCTGGTGGGCGGGGACGTTGTTGAGAATGACTGCGCGTGCGCCCGCGAGGCCACCGACCTGGAGGCCCGCGCCGCCGACCGAGAGCGCGACCTCGAACCCCTGCGATTCGAGTGCCGGAATCAGCGGATCGTCGGCGAACGCGGTGATGAGGAGCACCCGGCGTCCGGAGGCGACCGTGACCCAGGCCGCATTCCGGTTGTTTCCCGCGAAGGCATCCTCGGACGGCTGGATCCGGGCCTCGTATCGATAAGCCCCCCCGGCAGCGATGCGGTCGGTGAGCCGGAGCAATCCGCGTCCGGCCCGGACCTCGACCTCGCCGCGGTGGACCACGGTGTCGTTGCGGAGCAGCTCGATCGGTACCGTGCCCTCCCGGTTGCCTCCGACCTCGATCTCCAGCAGGAATGCCTCGCGCGGCTGCACGCCTGCCGGTGCACGGACGCGGCGCACGGTGAAATCCCCGGCGGCGGGAGGCGTGGCGAAACGGTGATCCAGCGGGACGCCGGCGGCGGCGATTTTCGGCGCGAGATCGGCGACCGGTTCGGTGCTGAACCCGTCGGTGAACAGCAACAGCCGCGCCGCCCGACCGGGGCGGAGTCTGGCGAGCGCGTGTTCGATGGCGAGTCCGGTCCGGGTGCGTTGGCGTCCGATCTCGGGAATGCCGCCCTGCTGGGTTTCGCGCAGGACCGGTTCGGTGGCGTAATCGATCACGAAGAGCTGGTCGTGACGTCCCGCGGCGCGCCGCACGAGCGATTCCCATTCCGAGAGGCGAGGCTCGACGCTGTCCGCTGCGGAGGCGGAGCGGTCCACCAGCAGCCAGAGATCGATGCCGCGCACGGTGCGGCGCCATGCGGGGTTCGCGAGGGCGAGGACGAGCAGCAGCAGGCAGGCGGCGCGCAGCGGGTCGTGGAGGCGGAGGTGCGGCAGCCGCCAGCCCAGCAGCGCGAGGGCCGGCAGCAGCAGCAACCAGATGGGATCGAGGAAGGTCATGCCCCGCGCTCCCGTATGCCCCAGGCCGCCGTCATTCCGATTCCCGCGAGCATCAGCCAGAGATCGGGAAGCAACGGCTGCTCGCTATGCCGTTCGCGCTGCGCTGCGGCGAGACCGGGGATCGGATCGAGCGTTTCCGCTCCTGCGAAATCGGCTTCGCGCCCGTCGGCGAAATGCGCGGCGCCTTCGAGCAACGGCTCGCCCGCCTGGAGCACGCGCAGGAACCCGGGATCGCGCGGTGCGCGGAGTTCTGCCGTAGCGGGGCGGGTGCCGGGTGTGACGGGCTCTGGCGCCGGTTCCAGGACAAGATCGCGCGCGTCGCTCGGGAGGCCGAGCGGTTGGCCGGTTTCGAAGTTCGCCGCGGAGGGGAGCAGGGTTGCGGCCCGCGTCCGCTCCGCGAAGCGGTGGAGCAGGATGACGAACGAGGGCAGCCGGGCCGCGTTCGAGCGGTCCGGATCGAAATGGAAACGCAGCAGCGGAGCGCCGTGTGCCGCGGAAAGCGACAGCAACGGCCGCTCCCGGTCCCAGAGCAGCACGCGGGATGCATCGTCCGCGGCGATCGGCGGGTCGGGCGGTTGGTACTGGAGACCGGTCCAGACCAAGTCGCGCAGCAGCGGGTCCTCCTCGGCCACGACGGCCGCGGGTGTGCGGGCGCTCTCGCCGCGGCTGACCGGTGCGGAGACCGCGCCGCGCGCGGCGGGCGGGGGGGGCGAGCCGTCGATCAGGAACAGCAGATCGCTGCGGTCGGCGGGAAGGTTCGTGATGCGGTCCGGGAGACTTTCCGCGAATCGCTCGAACAGCGCGGAGGGATGGGAGCGCGCGACGCGCAGCGGTTTCGGACGGGGCCGGACCAGCGGGAGAGCATCGTCGAGGGCGAACCGGTCCGGATCGAGCCGGAGCGTCATGCGGTCCGAGGTGAAGTTCCCGCGCAGCACCAGGGAGGCACCGGGGTCGAGCGCGAGCGGCTGGGGCGGGGTGGTGGCCCCGTCGGTCTCGATCCACCAGGATCGGGTCTGCGGTTCGCGGGCGAAGTTGCGGACGAGGACGCTCCACTGGCCCGAGCCGGGGGTGGTGAGCCCGGTGAATCCGACGTTCGCGAGCGGGGTGCCGACCGCCAGCAGGTGCGTTCCGGCCGACGTTTCGCGGTTGCGATCGGTGACGAGGATCACCACGCCGGTCGGGCCGGTCCGGCTCCGGGCGAGCCCGAGTGCGCGGGTCGGGTCGTGGGCACCGGAGCGTGGTTTCCATCCGGCGAGTGCCGCTTCGAGTCCGGCGCGGGATGCGCCCGAATAGCGGATCGGCAGCAGGGGATCGGATTCGAGCAAGGACCATTCGGTGCGGCCCGCGGCGCGCTCGAGCCGGGCGGCGGCGGCGCGGACCGCCTCGCGGGCTTCGGTTTCGAACGCGGCCATGGAGGCCGAGGCGTCGAGGACGAAAGCGACTTCCTGCCATGATTCGCGGCGGAGGATGCGCGGTTGGGAGAGGGCGACGGCGAGCAGGAGTGCCGCGAGGAGCTGGAGCCAGAGCGGAAGCGAGTTGCGGAGCCGCTCGATCCGGCGTCCGGCCAGCGATTCCGGGGCGAGCGGATCGAGCAGAAAGAGCGTGGACGTGACGACCCGGCGGCTGCGGCGCTGGAGCAGGTGGATGGCCACGATGGCCGGGAGCGCGACCAGGGCGAGCAGCCCCCAGGGATTGGCCAGGTGGATCATCCGCGCGATTCGACCAGCCCGCGGGGCAAGGCCTCGGCCCGCAGGGCGGCGGTGAAGCCCGATTCGGCGTGCACGCGGGCGAAACGCACGCCGCTCCGGATGGCCGCCGCTTCCCAGAGCCCGAAGTGATTGCGGTACGCGGCCCGGTAGCGTTCGAGGAGTCCGGGTGTGACCCGCTGCAGCCGGGTGCGGTCGGATTCGCAATCGGCGAACTCGGCCTGGACCGGCCAGTCGGGATCGGATTCCTCGGTGGAGAACGGGGCGAACAGGAGGAGTTGCGAGGCGGCCTGGGCCGCGGGTGCGAGGACCTGTCGGGGATCGCCGGGGTGCAGGAGATCGGTCAGGAGGATGCGGAACGAGCCCGCGCGCCACGGGATGCGGTCGGTGGCGGGAGGGCGGGATCCGCCTTCCGGCATCTCCGGGAGATCGAGCGCTTCGACGCGGGCGGGGTCGATGGCCCGCACTTCGTCGCCCGCGACGGCGTGCAGGCGGAGCGCCGCGCCGGATCGTCCGGCCGATTCGGTGCAGAAAGCGAGGAGCTCGAGCGCACGGATCGCCTTGGCGGGGTTGAGCTGCATCGAGGCGGAGCGATCGACCAGGATCTCGACGAGCGGGCTCGATTCGCGGTGGTGGAGTTTGAGGGTGTACTGGTCCGAGCGCGCATAGGCCCGCCAGTTGATGAGGCGCGGGTCGTCGCCGGGGTAGTAGTGGCGGTGGTCGCGGAACTCGAGCGACGAACCGGATTCGCGGTGGAGCAGCGATCCGCTCCCACCCGAGCCCGAGCGGAGCGGGAGGGAAAGGACGGTCGCGATGCGCCGCATCTCGGCGCGGATGTGCGCGGGATCGGGAGCAGTGTGCGCGGGATCCCGCGCCGGAGCGGGGGCCGGGCTCACGATTCCGGGAGCCGGGTCCGGGCCGCGGCCTGTTCGAGCGGACGGATGGTGCGGCGCAGTGCGATCAGGGCGAGGAGGAGCAGCCCGCCGGCCCCGATGCAGCCGGTGACGGTCGCTGCGATGAGATGGAGGGGGAGTTGGCGGTCCTTGATGAGTTCGGTGACGAGCGTGATCGACTGCGTGGTGGGGAGCGGGAGGGTGAGGGGGGTGAGGTCGCGTTTCCATGCCTCCTTCGCGATCCCCACGAACAGGGCGAGGACCGCCATGAGAATGTGGGCGAGGATCAGGAGGAGCCATTCCCGGCGACGGATCGGGAGCAGGCGGATCACCAGGGTCGGGAAGAACGCGGCGGATCCGATCGCCACGATCAACACCATTGCGCGGAGCTCCGTGGAGGGCGAGGTGACCGCGAGAGCGGCGAGCAACGCCGCGATGAGCGGGACGCCCCAGAGGACTGCCGAGGGCCAGCCGGGGTAGAGGAAGCGTCCGAGCAGGTGGCGCAGCCTGCCCGAGCGGACCCAGGGATGGTACGCGGCGAGCGCGGTGGGGATCGGTTCGAGCATCGGGAAGACCGAGGCTGCGATGACGATGCCGGCGACCGCGAGGAGTTGGGCGAACCGGGTGGCCTGGTCGGGCGCGATCCCCGCGGCGGCGAGGACCAGCAGGGCGAGCAGGATCCGTTGACGTGCGGCGTGGTTCTCGCCTTGCGGGGCGATCTTGGCGGCGCCGTATTCGAACGCGAGGAAGAGCAGGAGGATCGCGAAGGTGGCGATGAACAGGATCTGGAGCAGGGTCGGATTGAACCCGGAGGGGCCGAATGGGCCGCCGCCCATCCGGCTGAAGGCGAGCGAGAATGCGATCATCGCCAGCAACTGGGGCGCGCCGATGACGGAGAGGCCCAGGAAGATCACGCGGCCGACCCGTGAGAGGTACGGCGAGAGCGAAACGGTCAGCCCGCAGAGCAGGGCGCACCCGGCCAGCACGAGCCCGAGCGCGGTCAGTTCCCCGGCCAGTTCGACCCCGCCCAGGAAATAGCGGAGGGCGGCGTAGGGGAGGACGCTGAGGGTGAGCAGCACGGCGAGCAGGACCAGGCCGATCCATTTGCCGAGGATGATGCGCCAGGCCGAGAGACGCGTGAGCAGGACGAGATCGAGCGTTTTCTGGTCCATCTCCCTCCGGACCGCGCTGAGCCCGCCGAGTGGCAGGAAGAGGAGCAGGGGAAGGCCGACCATGCCCCAGAACGCGGCGGTGGTTGCCTGTCCGGCGTCGGAGGTGCCGTCTCCGGATGCGGCCGCGGCGGCGATGAGGACCGCGATGACGAGGAGCCCCTGCAGCAGGAGGAAGGAGACGAGGAACCCGCGCGAGCGGAGGCCCTGGCGCAGTTCTTTCACGACCATCGGGCTGAGCCGGTCGGGGAACGCGTAGGGGTCGGGCCCCGCAGCGGGCTGCGGTTGCGGTGGCGGCGCGCTCGGGTTCATGGGAGCGGTGGCGGGGTGGCGGATCCGCGTTTCACGATCTCGACGAAGGCTTCTTCCAACCGGCGTTCCTCGCGTTCGAATCCGGTGATCCGCAGTCCGTCGAGCACGAGCACCCGCAGAAGATCGGCGGCGCCCGCGGGGTCGTGGTCGGGGACACGGATGCGGACCCCGTCGGAGAGACGTTCGATCAGGGCGAGATCGGGGTTGGATTCCACCAGGCGATGGAGCGGGGCGGGGTCGCCCAGGAGGGTGACCCGGTAGATCACGCCTCCGGTGTGGTGTTGGAGCAGGCTATCGGAGGTGCCGTGGTGCACGATCCGGCCGCCGTCGATGAACAGCAGCGAGTCGCACATCTCGCCCAGCTCGGAGAGGATATGGGAGCTGATGAGCAGCGTTTTGCCCCACTGCTTGAGCTGGGCGACGAGGTTCTTGAATTCGATCCGCGCCTTCGGATCGAGACCCGCCGCCGGCTCGTCCATGATCAGAAAATCAGGGTCGTGCAGCAGCGTGCGCCCGAGGCAGAGGCGCTGGCCCATCCCTTTGGAGAGCTTGTCGATCTCGCGATCCGCAATGGTCGCGAGATCGGTGAAGTCCATCACCTCCCGCACGCGCGCCCGGCGCTCCGCGCCCCGCAGCCCGTAGGCGCGCGCGAAGAAATCGAGGTAATCGAACACGGTCATGTCTTTGTACGTGCCGTAGTTGTCGGGCATCCACCCGATCCGCGCGCGCACCCGGTTCGGGAACCCGAGCGCGTCGATCCCGGAGATCTGGACGGCCCCGAGGTCGGGTTTGTCCAGCGTCGCCAGGATCCGCATGGTGGTGGTTTTTCCGGCGCCGTTCGCGCCGATGAACCCGGTGACGCTGCCCCGCTCGATGCGGAACGAGATGCCGTCCACCGCTTTCACCGCCCCGAACGACCGGTGCAATCCCTCGACCTGGACCGCCGCTTCCGCGCTCATCGGGTCGGTTCCCCCATGTAGATCGCGCGATCGCGGAACCGGATCGCGCGCAGCGTTTGAAGGAAGTCGTCCGGCCCGCCCGGTCCCCAGGCGACGTAGCGCGCCGAACCGGCCGACGCCTCCAGCCACCGGGTGAGCGCGGCATCGATGCGGGGTCCGGAGGCTTTCCGCACATCGTGGATTGCGTCGGTGGCGGCGCGTTCCTCGACGGGCTGGAGCTGCGATTCGATTCCGGTGCCGACGTTCTCCGCACGCCACCATTTCCCCTGCTCGTCGCGCAGGAAGAGCTGTTCCATCGGGCCGCCGAAGCTGGAGATCACCGAGGGCCGCGCGCGCCCGCCTCCGGCGGGAAGGTGATGGAGCCCGGCGCGCGACGGCCCGATCGCATCGAGCAGGTGGGCCTTGCGCGAGCGGCTGGCGAACCAGTCGCCGCTGCGCTGCGCGCCATCCGTCTTGAACTGGCCCGCGCGCCGGGTATCGGCGAACGGGCTTCCGGAATGGCTCAGCGGGATCATCCATGCCATCGGATCGGTCGCGAAGCGCGTGCTGGTGAGCATCCCGGTCCGCACGGTTTGCGATTGCAGGGTGAGGACGCGGTCGCCGGAGGGGAGCGGGAAGAGCAGGGCGGCGCGATTGCCGCGTCCGCCGGTGCCATCGTGCAGAAAGATGGCTCCCAGCCCGATCGTGGTCGCGGCCAGGGCGAGCAGTGGAGTGGTGATAAAGAGCAGATGGCGACGCGCCCGCGGAGCGAGCACGAAGAGGTTGAGCGGGCCGATCACGGCGGCGAAGAGCAGCACCAACGCCGTGATGAGCCCCGGCCGGATTTTCGGACGGGTGATCGATTCGGCGAACCATTCCAGTTCGAGGATCGTTCCTTCGTCGTGGTGCGGTTTCGATGCCGTCCGGAGCTGGGTCTCGCCCTGCGGCGTTTCGGTGAGGAGCGCGGCGGTCGGTGGTTCGCGGGTCAGCTCGATATTGCCGAGCCCGAAGCGTCCGACGGTCTTGCGCGCGAGCGCGGG